>OFIS01000140.1_pt1 | contig 77961 bp, 74 predicted proteins | sample 1775071 | NCBI WGS metagenome assembly OFIS01 (sample SAMN08195774, study PRJEB24354) | sludge metagenome | isolation source: sludge from phenol fed wastewater aerobic bioreactor C | place: India: Nagpur | collected 2016-09-17
CCCTATCGAAATCCGTGGCCTCGGATCGCCGGAAATTCGGCCTGAAACAGGACAAATGAATTTTTCAGGGACGACTAAGGCTCCTCGCCGGCGAAGCGGAAGCCCTGGCCGGCCGGCAGGATGATGGCGCGTTCCGTGCGCTCCTGGATCAGGCGGATCGGGCCGCCCCGGGTGACGAGCAGCACGCGGTCGACACCCTCCCAGTGCGAGAACGGCCCGGGCGCCGCGACGTCGGCGGCGCTGACGCGCCACAGGAAATCGTCCATGCCCGCTCCGGCGGGATGGGCCGCGATCTCGCGCGTGACGCCGCCGCCGTTCTTCCAGGGACTCTTGCGCAGCTCGGCGGCGCGGATGAAGCGCAGCCAGGTCGCGGCCGATCCGCCGCGGGACATCGACATGACGGGGATGCTTTCGGAATCCGCTAAGGCCTCAGCAGATGCCAGGCCAGCCGGGCGGCGGCGCGGGCCGTGTGGTGATCGACGTCGTGATCCGGGTTCATCTCCGCGATGTCGGCCAGGCGCACTTTGCCGCTCTTCTTGACCGCCAGCACGCAGGCCTCCACGACGCTCAGGGGCACGCCCAGGGCGGCGGGCGCCGACACGCCGGGCGCCACGCCGGCGGGCAGCACGTCCAGGTCGATCGTCAGGTAGACCAGATCGGCCTCGGCCAGCAGGCCGTCGATCTGCCGCAGGCGTTCGGGCAGGTGGCGCTCCTGCATGTCCATGTCTTCGACGTGAAAGACGTCCAGTGCCCGGGCGTGATCGTACAGCCCCCGGGTATTGCCCACGGGCGACACGCCAAGGCACGCGTAGCGGATGGGCAGCCCGTGGCCGCGGCCGTATTCCAGGATCTGGTCGAAAGGAGTCCCCGATGACCCCGGCCGGCTGGTGCGCAGGTCGAAATGCGCGTCCAGGTTGAGGACCAGGATGCGCGGCGGCGCCCCGCCCTCTCCTTCCAGATGGGCGGCCAGCCCCTGGAAGCTGGCCCAGGCGACCTCGTGCCCGCCGCCGAGCGTGACGGGACGCGCGCCCGCGTCCAGCACGGCGGCGACCTTGCGCGCCAGCGCCCGCTGGGCTTCTTCCAGCGCGTCGCCCTCGCAGACCACGTCGCCCGCGTCCCAGAAACGTTCCAGGTCGTGCGCGGGCAGGTTCGCCAGCATGCGCCGGATCGCCCCGGGCCCTTTCGCGGCGCCCGGACGGCCGTGGTTGCGCCGCACGCCCGCGTCGCTGGCGAAGCCCAGCAGGACGGCGTCCCCCGCCCCGCAGCCGTCCGGCCCGGTGCGCACGATCTGGTGCAGCCGGCGGGTGTCCCCGCTTTCGGACGCGTCGTCGCGCCCCGTCCAGAGTGTGTCGCTCATGATGCGCCCGCCTCCATGGGACCCTTGCTGAGTACCGCCTGCAGGAACGAGCGGGTGCGCTCGTGCCTGGGCTGCTGGAAGATGACGTCCGGGCGGTCCGCCTCGATGACCCGGCCGTAGTCCATGACGACCACGGTGTCGGCCATTTCCCGGGCGAAGCCCATTTCATGGGTGACGACCATCATCGTCATGCCTTCCTTGGCCAGCAGCTTCATCACCTGCAGGACCTCGCCGACCAGTTCCGGATCCAGCGCCGAGGTGGGCTCGTCGAACAGCATGACCTCCGGCTCCATGGCCAGCGCCCGGGCGATGGCCACCCGCTGCTTCTGCCCGCCCGACAGGCTGTTGGGCATGGCCCGGGCCTTGGATGCGAGCCCGACCTTGGTCAGCAGCGCCAGCCCTTTTTCGTCGGCCTGCGCGGCCGACGCGCCCCGCAGGGTGCGCGGGCCGATGGTGACGTTCTCCAGCACGGTCAGGTGCGGGAACAGGTTGAAGGACTGGAACACCATGCCCACGCGGGTGCGCAGGTGGTTCAGGGCCTTTTCGGGCATCAGCGCGCCCTCGTCGAGCAGGCGCTCGCCGCAGAGTTCGATGGTGCCCCGCTCGGCGACCTCCAGGCCGTTGCAGCAGCGCAGCAAGGTGCTCTTGCCCGAGCCGCTGGGGCCGATGACGACCACGACCTGGGACCGGTCGACCTCCAGGTCGACTCCTTTCAGGACCGCATTGTCGCCATACGACTTGTGGAGATCGCGGATCCTGATCATGACGTCGGACGTACTCATTGCACCATGCCTCCGGCCTGCAGACGCAGCTCGACGCGGCGCAGGATTTTCGATGTGGCGCTGGTGAGGATCCAGTAGATCAGCGCGATCACGAGATAGACCTCCAGCGAGCGGTAGGACACGCTGATGATCTTCTGGCCCTCGTGCATGACGTCGTGGATGGTGACCAGGGAAACCAGCGCCGAATTCTTGATCAGGGCGATGAACTCGTTGCCCAGCGGCGGGATCATGCGCACGACCGCCTGCGGCAGGATGATCTTGGCCATGGCCTGGGCCGAGGACATCCCCAGGGACCGGGCCGCCTCCATCTGCCCCTTGTCCACGGACTGGATCGCGCCGCGCACGACCTCAGAGACGTAGGAGGCCGAATACATGCCCATGCCCAGCACCCCGCAGACGAAGGCCGGCAGCAGGATGCCGAAGCGGGGCAGCCCGAAGAACCAGATGAAGAGCTGCACCAGCAGCGGCGTGCCGCGGAAGCAGGACAGGTAGACGCTGCATGCCTTGTAGACGATCCTGCGCCGGGGGTTCAGGCGGCCGATGCCGATCAGCAGGCCCAGGCAGCAGGAAAGCAGCAGCGCGCACACGGTAACCTCCACCGTCACCCAGGTGCCACGCAGCAGGTCTTCCCAGCCGGCGAGCGCGGGCGTGAAGTCCAGGTTCATTTCTTCCCCTCGAACCACTTGTCGACCAGGCGCTGGTACACGCCGTTGGCCTGGATGGTCTTGAGCGCCTGGTTCAGGTCCTTGGTCAGCCCGGGCTCGTTCTTGCTCACGGCGATGCCGTATTCCTCCGTCGTGATCTGCTCGTCCAACACCGTGAAGCCGGGATTCTGCTGCGCGAACAGCTTGGCGGCCGGCTTGCCGGTCACCGCCGCGTCCGCGCGGCCGATGTCCACCAGGTTGAACATTTCCTGGTTCTTCTCCACCTCGACCCGCTGCACCTTGGGATAGTGCTGCTGCATGTAGTTCACGGACTTGGTGCCGACCTGCACCGTGACGCGCCGGCCGTCCAGGTCCTTCAGCGTCTTGATCGGGCCGCCGCTCTTGGTCAGCACCACGAGCCCGCCGGCATAGTACGGATCCGTGAAGTCCACGGCCTGCTTGCGCGCGTCCGTGATGTAGATCGCCGACATGGCGGCGTCGGCCCGGCCGGACAGCACCGCGGGGATGAGCCCCTTGAAGTCGATGTCGGTCCAGGCGATCTTCTTGCCCATGGCCTGGGCCAGGGCCTCGGTCAGCTCGATGTCGAAGCCCGTCCGCTTGCCGTCCACGGTCATTTCCATGGGCGGGAACGTCGGGTCGGTCACCACGCGGATGGTGTCGGACGCCGCCTGGCTGGCGGCGGACGCGCCGCCCAGCGCCAGGGCCAACAGGGTGATTCGGAAGGTCTGGGAAAATTTCATGGAGAGTCTCCTCGGTGTGTGGGCTTGTCTCGGGTCAAAGGCTCTGCAGCCGCGATGAAATGTGCGCCGCCCCGCGCACGATCATCTCGATGAATCGTTCTTCCTGTCCTTGCGCCCGCAGCGAAGGCGCCATCAGGGTGATGACGGCCACGGCGGCATGGCCGTCATGCTGGAACAGGGGCGCGCTCGCCCCCCAGACGCCGGCGTCGACTTCGCCGTTGGTGACCGCGTATCCCTGGATGCGGATCCGCTCCAGCTGGTGTTCCAGGTCGGCCCGCGCGGCATCGTCGAGCAGTTGGTCGCGCTGCAATTGATCCAGCACGGCGCGCCGCCGCTCGACGTGCATGAACGCCAGCAGCGCCTTGGCCGAGGCGCCCTTGCACAGCGGCAGCATCCGTCCCTTGACGAAGGAGCAGCGCAGCGGATGCCGGCTTTCCACCATGTCGAGACAGACGATCTGGTGCTTGACGGCCATGAGCAGCCCGATCGATTCCCCGCTGAGGTTCGACAGGGCTTCCATTCTTTCGTGGGATTCGAGCGTGAGGAACGAGGACTGGTCGAATCCCCAGGCCAGGGGCACGCACATCGGTCCGGGCGAGAATTCGTTGTCCCGTCCGATCACGAAGCCCCAGCGCCGCAGCAGGGACAGCTGGCGGTACAGCGTGCTTTGCGCCAGGCCCGTCAGGTCCATCAATTCGGCGATCGTGGCGCCGCGTCCGAGCCGGGCCAGCGTCGCCAGGACGTGCAGGACCCGCTCTGCGCTGCCTTTGGCCACGGCGTGATCTTCTTGCATGCGGATGGGCCCTCGCGGAGGAAATGGCTGGCGGCGAAACCGTGGCGGCACGAGGCGGATCCTTGGCCGGCCCCCCCTGTCCCGCACGGAATGAAGCCCATCATAAATATTTTTTGATAATTTCTTGTCTTGTATTCTTATCCAGTGAGAATATAAGGGAAATCACTGAACCGCGCCAGGCTCGCGCAGCACGTGGCGGATGCAGTCCAGCGCCAGTTCCACCGCTTTCGGGCGGTATTCGTCCCGCCGCCAGTACATCGACACCGAGCCGAAGACCTGCAGCTTCAGCGGCAGGATGCGCAGCAGGTTCATGTCCGCCAGCGCGCTGGCCGAACGGTGCGAGGCGACGCCGATCGCGTCGCTGTTGCTCAGCAGCGCGATGTTGGCGATGACGGAGTTGGATTCGATGTAATTGGGCGGCAGACTCAGGCCCGCCGCGGCCAGCGCGGTCTCCAGCGCCTTGCGGATCGGCGATCCGCGCGGCCAGACGACCCAGCGGTACTGCCGGACGTCGTCCCAGCCGATCTCGGCGCGGCCGATCAGGGGGTGGTCGCGGCGCACCGCCAGATCGACCGGCTCGGTGTACAGGAGTTCGGCATCGAAGCCGGCCAGGCTCGCATCGTCTTCCATCGTGCGGCCGATGACGATGTCCAGGTCGCCCTGGCTCAGCAGATTGAGCAGCAGGTCCATGGTGCCTTCGACCAGGTCGATGCGCAGGGTGGGCATGCGCGCGGCCATTTCCAGCACGGCGAGCGGCCCGGCCTCGGTCGCCGCCACGCCGGAGGCCCCCAGGGCCACGCGCCCCGCCCCGCCCTCTCGCAGGATGTTCATGTCGGCCGCCGCCCGGTCGAGCTGGGCCTCGATGCGGCGCGCGTGCGCGATCAGCGCCTGGCCGTGCACCGTGGGTGTCAGCCCGCGGGCGTGGCGCTCGAACAGCGTCAGGCCGACGTCGCTTTCCAGGTCCTTGAGCCATTTCGACAGGCCGGGCTGCGTGGTGTGCAGCGCGGCCGCCGAGTGGCTGAGATTGCGCGTCTGGGCCAGGCTGAGCAGGAACCTGAGGTTGCGCAGGCGGATGCGGTCGGTCCAATCGCTACCCATGACGGGCTCCTGGAAGGCGGCGCGCCGCCGGCGCGGGGCACGCCGGCGGCACGGGACGGTCTCACGGCTACTTCTGCTTGCCCGGATCCTTCACGGCCTCGAAGGTGGCGAATTCGACGTTGCGCAGTTCGCCATCGACCCGCTCCAGCCTGCGGATGTATTCGTTCTGGATGATGTCGCGGGTGTCGGGATCGATCTGCACGGGGCCGCGCGGGCTTTCCCACTTCAGGCCCCGGGCGGCCGCGATGAAGGCGTCGCCGCTCGCGTCGCCGCCGGTCTTCTCCAGGACCTTGTAGATGAGCTGCATGCCGTCATAGCCGCCCACCGACATGAAGTTCGCGCTGTCCCGGTGGGCCTTGGCGTAGGCGGCGACGAAGGCCTTGTTCGCCGGCGAATCGTGCGCGGTCGAATAATGGAAGGCGGTGATCATGCCCAGCGCGTTGTCCCCCAGGGCCGGCAGGGAATTTTCGTCGGTCATGTCGCCGGGGCCCATTTCCTTGATGCCGAGCTTGTCCAGGCCCATCTCGCGGAAGTTCTTCGCCAGGGCCACCATCGAGCTGCCCGGCGGCACGAAGAAGAACAGCGCATCCGGCCGGCTGTCCTTCACGCGCTGCAGGAAGGGCGCGTAATCCGGCGTGTTGACCGGCGTGCGGACCTCGCCCACCACCTTGCCGCCCAGCTCGGTGAAAGTCTTCTTGAACTGCTCCTGGGCGTCGTGCCCGGGGCCGTAGTCCGCCACCAGGATGTAGGCCGAGCGGATGTCGTTCTTGACGGCCCACTGGGCGATGGCCCAGGAGCTCTGCGGCAGCGTCATCGAAACGCGCACGATGTAGGGCGACTTCTCGGTGATCGAGGAGGTGGCGGCGTTCATCACGATCATGGGCACCTTGGCCTCGGTGGCCAGGGGGGCGACCGAGAAGGCGTTGGGCGTCAGGTCGAATCCGGCGAGGATGTCGACCTTGTCCTTGATGAGCAGTTCCTGGGCCTGGCGCTTGGCCACCGCCGGCGCGATGCCGGTGTCGTCCTTGACGATCAGCGTGACCTTGCGGCCGGCCACCGTGTCGCCATGCTGGGCGATGAAGGTCTCGATGCCGTTCTGGATCTGCTTGCCGTAGTCCGCATACGGCCCCGACACCGACAGGACCAGGCCGATCTTCAGATCCTTGGCCTGGACCGGCAGCGCGAGCGCCACCCCGCCGATGGACAGGGCCGCGACGCCCAGGATTGTGCGCAGTTTCATTGCCTCTCTCCTTGGTTGACGAAATTCGTTGTCGCCGTCATCGCTGCCGGATGGCGAAGGTCCGCAGGAAGCCCGCCAGTGCGTCGGTGTCCGTCAGTGCCAGCACGCCGGCGACGTACTGGTCGGGGCGCACGATCACGATAGCACCTTGCCGGTCGATGCCGCGCAGCTGGAAGATGTCCTGGTCGGGCAGCGCCGCGTAGACGTTTTCCAGATCGGTCAGCTGGTAGGGGCCGACGCGCGGCAGGAACGCCCGGGGGACTGCGCCGATGTCCACCGCGGTGTGGTCCTGCTGGTAGACGACCTTGACGTCGAACCAGGCGTTCTCGTCCAGGCCGGCCGGCGTGTAGCCCCGGATGGGCGAATCGGGGGACTCGTCCAGCCAGCGCCCCAGGGCCGCCAGCGGCGAATCCTCGCCGGCGCGCGCCGCGTCGGCGAACACGTAGATCCGCCAGCGGCCGTCGGCGCGGGCCTCGTGCCCCAGGTGCAGGCGGTTGGCGTCGGCCACCCGCATCACCTCGGCGGAGCGGAAGCGCTTGCCGACCGGATAGCCCGTGGCCAGCGCCTGGCGGCTGTCCGCCAGCGTGATCATCGACGGCTCGTACTGGGTCATGAAGCCCTGGGCGAACTCGGTGATGCGCAGGTAGGCCTGCTCGAACTCGGCATGCGAGGCGAAAGCTTCCGCGGACTTGGCCATCTGCGTCGCCCAGCGCAGGTCCTGGTCGATGAGCGACTGGCCGACCTTCTGGCGCTCGGCGGAATAGGTGTCGAGCAGGCCGGCGGGGCTGCGGCCTTCGAGGACGTGGCCGAGCTTCCAGCCCAGATTGAAGCCGTCCTGCATCGAGGCGTTCGTGCCCTGCCCCGCCTTGGCGCTGTGGGTGTGGCTCGCATCCCCGGCGATGAAGACGCGCGGCATGCGGTGGCCCACCTGCTCCGGCGGCACGTCGTCGAAGTGGTCGCACAGGCGGTGGCCCACTTCGTACACGCTGTGCCAGGCCACGTGGCGCACGTCCAGCCGGTAGGGATGGAAGATGCGCTGCGCCCGGGCGATGATCTGCTCGATCGGCGTGCGGCGGATGGCGCCGCCGTCGTCCGGGGCCACGTCGCCCAGATCGACGTAGACGCGGAACAGGAAGCCGCCCTCGCGCGGGATCAGCAGGATGTTGCCGTCGGATTCGGACTGGATCGCGCACTTGGTGCGGATGTCCGGGAAATCGGTGTCGGCCAGCAGGTCCATGACGCCCCAGGCGTGGTTCGACGACACGCCGCGCAGCGTCTGGCCGATGGCCTTGCGCACGCCGCTGTGGGCGCCGTCCGACCCGAGGACGTAGCGGGCGCGCACGACGCGCTCCTCGCCGGCGTGGTCGCCCGTGCTGCGCTTCAAGGTGACCGTCACGGGATGGTCGCCTTCATCGGCGACCGTCAGGCCCACGAACTCGTAGCCATAATCCGGCTTCATGCGCGTGGGGGCGTTTTCCATGAATTCGGCGAAGTAGTCCAGCACCCGGGCGTGATTGACCGTCAGGTGGGGATATTCGCTGACGTTCTGCGGGTCCTCGTCGACGCGGGACACGCGCACGATGTTTTCGGGCTGCGCGGGATCGGGCTTCCAGAATGCGGTTTCGGTGACCTGGCAGGCCTCGGCGATCAATTGCTGCGCGAAGCCGAACGCCTCGAAGGTCTCGATGCTGCGCTTCTGCATGCCGTCGGCCAGGCCGATTTCCAGGCGCCCCGCCCTGCGTTCGACGATGCGGGTGACGATGCCGGGAAACTGGGACAGCTGGGCCGCCGCGATCATGCCGGCCGGCCCCGCGCCGACGATGAGGACGTCCACCTGGTCGGGCAGATCCTCCGGGCGGTCGATGCCGGCGCCGGCCGGCGGCTGGATGCGCGGGTCGGACGAAACGTAGCCGTGGTGATGATATTTCAAAGCAGTCTCCTGAGGGATTTTGTGGAGATCTTTTCGCGAGAAGAACTGCTGAATATTCTAGGGTTGAATCACGTCTATGTCATATTTTTATGAATGAAATATTCCTATCATCCATATGAAAAAAGATATACCTCGGGGCGGAAGAAGGAGCCCGGTGCGATGCCTCGCGGGGGGCATCCCGTCGGGACATTGCGTCATGTCAACGTCGAACGGCCGCCGCAGGCGTAGATTGGATTTCGAGATCCGATTGCTTCGCCGACAGGAGGCCGCCATGCTCGAACGTATTGCCCTCGACCTGACCAAGGACGCCAACCAGGCGCGCCGCGTGCAGCTGGCCATCCAGCTGGCGGCGCGCCACAAGGCCGAGCTGATCGGCATCTGCACCGATCCGCCCCTCCCGCGGTACATCTACGACGAGGGCGGCATTTCGCAGCAGATCCTGGCCAAGCTGCAGGAGCAATCCACGCAGGAAAAAATCGAGACCAAGACCCATTTCCTGCAGCAGGCCGCGCTGGCGGGCATCCAGGCTCAATGCCGGATGCCCCAGAGCCCCATCGAGGAAGCCCTGGCGGCGCATGCCCGTTCATGCGATCTGCTGATCATGAGCCAGACGGACACGGCGCAGGCGAACTGGGCCATACCGCCCAGCGTGGTCGATTCCGTGATCACGGCGGCCGGGCGGCCCGTGCTGGTCGCCCCCTACATCGGAGACGCGCATCGGCCCATCGGCCGGAAGGTGCTTTTCTGCTGGGATTACGGCCGCCGGGCCGCGCGGGCGCTGGCCGATGCCGCCCCGCTGCTGCGCGAGGCATCCGAGCTCACCGTCCTGACGGTCGATCCGCAGCCGGACATGCTGCGGGCGCTGGACATCCAGCCGGGAGACCTGGCGGCCTACTGCGCCGCGCATGGCTATCCCGCGCCCCGGACCGTGCACACGATGAGCGAAGGCGTCGGAGTCGGCAATGCCATCCTGAACGCGGCCACGGATTACGATTGCGACATGATCGTCATGGGCCTCTACAACCGCAGCCGCGTGCGCGAATGGATCCTGGGCGGCACGTCCAAGACCCTGCTGCAATCGATGACCGTTCCGATCCTGTTTTCGCACTAGCGCCCCGCCGCCCCGGGAATCCGCATTTTCCGGGCGCCGGCGGGCTTCAATGAGGAGCGGCAGCCATGACAGCGGAACGGCATCGCATGCAGGCGATGGTCCTGCATCGGACGGGGCGGGACCTGCGCTTCGAGGAACGGGACATTCCCTCTCCCGGGCCTGGAGAGGTGCGCGTGCGCGTCGAAGCCTGCGCCGTGTGCCGCACGGACCTGCACGTCGTGGATGGAGAACTGCCGGACCAGCGGGTGCCCATCGTGCCGGGGCACGAGATCGTCGGGATCGTCGAGGCGGCCGGGTCGGGCGTCGCCGGCATCGCGCCGGGCACGCGGGTCGGGGTGGCGTGGCTGGCCGGCACGTGCGGCGTCTGCGCGTACTGCCGGGAAGACCGCGAGAACCTCTGCGAATCGGCCGCGTTCACCGGCCATACGCGCGATGGCGGATTCGCGAGCCACGTGATCGCGGACGCCGCCTATGTGTTTCCCTTGCCTCCGGATGCCGACCCCGTCAAGCTGGCTCCCCTGATGTGCGCCGGCCTGATCGGCTGGCGCTGCCTGCGCGCGCTGGGCGCGGCGCGGAACGTCGGCCTGTACGGCTTCGGCGCGGCCGCGCATCTCGTCGCGCAGGTGCTCCGCTGGGAAGGCAGGGCGTTCCACGCCTTCACGCGTCCCGGGGACGAGCAGAGCCAGGCGCTGGCGCGATCCCTGGGCGCGGCCTGGGCCGGCGGCTCGGATGCCCTGCCGCCGGTGCCGCTGGACGGCGCCATCATTTTCGCGCCCGTCGGGTCGCTCGTGCCGGCGGCGCTGGGCGCCGTCCGCAAGGGCGGCCGGGTGGTGTGCGGCGGCATCCACATGTCGGACATCCCCTCGATGCCCTACCGCCTGCTCTGGGGGGAAAGGGAACTCGTCTCCGTGGCGAACCTCACCCGGCGCGATGGCCGGGAATTCCTCGAACTGGCCGGGCGGATCGGCATCGCGCCCAAGACGACCCCCTACGCCCTGCGGGACGCCAACCGCGCGCTGGACGATCTGCGGCAGGGACGGATCGACGGCGCGGCCGTCCTCGTTCCCTGACGGTCTTTTTCGCGCCGGCGGGCCGGCGTAGAATTGCAGCATGTCCGACCTGTGGCTCGCGGCGATGAATCCGCCTGCCCGATCCCTCGGGATCCAGCAGGATCGGGCGGTTCATGGGGGATGGTGCAATGGAGAATTTCGACGCAAGCCCTCCGGTTCCGCCGATGGCGCGCATGCCTCGTCCATCCGGACCCGGCCCCGCTTCTCCCGCTCCATGCAAACTGGCCGCCACGGGCGCCTGCCTGGTCCCCGGGCTATGCCGCAACCCGAAGACGGCGGTCGCCAGCCGTGCGAATGGCGGCCGGCCGCCCTCCCCGGCCGGCGGCGTCACGCGCCGCATCGTCCATCGGGGGCAGTCCCTGTACCGTGCCGGCGACGCCTTCGCCAATCTGTACCAGCTGTATGCGGGCTCGATGAAGCTGCGCATCACCAACAGCGCCGGCATGGAGCAGATCGCGTCGTTTCCCATCGCCGGCGCACTGCTGGGCCTCGATGGCATAGACACCGGACACTACGCGTGCGACGCCATTGCCCTGGAAGACTCCCTGACGTGCATCCTGCCGTTTGCCGACCTGGTGGCCCGCTCCAGGGCCGATGCGCCGTCGGCGCTGCAGCTCAGCAGAGCGATCGCGCAGGAGACGAACCATTACCGGCGCCTGATCATGGTGCTGGCCGGCATGAACAGCGAAGAGCGCGTCGCCCATTTCCTCCAGGACATCTCGGAGCGGATGGCCGCCGGCGGCTATTCCTCGCGGGAGTTCGTCCTGAAGATGACGCGCGCGGACATCGCCCGCTACCTGGGCATGAAGATCGAGACGGTCAGCCGCGCGTTCACCCGCCTGCACCTGGCGCGCATCCTGGACGTGCGCGGCCGGCACCTCCGCATACGCGACCCGGACGCCCTGCGCCGGCTGGGCGCCGGCCGCTGAGGGCGGCCCTCCGCTGGAGCGCTCCCCGCTCCGATGCGTCCTCGCGGCGCCAGGTCCGCCCCCCCGGCCGCCCGGCGCGGGAAGGGTGCCGGGCGCCGCCGCGCCCGCTCAGCCGATCCGCCAGGCCAGCGCCGCCAGCGCGGCGGCCAGCACCGGCAGCGTCAGCGCCAGCCCCATGCGGCAGTACTGCCCCCAGCCGATGCGGATGTCCCGGCCGCGCAGCACGTGCAGCCACAGCAGCGTGGCCAGGCTGCCGATGGGCGTGAGCTTGGGCCCCAGGTCGCAGCCGATCACGTGCGCGTAGACCATGGCCTCGCGCACCACGCCCTGCGCCTGGGACGCCTCGATCGAGAGGGCGCCGATCAGCACCGTGGGCAGGTTGTTCATCAGGGACGACAGGACCGCGCTCAGCAGGCCCGTGCCCAGGGTGGCCGTCCAGACGCCCTGCCCGGCCAGCCAGTCCAGCGCCTGCGTCAGGAATCCCGTCAGGCCCGCGTGGCGCAGGCCGTAGACCACCAGGTACATCCCCAGGGCGAACACGATGATCTGCCAGGGGGCGCCGCGCACCCGGCGCAGCACCGGGATGCGCCCGCCCCGGGCGGCGACCAGGGCCAGGGCCAGGGCGCCGGCCGCCGCCGTCGCGCTGACCGGGATGCCCAGGGGCTCCAGCACGAAAAAGCCCAGCAGCAGCCACGCCAGCACGCCCCACCCCGCCCGGAACGTCGGTCGGTCGCGCACGGCGGTCGCCGGCGCCGGCAGCCGCTGCACGTCGTAGCGCGCCGGGATGGCGCGGCGGAACACCCCGCCCAGGACCGCCAGCGAGGCGAGGATGGCGGCGAGATCGACCGGCGCCATGATGGCCGCGTAGCGGGCGAAGCCGATGCCGAAATAATCCGCCGTGACGATGTTGACCAGATTGGACACCACCAGCGGCAGGCTGGCCGTGTCGGCGATGAAGCCGGCCGCCATGACGAAGGCCAGCGTCGCGCGGGGCGAGAAGCGCAGCGCCGCCAGCATGGCGACGACGATCGGCGTCAGGATCAGCGCCGCGCCGTCGTTGTTGAACAGCGCGCTGACGCCGGCGCCCAGCAGCACCATCAGGACGAACAGGCGCCCGCCCCGGCCCCCGCCCCAGCGCGCCATGTGCAGGGCGGCCCACTCGAAGAAGCCGGCGGCCTCCAGCAGCAGGCTGATGATCACGACCGCGACGAAGGTGCCGGTGGCGTTCCAGACGATGCCCCAGACCACCGGGATGTCCGCCGGCCGGATGACGCCGGTGAGCAGCGCCAGCCCGGCGCCCAGACAGGCGCTCCAGCCGATGCCCAGGCCGCGCGGCTGCCAGACGACCAGCGCCAGCGTCAGGACGAACAGAGCCAGGGCGAGCATCAGGCCCCCAGCCCGCCGGCGGCGTGCAGCAGCGTCAGGCCGCCCAGGCCCGCGAACAGCACGGCGGCGATGCTGTGCACCAGGCGGACGGGCAGGCGGTCGGCGGCGCGGGCGCCGAAATACACGGCCGGGACGTTGGCCAGCATCATGCCCAGGGTGCTGCCGCCGACGACCGCGACGAGGCTGTCGTAGCGCGCCGCCAGGGCCACCGTGGCGATCTGGGTCTTGTCCCCCATTTCCGCCAGGAAAAACAGCACGAGGGTGGCCGTCAACACGCCCAGGCCGCGCATCGGCCTGGGCGCCTCGTCGAGCTTGTCGGGGATCAGCAGCCAGCCGGCCATGAGCAGAAAGGAGATCCCCAGCACCCACTGCAGGACGACGGGATCGAGCAGCTGGGCCACGAGCTGGCCGGCCAGGCCCGCCAGGGCGTGGTTGGCCAGGGTGGCGATCAGCACGCCCAGACAGATCAGGACGGGCCGGTGGTAGCGGGCGGCCAGCACCATGGCGAGCAGCTGGGTCTTGTCGCCGATTTCACCCAGGGCGACCACGCCGGTGGAAACGAGGAAGGCATCCATGAAGAGGAACATCCGGGGGCTGACGCGACTACGCCCCCGCCGGCCCCATGCGGCGGGAAACGCAGTCAGCGGTCTTGCCAGGCCCGGGTATGCGGATGCGGATACCGGCGGGCCGCGCGCGCCATGGCCGGACGGCCAAGCGTGTTGACGCATGCACCCGCGCATGGCGCGCCGTCCTGGACGGGCCTGTGCGCGAGTCGGCTACTCCCCGATGACGGGTGGCGCGAATTATACCGGGGATTTCCTTCCTCCCGATTCCCGCTTCGCGCGCAAGGGCGCGCCGGACGATGCGGGCGGCTTTGTCGTATGATGGTCTTCTACCCGTTTCTCCCCCTTCATACCATCATGCCCTCAGGTACCCGAATCGTCGAATTCGACCGCCCGGACATGGCCGTCGGCACCCATACGGTGGCCGAGGCCTGGGCCCGGGTGAATCCGCCGCTGTCCCCCCAGGAACGCGAATTCCAGAAGGACCGCGTCCGGCGCCTGCTGAAATCCCGCAACGCCGTCCTGGTCGCGCACTACTACGTGGACGCCGACATCCAGGACCTGGCCGAGGAAACCGGCGGCTGCGTCTCCGATTCCCTGGAAATGGCGCGCTTCGGGCGCGATCACGCGGCCGACACGCTGGTGGTCTCGGGCGTGCGCTTCATGGGCGAGACGGCCAAGATCCTCTCCCCCGAAAAACGCATCCTGATGCCCGACCTGGACGCCACCTGTTCCCTGGATCTGGGCTGCGACCCGGTGGCCTTCGCCGCGTTCCGGGCGCAGCACCCCGACCGCACCGTGGTGGTGTACGCCAACACCAGCGCCGCCGTGAAGGCCCAGGCCGACTGGATGGTGACCTCCTCCATCGGCCTGGACATCGTCGCCGAGCTGCACCGCCAGGGCAAAAAGATCCTCTGGGCGCCCGACCGCCACCTGGGCTCCTACATCCAGCGCGAGACCGGCGCGGACATGGTGCTGTGGCAGGGATCCTGCACCGTGCACGACGAATTCAAGGGCATCGAGCTGGACCTGATGCGCAAGGAGCACCCGGACGCCCTGGTGCTGGTGCACCCCGAATCGCCCGCCCCCGTCGTGGCCCAGGCCGACGTCGTGGGCTCGACCTCGCGGCTGCTGGCGGCCGTGACCGAATCGCCGGCCACGACCTTCATCGTCGCCACCGACCAGGGCCTGCTGCACAAGATGCGCCTGGCCGCGCCGGACAAGACTTTCATCGCCGCGCCCACGGCCGGCGAATCCGCCACGTGCAAGAGCTGTGCCCACTGCCCCTGGATGGCCATGAATTCCCTCAAGGGCGTGGCCGACGCGCTGGAATTCGGCAGCAACGAAGTCCACCTGGACCCGGCCCTGGGCCGCCGGGCCAAGGTCTGCATCGACCGCATGCTGGATTTCGCCGCCGCGCGCCGCCGCGACACGCGCCCCGGCCCCGACCTCGCCCAGGAGCAGGCCCTGTTTTCGGGGATCGGTCCGGCATGAGCACGCACAGCCGCTTTCCCTTCGGCCGCAACCCGGCGCGCCATGCCAGGGGGGCCGCATGAGCCCCGCGCCCTCCACGCTGCGCAACCCCTACGCCCCCTTTCCGCCCGCCCTGCAGACGTCCTTCGAGGCCAACATCGAGCGCGCCCTGGCCGAGGACGTCGGCACGGGCGACGTCACCGGCCTGCTGATCCCGGATGACCAGGTCGAGGCCGCCCGCGTCATCGTGCGCGAACCCGCCGTGCTGTGCGGCGCGCCCTGGTTCGAGGCCGTGATGCACCGGGTGGACGAGCGCATCCTGCTCGACTGGGCCTACGCCGAGGGCGACCTGATGGAGGCCGACTCGGTGGTCTGCCGCCTGCACGGCCCGGCGCGCGCGCTGCTCACCGCCGAGCGCACCGCCCTGAATTTCCTGCAGCTGCTCTCCGGCGTGGCCACGGCCACCCGCCGCTACGTGGACCTGATCGCCGGCACGCGCGCGGCCATCCTGGACACGCGCAAGACGCTGCCCGGCCTGCGCCTGGCGGAAAAATACGCCGTGCGCGTGGGCGGCGGCCGCAACCAGCGCCTGGCCCTGTACGATGGCATCCTGATCAAGGAAAACCACATCATGGCGGCCGGCGGCATCGCCGCCGCCCTGCGGGCCGCGCGGCAGGTCTCGGGCGGCGTTCCGATCCAGATCGAGGTGGAATCCCTGGACGAACTGCGCCAGGCGCTGGACGCCGGGGCCGAGTCCGTCCTGCTGGACAACTTCAGCCTGGACGACCTGTCCGCGGCGGTCGCGCTCAATGCCGGCCGCGCCCTGCTGGAGGCATCCGGCGGCATCCGCCACGACACCGTGCGCGCGATCGCCCGCACGGGCGTGGACCGGATTTCCATCGGCAGCCTGACCAAGGACGTCCGCGCCGTCGATTATTCCCTGCGGATCGTGTAGCCGGGGGCACCGCGGCCCCAGCCCGCGCGCCGGACGCGCCCGTGCGCCGAAGCCAGCCGGATGCGCCGCGGCCGCGCCTCAGCGGAAGCCGTCTTCCGGCGTCATCACCGTGGGCAGCGCCCGCGGCAGCGTCCAGGGGAAGTCCTGGCAATAGTGCAGGCCGCGGCTTTCCTTGCGCGACAGCGCGGCGGCCACCACCAGGGCGGCGACCTGGATCAGGTTGCGGCATTCCAGCAGGTCGCTGGTGACGCGGTGCTCCTGGTAATACGCCTCGATTTCCTGGTCCAGCAGGCTGATGCGCTGGCGCGCGCGGCCCAGGCGCTTCTGCGTGCGCACGATGCCGACGTAGTTGGACATGAGGCGCCGGACCTCGTCCCAGGCGTGCGTGACCAGCACGGCCTCGGAGCTGTCGCGCGCCCGGCTGTCGTCCCAGTCCGGCACCCGGCCGGCCAGGGGCTCCGCCGCGGGCTGGGCGTCGATGTCGTGCGCGGCGTTGCGGCCGATCACCAGGCATTCCAGCAGCGAATTGCTGGCCAGGCGGTTGGCGCCGTGCAGGCCGGTGTAGGCCGTTTCCCCCACCGCGTACAGGCCGGGGATGTCGGTGCGGCCGTTCATGTCGACCACCACCCCGCCGCAGGTGAAGTGCATCGCCGGCACCACCGGGATCGGCTCGCGGGTCATGTCGATGCCGAATTCCAGGCAGCGGGCGTAGATGGTGGGGAAGTGCTCGCGGATGAATTCGGCCGGCCGGTGGCTGATGTCCAGGTCCACGTGGGTCAGGCCGCGCTTCTTGATCTCGAAGTCGATGGCGCGGGCCACCACGTCGCGCGGCGCCAGTTCCAGCCGCTCGTCGTGCCACTGCATGAAGCGCTCGCCCGCCTGGGGGCCGGCCGAGGCCGGCAGGCGCAGCACCCCGCCTTCCCCGCGCACGGCCTCGGAGATCAGGAAGGACTTGGCCTGCGGGTGGTACATGCAGGTGGGGTGGAACTGCATGAATTCCATGTTGGCCACGCGGCAGCCCGCCCGCCAGGCCATGGCGATGCCGTCGCCGGTGGAGGTGTCGGGATTGCTGGTGTGCAGGTAGACCTTGCCCGCGCCGCCCGTGGCCAGCACGACGCGGGGCGCCAGGATGGTGTGCACGCGGTCGGCGCGCTCGTCGTAGACGTAGGCGCCCAGGCAGCGGGCCGGCTGGTGGGCGGCCACCGGCGCCTCGCCGTCCAGGATGCGGCTGGTGATGAGCTCGACCCCGGAATGGTATTCCAGCAGGGTGATGTTGCGGTGGGCCCGCACCTGCTGCTCCAGGGTGAGCTGGACCAGGTGGCCGGTGGCGTCGGCGGCGTGGATGATGCGCCGCTGGCTGTGGCCGCCCTCGCGGGTCAGGTGGAAGCCCAGTTCGGCGCCCTGGTCGGGGGTGAAGGGCACGCCCAGTTCGATCAGCCAGTCGATGGCCGAGCGGCCCTGCTCGACGATGTGGCGCGTGGCGTCGGTGTCGCACAGCCCGGCGCCCGCGACCAGCGTGTCGGCGATGTGCTCGTCATGGCTGTCCTGGGAGTCCAGCACGGCGGCGATGCCGCCCTGGGCCCAGTTGCTGGATCCGTCCAGCAGGGCCTTTTTCGACAGCACGGCGACCTTCTTGTCGGCCGCCAGGTGCAATGCCACCGTCAGGCCGGACAGGCCGCTGCCGATGATCAGGACGTCGTATTGGTGATTCATGACACTTCTTGGTTGAGTGATCGAGTCCCCGGTCTCCCCGAGCCGGGGGAGTCATTCTATCCCTGTTTCCTCCACCTCGCCGCTTGCAGGCCGCTCGGATTCGACAGGCGGAATGTTCTCAAAGAGCGGCATCCCTCCACCTCGCGGCCTGCAGGCCGCTCGGATTCGACAGGCACGGGACAGTCCGCAGGGACTGTCCCGTGTCCTGTCTCATCCACATGCCCCTGTGTACCCGCAGTGGGTGCAGAACTGGCAGCCGTCCTTCTTGATGACGCTGTGCAGGTGGCATTCGGGGCACTCGGCGCCGTTGATGACGGGCGCCGGACCGGCCGGACGGGCGGGCGCGGCGGCGTCGGACTCGGCCTGCACCACGCCCATCTGCTCGACCGGCTCGCCGTGCTCGTCCAGGATGCCGAGCATCGCGTAGCGATGGATCAGCAGGCGGGCGATGTAGGCCTCGGTGGAGGGGAAGGAGCTGGACTTGTCGGCGCCGGGCACGCGGGCCAGGAAGTCGCCCTGGGGTTCGGCGTAGTTCATCAGCTTGCGCAGCTTCATGGCGATCCAGGCCGGATCGACGATGCGCATGTCCAGGCTCAGCAGCTTGAACAGGCCCTCGAAGGCGCGCGGGAACTTGCCGGCGCCCCAGACGGAATACGGCCGGGTGGAGCCGTCGGGCATGCGCAGTTCCTTGACCATCAGCACGAAATCGTCGCCCGTGACCGGATTGAGGACGTCGCAGATCCAGCCCATCGTCCCGTCCGGGCCGGTCTTGGGCTCGCGCGGCGCGATCAGGGCTTCCATCATGGCGGACTTGGCCTGGACCGAGGCGTCGATGCCCAGGGTGCGGTGGCGGAACGCCACCAGGCGCGCCAGGGCGGCCACGGTGGAGGGCACCCAGATCGGCTCGCCGGTTTCCGGATCGAGGATCTGGAAGGCCGTGCCCCCGTTGGTGCCGGCCAGGACTTCCAGCTTGCGGCTGAGCCAGGGGAAGTCGTCGGTGTACATGTCCAGGCTGAGCATCTTGGCCACGGAACCCAGGCCGCGCGGCGGACGGGCGCCGTTGACCCAGACCTCGAAGGGCCGGTTCTGCAGGTCGGACACGAAGACCACGAAGCTGCCTTCCGGGGATTCGATGGCGTCCGACGCCCAGCAGGACGCGCCGCGCGGCAACCGCGGGCGGTTGGGCCAGCGCAGGCTGTTGAGCACCGGCTCGATGACGCGCTTGAGCACCAGCCGGCGGTCGGCCTCGGACAGGGAGATGGCCTCGGGCTGGGCGGGCGCGTCGGCCGCCGGGGCGACCGACAGCACGGCGGCGCGCTTGCCGCTGGGCCGGTAGGTGGTGATGCCCTTCAGGCCGAGCTTCCAGGCCTGCATGTACAGGTCCTTGAAGTCCTCGTAGGGATAGTCCGCGGCCACGTTCACGGTCTTGGAGATCGCGGCGTCGACGTAGTCCTTGACGGCGGCGACCATCAGCGCGTGGTCGCGCGCGGAGATCTCCAGCGCGGTGCGGAAATACGGCGGCAGCGCGCCGGACACGTCGCCCCCCATCAGGCGGTAGAGGCGGTAGGCGTGGTCCTCGACCACGTAATCCTGCTTGCCGCCGTCGGCCATGCGCTTGGTGCGCGTGTAGGTCCAGGAAAACGGCGGCTCGATGCCGTTGGAGGCGTTGTCGGCGAAGGCCAGGGAAATCGTGCCCGTCGGGGCGATCGAGGTGAGGTGGCTGTTGCGGATGCCGTGTTCCGCGATGGCGGCGCGGATGTCCTCGGGCAGGCGCCGGGCGAAGCCGCTCGCCAGGTAGGGCCCCGCCTGGAAGCCGGGGAAGGGGCCGCGCTCGCGGGCCAGCTCGACCGAGGCGCGGTAGGCGGCATGGGCCACCTCGCGGGCGAAGCGGGCCGCCATGGCGCGCGCCGGCTCGCTGTCGTAGGCCAGTTTCAGCATGATCAGCGCGTCGCCCAGGCCGGTGACCCCCAGGCCGACGCGGCGCTTGTGGGCGGCTTCCGCCGCCTGCTCGGGCAGCGGCCAGACGGTGGCGTCGAGCACGTTGTCCAGCATGCGCACGGCCAGTGCGACGACCTCGGCCAGGCCGTCCCAGTCCACGGAGGGCTCGCCCTGCAGGCCGAAGGGGCTGCGCACGAAGCGCGTCAGGTCGATGGAGCCCAGGCAGCAGCAGCCGTAGCCCGGCAGCGGCTGTTCGCCGCAGGGGTTGGTGGCGTCCAGCGTTTCCAGGTAGTGCAGGTTGTTCTCGCCGTTGATCCGGTCGTGGAACAGCACGCCGGGCTCGGCGTAGTCGTACGTGGACTGCATGATGCGGTCCCACAGCGCGCGCGCCCGGATCTCGCGGTAGACCCACAGGCCGTCCTCGCGGCGATGGGCGCCGGCGGCCTTGAGGTCGTCCGAGGGCTCGGCCGCGTGGGTCAGGGGAAACAGCGCGTCGTCCTCGACGGCGCGCATGAACGCATCGGTGACGTTGACCGACACGTTGAAATTGGTCAGCTCGCCGGCCGTCTGCTTGGCCTCGATGAAGGCCTCGATGTCGGGATGGCCGACGTCGAGCACGCCCATCTGCGCGCCGCGCCGCGAGCCGGCCGATTCCACGGTTTCGCAGGAGCGGTCGAACACGCGCATGTAGGACACCGGCCCGGAGGCCTTCGAGGCCGTGCCCTTGACGATGGCGCCCGCCGGGCGGATGTGGCTGAAGTTGTACCCCACCCCGCCGCCGCGGCGCATCGTCTCGGCGGCCTTCTGCAGGGCGTCGTAGATGCCCGGCCGGCCGTCCACGGGATCGGACACGGAGTCCCCCACCGGCTGGACGAAGCAGTTGATGAGCGTGGCGGCGAGCTCCGTGCCGGCGGCCGAATTGATGCGCCCCGCGGGGATGAACCCGCGCTGCTGCGCATCCAGGAACGCGGCCCGGTAGCGCGCGCGCTGCTTGGGCTTTTCGACCGCGGCCAGCGCGCGCGCCACGCGCTGCTGGATCTCGACGATCGAGGTTTCCGCGCCCTTGGCGTATTTTTCCCGCAGGACTTCGACGGAAATGGATTGGGTTTCCAGGCCCGAGAAAACATCGACTCGGTTCATGCCGGCTCCTGTGATGAAAGACGATGATTGAAAAAACCCTGCGGCGGCCGACGGCCGCGCGCAGGGTCTCCGGACGCGCCCGGGGCCGTCCGGCCCGGCGATGGCCGCCAGGCCGGGGCCCCGCGAGGACCGGACGATCAGTGCGGGGCGCCCGCCACCAGCCAGTCGACCACCGTCTTGATGTCGGCATCGGAAATGCCGACATTGGGCGGCATCGGGATCGGACCGTAGACGCCGGAGCTGCCGCCCTTGATGTGCTTGGTCAGGACTTCGGCGGCGTCCGCCTGGCCCTTGTGCTTGGCAGCGACTTCTTCGTACGCCGGCCCGATGACCTTCTTGTCGACCGCGTGGCAGGCCAGACAGGCGTTCTTGGTCAGGATGTCCTTGACCTGGGCGAAATCCGGCGCTGCGTGGGCGGCCTGGCCCACGACCAGCAGGGAAAGGCTCAGGGCGAGAGCGGACAGTTTCATGTGTGAATCTCCGTCAGACAGGGAAGTTTCCGATGGGCGCCCCACGAGCGCCCTGCATCACCCGCCGCCGGCGAAATGGCGGCGGAACCGCCTCATTACACCACGGGCGGCAGGCGGGCGGAAGATTACCACTACGATTTATAGGTTTTCGCACGCGGCGGCTTTTCGCCGGCGGGCGCCCGTCCTATCATGGAGCCACAGACCTCTGCGCGGAGCCTCATCATGATCAACGGCGCGCTGCCGCCCCCCTGGGACATCGAGACCTGGCTGAACGTCCACGACGCCCCGCCGACGCTGGAGTCGCTGCGCGGGTCGGTGGTGGTGGTGCACGCCTTCCAGATGCTGTGCCCGGGCTGCGTCTCCCACGGCCTGCCGCAGGCCAAGGCGATCCACGAGTCCTTTCCGCCCGGGCGCGTCCAGGTGATCGGACTGCATACGGTCTTCGAGCACCACGCCGCCATGGGCGAAGTCGCGTTGCGGGCCTTCCTGCACGAATACCGCATCCGCTTCCCCGTGGGCATCGACCGCCCCGCCCCGTCCGGCAATCCGATCCCCCTGACCATGCAGGCCTGGGGCCTGCAGGGCACGCCGTCCCTGGTGATCCTGGATGCGCGCGGCGGCGTGCGCCTGCATCATTTCGGCCGGCTGGACGACCTGCGCACGGGCGCCGTCATCGGTCAGCTTCTGGCCGAGGCGGACGCGATGGCCCCATGAACCCGGCCAGCAGGTCGATGGGAATCGGGAACACCAGGGTGGAGGATTTGTCGCCCGCCACCTGGGACAGGGTCTCCAGGTAGCGCAGCTGCATGGCGGAGGGTTCGCGGGCCAGCGTATGGGCCGCGTCGGCCAGCGCCTGGGCCGCCTGGCGCTCGCCTTCGGCGTGGATGACCTTGGCGCGGCGGTCGCGCTCGGCCTCGGCCTGGCGCGCCATGGCCCGCACCATGGTCTCGTTCAGGCCGATGTCCTTGATCTCGACGTTGGTGACCTTGATGCCCCAGCCGTCGGTCTGGGCGTCCAGGATGGTCTGGATGTCCAGGTTCAGTTTTTCGCGCTCGGCCAGCATCTCGTCCAGCTCGTGCTTGCCCAGCACCGCCCGCAGCGTGGTCTGCGCCAGCTGGCTGGTGGCTTCCAGGTAGTGTTCGACCTGGATGATGGCCTTGGCGGGATCCACCACCCGGAAATACAGCACGGCGTTCACCTGCACCGACACGTTGTCGCGGGAAATCACGTCCTGTGGCGGGATGTCCAGCGTCACCACGCGCATGTCCACGCGCACCGCCTGCTGCAGGAAGGGAATCACGATGATCAGCCCCGGCCCCTTGCTGCTGGTGTAGCGGCCCAGCGTGAAGATCACGGCACGCTCGTACTCGCGCAGGATGCGGAACAGCTTGAACAGCACGACCACCAGGAAGACGAGCACCAGCAGGCCGAGGCCCGTATCCAGTTCGAGGAACATCATGAGGGTTCTCCCAGAGAGACGTCCCTCTCGGGGACGGGTTCGACTTCCAGCATCAGGCCGCGCTCGGCCCGGACCCGCACGGTCTGGCCGGGCCGCAGCGGCGCATCCGCATGCACCTGCCAGATCTCGCCGCGCACCAGGGCGCGCGCCCTGCCCCGCAAGTCGGATGCCTGGGTGACTTCGCCGATCATGCCGGGCAGCTCTTCGTTGCCGCCCCGCGCCCGCCCGCGGTGCGCCTGGATGGCGATGACCGCGGCCAGCAGCAGGATCAGCCCCAGCAGCGACAGGGCCCAGACCGACTGAGAACCGAAATAGACCAGCAGCATGTCCTTTTCCGAGAAAGTTGAGGCGCCCGGCCCGGTCCCGCCGGGCGAACACCGATCCGGTTCGATCCGATCCGGCCGGGCCCGCCGCGGCGCAGCCGCGCGCCAGGGACACCCGCGCCGGGCGCCGGGGATGCGTTCAGGCGATGCGGTGGCGCCTGGCGTAGTCGTTCATCGCGTCGGCCAGGACCAGCGCGTGGTTGTGTTCGGGATCCTTGGCGCCGAACACCAGGGTGATGCGCCGGCCCCCGGCGGCCTCGAAGACCTCGCCCATGCGGGCCTGCGCCTGCTCGTCCTTCAATTCGGCGGCGTAGTCGCGGCGGAAGCCGTCCCAGTGCTCGGGCTTGTGGCCGAACCAGGTGCGCAGCGCCGGGCTGGGCGCCAGGTCCTTGCACCAGAGGTCGTACTGGAACGCGGCCTTGGACAGGCCGCGCGGCCAGAGCCGGTCGATGAACACGCGCAGGCCGTCGGTGTCCGCGGGGTCTTCGTATACGCGCTTGATCTGTACGGGCGATTTCATGCTGCATGCCTTGCACGGGCCCGCGGCCAGGCATCCGTGGCCGCGGGCCGTCTGTTGCGTCGCAGGCGCGGGACGGTCCGCGGGGACCGTCCCGTGTCCCGCCTCACCCCTTGCTCGGATGCGTCATGTCCAGGGGGACGATCCATTCATCGTACTGCGCATCGGTCAGAAAGCCCAGCGCCAGCGCCGCTTCCCGCAGGGTGCTGTGCTCCTTGTGGGCCTTCTTGGCGATCGCGGCGGCCTTGTCGTAGCCGATGTGGCGGTTCAGCGCGGTGACCAGCATCAGGTTCTTGTTCAGGTTTTCCTCGATGCGCGGCAGATTGGGCTCGATGCCCACGGCGCAGTGCTCGTCGAAGGACAGGCAGGCGTCGGCCAGCAGGCCGATGCTTTCCAGGACGTTGTGCACCATGACGGGCTTGTAGACGTTCAGCTGGAAGTTGCCCTGGGACCCGGCGAAGGCCACGGCGGCGTCGTTGCCGTAGACCTGGGCGCAGACCATGGTCATGGCCTCGCACTGGGTGGGGTTGACCTTGCCCGGCATGATGGACGAGCCCGGCTCGTTTTCCGGGATCAGCAGCTCGCCGATGCCGCAGCGCGGGCCGCTGGCGAGCCAGCGCACGTCGTTGGCCATCTTCATCAGCGCGCCGGCCAGGGTACGCAGCGCCGCCGAAAGATTCACCAGCGCGTCGTGGGCCGACAGGGCGAAGAACTTGTTTTCCGCGCTGCGGAACGGCAGGCCCGTGATGTCGGCGATGCGGGCGGCGGCCAGCTCGCCGAAGCGCGGGTGGGCGTTCAGGCCGGTGCCCACGGCCGTGCCGCCGATCGCCAGGTCGTAGATGCCCGGCAGCGCCGCCTGCACGGCGTCCAGGGCGAAGTCGATCTGCGCCACCCAGGCGCTGATTTCCTGGCCCAGCGTGATCGGCGTGGCGTCCTGCAGGTGGGTGCGGCCGGTCTTGACGATGTCCTGGAAGGCCTTGGCCTTGGCGTCCAGCGTGGTGCGCAGGCGCCCGACGGACGGGAAGAAGTGGCGCGACAGTTCTTCCGCCACCGCGATGTGCATGGCCGTGGGGAAGGTGTCGTTGGAAGACTGGCCGCGGTTGACGTGGTCGTTGGGGTGCACCGGGGCCTTGGAGCCCACCTGCCCGCCGGCCAGTTCGATGGCCCGGTTGGAGATGACCTCGTTGGCGTTCATGTTCGACTGGGTGCCCGAGCCGGTCTGGAACACCACCAGCGGGAATTCGGCGTCGAGCTTGCCCTCGATGACCTCGTCGGCGGCGCGCACGATCAGGTTGCCGATGTCCGCCGGCAGTTCGCCGAGTTCGGCGTTGGCCTGGGCGGCGGCCTTCTTCAGCACGCCCAGGGCGCGGATCACCGGGGGCTGCCAGCGGAACCGGGCCACGCCGATCGGGAAGTTCTGGATGGAGCGCTGCGTCTGCGCGCCCCAGTAATGCGCGGCGGGCACCTCGATGGCGCCCATGGAATCGGTTTCGGTCCGGCTTTCGGCCATGATGTCAAACTCCAGAAGATAGGGATGAGGAAAGGGATGCGGATTCGGGCGCCGGCGCGGCCGCCTGGAAGCGGCCTGCCCAGGCCTGCGCCACGTCGAGCATGCGGTGGGCGAAGCCCCATTCGTTGTCGAACCAGATCAGCAGGTTGGCGAAGCGGCCCTGGTTGACGCGGGTCTGGCCCAGATCGACGATGACCGAGTGCGGATCGTGGTTGAAGTCCACCGAGGCGTGGGGCTGGCCGGTGCAGGCGATCAGGTCCGGACGGGCCCGGGCCGCCTCGGAAAAGATCGCGTTCAGGGCCTCGGGGGAGGTATCCCGGCGCAGGTTCACGGCGAGGTCGATGGCCGAGACGTTGAGGATCGGCACCCGCACGGCCTTGGCCTGGACGCGGCCGGCCAGGCCGGGCAGCATGCGCTCGATGCCCTGGGCCAGGCCCGTGGACACGGGCACGATGGACTGCATGGCCGAACGGGTGCGGCGCAGGTCGGCGTGGTGGTAGCCGTCGATCATGGGCTGGTCGTTCATCACCGAATGCAGCGTGGTGAGGAAGGCGCCGTCCACGCCCAGGCGGCGCTCCAGCAGGTCTAGGACCGGGACGGCGGCGTTGGTGGTGCACGAGGCCGCCGACACGATGCGCTGGCCGGCCCGCAGGTCGGCGTCGTTGAAGCCGTGCACGATGGTGCAGTCCACGTCGGCCGCGCTTCTGCCGGGATGCGAGACCAGCACCCGCGGGCAGCCCGCGTCCAGGAAGGCCTGCAGGCTGGCGCGCGTGGCGAAGGCTCCGGAGCATTCCAGCAGCAGGTCGAAGTCCAGCCGGCGCCAGGGGCCGTCGGCCGGCTCCCGCGCGTGGGAAACGGGAATCGCCTGCCCGTCGATCTCCAGCCCGCCGTCGATCTCGCGGACCTCGCCCGGGAAGATCCCGTGGGTGGAATCGAAGCGGGTCAGGTAGGCCATGGAGGCCAGGTCAGCGGGCTCGTTGATCGCCACGACGCTCAGGGCGCGGCGGTGGCGCGGGGATTCCGCCAGGGCGCGCAGCACACAGCGGCCGATGCGGCCGTAGCCGTTGATGGCGATGCGCAGGGGGCGGGACGCGGCGGATTCGGGGCGGTCGGCGGGCATGGAGGCGTGTCGGGGAAATCAGCAGGCGGCGCGGTAGCCGGCGACCACGTTGCGCGGGTCGTCGCGCAGGAAGGCGTCGATATTGTCGCGCACCTGGCGGATCACCGTGCGGATGGCCGCGGAGCTGCTCCAGGCCACGTGCGGGGTGAGGATGAAATTCGGCAGGTCCAGCAGGCGCATCAGGGGATGATCGGGCGCGGGGGGCTCCTGGGACGAGACGTCGAAGCCCGCGCCGCTGATCTGGCCGGCGCGCAGCGCGTGCTCCAGCGCGTATTCGTCCACCAGCCCGCCGCGCGCGGTGTTGATGAGCAGCGGCTTGCGTTCCATCAGGGCGAATTCGGCCGCGCCGATCATGCCGCGGGTCTGGGCGTTGAGCGGGCAATGCAGGCTGATCACGTCGCTGGTGCGCAGGACGTGGTTGAAATCGGTGTAGTCGTTGGTGGGCTCGCCGGCGTCGCGCCGCGCGGCGAACTGGACCTTCATGCCGAAGGCGCGGGCGATCTCGGCCACGGCCTCGCCCAGGGCGCCCCGGCCGATGATGCCCAGGGTCGAGCCGGCCAGGTCATGGATGGGGAAGTCGAAATAGCAGAACTGCCCGCTCGCCTGCCAGCGGCCGTCGCGCACCGACTGGCGGTAGGCCAGCAGGTTGCGCCGCAGGGCCAGCATCAGGGCGAAGGTGTGCTCCGGCACGGCGTGCACGGCGTATTCGCGCACGTTGGACACGATGATGCCGCGCCGGTCGCAGGCGTCCAGGTCGATGTTGTCGGTGCCGGTGGCGGCGACCGCGATCATGCGCAGGCGCGGCGCCTGGGCGATCGCGTCGCCGGCCAGCACGACCTTGTTGACGATCACGACGTCGGCGTCGCGGATGCGCTCGGCCACCTGCGCCGGCGCCGTGCGCGGATACGTCACCAGTTCATGGAGCGCCTGCGGGCCGGTGAAATTCTCCGTCGCCGGCAGGGAATCCCGGTCGAGAAAAACGATGCGCAGGGGGTCCATGGAAGAAGCCTCATCGAAAGACAGCGTCAACCCTGTAGTCTACCCCATGGACGAGTCCGGACACCGGGCGGTCCCCGCGGACTGCCCGGTGCCTGACGAATCCGAACCGCTCGCAAGCGGTGAGGCGGGGGGATGCTTCAACCCGCGCCGGCGTCCGTGGTGGTATAAAAAGCAAGGCGAACCCGCCCTGCTCCTGAAACATCAAACACCATGAAACTCTACTATTTCCCCGGCGCCTGCCCCCTGGCCACCCACATCGTGCTCGAATGGATCGGCAAGCCCTACGAGACCGTCCGCCTGACCCGCGAGCAGATCAAGGAAGCCGATTACCTGGCGCTCAACCCGACCGGCGCGGTCCCGACCCTGGTGGACGGCGATTTCGTCCTGACGCAGAGCGCCGCCATCCTGAACTACCTGGCCGAGCTCAACCCCGAGGCCCGGCTGCTGGGCGACACCCCGCGCGAACGCGCCGAGACCCACCGCTGGCTGGGCCTGTGCAATTCCGACCTGCACAAGACCTTTTCCCTGGTCTTCGGCCCGGGCTACTACACCGGCGGCGACGAGGCCCTGGGCCAGGTCGTGGCCGGCAAGGCGGCCGAGAAGCTGCAGAGCCTGTTCGCCATCGTCAACGAGCGCCTGCGCGGCCGCGACTGGCTGACCGGCAGGCGCTCGGTGGCCGACGCCTACCTGTTCGTGCTGCTGATGTGGGCGGACGCCAAGCAGATTCCGCTCGCCGGCCTGGACGAGCTGCGCCGCTTCCAGGCCCGCATGCGCGCCGACGCCGGCGTTCAGGCCGCGCTGAAGGATCAGGGATTGGCCTGACTCGGGACAGCCCCCTGCGGGCGGTCCTGCGTACAGGCCAATGAAAATCGGCACAATGAAAATCGGCCCCGCCGGAAGACGGGGCCGATCGCCGTTCGGCGCGGGCGCGGAGGACCGCGACGCGATGCCGCAGCCGGCTCAGGCGCCGAGGTACGCCTTGCGGACCTCGTCGTTGCTGAGCAGGTTGGCGCCGGTGTCGGCCAGCACGACCTTGCCGGTTTCCAGGACGTAGCCCCGGTCGGCCACCTGCAGGGCCTTGTTGGCGTTCTGCTCGACCAGGAACACCGTCACGCCTTCCTCGCGGATGGTGCGGATGATGTCGAAGATCTGCGCGATGATCAGCGGCGCCAGGCCCAGGGTGGGCTCGTCGAGCAGCAGCAGCTTGGGCCGCGTCATCAGCGCCCGGCCGATGGCGAGCATCTGCTGCTCGCCGCCGGACATGGTGCCGGCGCGCTGGTTGGCGCGCTCGCGCAGGCGCGGGAACAGGTCGAAGACGTGTTCCATGCCTTCTTCGGTCTGGGCGCGGTTGAGGAAGAACGCCCCCATGTTGAGGTTTTCCGCCACCGTCAGGTCGGGGAACACCCGCCGGCCTTCCGGCGAGATGGCGATCCCGCGCTGCATGATGATGTGCGTGGACTGCTGGGTGATGTCCTCGCCCAGGAAGGTGATCCTGCCCGAGCGGGCGCGCGGATTGCCGCAGACCGACATGAGCAGCGTGGTCTTGCCGGCGCCGTTGGCGCCGATCAGGGTGACGATTTCCCCCTGGTTGACTTCCACGGACACTTCGTTCAGGGCCTGGATGGCCCCGTAGAACGTGCTGACGTTTTCGAGCTTGAGCACGGTCATTCCCCCAGATAGGCTTTGATGACGCGGGGATCCGCGCGGACTTCGTCGGGCAGGCCGGTGGTGATGGGCTTGCCGTGCTCCATGACGAGGATGCGGTCGGACACGCCCATCACCAGGCTCATGTCGTGCTCGATCAGCAGCACGGCCACGCCGAATTCGCGCCGCAGCTGGTCGATCAGCGATTGCAGGTCGCGCTTTTCCTGGGGATTCAGGCCCGCGGCCGGCTCGTCGAGCATCAGCAGGCGCGGCTGGGTGATCATGCAGCGGGCGATTTCCAGGCGCCGCTGGTGGCCGTAGGCGAGATTGCCGGCCTCGCGGTTGGCGTACTGGCGGATGCCCATGAAATCCAGCCACTGGACCGCGCGTTTCTTGGCCTCGGTCTCGGAATGCCGATAGGAGGGCAGCTTGAACAGGCCCTGCAGCAGGCCGGTTTCCATCAGGGTGTGCTGCGCCACCATCAGGTTTTCCAGCACGGTGAGGTTCTTGAACAGGCGCACGTTCTGGAACGTGCGCACCAGGCCGTGGCGCGCGACCTTGTGGCTGGGCATGCCGGTGATGGCCTTGCCGTCCATGACGATCTCGCCCGTGGTGGGCTTGTAGAAGCCGCCCACGCAGTTGAACACGGTGGTCTTGCCGGCGCCGTTGGGGCCGATGATGGCGAAGACCTCGTCGCGGCGCACGTCGAATTCGACCTGGTCGACGGCCAGCAGGCCGCCGAACCGCATGGTCAGTCCGCTGACCTTCAGCAATGTTTCACTCATGATTCCAATTCCACTTGCGGACGTTTCACCGGCAGCAGGCCCTGCGGGCGCCAGATCATCATGACGACCATGACCAGGCCGAAGATCAGCATGCGGTATTCGGCGAATTCGCGCGCGATCTCGGGGATGACGGTCAGCAGCACGGCGGCCAGGATGACCCCGAGCTGGGAGCCCATGCCGCCCAGCACGACGATGGCCAGGATCAGCGCCGATTCGATGAAGGTGAAGGATTCCGGATTGACCAGGCCCTGGCGCGCGGCGAAGAACGCCCCGCCGAAGCCGGCGAACATGGCGCCCATGGTGAAGGCCGAGAGCTTGATGTTGCGCGGGTTCAGGCCCAGCGAGCGGCAGGCGATCTCGTCCTCGCGCAGGGCTTCCCAGGCGCGCCCGATCGGCATGCGGATCAGGCGGCTGGTGAAGTACAGGGTGAACAGCACCAGCACCAGCGCCATCAGGTACAGGTAGATCACCACGTCCTGGCTGTTGAAGGACCAGCCCATCAGCTCATGGAAGGTGGGCGTGCCGTCCGTCGAGCGGCGCACCATCTGGTAGCCGAAGAAGGACGGCTTGGGGATCCCCGAGATGCCGTCCGGGCCGCCGGTGAACTGGGTCAGGTTGATGAGCAGCAGGCGGATGATCTCGCCGAAGCCCAGCGTCACGATGGCCAGGTAGTCGCCCCGCAGCCGCAGCACCGGGAACCCCAGGATGAAGCCGAAGAAGGCCGACACCAGGCCGGCGAACGGCAGCGCTTCCCAGAAGCCCCAGCCGGCCCAGTGGTACAGCAGGGCGTAGGTGTAGGCGCCGGTGGCATAGAAGCCGACGAAGCCCAGGTCGAGCAGGCCGGCGAAGCCCACCACGATGTTCAGCCCCAGGCCGAGCATGACGTAGATCAGCACGAGCGTGGCGATGTCCACCTGGGCGCGTCCGGTGAAGAAGGGCCAGGCCAGCGCGAACAGCACCAGCACCAGGATCGCCCGGTGGCGGAACTTGTCGCTGATGGCGGGAATGCGGAACCGCGAGGGCGCCGCGGCCTTGCCCGCCCGGCGCTGGCGCAGCCAGGCGTTCAGGATCTGGACCACGAAGACGGCCAGCATGCCGCCGAGGATCATCTTCCAGTCGGGCTGCAGATAGGTTTCCTGGCCCCGGCGCAGGATCTGCAGGCCATACACGGGGGCAATGATCACCCCCGCCAGCAGCGAGGCGATCGCTGCATTCTTGAGATTCTGATTCATTTAGACTTTTTCCACCTCGGGTTTGCCCAACAGCCCCGTGGGACGGAACAGCAGGATGAAGACCAGCAGCAGGAAGGCGACGATGTCCTTGTACTGCGAGGAGATGAAGGCGGCGGCGAAGGTCTCGGCCAGGCCCAGCAGCACACCGCCCAGCATGGCGCCGGGAATGCTGCCGATGCCGCCCAGCACCGCGGCGGTGAAGGCCTTGATGCCGGCGATGAAGCCGATGAACGGGTTCAGCTTGCCGATGGCCAGGGCGATCAGCACCCCGCCGACGGCGGCCAGCATGGCGCCGATGACGAAGGTGATGGAAATGATCCGGCCGGTGTCGATGCCCAGCAGGTTGGCCATGCGCAGATCCTGCGAGCAGGCCCGCGAGGCCTGGCCGGTGCGCGAATACTTGATGAACAGCGTCAGGCCGATCATCATCAGCACGGTGACCACGATGATCAGGATGCGGGAATACGGCGCGGTCACGCTGAAGTCGCCATCCCCCACCGTGAAGTTGAACGACCCGGTGATCAGCGCCGGCACGGCCATGTCGCGGGCGCCCTGCCCGGTGGCCACCCAGTTCTGCAGGAAGATCGACATGCCGATGGCGGAGATCAGCGGCACCAGGCGGGGACTGTCGCGCAGCGGCGCGTAGGCGATCTTTTCGACGGCGAAGCCGTAGACCGCGGTCACCAGCACGGCCATGATCAGCATGATCAGCACCATCAGGGGCAGCGGCAGGCCGCTGCCCACGCCGATGGCCGAGAGCGTGACCAGACCGACGTAGGCGCCGATCATGTAGATCTCGCCGTGGGCGAAGTTGATCATGCCGATGATGCCGTACACCATGGTGTAGCCGATGGCGATCAGGGCATAGATGGCGCCCAGCGACAAGCCGTTGAACAGCTGTTGCGTCAATAGAGGAAGCAGGTCGGACATAATGTCGGGGGAGTGAGACGAGAAGACGGCCGGGCGGCGGGCGCCCGGAAGAACCGCAGCGGCCCCGGCGCGCGCCGGGGCCGGCCGAGCCCGTCAGGGCTGGATCTGGGTCAGGTTGCCGTTGGCATCCCAGCGGAAGACCGCGAATTCAAAGTGCTTGAGGTCGCCCTTCGCATCGTAGTCGACCTTGCCGATGGCGGTGTCGAAGCTGTGGCCGTGCATGTAGTCGGCGACCTTGGCCGGGTCGGCGCCGACGGCGTTGATGCTGTCGGCCAGCACCTGGACCGCCGCGTAGGCCGTCATGGTGAAGGCGCCGTCGGGGCTGCGCTGGTATTTCTTGAACTGCTCCAGGATCTGCTCGTTGCCCTTGCGCTTGGTGAAGTCGGCGGGCAGGGTCACCAGCAGCTTGTCCACGGCCGGGCCGGCGATGGCGGCGAGGTCCTTGTTGGCCACGCCTTCGGGGCCCATGAACTGGGTTTCCAGACCCTGTTCGCGCGCCTGGCGCAGCAGCAGGCCCAGTTCGGGGTGGTAGCCGCCGAAATAGATCAGGTCGGGGCCCAGGGCCTTGAGCTTGGAGATCACGGCGGAGTAGTCGCTGTCGCCGACGTTGATGCCCTCGAACATGGCGATGTTCACGCCGTCCTTTTCCAGGGCCTTCTGCACCTGGGTGGCCACGCCGTTGCCGTAGGTCTGCTTGTCGTGCAGGATGGCGACCTTTTTCGGCTTGAGCTGCTTGGCGATGTATTCGGCGGCGAAGGGACCCTGCTGGTCGTCGCGGCCGATGGTGCGGAAGAAGAAGTGCGGCTTGATGGTGTCGGTGACCAGCGGGGACGTGGCGCCCGGGGTGATGGCGACGATGCCTTCCTGCTCGTAGACGTTGACCGCGGGCACCGTGGTGCCGGAGCAGGCGTGGGCCACGGCGAACTTGGCGCCGGCGTTGACCACGCGGTTGGCGGCCGGCACGGCCTGCTTGGGCTCGCAGCCGTCGTCGATCAGCAGCGGCTCGATCTTCATGCCCTTGATGCCGCCGGTTTCGTTCAGCGCATCGATGGCCGTCAGCGCGCCCGCCTGGATCTGGTCGCCGTACTGGGTGTTGGGGCCCGTCATCGGCTGCGGAATGCCGATCTTGAGCGTGTCGGCATGGGCGCCGGCAGCCAGAGCCAGAGCTCCGAATGCGAGGATGCAGGGGGTGATGCGCAGTGTGAACTTCATTCGATAGTCTCCGGTAGAGGCGCCGTTGGCAATTTCAACAACCCGGTCGGGGTCGAAGCCAGGAGCGCCAAGCCTTGGTTGTGCTTCCGCCCTGAGCGGCACGCGTATTCTGACGGCTCGCCCCGGGGGTGTCACTACGGTTAATCCCTTATGACGGAACGTGACGATGCGCTTTCCCGGATTATTCGGGGACGGATCAACCCGAGAATTCGCGCGCCAGTTCGCCCGCCCGGCGGGCGGCGGCCGCGACCGCCTCGCGCATGATGCCGGACAGGCCGCGCTCCTGGAACACCGCCAGGGCCGCCGCCGTGGTGCCGCCCCTGGAGGTCACCCGCTCGCGCAGCACCGCGGGCGAGTCCGGCGACAGCGTTGCGAGCTGGGTGGCGCCGTGGAAGGTGCCCAGCGCCAGCTGGCGCGCCTGCTCCAGCGTCAGGCCCTGCTCGACCCCGGCCGCGATCAGGGCTTCGAGGAACAGGAAGACGTAGGCCGGCCCGCTGCCGGAGACGGCCGTGACGGCGTCGATGGCGGCGTCGTCGCGCACCCAGATCACCTGGCCGACGGCGCGCAGCAGCTCCTCGGCCAGGGCGCGGTCGGCTTCGTCCACGCCGTCCAGGGCCGCCATGCCCGTCATGCCGCTGGCGATCAGCGCGGGCGTGTTGGGCATGCAGCGCACGACCCGGGCGTAGGGCTCGGCAGCGGAACCCATCCAGCGGGCGATCGCCTCGCCGGGGATGCCGGCGGCGATGCTGATGACGAGGGTGCCGGGGCGCAGCCAGGGGCGGCACTGGCGCACGACCTCGGCCATGATCTGGGGCTTGACGGCGAAGAACCAGACGCGGCATTCGGACAGGCGCCCATCGGGCGCCGCCGCCGTGGTGGTGCCCAGCGCGTCCCAGCGCGCGCGGACGGCCTCGCCGGGGTCGATGACGTGGACGCTGGAGGCGGCGCAGCGCCGGCCGATCAGGCCGCTGGCCAGGGCGTTGGCCATGTTGCCGCCGCCGATGAGGGCGAGAGAAAGTTCGGTTTTCATGACCCGGCATTGTACGGACAAGCGCCATCACATAGAAAGCCCTGCGCGGGGCATCAGAAAGAAAACGCGCGAGAAACGAAAAGAAAAGCAAGGAAATCAGGGATTGCCAAAGCCGTCATAAGCTGATCACAATGGCTTCCTATAATCCCCTCCCGCCGCCACCCGGGCTGGATCGGGGGCACAACCACAGGAGACCACCATGTCTTTTTCCTTGTTTCGCGCGACCGCGCTGGCCGCCCTGCTGACCGGCGCGGGCACGGCCCAGGCCGCCACCGACGTCACCTTCTGGCACTCGATGGAAGGTCCGCTGGGCGAACGCGTGGCCAAGCTCGCCCAGGACTTCAACGCCAGCCAGTCCGACTACGTCGTGCACGCCGTCTACAAGGGCAACTACGGCGAATCCATGAACGCCGGGATCGCCGCCTTCCGCGCCGGCAACGCGCCCGACATCCTGCAGGTCTTCGAGGTCGGCACCGCCACCATGATGTACGCCAAGGGCGCCATCAAGCCCGTCCAGGCGCTGTCCGAGGCCGTCGGCGACCCCATCGATCCGTCCACCTTCCTGGGCGCCGTGGCCGGCTACTATTCGTCGCCGGACGGCAAGCTGGTGTCCATGCCCTTCAACAGCTCCACGCCGGTGCTGTACTACAACAAGGACGCCTTCCAGAAGGCCGGCCTGGACCCGGAAAAACCGCCCAGGACCTGGCCCGAGGTGGCCGACGCCGCGAAAAAGCTGCGCGCCGCCGGCATGGAATGCGGCTATTCCTCGGCCTGGCCGTCCTGGGTCCTGCTGGAAAACTTCGCCGCCTGGCACAACGTGCCCTACGCCAGCCAGGACAACGGCTTCGGCGGCCTGGACGCGCGCCTGCAGCTCGACAGCCCGCTGTTCCGCAAGCATCTGGGCTTCCTGGCCGACATGGCCAAGGCCGGCACCTTCACCTACGGCGGGCGCGGCGACGCGGGCAACGCCCTGTTCACCTCGGGCAAGTGCGGCATGTACACAGGCTCCAGCGGCATGCGCGCCTCCATCATCAAGACCGGCGGCTTCGCCTTCGGCACCAGCACCCTGCCCTACTACCCCGACGTCCAGGGCGCGCCGCAGAACTCCATCATCGGCGGCGCCTCGCTGTGGGTGTTCTCCGGCAAGTCCGACGCCGCCTACAAGGGCGTGATCAAGTTCTTCAAGTTCCTGTCCAGCCCCGCGCAGGCCGCCGCCTGGCACCAGGGCACCGGCTACGTGCCCGTCACCAAGGCGGGCTACCAGGCCACCAAGGAATCCGGCTTCTATGACAAGAATCCCGGCACGGAAATTGCGGTCAAACAGCTCGATGCCGCCACCACCGCCAACTCGCGCGGCATCCGGCTGGGCTACCTGCCGCAGATCCGCGACATCGAGGACAGCACCATGGAGCAGATCTTCGCCGGCAAGACCAGCCCCGGGGACGGCCTGAAGAAGATGACCGCCGAGGGCAACGCCCTGCTCGAACGCTTCGAGAAAAGCGTCAAGTAGGCCCGGGGCCGGCCGCGCTCATGGAGAAACGGGTCGTCTTCCGCCACCGCAGCCTGCCCTGGCTGCTGCTGGCGCCGCAGCTCGCCATCACGCTGGTGTTCTTCTTCTGGCCGGCGGGCCAGGCGCTGTGGCAGTCCTTCCGCCTGGAAGACCCCTTCGGCCTGTCCTCGCAGTTCGCCGGCCTGGACAACTTCGCCGAGCTGTTCGCCAGCGCCGACTATCTGGACTCGTTTCGCACCACGCTCTGGTTCTCGGCGCTGGTGGCCTTCGGCGGGCTGGCGATCTCGCTCGTGCTGGCCGTGATGGCCGACCGCGTGGCGCGCGGCGCGGGGATCTACAAGACCCTGCTGATCTGGCCCTACGCGGTCGCGGCGGCGGTCGCCGGGGTGCTGTGGCTGTTTCTGTTCTCGCCCTCGGTCGGCATCCTGGCGGTCTACCTGGCGCAGCTCGGCTTCGACTGGAACCCGCGTCTGGACGGCACCGACGCCCTGGCGCTGGTCGTCTTCGCCTCGGTCTGGAAGCAGGTGTCCTACAACTTCCTGTTCTTCCTGGCCGGCCTGCAGTCCATCCCCCGCTCGCTGATCGAGGCCGCCGCCATCGACGGCGCGGGCCCCGTCCGGCGCTTTCTCACCATCGTCTTTCCGCTGCTCTCGCCCACCACCTTCTTCCTGCTGGTGATCAACTTCATCTACGCCTTCTTCGACACCTTCGCGGTGATCGACGTGGTGACGCAGGGCGGGCCGGGACACGCCACCGACATCCTGGTCTACAAGGTCTACAACGCCGGCTTCAAGGGCCTGGACCTGGGCGCCTCCGCCGCCCAGTCCGTGATCCTGATGCTGATCGTCATCGGCCTGACGGCGCTGCAGTTCCGCTACGTCGACCGCAAGGTGAACTACTGATGCGAGGTCAACCGCCGATGCGAAGCGCATTGCTCATGCGGGGTGCGCCGCCGATGCAAGGCCCACCCTCGACGGCGGCCGGTCCCGCCCTTTCCGGAGGCGCCCATGGTTGAACGCCGCCCGCTGCTGGACATCGTCTCGCACCTCACGCTGATCCTGGGCGTGGCGGTGATCGCCTTCCCGCTGTACGTGGCCTTCACGGCCTCCACCCAGACCGCCCAGGAGGTCGCCCGGGCGCCGATGTCCCTGATCCCCGGCCCGCATCTCCTGGAAAACTACTGGGCCGTGCTCAAGGGCGGTGCGATCAACACCCCGCCCGTGGGCCGGATGCTGTGGATCAGCACCTTCATGGCCCTGGCGATCGCCATCGGCAAGATCGCCATCTCCATGCTGTCGGCCTTCGCCGTGGTGTATTTCCGCTTTCCCCTGCGCATGCTGTGCTTCTGGATGATCTTCGTCACCCTGATGCTGCCGGTGGAAGTGCGCATCGCCCCCACCTACGCGGTGGTCGCCGGCCTGGGCATGCTCAACAGCTACGCCGGCCTGACGCTGCCGCTGATCGCCTCGGCCACGGCCACCTTCCTGTTCCGGCAGTTCTTCCTGACCGTGCCCGACGAGCTGGTCGAGGCCGCGCGCATCGACGGCGCCGGCCCCATGCGCTTCTTCAAGGACATCCTGCTGCCGCTGTCGCGCACCAGCATCGCCGCCCTGTTCGTGATCCAGTTCATCTACGGCTGGAACCAGTACCTGTGGCCGCTGATCATCACCACGCACGAGGACATGTACCCCGTGGTGGTGGGCATCCGCCGGATGATCGCCGGGGGCGACAGCGTGACGGAATGGAACCTGGTCATGGCCACGGCCATGCTGGCCATGCTGCCGCCCGCCGCCGTCGTCATCCTGATGCAGAAATGGTTCGTCAAGGGCCTGGTCGATTCGGAAAAATAGCTTCGGAAAAAAGGACGGCGCATTCCCCATGGCAACCCTCAGCTTCCGCGACGTGCGCAAGACCTACCCAGGCGGCGTGGCCGTCATCCACGGCATCGACATGGAGGTGCGCGACGGCGAGTTCGTCGTGATCGTCGGGCCGTCGGGCTGCGGCAAGTCCACCCTGATGCGCATGGTGGCGGGCCTGGAATCCGTCACCGGCGGCGAGATCGCCATCGGCGGCCGGGTCGTCAACGAGCTGGAACCCGCCGAGCGCGACATCGCCATGGTCTTCCAGAACTACGCGCTCTATCCCCACATGAGCGTGTTCGACAACATGGCCTACGGCCTGAAGATCCGCCGCCTCGCGCGCGACGAGATCCGCCGCCGCGTCGAGGACGCCGCCCGCATCCTCGAACTGGACCAGTTGCTGGACCGGCGTCCGCGCCAGCTGTCCGGCGGCCAGCGCCAGCGCGTGGCCATGGGCCGGGCCATCGTGCGCGAGCCGGCCGTGTTCCTATTCGACGAGCCCCTGTCCAACCTGGACGCCAAGCTGCGCGTGCAGATGCGCCTGGAAATCCAGAAGCTGCACCGCCGGCTGGGCACCACCAGCCTGTACGTCACCCACGACCAGGTCGAGGCCATGACGCTGGCCCACCGCATGGTCGTCATGAACAAGGGCGTGCCCGAGCAGATCGGCACGCCCGCCGAGGTCTTCGAGCGCCCCGCCACCGTCTTCGTGGCCGGCTTCATCGGCTCGCCGCCCATGAATCTGCTGCGGGTGGAGGTGGATGTGCAGGGCCGTGTGGCCGGCCCGGACGGCGCCGCCCTGCCCCTGGCCGCGCCCGCGGCGGCCGCGCGCGCCCTGGTCCTGGGGCTGCGCCCGGAGCACCTGGTGCTCGGCGCGCCGGGCCTGCGGGCGCGGGTCGAGATGGTCGAGATCCTGGGCTCGGAGCAGCTGATCCACGCACGCTGGGGCGAGCAGCCGCTGGTGCTGCGCTGCGCCGTGTCCGAAACCCGGCAGCGGCCTCCGGCCGCCGGCGACGAGATCACGGCCGGCCCGGACGGCGAGCACCCGGCGCACTGGTTCGACGCCGAAACCGGGAAGCGCGTCGGGGACTGAACCCGGCCGGCGCCGCGTGGACGGCCGGGGATGGCCGCGCGGACGGCCATGAAAAAACGGCGCGGCCCGGTTGGGCTGCGCCGTTTTCCCGCGTCCGGGGCGCCGCGCGGCGCCCCGGACATGGACCGGCTTTTACTTGAAGACGGACTTGGAGCCGTCGGCGTGCCAGGTGAAGACGTCGAACTTGAAGGACTTGAGATCGCCCTGCTTGTTCCAGGCGATGTCGCCGATCGGGGTCTTGACCGAGTTGCCGTGCAGCCAGGCGGCGACCTTGGCCGGGTCGTCCTTGCCCGCGCCCTTGATGCCGGCGGCGATGGCTTCGACGGCGGAATAGGCGGTGAGCTGGAAGGCGCCGCCCGGGTTGCGGTTCTTGTCCTTGAAGGCCTTGACCACGGACGCGTTGGCCGGGTCGGTGGTGAAGTCGGCGGGCAGGGTCACCAGCATGCCTTCGACGGCCGGGCCGGCGATGGCGTTGATGTCCGGGTTGCCCACGCCTTCGGGACCCATGAACTTGGCCTGCAGGCCCTGCTCGGCGCCCTGGCGCAGCAGCAGGCCCATTTCGGGGTGGTAGCCGCCGTAGTAGACGAAGTCGGCGCCCGCGGACTTGAGCTTGGTGATCACGGCGGAGTAGTCGCTGTCGCCGGCGTTGATGCCTTCAAACAGGACGACCTTGATGCCGGCCTTTTCGAGGTCGGCCTTGACGGCCGTGGCGATGCCCTGGCCGTACGACTGCTTGTCGTGCAGCACGGCGACGGCCTTGGGCTTGACCTTCTGGGCGATGAATTCCGCGGCGGCGGGACCTTGCTGGTCGTCGCGGCCGATGGTGCGGAAGATCATGTCGTAGTTCTTGCCGTCGGTCACCAGGGGCGAGGTGGCGGACGGGGAGATCATGACCACGCCTTCGTTGTTGTAGACGGGCGTGGCGGCGATGGTGGCGCCGGAGCACACGTGGCCGACGACGTAGTGGATCTTTTCATTGACGACGCGGTTGGCCACGACCGGACCCTGCTTGGGCTCGCAGCCATCGTCGATCACGACGGCTTCCAGCTTGTTGCCCAGCACGCCGCCACCGGCGTTGATGGTTTCGATCGCCGTGTCCACGCCTTCCTTGACCATGTCGCCATACTGCGTCAACGCCCCGGTGAAGGGCCCCGCGATGGCGATGCGGATGGTATCGGCATGCGCCACGGAAGAAAGCATCATGCCGGCGGCCAGGCCCAGTGCGGCTGCCATCGGCGTAAAGCGTACGTTCATAAGACCTCCTGTGAAAGACCTGGAAAAGAATACACGAAACCCCCGTACAGCGGTCATTGCGCCGTACGGGGGTTTTCCCGATATCGCGTTGCGCACCGCGGCAAAACGGCGCGCGGATCTGAGGTCAGGCCAGCAGGCTGCGCAACATCCAGGCGTTCTTTTCGTGCACGTCCAGGCGCTGCGTGAGCAGATCGGCCGTGGGCTGGTCGTTGACGGCGTCGGCGCACTGGAAGGCCCGGCGCGCGGTGCGCGCGACCGCCTCGTTGCCTTCGACCAGCATGCGCAGCATGTCTTCGGCCGACGGCACGGCGGCGGGCTCGGCGATGGAGCTGAGGCGCGCGTACTCGGCGTAGGTGCCGGGCGCGTAATGGCCGAGGGCGCGGATGCGCTCGGCGATGGCGTCCAGCGCCTGCCAGGTTTCCGTGTACTGGGTCATGAACAGCTGGTGCAGGGTGCTGAACATGGGGCCGGTCACGTTCCAGTGGAAATTGTGCGTCATCAGGTACAGCGTGTACGTGTCGGCCAGCGTCCTGGAGAGTTCCGCCACGACGGCAGCGCGATCCTGGGCCGAGATGCCGATGTCGATCGGCAGGCCGCTGGAGGGCGCGACGGCGGATTTCTTCGAGCTGGTTTTCTTGGCGGCTTTGGCCATGGGACACTCCTTTGAAAGGTCAGTCATACGGGTCCAGAATAGCATGCGCGGCGCGCGCCCGGCATCGCCGCGCCGCCCGGCGCGCCGCGGCCTCAGCCCGCCTCGACGGCCAGCGGGGCCGGGTCTTCGAGCATGGTCGCGCCCGGCATGCCGCAGTGGCGCACGGCCTGGATCAGGGCCTCGATGGCCGCCTGGCGCGGGAAGCTCTTGCGCCAGACCAGCACCACGCGGCGGTCGGGCGCCGGCGGCTTGAACGGCACGAAGCGCAGCAGCCGGCTTTCGGCCCCCCGCACGCCCAGCGCGCTGGCCGGCAGGACCGTGATGCCGATGCCCGCGGCCACCATGTGGCGGATGGTTTCGAGCGATGACCCCTCGAAGGTGCGCTGGATGCCTTCGCTGGAGGCCGAGAAGCGCGAGAGTTCCGGGCACACTTCCAGCACCTGGTCGCGGAAGCAGTGGCCGGCCCCCAGCAGCAGCATGGTCTCGTCCTTCAGGCGGCTGGAATCGATCTGCTTTTCCTTCGCCCAGGGATGACCGTGCGGCAGGGCGACGTAGAACGGCTCGTCGTACAGCGGGCATTGCGACAGCCCGGTGTCGGGCAGCGGCAGGGCGACGATGGCGCAGTCGATCTCGCCCTGGCGCAGCAGTTCCAGCAGCCGCGTGGTGTAGTTTTCCTGGAGCAGCAGGGGCATCTGCGGGGTGCGGCGGATCTGCTCGGGCACCAGGTAGGGCAGCAGGTACGGCCCCACGGTGTAGATCACCCCGACGCGCAGCGGGCCTTCGAGCGGATCGTGCCCCTGGCGGGCGATCTCGCGCAGGTTGGCGCCCTCCTCCAGGACCTTCTGCGCCTGGGCGACGACGCGCAGGCCGATGGGGGTGATGCCGACCTCGGCGCCGCCGCGCTCGAACAGCACCACGCCCAGTTCTTCCTCCAGCTTGCGGATGGCCACCGACAGCGTGGGCTGGCTGACGAAGCAGGCTTCCGCGGCGCGGCCGAAATGGCGCTCCCGCGCCACGGCGACGATGTATTTCAGTTCGGTCAGAGTCATGGTGAAAGTCCCCAGGTCGGGTCAACTGCGCAGATACTGGTCGGCGCCCGCCATCCAGCGTTGCCGGTGGGCGCGGGCGTGCTCGGGAAAATCGGCCGACAGCCAGGCGGCCGCTTCGCGGGCCTGCTCCAGCAGGTCCTCGTCGGATTCCAGGTCGGCGAAGCGCAGCAGGGCCTGGCCCGACTGGCGCAGGCCCAGGAGCTCCCCGGGGCCGCGCTGGGCCAGGTCGCGGCGCGCGATCTCGAAGCCGTCGGTGGTCTCGTACATGGCGCGCAGGCGTTCGCGGGCGATGGCCGACAGCGGCGGCTGGTAGAGCAGGACGCAGGTGGCCTCGCCGCCGCCGCGCCCCACCCGGCCGCGCAGCTGGTGCAGCTGCGCCAGGCCGAAGCGCTCGGCATGCTCGATCACCATCAGGCCGGCGTTGGGCACGTCCACGCCGACTTCGATGACGGTGGTGGACACCAGCAGGTCGATGTCGCCGGCGCGGAAGGCGTCCATGACCTCCGACTTTTCCCGCGCCGGCAGGCGGCCGTGCATCAGGCCGACGCGCAGGTCCGGCAGGGCCGCGCGCAGCAGTTCGTGGGTATCGACGGCGGTCTGCAGCTGCAGGGCCTCGCTTTCCTCGACCAGCGGACAGACCCAGTAGGCCTGGCGCCCGGCGCGCACGACCTCGCCCACGCGGGCCAGGACTTCGTCGCGCCGCCGGTCGTCGAACAGGCGCGTGCGCACCGGCACGCGCCCCGGCGGCAGCTCGTCCAGCACCGAGACGTCCATGTCGGCGAAAAAGGCCATCGCCAGGGTGCGCGGGATCGGCGTGGCGCTCATGCTGAGCTGGTGGGGGCGGTAGCGGGCCTGGTCGCCCTTGCGGTTCAGCGCCAGGCGCTGCCCCACCCCGAAGCGATGCTGCTCGTCGCTGATCACCAGCCCCAGCGACTCGAATTCCACCTTGTCCTGGATCAGCGCCTGGGTGCCGACCGCCAGCCGCGCCTCGCCGCGGGCCATGGCCTGCAGGGCCCGGCGGCGCTCGGCGGCCGGCAGGCCGCCGGTGAGCCAGACCGCCGCCACGCCCAGCGGCGCCAGCCATTCGGACAGCTTGCGCCAGAGCTGCTCGGCGAGGATTTCCGTGGGCGCCATCACGGCGACCTGGGCGCCGGACTCGATGGCCTGTGCGGCCGCGAAGGCGGCGACCAGGGTCTTGCCGCTGCCCACGTCGCCCTGCAGCAGGCGGTGCATGGGGTGCGTGCGCGCCAGGTCGGCGCCGATCTGCGCCACGGCGCGCGTCTGGGCGCCGGTGGGCTCGAACGGCAGGCCGGCGAGCAGGCGGCCCGTCAGGCTGCCGTCCCCCTTCAGGCTGCGGGCGGCCTGGGCGCGGCGCGCCGCCCGGGCGTCGGCCAGGGCGAGCTGCTGCGCCAGCAGCTCGTCGAACTTGATGCGCCGCCAGGCGGGATGGTTGTGTTCGGCCAGCGATTCCAGGGAAATGTCCGGTCCCGGATGGTGCAGCAGGCGCAGGGACGGCTCGAAATCGGCCAGCCGGTAGGCCTCGCGCACGGCGGCCGGCAGGGTGTCGCCCAGGTCGGCCTCGTCCAGGGCGCGCGCGATGGCCTTGCGCAGGGCGGCCTGCGGCAGGCCCTGGGTCGTGGGATAGACCGGCGTCAGGGTGTCGGGCAGCGGGGTGCCCGGCTCGGTGATCAGAGGATGCACGATCTCCAGGCCGTGATAGCCGGCGCGCACCTCGCCGCGCGCGCGCACCCGCCGTCCGGCGTGCAGGCGCGCCTGCTGGCCGGGATAGACGTGCAGCCAGCGCAGGCCCAGGCGGCCGGACTCGTCGGCCAGCGTGGCCTGCAGCTCGCGCCGGGGGCCGAAGCGGATTTCGCTGTCCACGATCTCGCCTTCAAACAGGGCATGGGCGCCGGGGCGCGCCGCGCCGATCGGCGTGATGCGGGTCTCGTCCTCGTAGCGCAGCGGCAGGTGCGTGGCGAAGTCGGCCGGGGTGCGCAGGCCCAGCCGCTCGAACAGGCGGGCCTGCGGGACGCCCGCCGTCTTGCGGGCGCCGGGCGCGGCCCGGCGCGGCTTGCCAGCCGAGGTCACGGCGTACGGTCCGGCGGGCGGCGGGGCGTCAGAGCGCCAGGACGGCCTCGACCTCGAACTGCGCGCCCTTGGGCAGGCTGGCGACCCCGAGGGTCGAGCGCGCCGGATAGGGCTGGGGAATGATTTCCGCCATGATGGCGTTGGCGCTGGCGAACTTGCTGAGATCCGTCAGGAACAGGGTGAGCTTGACGATGTCGTTCAGCGTGCCGCCGGCCGCCTCGATGACGGCCTGCATGTTGGCGAAGGACTGGCGGACCTGGCCCTCGAAGTTTTCCGATACCAGCTCGCCCGTGCCGGGCTCCAGCCCGATCTGGCCCGAGAGGAAGACCAGCTTGCCCGCCGGTGCGCTGACCGCCTGGGAATACGGGCCGACGGCGGCCGGGGCGGCATCGGTGTGGATGATTGCCTTGCTCATGGTGGGAGACTCGGTGATGGTTGAAAGACTATCAGAGTGTACCGACCAATAGCAAAAAATAAAAGCCGGCGCGAGCCCGCATCACCCGCTGTTCGAGGTGATGCGGACCCGCGCCGCGCCTGAACCGAGCGGTGAGTGCCGCGCCCTACTTTTCGGCGAAGGCGCGCTCGAAGACGTAGTCGCCGGGCTCGCCGACGCCCGGCGAGGCGACGAAGCCGCGCGCGTCCAGCATGGCGCGGATGTCGGTCAGCATGGCCGGGCTGCCGCAGATCATGGCGCGATCGACGGCGGGATCCAGCGGCGGCAGGCCAATGTCGGTGAACAGCTGGCCGGTTTCCACCAGCGTCGTCAGCCGGCCCTGGTGCTCGTAGGGCTCGCGCGTCACGGTGGGGTAGTAGATCAGCTTCTCGCGCACCATTTCGCCCAGGTATTCGTCCTGGGGCAGCTCGTGGCGGATGTAGTCGGAGTAGGCCAGCTCGCTGACGAAGCGTACGCCGTGCATCAGGATGACTTTCTCGAAGCGGTCGTAGACCTCCGGGTCCTTGATGATGCTGAGGAACGGCGCCAGCCCCGTGCCGGTGGCGAACAGGTACAGGTGGCGGCCCGGACGCAGGTCGTCGACCACCAGCGTGCCCACCGGCTTGCGGCTGACCAGGACGATGTCGCCCGGCTTGAGGTGCTGCAGGCGCGAGGTGAGCGGACCGTTGGGGACCTTGATGCTGAAGAACTCCAGATTGTCCTCGTGGTTGGCGCTGGCGATGCTGTAGGCGCGCATCAGCGGCTTGCCCTCGACTTCCAGCCCCAGCATCACGAAATGGCCGTTGTGGAAGCGCAGGCCGGGATCGCGGGTGGTCTTGAAGGAGAACAGCGTGTCGTTCCAGTGACGCACGCTGAGGACTTGCTCGGAATTGAAAGCGGCCATGACGAAGGTCGGACTCCAGGATTCGGGGTATGGACGGGGATGAACCGGTATGAATAGATGGTACGGCGATGGCCGGGAAACGCAAGGCCGGACCTTGCGAGGCGCAGGGGTTTTCTTGATTTCGCGCAAGATGGCGTGCGAAAGCGGGCCGCCGGGCCAGGATCGGGGCGCATTTTAATACGTTCAGCTTGCTTTAAGCTGAACGCGATGCTAAATTTCGATCCTATTTGAGAATTATTCTCATTTTAACTCTTCGAGCGAGCCGCCGCCATGCCCATCCGTCTCCGCGCCCCTTCCGTCGTCCGACGCCTGTCCCTGCTGGCCGCCGCCCTGCCGCTGATGGCGGGCACCGCCCTGGCGGCGGAGGTCAATCTGTACACCACCCGCGAGCCCAAGCTCGTCGAGCCGCTGCTGTCCGCCTTCACCCAGGACACCGGCGTCAAGGTCAATACGGTCTTCGTCAAGGACGGCCTGCTGGAACGGGTGCGCGCCGAAGGCGCGCAATCGCCGGCCGACGTGCTGATGACGGTGGACATCGGCAATCTGCTGGACCTGGTGAACGGCGGGGTGACCCAGCCGGTCGACTCCGCCACGCTGAAGGCCTCGATCCCCGCGTACCTGCGCGGGGCCGACGACCAGTGGTTCACCCTGTCGCTGCGCGACCGGGTCGCCTACGTCGCCAAGGACCTGGACATCAAGTCCTTCCACTACGAGGACCTGGCCGACCCGCGCTGGAAGGGCAAGGTCTGCATCCGCTCCGGCCAGCATCCCTACAACACCGCGCTCATCGCCGCGATGATCGCCCATGACGGCCCCGAGGCCGCGGAACAATGGCTGCGCGGCGTGAAGGCCAATCTGGCCCGCCCCGCCGCCGGCGGCGACCGCGACGTGGCGCGCGACATCCTGGGCGGGATCTGCGACGTCGGCATCGCCAACGCCTACTACGCCGGCCACATGAAGAACGCGGCCGAAGGCAGCGACGCCCGCCGCTGGGGCGACGCCATCCGCGTCATCCGGCCCACCTTCAGGAATGCGCCGGGTACCCACGTCAACATCTCCGGCGCCGCCGTGGCGCGCCATGCGCCGAACCGCGCCGAGGCCGTCCGGTTGCTGGAATACCTGATCTCGGACAAGGCGCAGACCCTCTACGCCCAGGCCAACTACGAATACCCCGTCAAGGCGGGCGTGATGCTGGACCCGACCGTGGCGAGCTTCGGCCTCCTGCGCATCGACACCCTGCCCCTGACCGAGATCGCGCGCCACCGCAAGCAGGCCAGCGAGCTGGTCGATCGCGTCGGCCTGAACCGATAGGCGGGAAGTCTTGGCAAGGCGGGACGCCAGGGCGGCGGGCGGCCGGTTTCAGGCCTGGCCCTGGCACGCCGGAACGGCCCTGGCGGCGCTGGGCGTGCTGGCGCCGGTCCTGGCCCTGGTGGGCCAGGCGGGCGCGGGCTCGGGCGGCCACTGGAGCCACCTGCTGCGCTTCGTGCTGCCGGACGCGCTGGCCCAGACCCTGGGCCTGCTCGCCGGGGTCGGCCTGCTGGCCGCCGCCCTAGGCGTGGGCGCCGCCTGGCTGGTGACGGCCTACGAGTTCCCCGGCCGCAGGATCCTGTCCTGGGCGCTGCTGCTGCCGCTGGCCGTGCCCACCTACGTCGTGGCCTACGCCTACCTGGACATCCTGCATCCCATCGGCCCCGTCCAGGAAGCCCTGCGCGCCCTGCTGGGCCATGCCAGCCCGCGCGACTTCCGCCTGCCCGACCTGCGCAGCCTGCCGGGCGCCATCGTGCTGCTGGCCTTCGTGCTCTATCCCTACGTCTACCTGACCACCCGCAGCATGTTCGCCAGCCAGGCGGCCCACCTGATGGAAGCCGCCCGGCTGCTCGGCCACGGCCCGTGGAGCGCCTTCCGCCACGTGGCCCTGCCGCTGGCCCGCCCGGCCATCGCCGTGGGCCTGTGCCTGGTGCTGCTGGAAACCCTGAACGACATCGGCGCCTCCGAATTCCTCGGGGTCCAGACCCTGACCGTGGCCCTCTACACCACCTGGGTGACGCGCTCCGACCTGGCGGGCGCCGCGCAGATCGCGCTGGTGGCCCTGGCGCTGGTGACCGTCCTGATCGCGGTCGAGCGCCACGGCCGGCGGCGCCTGCGCTACACCGGCGCCCGCCGCGCGGCGCCGATCCGCCCACGCCGGCTGCGCGGCGCGGCGGGCTGGCTGGCGGCGCTGCTGGGTCTGGCGCCGGTCGTGGTGGGCTTCGCCGCGCCGGCCGCCTACCTGCTGGCCCTCGCCCTCGAACGGCTGGGCGGCGGCCAGGGCCCCTCGCCCGCCCTGCTGCGGGCCGCGGGGCAGACGCTGACGGTCTCGGCCCTGGCCACGGCCGCCGCGGTGACCATCGGCCTGGTCGTCGCCTGGAGCCGCCGCATTCTGCCGCGGGCGGCCGCCTGGCGGCGCGCCCTGCCCCGGCTGGCGACGCTGGGCTATGCCCTGCCCGGCACCGTCCTGGCGATCGGCCTGCTGTTTCCCCTGATGGCGGTCGAGCGGGGCCTGGCGGCGCTGCGCGCGGGCGCGGGTCTGGACCCGGCGGGCCTGGTGCTGCTGGGCACCCCGGCCGCCCTGGCGCTGGCCTACGTGATCCGCTTCCTCGCCATTCCCGTGGGGACGCTGGAAGCGGGCCTGGACCGGATCCCGCCGTCCCTGGACCAGGCCGCGCGGCTGCTGGGCGAGAACGTCCACGGCACGCTGCGGCGCGTGCACCTGCCGCTGCTGCGCCCGGCCCTGGCCGCCTCGGCGCTGCTGGTGTTCGTGGACGCGATGAAGGAACTGCCCGCCACCCTGCTGCTGCGGCCGCTGAACTTCGATACCCTGGCGACCTGGCTGTATGCCGAAGCCGCGCGCGGCACCTACGAGGAAGGCGCCATCGCCGCCCTGGGCATCGTCGCCGCCGGCCTGCTGCCCGTGATCCTGCTGGCCCGTTTGATGGACCGGCCCGCCGCCTGAGAGCCCGACATGCTGGAACTGAACCGGATTTCCCTGAGCTACGCCGCCGACGGCGGCCGGCGCCCCGTGCTGCGCGCCCTGAGCCTGACCCTGGAGCGCGGCCAGATCGCCTGCCTGCTGGGCGCCTCGGGCTGCGGCAAGACCAGCGTGCTGCGCGCCATCGCCGGCTTCGAGCCGCTGGACGGCGGTTCGATCCGGCTGGACGGGCGCCTGCTGTCGGGCGAAGGCGCCCGCGTCGAGCCCGAGCACCGGCGCGTGGGCATGATGTTCCAGGACTACGCGCTGTTCCCCCACCTGGACGTGGCGGCCAACGTCGGTTTCGGCCTGCGCCGCCTGGACGCCGCCGAGCGCGGCCGGCGCGTGCGCGCCCTGCTGGAGCTGGTGGGCCTGGCGGGCCAGGAGGCGCGCCGCCCCCATGAGCTGTCCGGCGGCCAGCAGCAGCGCGTGGCGCTGGCCCGGGCGCTGGCGCCCGAACCCGAGCTGCTGCTGCTCGACGAGCCCTTCTCCAACCTGGACGTGGACGCCCGCGAACGGCTGGCGTTTGAATTGCGCGACCTGCTGAAGGCGGCGGGGCGCACGGCGCTGGTGGTCACTCACAACCAGGCGGAGGCCTTCGCCGTGGCGGACCGGATCGGCATCCTGCAGGCCGGCCGGCTGGCCCAGTGGGACACGCCCTACGGCATGCACCACCACCCCGCCACGCCGGAGATCGCGGCCTTCATCCAGCGCGAGGCCCTGATGGCCCGGCGCGCCCAGGCCGCCCTGCGCGGCGCGCCCCCGGCCGCCGCCTGAGCGGTTCGAGACGCCGGCGCCCGACTTCAGTCCTCGTCGGGCCGATCCGTGTCCGGTTCGTCGAGCCCCAGTTCGCGGCATTTGCGGGTCAGGGTGTTGCGGCCGATCCCCAGGCGCAGCGCGGCCTCGCCTCGGCGGCCGCCGACCTGGCGCAGCCCGGCCCGCAGCAGCGTGCGCTCGAAGTCCCGCTGCAGCGTGTCCATCACGCAGGGTTCGCGGCGGGCCAGCCGGCCGCGCGCCTCGGCCTCCAGGGCGGCGCGCCAGTCGGGCCGCGCCGCGCCGCCCTGCCCCGGCGCATGCGCGGGATCGAGGCCGGCGCCAGGGGCGGAACCGGCTCCAGCGGGACCGCTGCCCGGTCCGCTTGCGGAATCGGCCGCGCCGGCGGCATCGGCGCCCAGGATTTCCGGCGGCAGGTCCTCCAGCCCGACCTCGGCGCTGGGCGCCATCACCGTCAGCCACTGGCAGACGTTCTCCAGCTGGCGGATGTTGCCGGGATAGTCGAAGCGGCGCAGCGCCGCCAGCGCGGCGGGATCGGGCCGGCGCACCGGCACGCCGAGTTCCGCGGCGCTGCGCGCCAGGAAATGCCGCGCCAGGGATTCGATGTCCTCGCGGCGCTCCCGCAGGGGCGGCAGGCGCAGGCGGATGACGTTCAGGCGGTGGAACAGGTCGGCGCGGAACAGGCCCGCGCGCACGCGCTCTTCGAGCGGCTGGTGGGTCGCGGCCACGATGCGCACGTCGGCCTGGACGGGCCGCGCGCCGCCCACCCGGTAGAAGGCGCCTTCGGCCAGCACCCGCAGCAGGCGGGTCTGCAACTCGGCCGGCATGTCGCCGATCTCGTCCAGGAACAGCGTGCCGCCATCGGCTTCCTCGAAGCGTCCCCGGCGCGACTGCACCGCCCCGGTGAAGGCGCCGCGCTCGTGGCCGAACAGCTCGGCCTCCAGCAGGTCGCGCGGGATCGCGGCGGCGTTCACCGCCACGAAGGGGCCGGCGGCGCGGCGGCTGTGCCGATGCAGGGCGCGGGCCACGAGTTCCTTGCCGGTTCCCGATTCCCCGGTGATGAGCACCGTGGCGCCGGACTGGGACAGGCGGCCGATGGCGCGAAACACGTCCTGCATGGCGGGCGACTGCGAGGGCGCCATTTCCGCCTCGCCCAGCACGAATCCGGCATCGCCGGCGGAGTCTTCCCCCGCGGCGCCGGCCCGGGTGCGCGACGGCGCCGACTGGGCGGCGCGGCCGATCAGCTCGACGGCGGCCTGGATGTCGAAGGGCTTGGCCAGGTAGTCGAAGGCGCCCTGCTCGAAGGCCGCCACGGTCGTGTCCAGGTCGGTATAGGCCGTCATCATGATGACGGGCAGGCCGGGCAGGCGCGCGCGCACCGCCGCCAGCACGGTCAGGCCGTCGGGGCCCGGCATGCGGATGTCGGACACCAGCACGGCCGGCGCGCACGGGTCCTCCGCGCCCTCCAGCGCGTCGAGCGCTTCCTTCAGCGCCGCGCCGTCGGCGAAGCTGCGCACCGGCCAGCCGGCCCTGTCCAGGGCCTTTTCCAGCACCCAGCGCATGCCGGGCTCATCGTCCAGGATCCAGATCGGGTTCATGCGGCTCCCTGTCTTTCGATGCCCCGCCTTCCGGCTGTCCGCCCCCTGGCTCCCCGCATCCCGCTCATGCGACCTCCAGCGGCAGCAGCAGGCGGAATTCGGTGCGGCCGGGGACGGAATCGAATTCCAGCAGGCCACCCTGGCGCTGCAGGCATTCCTGGGCCAGGCTCAGGCCCAGGCCGGTGCCCTGCGCCCGCCCGGTCACCAGGGGATGGAAGAGCTTGTCGCGCAGGGCCTCGGGCACGCCAGGACCGTTGTCGGCGACCGCGATCCGCAGCCCCATGCGGTGCTGGCCGTCGGCCAGCACGGGCTGATGCAGGATGCGGGTGCTGATCCGCAGCACCGGAGCGGCCACGTCCGCCGTCTCGGCCAGCGCCTGGGCACCGTTGCGCGCCACGTTCAGCAGCGCCTGCAGCAGGGGGTCGCGGTCGGCGCGCATGTCCGGCACCGAGGCGTCGTAGTCGCGCTCCAGGCGGATCCGCTCGCCGAACTCCAGGCGGATCAGGGCCAGGACGCGCTCGCACACCTCATGGACGTTGAAGACGCTGGGCGCGGCGGCCGGCTGGCTGGGCGAGGCCAGGCGGGTCACCAGGCCGGCCAGGCGGTCGGCCTCGGCCACGATCACGCGGGTGTATTCGCGCAGGTCGTCGCGCGGCAGCTCCATTTCCAGCAGCTGGGCGGCGGCGCGCAGGCCCGCCAGGGGATTGCGCACCTCGTGGGCGAGGTTGCGCAGGATCTCGCGCTGCGCGGCCTGGCGGCCGCGGGCCTGGCGCAGGTCGTCCAGGTGGCTGCCCTGATGGACCGGGATCTCGATCACCCAGGCCCAGGGCTGGCCGCGCAGCGGCGTCTTCAGGACGCTGTCGAAGCCCTCCAGCCAGGGCTGCGCGGGCTGCCCCGCCAGCTGGCGGAGGGACTGGCCCAGCAGTTCCTCCGCCGCGCCGTTGGCGTGGCGGATGTGGTGGGACTCGTCCAGCAGCAGGACCGCGGTGCGCAGCAGGTCGAGGCCGGACGTGTCCACCCCGGGCCCCGCTAGAGCGTGTAGTACAGGTCGAATTCGACCGGGTGCGGGGTCACGCGCAGGCGGTCGAGCTCGTTGGCCTTCAGGTCCAGGTAGGCGTCCAGCAGGTCGTTGCTGAAGACCCCGCCGCGCGTCAGGAACTCGCGGTCGCGGTCCAGGGCTTCCAGGGCCTGTTCCAGCGAGGAGCACACCGTCGGGATCTTGGCGTCTTCCTCCGGCGGCAGGTCGTAGAGGTTCTTGTCGGCCGGGTCGCCCGGGTGGATCTTGTTCTGGACGCCGTCCAGGCCCGCCATCATCAGGGCGGAGAAGGCCAGGTACGGATTGGCCAGGGGATCCGGGAAGCGCGCCTCGACGCGGCGCGCCTTGGGGTTGCTGACGTAGGGGATGCGGATCGAGGCCGAGCGGTTGCGCGCGGAATACGCGAGCTTGACCGGCGCCTCGTAGTGCGGCACCAGGCGCTTGTAGGAATTCGTGCCCGGGTTGGTGAGGGCGTTCAGGGCGCGGGCGTGATGGATGATGCCGCCGATGTAGTACAGGGCGAATTCCGACAGGCCGCCGTAGCCGTTGCCGGCGAACAGGTTCTGGCCGTCCTTCCAGATGGACTGGTGCACGTGCATGCCCGAGCCGTTGTCGCCCACCACGGGCTTGGGCATGAAGGTGGCGGTCTTGCCGTAGACGTGGGCCACGTTGCGGATCACGTACTTCATGATCTGGGTCCAGTCGGCGCGCTGCACCAGGGTGGAAAAGCGCGTGCCGATCTCCAGCTGGCCGCAGTTGGCGACCTCGTGGTGGTGGACCTCGACGGGCACGCCCATCTGCTCCATCAGCAGGCACATTTCCGAGCGCATGTCGGCGAAGGAATCGATCGGCGGCACGGGCACGTAGCCGCCCTTGACGGCGGGGCGGTAGCCCAGGTTGTTGCCGTTGGCCTCGCTGGCGTTGGACCAGGCGGCCTCGTCCGACGAAATCTTGACGAAGCTGCCGCTCATGTCCGCGTTCCAGCTCACGCCGTCGAAGACGAAGAATTCGGGTTCCGGGCCGAAGTAGGCGGTGTCGCCCAGGCCGCTGGACTTGAGGTAGGCCTCGGCGCGGCGGGCCAGGGAGCGCGGATCGCGGTCGTAGCCCTTCAGGTCGGACGGCTCGACCACGTCGCAGGTCAGGATCAGCGTGGTTTCCTCGCGGAAGGGATCCAGGCGGGCCGTGCCGGCGTCCGGGATCAGGATCATGTCGGAGGCCTCGATGCCCTTCCAGCCGGGCAGCGACGAGCCGTCGAAGGCGACGCCCGATTCCATCCGGTCCTCGTCCACCAGTCCCGCGGGGACGGTCAGGTGATGTTCCCGACCCAGGGTGTCGGTAAAGCGGAAATCCACGAACGCCACTTCGCGTTCGGCGATCATCTGCACAACGTTTTCAGGGGTGGACATAAAAGCTCCTGCGCCAAGTCATGTCGTCAAAGGGGAAAGCCCGAGGCTTCGTCGGTTTCATTAGCAATGACCGTGCCAACTTTCAGGGCCGCGATTCCAGGGGGCGTGAGCCCTTTGCCGGTGCCGGGGCGGTCATTTCGGCGCATGGACGCACCATTCAGGTGCACATTCTAGTGCAGATCCAGGGGCATGCACCAGAACGGTGCGAATCCGCGTGCATGGCTGCGGGAGGCCGGAGGCGGGCGTCCCGGCGCGCCCCCGCCGCGGGGACCGGCCCTTTTCGGCATTCGACGTCCGGCGGCGGCCCGGTGTCCGGTGCCCGGCGTCCGGCGGCCCAAGGGCTCAGGACAGGAACTCCATCTGCAAATCGTTCAGGAAGCGCCAGCCCTGGGGCGTGGCGCAGATCCGGTCCAGGCCGGGTTCGAGCAGGCCGCGCTCCACCGCGCGGCGCATGGCCGGCAGGAGGGCCATCAGCGACAGGCCGGTGCGCTCGATGAACAGCCCGCCCTCGACGCCTTCGCGCAGGCGCAGGGCGTTGAGCATGAACTCGAAGCCCAGGTCGCCGTGGCTCAGCTCGCGGCGTTCGACCACGTGCCGGCCGGCCCCCTCGGTCGCCAGCCGCATCCAGGCGTCCGGCATGCGCGCCCGCGCCTGGCGCGTGATGCGGTCCTGGAAGGAGATCTTGGAATGCGCCCCCGGGCCGATCCCCAGGTAGTCGCCGAAGCGCCAGTAGTTCAGATTGTGCTGGCAGGCCTGGTGGGGCCGCGCGTAGGCCGAGACCTCGTAGCGGTCGAAGCCCGCCGCCTGCACCAGTTCCGCCACCCGGTCCTGCATGGCCGCGCTCAGTTCGTCGTCCGGCACCCGGGGCGGGTATTTGGCGAAGACCGTGTTGGACTCCAGCGTCAGGTGGTAGAGCGACAGATGCCCCGTGCCGAAGGCCAGGGCCTCGCGCACGTCCCGTTCGCACTCGGCCAGGGTCTGCTCCGGCAGCGCGAACATCAGGTCCAGGTTGACCCGGTCCACGGCGCGCTGGGCCATTTCGATGGCCGCGCGCGCCTGGGCGGCGTCGTGGATGCGCCCGAGGCGGCGCAGCTTGTCGTCGTCGAAGCTCTGGATGCCGAGCGAAATCCGGTTCACCCCGGCCTGGGCGTAGCCCTGGAAGCGGGCGGCCTCGGCGGTGCCCGGATTGGCTTCCAGGGTGATCTCCACGCCGGGGGGCAGGTTCAGGTAGGCGCGGAACAGGCCGATGATCCGGTCGATCGCCTCGGCCGACAGCAGGCTGGGCGTGCCGCCGCCGAAGAACACCGTCGAGACCGGCCGGCCCCAGACGTCCGGCACGGCCTGCTCCAGGTCGGCCTGCAGCGCCTGCAGGTAGGCTTCTTCCGGCAGCTCGCCGCTGCGCTCGTGCGAATTGAAGTCGCAATACGGGCATTTGTGCACGCACCAGGGCACGTGCACGTACAGCGACAGCGGCGGCAGCGCCACCAGGCCGGGCTTGCCGCGCACGCCGGGGCGGCCATCGCCTTCGCGTTCGGGCGTGGGAACGGGCACCAGGCGCTTCATCGCGGCGCTCCGCCCGCCGGGCCGCCGTCCTGGTCCGGGAACGAGCCGAATTCGCCGCGCAGCGCCCACAGCAGGCCGCGCAGGGCGCGTGCGCGGTGGCTGAGGATGTTCTTCTGCTCCAGGGGCAGCTCGGCGGCGGTCATGCCCAGGTCGGGCAGGTAGAAATACGGGTCGTAGCCGAAGCCGTTGGCGCCCCGCGGGGCGTCCAGGACCTCGCCGTCCCAGGAGCCCTCGACCACGATCGGACGCGGATCGTCGGCGCTGCGCATGTAGACCAGGACGGCGACGTAGCTGCCGCGCCGGTCGGTGCGGCCGGCCATCTCGGCCACCAGCCGGGCGTTGTTGGCCGCGTCCGAGCGCGTGCCGTCCGGCATCCGGGCGTAGCGCGCCGAATGGACGCCGGGCGCGCCGCCCAGGGCGTGGACGCACAGGCCGGAATCGTCGGCCAGCGCCGGCAGACCGGTGGCGCGGCTGGCGTGGCGCGCCTTGGCCAGGGCGTTTTCCACGAAGGTGTGGAAGGGTTCCTCCGCCTCGGACACGCCCAGCGCACTCTGCGGCACCATGTCGATGCCGGCGGCCGCCAGGCTGGCGGAAAATTCCCTCAATTTGCCCGGATTGCCCGAGGCCAGCACGACCTTTTTCATCGCCGGGCCGTCCCGAGGCGAGCTGGCCGCTGGCGCGGCGTGGGGGCCACTGTTTTCATGCCGCCTCCAGGGCGCGCGCCTGCGCGCGGATCAGGGCCTGGATGCCGGCGGTGGCCAGGTCCAGCAGGCCGTCCAGTTCGTCGCGGCGGAAGCTGCCGCCTTCGCCCGTGCCCTGCACCTCGACGAAATCCCCGGCGCCGGTCATGACCACGTTCATGTCGGTGTCGCAGGCGGCGTCTTCCGGATAGTCCAGGTCCAGCACCGGGCGCCCGCCCACGATGCCGACCGAGACGGCGGCCACCTGGCCGCGCAGCGGATCGGCCGCCAGCTGGCCGCCGGCCATCAGGCCGCGCACGGCCAGGGCCGCCGCCACCCAGGCGCCGGTGATGCTGGCGCAGCGGGTGCCGCCGTCGGCCTGCAGCACGTCGCAGTCCAGGTGCAGGGTGCGTTCGCCCAGCGCCCGCAGGTCGAACACCGCGCGCAGGCCGCGGCCGATCAGGCGCTGGATTTCCTGGGTGCGGCCGCTCTGCTTGCCGCGGGCCGCCTCGCGCTCGCCGCGGGTGTGCGTGGCGCGCGGCAGCATGCCGTATTCCGCCGTGACCCAGCCCTGCCCGCGCCCTTTCAGGAAGGGCGGCACCTTGTCCAGCACGCTGGCGTTGCACAGCACGCGGGTGTCGCCCATGCAGGCCAGCACCGAGCCTTCGGCGTGGCGCGTATAGCCGGTCAGCAGTTCGATGGGGCGCAGCTCGTCGGGCCGGCGGCCGGACGGCCGCGGCGGGGCGGAAACGGGGGCGGAGGGGAGCGTCATGAAGGAATTTCCTGCGATGGGCCGCGCGATGGGGCCGGACTACAATAAGGCCCCATTGTAGATAAACGCCGACGAGACCGCCCCATGATCCGCAGCATGACCGCCTTTGGCTCCGCCCGTCTGGATTCCGACGCCGGCTCGATCAGCGCCGAGATCCGCAGCGTCAACAACCGCTTTCTGGACCTGAGCCTGCGGATCCCGGAAGACCTGCGCTTCGCCGAATCCCGCCTGCGCGACCTGGTCGGCCGCCAGGCCCTGCGCGGCAAGGTCGAGCTCAAGCTGAGCTACGCCGCGCTCGACCGCGAGGCCCTGCGCCCGCTGGATCCCGAGGCGGTGCGCGCGCTGGCCGAACAGCTGCAATGGGCGCGCCGGTTCATTCCCGACCTGCCCGCCCCCACGCTGGCCGAACTCCCGCGCGAAGGCGGGCTGCGCGGCGGGCTGGACGCCGAAGTCTGGCTGCCCCTGTGCGAGCAGGCCTGCGCGCAGGCCCTGGAGGAATTCGGCGCCGCGCGCCAGCGCGAGGGCGCCCGGCTGGCCGAGGCGATGCTGGCCATGGCCGGGGAGGTCGATGCCATCGTCGCGCGCGTGGAAACCGAACTGCCGGCCCTGGTGCGCCAGCACCAGGAGCGCGTCGCCCAGCGCCTGCGCGAGGCCCTGGAGGCCGCCAGCCCGGAGGGCTTCGCCGCCATCGGCGGGGCCGAGCTCACCGCCCGCATCGCCCAGGAAGCCAGCCTGTTCGGCCTGCGCGTGGACGTGGCCGAGGAACTCACCCGGCTGCGCTCGCACCTGCAGGAACTGCGCGAGATCCTGTCCGGCAGGCATGCGTCCGCGGCGCGCGGCGGCAGCGGCAAGCGGCTGGACTTCCTGTTCCAGGAAATGAACCGCGAGGCCAACACCCTGGGCTCCAAGGCCGCCGCCCTGTCCGTCACCCAGGCCGCCATCGACCTGAAGCTGCTGATCGAGCAGATGCGGGAGCAGGCGCAGAACATCGAGTGACCGCCTGGGGAAAACCCCCATTTTTACGCTATTTTGATCCAGATCAAGGCGCTCGACCCCGGCAGTTGATCCTTGTGGTTCGGGCGCTCTGCGCGTCGCCCGCGGGCGCCCAGTCCGCGTTCCTCAGAAAAAACATCAAGAACATTCTGTATCTCCATGATACATAGGAATATATTCTTGAAAGACAATCTCTTGGACGTGGTCATTCGCGCCATTTCTTCATCTCGCGCCGCAGCAAAGAAAACCATCGTTTGATGTTTTCCTGATTCTTTACGCATCAACCATATCCCGCATCCGGCTTGATGGCTTCGCGGCTCCCCGCCCACCCCCGCTCCTAGACTGTTCCTGCCATCCGCAACCTGGAGGAAAGGGAATCATGGCGCAACGCATTATCGACGGGGTCCTCTCGGCCCTGGCCGGCCTGGTCAGCGTGCTGCTGTCCTGGCCCTATTGGCGGGATTTCGAGTACTGGCCGGAATCCCATGCCATGTGGTGGCTGTACATCGCCACGGGCTACGTCCTGGCGGTGTACGTGTTCTACATCTTCATGGGCAGCCTGCGCACCCTGTTCCTGCATGACGAGCAGGCGCGGGCGCCGGCCGCCGGACGCGAAGATCTGGCGCAGGAGGAACGGTCATGAGCTGCCTGAATGGTGCCGACTGCCGCGAACCGGCCATCCGCCGCGGCGCCCTGGCCGTGCTGGGGCTGATGCTGGCGATCTTCCTGCTGCTGTCGGTCTGGTCCTTCCTGCCTTCCCGCGTGCAGGCCATCCCCGACACGATCCAGTACGGCGGCGTGGACGCGGTGGAAGGCAAGCGCGTCTTCCAGTCCTACAACTGCATGGGCTGTCATACCATCGTCGGCAACGGCGCCTATTTCGGGCCCGACCTGACGCGCATCTACGCCGACGCCGGGCCGGCCTGGCTGGCCGCCTTCCTGCCCTCGGCGGGCGGCTGGCCGACCTCGGCCGCCGTGCGGGTGCAGCTGCAGAACCCCGCGGCCCAGGAAGACGCCGGCTCCGCCGACCTGCAGGCCTACCTGCGGCGCCATCCCGGCGCGGCCGAACGGCTGGACCAGCGTGGGGGCCGGCACACGCTGATGCCCAACCTGCCGCTGGACGCGCGCGAGGTCACGGCGCTGATCGCCTTCCTGAAATACACCTCGGCCATGCACACCGAGGGCTGGCCGCCCAAGCCGCGCGAGGACCGGCGGATTCCCGCCGGCCTGGCCGGGCCGGCGGCGGCCGGCGGCACGGCAGCCCCCGTGGCTCCCGCCACGACAGCCTCCGCCCCGGCGGCCGCGGCCGCCGCGCCGGACGCGCAGGCCCAGGATCCCGTGGCGCGCGGCCGCCAGCTGGTCTCCGACCTGGGCTGCGTGGCCTGCCATGCCACCGACCAGAAGCGCACCGTGGGCCCGGGCTGGGGCGGCCTGGCCGGCCACGCGGTCGAGCTGGCCGACGGCACCACCGTCACGGCGGACGAGGCCTACCTGGTCCGCTCGATCCGCCAGCCCGACGCCCAGATCGTCGCGGGCTACCCGCCGCACGTCATGCCGTCCTACGACGCGCTGATCGACGAGGCCGACATGAAGGCCATCGTGGCCTTCCTGCGCAGCCTGTGAAAAGGAAGCCATCATGATCAAGATCGACTATCAGACACAGCGCCTGAGCCTGCGCTTCTTCCTGCTGATGCTGGTGCTGTTCGGATTCCAGGTCCTGTTCGGCCTGCTGATCGCCGTGCAGCACGTGGACCCGCACCTGCTCTCGGGCATCCTCAACTTCAACGTCCTGCGCGCCGAGCACACCAATCTCGGCATCCTCTGGATCCTGTCGGGCTTCATCGGCACCATCCTCTTCATCGGCCCCCTGCTGTCGCGCCGCGAGCTGGCCGCTCCCGGCCTGATCCGCTTCCTGTTCTGGGCCCTGCTGGCGGTCACGCTGTGGAACGTCGCCACCCAGTCCCTGGCGGCGCACGGCATCGCCGGCTGGTGGCTGGGGCAGCCCTGGCTGCAGGAAGGCCTGGAATACCTGGAGGCCGGCCGCGCCGCCGACATCGTCATCTTCGTCGGCTTCGCCATCCTGGCCTGGGTGGTGCTGCGCACCTTCCCGGCGCGCCGCGAATGGAACGAGATCCACTGGGGGCTGGCGATCGGGGTCACCGCCCTGACCTTCGTCTGGCTGTTCGGCGTGTTCTTCGTCGAGCGCCTGGACCTGCAGGAATACTTCCGCTGGTACGTGGTGCACTACTGGGTCGAGGGCGTCTGGGAAGTCATCCACATCAGCCTGGTCGGCTTCCTGCTGGTGCTGATGTTCAAGGCCGACGTCAAGGCGGTGGGCTACGCCGTGTTCTGGGGCGTGGCGATGGTCTGGCTGTCGGGCCTGATCGGCAACGCCCACCATTACTTCTGGATCGGCACGCCGGAATTCTGGCAGTTCTGGGGCTCGCTGTTCAGCGCCCTGGAACCGCTGCCGCTGGTGTTCTGCTTCTGGCACATCTACCTGGACGCCCACCAGGACCACCGCCCGCTGGAAAACGCCCCGGCCTTCTACTTCATCCTCGGCTCGGTGGTGCTGGAGCAGGTGGGCGCCGGCATCCTGGGCTTCACCATGACCTTCGCGCTGACCAACGTCTGGTCGCACGGCACCTGGGTCACGCCCAGCCACGCTCACCTGGCGCTGTTCGGCACCTTCGGCATGCTGGGCATCGCCTCGGCCTACTACGCGCTGCCCCTGCTGCGCGGCGTCAAGGACTTCGACCAGCGGCTGGGCCGGATCGCCTTCTGGCTGGTCTTCGCCGGCATGCTGGGCATCGCCTTCGCCTTCGCCATCGGCGGCACGATCCAGGTCTTCCTGTACCGCGCCATGGGGCTGAACTGGTTCGGCGGCCAGGTCTTTCCCGCGATGCAGTTCTACAAGGTCCTGGTGCCGGTGTTCGGCCTGGTCTTCCTCACCGGCGCGGGCCTGCTGATCTACGACCTGCTGACGCTGGGGCTGCGCGCCCGCACCGCTCCCCGTCCGCAGGTGGTCCCGCCCGCGGCCGGCGCGGGACGCTGGGGCCGCACGCTGCACGGCGCGGAAGCCGGCCTGTGGCTGATGGGCATGTGGCTCTTCGGCGCCTTCATCACCCTGGGGCTGCTCAGCTTCAACCTGGATGCCGTGGCCCAGGGCGATCCGACCATCCCCTACGTCCTGGCCGGCCTGGGCTACCCGGGCCTGCTGCTGATCACGCTGCTGTTCGTCTGGCGCTTCCTGGCCTCGCTGGAGGCGCGGGTGGCCGGGGCGGCGGGCGAACCGGCGCCGTCCGGCCCCGCCGCCGGCCCGGCACCGCTCGATCAGGCCGCCCGGGCCTGAGCTCCCCGGCGCAGGGCGGCCTGGCGCACCGCCCAGGCCGCCAGCAGGAACGGCGCCGTCAGCGGCGGCAGTTCCAGCGCCTGGAAGCCCCGCATCAGGCCGAGGCTGAGCAGCGCGCCCAGGCAGGGCCACAGCCAGCGGTCGAGGCGGCCCGGGCGGACCGCCCGCAGCGCCTCGGCCGCGAGCACGGCGTTGAAGCCGTACAGGCCCAGCCCGGCCGCGTCGGACGGGAAGCCCGCCAGGGCCGCCGCCAGCAGGCACAGGCCCGAGGCCAGGCCGGCGGACAGCGCCGCCCCGGGCGCGCCCAGCGCCAGGCCCAGCAGGCACAGGGCGCCGGCGCGGGGATCGTCCAGGAACATCACCTGCCCCACCCCGCGCAGTACGCCCTGCACTGCCTCGCCCCAGCCGGGATCGGCGGCGGCCGCGGCGGCGGCCCGCGGCAGGTCCAGGCCTTCGGCCGCCGCCAGCAGCAGCCAGGTCACGAGGACGAAGGGCGCCGTATAGGGCGGCGCCGCGCACCGGTTGCGCCATACCCGCGCCGCCCACGTCGCCAGACAGGCCAGGGGCGCCACCAGGGACCAGGCGAGCGGCCCGGGCGGCAGCACGACCATGATTCCCAGCCCGGTCAGCGCGCCGTTGTAGCCGTCCAGGCCGGCGCGGCCGCCGGCGTCGGCGCGGCCCGCCGACAGGCCCCACACGGTCCCGGTCAAGGCGCCCAGCAGGCAGGCGCCCGCCAGCGCCCAGGACTGCCAGGCCACGGCGGCCAGCAGGACGGCGCCGGCCCGGGCGCTGGGCAGCAGATAGACCTGGCCGATTCCGCGCAGCACCCGGCGGCCGAAGACGGCGCCGAACGGAAACGGATCGCCGGACGAATCATGAACCCGCTGGAACATGGAGCGCGCCTGGAAGATGAATGAATCAATGAATGAATGACGTGGCTGACGGACCCGAGCCGATGACGAACCGGAGCCGATGAGGGGCCCGAGCCGATGGCGAACCAGCGCCGATGACGGACCCGAGCCGCGATCGTACAGCGGGAACGGCGCGTGCGGGCGCGGCCGACGAAATAGCCTCCATTACGGCCTGCGCATGTCCCGGCCCGGCCTCCAGGACCGGCGTACAATCGGGCGGATGTCATCGTCCGATCCATCATGAAAAACTCTCTCGCCACGGCGCCATCCGCCGCGCCTCCGTCCGAGCCCGGCGTCGCCTTCCCCGTCCTGGGGGCCATCAGCCTCACCCACCTGCTCAACGACATGATGCAGTCGGTGCTGCTGGCCATCTACCCGGTGCTGCAGGGCCGCTTCGACCTCAGCTTCGCCCAGGTCGGCATCATCACCCTGGCCTTCCAGTTCTCGTCCTCGCTGCTGCAGCCGCTGGTGGGCCGGTTCACGGACCGCCGCCCGCTGCCCTATTCCCTGCCGATCGGCATGGGCTTCACCTGCTGCGGCCTGCTGCTGCTGTCCCAGGCCTGGAACTTCCCCCTGGTGGTGCTGGCCGCCACGCTGGTGGGGGCCGGGTCCTCGGTGTTCCATCCGGAATCCTCGCGGGTGGCGCGCATGGCCTCGGCCGGCCACCACGGCCTGGCCCAGTCGATCTTCCAGGTGGGCGGCAACATCGGCTCTTCCATCGGCCCGCTGCTGGCGGCCCTGCTGATCGTGCCGCACGGCCAGGAAAGCGTCGCCTGGGTGTCGCTGGCCGCGCTGGCCGGCATCTGCATCCTGCTGGGCGTCAGCCGCTGGTACGCCGCCAACCTGTCCGGCGTGCGCGGACGCGCGTCGCTGCGCAAGACCGACAACGGCCTGTCGGCGCGCCAGGTGCGCGGCGCGGTGTTCATCCTGCTGCTGCTCATCTTCAGCAAATATTTCTACCTGGCGGGACTGAACAGCTATTTCACCTTCTTCCTGATCGACCGCTTCGGCCTGGACGTCCAGCAGGCGCAATATTCCCTGTTCGTGTTCCTGGCCGGCGTCGCCACCGGCACGCTGGCCGGCGGCCCCATCGGCGACCGCATCGGCCGCAAGCGCGTCATCTGGGGCTCGATCCTGGGCACGGCGCCGTTCTCCCTGGCGCTGCCCTACGCCAACCTGCACTGGACCCTGATCCTGGTGTTCTGCGCCGGCTTCATGATCGCCTCGGCCTTCCCGGCCATCATCGTCTACGCGCAGGAACTCATGCCCGGCAAGACCGGCACGGTCTCGGGCCTGTTCTTCGGCCTGGCCTTCGGCATGGGCGGGATCGGCGCCGCCGCGCTGGGCCGGCTGGCCGACGCCACCAGCATCGCCTTCGTCTACCACCTGTGCGCCTTCCTGCCGCTGCTGGGCCTGGCCGCCTTCTTCCTGCCGGACACCCGGCGCCGCGCCGCATGAAGCCGGCCGTCACCCGCCCGGCGGTCTGGCTGACGGCGGCCAGCCTCCTGCTGCTGGCCGCCAACCTGCGCCCGCTGTTTCCCAGCACGGCCATCCTGCTGCCCGAACTGACCCGGGCCCTGGGCCTCACCGGCGCCCAGGCCGGCTACCTGACCACCCTGCCCGTGCTCTGCATGGGCCTGTTCGCCCCCTTCGCGCCGCGCCTGGCGCAGCGCACCGGCATCGAGCGCACCCTGCTGCTGGTGCTGGCGCTGATCACCGCGGGTACGGCCCTGCGCGGCGTCCTGGGCGTGACGGGCCTGTTCCTGGGCACCGGCCTGGCGGGCGCGGGCATCGCCCTGGGCAACGTGCTGCTGCCCAGCCTGGTGAAGCGGGATTTTTCCGACCGTGCGGCCCTGATGACCGGCCTGTACACCATGAGCCTCGTGGGCGGCGCCGCCCTGGCCGCCGCCGTCACGCTGCCGGTCACCCGGGCCCTGGACGGCCGCTGGGACCTGGGCCTGGCGCTGTGGGCCGTCCCGGGCGTGGCGGCACTCGCGGCCTGGGCGCCGATCGCCCTGCGCGCCCCCGGCCGCCCGGCGGGCGGGCGCCACATCCTGCCGGTCGACGGCCTGCGGCGCGACGGCCTGGCCTGGGCCGTCACCCTGTTCATGGGACTGCAGTCGGCGCTGGCCTATTGCGTGCTGGGCTGGATGGCGCCGATGCTGCGCGATCGCGGGCTGGACGGCACCGAGGCCGGCCTGGTGACCTCCCTGTCCATCCTGCTGCAGGTCGCCGCCTGCCTGCTGACGCCCGTGGCGGCCGCGCGCTGCCGCGACCAGCGCGGCCTGGCGGTCGTTCTGGCGGCCGCGGCCACCCTGGCCCTGATCGGCATGATCCTGGGGCCGCGCTGGGCCATCTGGCCGCTGGCCGTGATCCAGGGCATCGGCCAGGGCGGGCTGTTCGCCCTGGCCCTGATGCTGATCGTGCTGCGCTCCGGGGATGCCCACGTGGCCGCCCACCTGTCCAGCATGGCCCAGACCACGGGCTACGTGCTGGCCGCCAGCGGCCCGCTGCTGATCGGGGTGCTGCACGACTGGGCGGGCAATTTCCGGGCCTCGACCGGACTGCTGGCCGTACTCGGCGTCTGCACGGCGCTGGCCGGCTGGCGCGCGGGCCGCAATGCGCTGGTGCGCGCCACCGTGGTCCAGACCCCGGACGCCGCCGCGGCCGAAGCGTCCTGAGTCCGGCCGCCGGCCGTGTCGAAAGCCGGAACGGCCCGCCGTGCAGTGCGCGCAGCGGGCCGTTCCGGATCAGGCCCAAGGAGGCGATGCGGGCGGACTCAGAGCCCCGCGCGCGAGAACACCAGGGTGGCGTTGGTGCCGCCGAAGCCGAAGCTGTTGGACAGCGCGGTCTCGATGCGGGCCTGCGGCAGGGTCTCGCGCAGGATGTTCATGCCTTCGGCCGCCGGGTCCAGGGTGTCGATGTTGGCCGAGGCCGCGACGAAGCCATGCTGCATCATCAGCAGGGTGTAGACCGCCTCGTTCACGCCCGCCGCGCCCAGCGCGTGGCCGGACAGCGACTTGGTCGAGGCGATCCAGGGCTGGTCGTCGCCGAAGACTTCGCGGATGGCTTCGAGTTCCTTGATGTCGCCCACCGGCGTGCTGGTGCCGTGGGTGTTGATGTAGTCCACGCGGGCGTCCACGCCCGCCAGCGCCTGGCGCATGCAGCGCACCGCGCCTTCGCCGGACGGCGCCACCATGTCGTAGCCGTCGGACGTCGCCCCGTAGCCGACGATCTCGGCCAGGATGCGCGCGCCGCGCGCCTTGGCGTGCTCGTATTCCTCGACCACCAGGATGCCGCCGCCGCCGGAGATGACGAAGCCGTCGCGGTCGGCGTCGTAGGTGCGCGAGGCGCGTTCGGGCGTGTCGTTGTAGCGTGTGGACAGCGCGCCCATGGCGTCGAACATGAAGGACAGCGACCAGTGTTCTTCTTCCGCGCCGCCGGCGAAGACGATGTCCTGCTTGCCCAGCTGGATCTGCTCGACCGCGTTGCCGATGCAGTGCGCGCTGGTGGAGCAGGCCGAGCTGATGGAGTAGTTCACGCCCTTGATCTGGGCGCCGGTGGCCAGGCAGGCGGACACGCCGCTGGCCATGGCCTTGGTGACCATGTAGGGGCCGACGCGGCGCACGCCCTTTTCGTGCAGGGTCCGGATGCCGTCGTTGATCGAGGAATGCGAGGCGCCGCCGGCGCCGACGATCAGGCCGGTGCGCGGATTGGACACCAGGTCGAGCGTCAGGCCGGCGTCCTGGATGGCTTCCTGCATGGCCAGCCAGGCGTAGGCGTGGCCGTCGGCCATGAAGCGGCTGAGCTTGCGGTCGATCCGGTCGAGCGCATCGAGGTGCACCGAACCCGCCACGTGCGAGCGCAGGCCCTGTTCGGCGTATTCCGGCTGGAAAGTGATGCCGGAGCGGCCCTGGCGCAGGCTGTCGAGGACCTCGGACTGGTTGTTGCCCAGGCTGGACACGATGCCCATGCCGGTGACGACGACACGACGCATGATCGAAGCTCCTAGAAATTGTCCGTGCGGGTGAACAGGCCCACGCGCAGGTCGTGTGCCGCGTAGATCTCGTGGCCGTCGACCTCCATGCGGGCGTCGGCGATGCCCATCACCAGCTTGCGCATCATGACGCGCTTCATGTCGATGGTATAGCGGACCAGCTTGCCGGTGGGCAGGACCTGGCCGGTGAACTTGACCTCGCCCACGCCCAGGGCGCGGCCCCGGCCCTGGCCGCCGCAGCAGCCCAGGAAAAAGCCCACCAGCTGCCACATGGCATCCAGCCCGAGACAGCCCGGCATGACCGGATCACCCTTGAAATGGCAGTCGAAGAACCACAGGTCGGGGCGGATGTCGAGCTCGGCCACGATCTGGCCCTTGTCGTGCGCGCCGCCCTTGTCATCGATGTGCGTGATCCGGTCGAGCATCAACATGGGCGGCAGCGGCAGCTGGGCATTGCCGGGACCGAAGAGTTCCCCGCGCCCGCACGCCAGCAGTTCGTCGTAGCTATAGCTGTTCTTTTGCATGATTTTCCGTCTGAGATCCCCGGCTCGGCGGTCGTGGCGGGCGCAGGGGCGCCCCCTAAACCAGGTAAGCTGACTAGTATAACCCGATCCATTTTCAGCCGACGGCGCCGCCGGCCGGTACCCCTGGAAGCCCGGGCCGCGCGCCCGAGGCCCTGCCGGAATCCGGGCAGGCACTGCCAGCGGCAGCCACGCCCGCATCCTTCCCGCGCATCCTTCCCGCGCATCCTTCCCGCACGTCCGGCCCGTCAAGGCTGTCCGTCGTCGAACCACACCGTCACCGTCCCGCGGACGAAGACGGGCGGGTGGCCGCCGCCCCAGCCCTCGACCCGGTGCACCAGCAGCAGCGGTCCGCGCGCCGCCCGGCCCCGCAGCAGGCCCGTCTCGATGCTGCGGCCCTCCAGCGGCACGCACGGCCCCTTTTCGGAACCCCAGCACAGGCGGGTGGAGATCCGCGCGCTGCTGTCGTAATCGCGCGACGCGTAGACGCGGGTGATGCGCGCCGAGTCCGGCACCGCCGGATCCCGCGGGCCCGGCGCGTAGAGGACCGCCACCGCACGCCCCTGCGCCTGCAGGCCCTGGCTGACCCGGTCCCGCGTCCAGGCCCGCTCGCCCGCCTGCACGGCGCCCGCCGCCAGGAGCAGCGCGAGCGCGGCGGCGGCCCCCGCACCGCGCGGGATCAGGCCAGCACGCCTCATTCCTGGGGCAAGGCGGGCGCGCCCGGCCCGCTCAGCTGGAAGACGCCGACGGCGCTGTTCAGGCCGTTCATCTGGTCGTTGAGGGACTGGGCGGCCGTGCCCGCCTCGACCACCAGCGCGGCGTTCTGCTGGGTCACCTGGTCCATCTGGCCGATGGCGAGGTTGATCTGCTCGATGCCGGCGGCCTGCTCGCGGCTCGCCAGGGTGATTTCCGACATGATGTCGGCCACCCGCTGCACGCTGGAGACGACTTCGGTCATGGTCTGGCCCGCGCCGTCGGCCATCTCGGCGCCGGCCTGGATCTTCTGCACGGTGCTGTCGATGAGGCTGCGGATTTCCTTGGCCGCGTTCGAGGACCGCTGGGCCAGCGCGCGGACCTCGGAGGCCACCACCGCGAAGCCCTTGCCCTGCTCGCCGGCGCGGGCGGCCTCGACCGCCGCGTTCAGGGCGAGGATGTTGGTCTGGAAGGCGATGCTGTCGATCACGCCGACGATGTCCGACATCTGGCGCGTCGAGGCGTTGACCTCGCCCATGGTCTCGACCACCCGGGAGACGTTCTGGCCGCCGCGCGAGGCGATCTCGGAAGCGGTGGCCGCCAGCGTGTTGGCCTGCTGGGCGTTGGCCGCGTTGTGGTTCACCGTGCTGGTGATTTCTTCCATGCTGGCGGCGGTTTCCTGCAGCGAGGCGGCCTGCTGCTCGGTGCGCGCCGACAGGTCGAGGTTGCCGTGCACGATCTGGCCGACGGACTGGCCGATCCACTCGGTGCCCTGGCGCACCTGGGCCACGGCCTGGGCGATGCCGTCGCGCATGACCCGCATCGCATGCATCAGGCTGGCCTGGTCGCCCGGGCGCACCGGGATGTCCACGCGCAGGTCGCCGCGCGACATGCGATCGGCGATCTGGATGACCGCGTCGGGCTCGCCGCCCAGCTGGCGCACCAGCCGGCGCGACAGGACGGCGCCCAGGACCAGCAGGATGAGCGCCAGGATGGCCGCCGCCAGCGCGAAGCCGCCGGCCTGCCCCCAGACGACGGCGTCGACCGTGTCCAGGTACACGCCCGAGCCGAGGATCCAGCCCCAGGGGGCGAATTCCTTCACGTAGGAGACCTTTTCCACGGGCTGGTCGACGCCCGGCTTGGGCCACAGGTAGAACACGTAGCCGTCGTGCGTGGGGCTCGCCTTGACGGTATCCACGAACGCCACGAACAGCTTCAGGCCGTTGGGATCCTGCATGCCCGACAAGTCCTTGCCTTCGAGTTCGGGCTTGATCGGGTGCATCACCATGCGCGGCGCCATGTCGTTGATCCAGAAATATTCCTGGCCGCTGTAGCGCATGCCGCGAAGGACCTCCATGGCCTGCTTCTTCGCCTGCTCCTCGGGCAGGGCGCCGGTCCCGGCGAGGCGGTGGTAGTAGGTGATCACCCCATAGGCCGTTTCGACCGCCTGGCGCGCGCCGACCTGCCGTTCCTGCAGCAGGGCGCCGCGCTCCATCCACAGCAGGGATGCCGTCAGCACGATGATCCCGATGATCGCCGCCAGGGTGAACAAGGCGAATTTGAACGCGGTCGTGCGCGTCCAGGCTTTCAATGACCGTGACATGATGTCTTCCTCTTCTTATTGTCCGCATTCCGGATGCGCCCGCGGTCTTCGACGGGGCGGCCGCTGGCGGAGACAGCGCGGTCGCGAAATCAGTATACGATTGGAGCATTCCGCCCAAGTCGCAGAAAAAGGGCCATATCCCGGGATTCCGGCCGCGCCGGTCCCGCCCCCCATTCCATACCCTATGTGCATCGCCTACCTGTCCCTGGGGGCTTCCGGCCAGCCCCTGCTGATCGCCGCCAACCGCGACGAATTCCACGCGCGGCCGACGCGGGCGGCACGCCCCTGGGCCGAAGCCCCGCAGCTGCTCGCCGGCCGCGACCTGCAGGGCGGCGGCACCTGGATGGGCGCCACCGCCGCCGGCCGCTACGCTCTGCTGACCAACTACCGCGAGTCCGGACGCCCCATGCCGCCCGGCGCGCCGTCGCGCGGCCTGCTGGTGCGCGACTTCCTCCTGAGCGAAGACGATCCCGCCGCCTGGATCGCCGCAATCGCGGCGCGGATGGACGCCTGGGCGGGCTTCAACCTGATCGCGGGCGATGCGCGCCAGGCCTGGTACCTGGGCAACCGCGATCCCGCCCGCGCGCCCCGCCGCCTGGGACCGGGGCGGTACGTGCTGTCGAACCACCTGCTCGACACCCCCTGGCCCAAGGCCGCGCGGCTGCGCGCCTCGCTGGACGCCCTGCCGCCCGCGGCCTGGGAGGCCGCGCCCGAACAGGTGTTCGAGCGGCTGCGCGACACCACCCCGGCCGACGACGCGCGGCTGCCGGCCACCGGCCTCGCCCCGGAGCGCGAACGCCTGCTGAGCAGCCCCTTCATCATCAGCCCGGACTACGGCACGCGCTGCTCGACGGTCCTGGCGGGGACGGCCGACGGGCGGGTCTTCTTCAGCGAGCAGGGCTACGATGCCGCGGGGCGCCCGCTGGAGCGCCACGACTGGCGGCTGTAGGCCGGGACGGCCGGCCGGTCCCCTGGCGGCATCGCGCAGCACCGCCGCACGGGCCGCATCACGCCGGGCGAGAGCGCGCCAGGCCCGAGCGCGCCGGGACGGGCCGCGCGCTAAAATGCCGTTTTCAACGCCCCACAGGAAATCCCCATGAGCACCGGGCTCGCCAGCCAGATATCCGACGCCGTCAAGGCCGCCATGCGCGCGCACGACAGCACCCGCCTGGGCACCCTGCGGCTGCTGCAGGCCGCCATCAAGCAGAAGGCCGTGGACGAGCGCGTCGAGCCCGACGACGCCGCGATCCTCGCCATCATCGAAAAGCAGGTCAAGCAGCGGCGCGAATCCATCGCGGCCTTCGAGTCCGCCGGCCGCACCGACAGCGCCGCCCAGGAACGCGCCGAACTGGACATCCTGAAGGAATTCCTGCCGCAGGGCGCCTCGCCCGAGGAAATCGCGGCCGCCCTCGATGCCGCCGTCGCTCAGGCCGCCAGCCAGGGCCTGCAGGGCGGCGCCGCCATGGGCGCCGTCATGGGTCAGCTGAAGAAGGCCCTGGCCGGCCGCGCCGACATGGCCGCCGTATCCGCCCAGGTCCGCGCCCGGCTCAACGGCTGATCGGGCGCGCGCTCAGCCGCCCGCGGCAGCCAGCGGCTCCGCCGGCGCGGCCTCCGGCACCAGCGGCTGCCCGGCCCTGAGGCGCCGCACCAGGTCGGGATTGCGCACGAACGCCCGCCCGAAGGCGACCGCCTCGCCCCGCTCCGCCTGGACGGCGCGCAGCGCCGATGCGGGATCGTAGCCCTCGCTCAGCACCAGCGCACCGCTGAAGGCGTCCCGGATCACCGGCGCCAGCGCGTCCGGGCCCTCGTGCTCGCGCACGCAGATGAAGGCCACGCGGCGCTGGCCCAGTTCGCGGGCCACGTGGCGGTACAGCGCCGCGGGATCCGAATCCCGCATGTCGTAGCGGTCGCCGCGCGGCGACAGGTGCACGCCGACCCGGCCCGCGCCCCAGATGCCGGCGCAGGCCTCGACGATTTCCAGCAGGAAACGGCTGCGCTTGCACACCGAGCCGCCGTAGTCGTCCTGCCGGCCATTGGAGCCGTCGTGCAGGAACTGGTCGATCAGGTAGCCGTCGCCGGCATGCACTTCCACCCCGTCGAATTCCGCCAGCCAGGCGTGGCGGGCCGCCTGCTCGAAATCCGCGATCACGCGCCGGATCTCGTCGAGCCGCAGGCTGCGCGGCACGACGAAGCCTCCCGCCTGAGGGCAAGGTCCCCGGCCGCAGGGAATGGCGCTGGGCGCCACCGGCATCTCGCCCGACAGGTATTCGGGGTCCGACACCCGGCCGGCGTGCCACAGCTGCAGGACGATGCGCCCGCCGCGCCGATGCACGGTGTCGGTCACCGTCCGCCAGGCCTGCGCCTGGGAGGAATTCCAGATGCCCGGCGTGTTCGGATGGCCGATGCCCAGCGGCGACACCGAGGCCGCGCCCGCCAGGATCAGGCCCGCGTCGGCGCGCTGCGCATAATAGGCGCGCATGCCCTCGTCGGGCACGCGGCACTGCACGGACCCCGGGCCCGCGGCGGGCGCCATGACGATGCGGTTGGGCAGCTCGATTTCCCCCAGCCTGACCGGATCGAACAAACTTGTCATATCATGCGGGAAAAAGCGGGGCTGGTTCAGCGCATTCCCTGTCGTAATTTGCTGCAACGCACCATCCAAATATCAAATTCAAGCAAAAATCCATCAGGGTTTTTACCAGATTTTCGGGCGTCTGACCATGGTCAAAACGCCATCCGGCGTCCGCTGGCCGAACTCTGGCGCCCCGTCCCGGCGCCTTGTATGCTCAAATCGCCCTAAACGGACACTGAGGAAGCACCATGGGACAATTCGCCGTCATCGGCCTGGGCCGTTTCGGCAGCGCCACCTCGCTGGAACTGATGCGGCTGGGCCATTCGGTCCTGGGCGTGGACGCCGACAGCCGCGTCATCGACCAGATGGCCGACCGGCTGACCCGCGCCGCCATCGCCGACGTCACCGACCGCGACGCCCTGGCCGAACTGGGGCTGCCCGAATACGACGTGGTTCTGGTCGCCATCGGCGAGGATCTGCAGGCCAGCCTGGTCTGCACCGTGCACCTGAAGGCGCTGGGCGTGAAGGTCCTGTGGGTCAAGGCGTCCTCGCGCGCGCACCACCTGATCCTGGCCAAGCTGGGCGCCAACCGCATCATCCATCCGGAAGACGAGATGGGCATCCGCATCGCCCAGGTGCTCAGCTACCCCATGGTCAACGACTACATCTCGCTGGGCAACGGCGACTTCGTGGTCGAGATCGAGGCCAGCGCGCAACTGGACGGCCGCACCCTGGGCGACGCCCTGACCACCGATCCCCCGGGCGCCATCCACGCCCTGGCCGTCAAGCGCAAGGGCGAGACCACCGTGCACCCCACCGACCAGTTCGTGGTGCGCACCAAGGACACCCTGATCCTGTTCGGCCCGCTGCACTACCTGAAGAACGCCGCGCCGAAACTGCGCTGACCGTTCCCCGGTCCGGCCTCCCGCCCCTTCCGACCGGCCCCACCGATTCCGACCGATTCCGACAGCATGGCGCGCATCAACATCCACCCCCTGCAGGCCTACCGCCAGGCGCGCCGCACCGGCCAGCTGCAGGCGAGCCCGCCCGCCGTCCTGGCCGGCAGCTTCCTCATATTGATCCTGGTCGGGACCGTGCTGCTGTCCCTGCCGGTGGCGCAGCGCCATCCCTTCGGCATGTTCGAGGCCCTGTTCACCGCCACCTCGGCCGTCACCGTCACCGGCCTGATGCTGATCGACCCCGCCACGCACCTGAGCTTCTTCGGCCAGGCCGTGCTGCTGGCCCTGGTGCAGATCGGCGGCATCGGCTTCGTCACCTTCGCCATCATCGCCACCCTGACCCTGGGCAGGCGCGTGAGCCTGAAATACCAGGCCCTGGCGCTGGAGGCCTTCAACCAGACCAGCGTGGCCCGCATCCGCCAGACGGCGCTGACGGTGCTGAAGTTCTCCCTCGTGATCGAGGGCGCCGCCATCCTGATCCTGACGCTCTGGTGGTGGCGCCACGACAGCCTGGAGCACGCCTTCCTGCTGGCCGGCTTCCACGCCGTCTCGGCCTTCAACAACGCCGGCCTGTCGCTCTTTCCCGGCAGCCTGGCCGGCTTCGCCCAGGACCCGGTCACCACTTTCGTGATCACCGGCTGCGTGATCCTCGGGGGATTGGGCTTCAGCGTGCTGGCCGACATCCAGCAGAAGCGCAGCTGGACGACGCTGGCCTACTACACGCGGCTGATGCTGATCGGCACGCTGGTCCTGAACCTGGCCGGCTTCGCGCTGTTCTGGCTGATCGAGGCGCGCAACCCCAACACCCTGGGCGCGCTGCCGGCCGCGGGCCAGGGGCTGGCCGCCTGGACCCAGGTCGTCGCGGCGCGCACGGCCGGCTTCGCCAGCGTGGACGTCGATCAGCTCTACGACAGCTCGCGCTTCCTGCTCACCGGCCTGATGTTCATCGGCGGCGGCTCGCTGTCCACCGCCAGCGGCATCAAGCTCGCCACCTTCATCGTCCTGCTGGCCGTGGTCCGCGCCTACATCCTGCAGCGCAAGGAAGTCGTGCTGATGCACCGCACCATCGCCCCCGAGACCATCCACAAGGCCCTGGCGCTGATGATGGTGTCGGGCCTGCTGGTCTGCCTGGGCATCTTCCTGGTCAGCCTGTTCGAGGACATGCCCTTCATCGCCGTGGTCATGGAAGTGATGTCGGCCTTCAGCACCACCGGCATCAGCCCCGATCTGACCCGCGTCCTGAGCCTGCCCAGCCAGATCGTGCTGATGCTGCTGATGTTCGTCGGCCGCCTGGGGCCGCTGACCCTGGTCTACAGCCTGGGCACGCAGCGCCGCAGCCGGGTGCGCTACCCGGAAACGGTGGTGCAGATTGGATGAGCCCGGACACGGAACAGCCCCTGCGGACTGTTCCGTGCAGGGCGAATCCGAGCGGCATGCAGGCCGCGAGGTGGAGAGATGCCTGCCCCACCCCGATCCTCAATGTACTAATATTCCTCTTTCCGCATTTCCCAAGACCCAACCTCTCATTAGGATCCCGTCCATGGTGATTTCCATCGCACGACAGGCGGCGCTGTGCGCCGCCCTCGGCCTTGCAGGCCTGGCCGCCACGGCTTCGGCCGCCACGCTGAAAATCGGCACCGAAGGCGGCTACCCGCCCTGGAGCATGGTCGACGCCAGCGGCAAGGTCACCGGCTTCGACGCCGACGTCGGCCATGCCCTGTGCAAGAAGCTCGACATGAAGTGCCGCTTCGTGGTCCAGGCCTTCGACAGCCTGATTCCCGCCCTGCAGGCCGAACGCTTCGACCTGGTGATCTCCGGCATGTCCGTCACCGCCGAGCGCGCCAAGGTCATCGCCTTCAGCATCCCCTACGCCACGGAAGATTCCGCCTTCGTGCTGCCCCAGGGCGACGCGCTGCTGAAGGCCGCCGATCCCAAGGCCCTGATGGCCGGCCTGGCGGGCAAGACCGTCGGCGTGCAGAGCGGCACCACCCAGGGCGCCTACCTGCAGAAATACGCGCCGGACCTGAAGCTCAAGACCTACGAGACCCAGGACCAGATGCAGATGGACCTGTCGGCCGGCCGCCTGGACGCGACCTTCTCCGAAGTCACCCCGCAGAGCCAGTTCCTGGACACCACCGGCAAGGGCAAGTTCGCCCTGGCCGACGCCGTGGTCAAGAGCAGCGCCGACCCGGACATCCTGGGCCTGGGCATCGGGGCCGGCATCAACCAGAAGAACACCGAGCTGAAGGCCAAGGTGGACAAGGCCCTGTGCGAGCTGATCGCCGATGGCACCATCAAGTCCTCCAGCACCAAGTGGTTCGGCGTCGACCTGTCCAACTACGCCGCCTGCAAGAAGTAATGCCCGACGATGCGGCCGGCGCCTGCGGGCGCCGGCGTCATTCCCCCGGGGCCGCCGGCCGCCGCGCGCCGGCACCGTCCCGGGGTTTTCCATCCATCCCATGATCCAGACCCTGCACGACATCCTGAGCGCCGGCTGGGGCGCCATGCTGCTGCGCGGCGCGGCCATGACCGTCTTCATCAGCGTGTGCGGCATCGGCCTGGGCATGGCCATCGGCATCGCCGGCGCGGCCGCCAAGACCGGCGCCAACCGCCCGGCGCGCGCGCTCGTCGGCCTGTACACCCTGGTCGTGCGCAGCGTCCCCGAACTGCTCATCATCTACCTGCTGTTCTTCGGCGCGGTGCAGCCCGCCGCCGACCTGGCCGACTGGCTGGAATGGGACGAGCTGATGAGCACCGTCTTTCCCATGCTGATCGGCATCCTGGCCATCGCCCTGATCTCGGGGTCCTACAGCGTGGAAGTCTTCCGCGGCGCCTTCAAGGCCATCGACCCCGGCCAGCTCGAAGCCGCCCGCGCCATCGGCATGGACCGTGGCCAGTGCCTGCGCCGCATCACCCTGCCGCAGCTCTTCTGGTACGCCCTGCCCGGCGCCAACAACGTCTGGCAGGCCGCCCTGAAGGACACCGCCCTGATCTCCCTGGTGGGCCTGGTCGAACTGATGCGCGCCGCCGTGCTGGGCTCGGCCGCCACGCGCGCGCCCCTGATCCTGTACCTGATGGCCGGCATCCTGTATTTCCTGATCGGCGCCTGCAGCCAGGGGCTGTTCGTCTGGGCCGAGCGCCACTTCGGACGCGGCATGCGGGGGGCCGGACGATGATCGAACTGTTTGAAAAAGCCGTGCCCGTGCTGATCGAGGGATTCTGGATCACCTTGCGCATCGGCCTGTTCTCCATCCTGTTCGCCTCGCTGCTGGGCCTGGGCGCGGCGCTGATGCGCACCGCGCGCAACCCGCTGGTCGCGGGCGCGGCCTTCGCCTACAGCACCGTCTTTCGCGGCACGCCGCTGCTGATCCAGCTCTTCCTGCTGTACTACGGCATCGGCACCCTGGACTTCGTGCGCGAGCAGCCCGCCCTGTGGTGGCTGTTCTCCGACGGCGCGCGCTGCGCCATCCTGGCCATCGCCCTGAACAGCGGCGCCTACATGAGCGAAGCCATCCGCGGCGGCCTGCAGTCCGTGCCGGCCGGCCAGCTGGACGCCGCCGCCTCCTGCGGCATGAGCCGCCTGCAGATCTTCCGCCGCATCCACTTTCCCCTGGCCATCCGCCAGGCCTTCCCGGCCTACAGCAACGAGCTGGTGCTGGCCATCAAGGGCACCAGCCTGGCCTCCACCATCGCGGTCATGGAGCTCACCGGCTTCGCCCGGCGCCTGATGAGCCAGAGCTACCTGATCGTCGAGACCTTCATCATCGCCGGCATGCTGTACCTGGCCATCAACGTCACCCTGCTCGGCTGCGCCTGGCTGGTGGAGCGCAGGCTGGGGATCCGGACGGGGGAATAGGATCGCAGGCCACCACCCCTTCGAAATCCGCAGAGGGACATGCAGCGCCAGAGTGGTTCATAAGTCTACGCAAACACCATATAAACAGGGTGCTGATGTACACTTAATCCCATGAACCAGCGCCAAGCCATTCGCGTTCTCCGTGCCCTGGACGACGCCGGCCGCTATGTATTCCGGCGCCAGCATCTGCGCACCTGCTTCCACGAGGATTCGGAAAAGACCTTTGCCGCCGGGCTGGCCCGCCTGGTCGATACCGGCGTCCTGACCCGCGCGGGCCGGGCCGTCTACGTTCATGACGCGGCGAAATCCCGCGACGGGTACACGATCGAACGCATCGCCATCGCCCTGCGTCCCGCCGAGCTCAGCTACATCAGCCTGGAATCCGCCCTGGCGGAATACGGCGTCATCTCGCAGATCCCCATCGATCGCATCACCCTCATGACCACCGGACGCGAAGGTGAAATCCGGACCCCTTACGGCACCATCGAGTTTGTGCACACCAAGCGCGATCCGGCCGATCTGCGCCAAGCGACGCTTTCTTCCGATCATCCCTTGCGCATGGCCAAGATCGACACGGCCATCCGCGACTTGCGGCGTGTCGGCCGCAATCTGCATTTGATCGACCCGGAAGCCCTCCAGGAGGCCTTGGCCAAACCATGAAAGAAAACTTCAATCATCTGGTGGAACTGGCCATGCGGGACGCGGGGCGCGCCCATATGCGTCCCGTCATCGAAAAAGAACTGCTGCACTATGACATCCTGTTCGCCCTAAGCGAAGCCAAGCTGCTCGACACTTTGACGTTTCAAGGCGGGACTTCGCTGCGCCTATGCCATGGCGCCCCACGCTTCTCCGAAGACCTGGATTTCGCAGGCGGACCGGGGCTGAACACGCGCAAGCTGCAGGACATCAAACAATGCCTGGAAGACTACCTGGGAAGCCGCTATGGCCTGGATGTCCGGGTTCGTGCCCCGCAAATCCGGGGAATGGATGACGGGCCGGCAGAGCCCGGACACACGCAGATCGCAAAATGGCGGATCAGCATCCAGACCGCCCCCTCTCGCCCTGATCTTCCCAGGCAGCGCATCAAACTCGAAGTAGCCGATATCCCCGCCTACACGCGAGACATCAAAAGCCTGGCGCGCAATTACCCTTTCCTGCCCGATGGTTACGCGGATGTACTGCTGGGCGTTGAGTCTCTTGACGAAATCATGGCCGACAAATTGGTCTCCCTGCCAGCCTGTGTCCGCTACGTGCGGCACCGGGACATCTGGGACCTGCGCTGGCTCAAACAACAAGGCGCAAGCCCCGACGTTGCCCTGGTGGAGCGCAAGATCGAAGACTACGGCGAAGTCCGCTACCTGGACAAGCTGCGGGCGATGATCGACCGGCTCGGCGAAATCGTGCGTGGCACGCCATTCACACAAGAAATGTCGCGCTTCATCCCCCAGGATGTACAGGACAGGACGCTGCACCGGAACGGATTTGGCACCTTCCTGACCAACGAAGTCCAAGGCCTGTTGCGAGTGGTGGAAAAGGCGCTGGACTCAGGCACCCGCGCCGACGATTCCTCTTTTCCAATGTAGAACATCCGGCATGAAGCGCGCATCCGACCAGCCCGTCCCCTGCCCCTGCGGCCTTCCCGCCGCCTACGCCGATTGCTACGGCCGCTGGCACCATGGTTCCTTGCACCTGCAAGCGCCCGACGCCCAGGCCCTGATGCGCTCGCGCTACAGCGCCTACGTGCTGGACGAACTGGACTACCTGCTGCGGACCTAGCCTGGACATTTCGTCAGCAAGCCTGGTGAAGTGATTTTCGGGTGGTCAGGCTGCTCCGGCGACGCGGCGGCGGGGATCGGCGGCATGGGAAGCGTTTTTTCAGTGCCGCAGGCGCAATTCCCCCTACCCCCGTTGTTTTATAGCGTGCCGGGGCAGCACTTTCTCAGCGCTACGGGGCCATGGCGCGGGCGGCATGCGCGTAGACATGGCGCAGCGGATGATGTGAGGCCAGCAGGATGCGGACCCGCCGGGTATTGCGCACGATGGCCGCACCGATCTTCAGCAGGCGTACCCGGATCGTGGCGGCGCTGGCACGCTCCAGTTCAGTCCCTCGCAGGGCCGTTTCGCGCAGGCGCTGCATCAGCGTATAGGCCAGGGCCGCCAGCAACAACCGGAACTGGTTGGCGGCGAACCGGTGGCAACTGGCACGTGTGCCGAACAGATCGAGCTGCGCCTCCTTGATGCGGTTCTCGGCTTCGCCCCGAGCGCAGTACAGCTGATCGTACAGCTGCATGGCATCGCCGTCCCGGATGTTGGTGACCACGAAGCGCGGGTTCACGCCCTGGGCGCCGTATTCGAGCCGGGTCAGCACGCGCCGGGGCCGATCCCACGACCCGGCCGCGTAGGTAAACTCGCTGACCAGACGTTGCTTTTTCCCAGTGCGCGCGTAATCGCCTTTGAGGATTTCCTCAGCCTGCCCGACACGCGCCTGAAGCCGTTTATTGCGTGCCAGGCCGATGACGTACTGCACGCCGCTGCGCTCACACCAGCGGATCAGCGGCTGGCGGCAGAACCCCGAGTCCCCACGGATGATGATCCTGACCTCGGGCCATGCCTGACGCAGCCGGTTCACCAACAAGCGCAGCACCGCCGCCGCGTGCCTGGCCCCGTCAATGCGGCTGGGGCGCAGCAGGCAGGCCAGCATCGACTGGCCGC
>OFIS01000141.1_pt1 | contig 77901 bp, 70 predicted proteins | sample 1775071 | NCBI WGS metagenome assembly OFIS01 (sample SAMN08195774, study PRJEB24354) | sludge metagenome | isolation source: sludge from phenol fed wastewater aerobic bioreactor C | place: India: Nagpur | collected 2016-09-17
ACCAGGAGCAGGGTGCGCACCATGTCCGGTTCGTCGCCGCCGTCGCGCCCGGCGCGGCGCACCAGGATCGGCGCCACCAATTCGTTGCAGACCATCACCGCCAGCGCCACCGAGGCGACGATGACCATCGCGGTCGCCGCCGACAGCCCGCCGACGAAGGCCACCACCGTGACGATCGAGGCGCCGGCGTCGAGCGGCAGTCGCAGCACGAAGGTGTCGGCGTCGATGGCGGTGCCGTAGCGCACCAGACCGCCGAGCGCGATCGGGATCACGAACAGGTTGATCGCGACGAGATAGAGCGGGAACAGCCAGCGCGCGCGCTTCAGCTCGGCCGGCGTGTGATTCTCCACCACGCCGACGTGGAACATCCGCGGCAACATCAGGATCGCGAAGAACGACAGGGTCGTCATGACGATCCAGTTGCCGCCGGAGAGCCCGCCCGCGAAGACGTGATTGCCGATCGGATTGTCGGAGATCACCGTCATCAGATCGCCCGGCCCGTCGAACAGGACGAAGGTCACGTAGAGCCCGACCACCGAGAAGGCGAAGAGCTTGACCAGCGATTCCGCCGCCACCGCCAGCATCAGGCCCTGCTGATGCTCGGTCGCGTCGATGTGGCGGGTGCCGAAGAGGCAGGCGAAGGCGGCCATGCTGAGCGCCACCGTCAGCGGCACGTCGGGATGGAACGGCGCCGGCCCGAGGCCGAAGTCGAGATGATCGACGAGCGTCGTCACCGAGGCACTGACCGCCTTCAGCTGGAGCGCGATGTAGGGGACGATGCCGATCAGCGCGATGATCGTGACCACCGCCGCGAGGCGCTGGCTCTTGCCGTAGCGCGCGGCGATGAAGTCGGCGATCGAGGTGATCCGCTCGGCCTTGGCGAGGCGGATCATGCGCTCGAGGATGCGTTGGCCGAACAGGTAGAGCAGGATCGGCCCGATGTAGATGGTCAGAAAGTCGAGGCCCTTGTTGGCCGCCTGTCCGACAGAGCCGAAGAACGTCCAGGACGTGCAGTAGACGCCGAGAGACAAGGCATAGATCGTCGGGCGGCCGAAGATCGGCGAAACCCTCTCCGTTCGGCGATCTCCATAATGGGCGATGCCGAACAGTGCACCGATGTAGACGATGGCGACGAGAAGAACGAGCCATCCGTGAATCATGGTTCGGCGGCCCTCTCGATACGGAACATGCGTGCCGGCGCGAACGTCGCCTCCGACATAGACCACGACGAACGGCGACTGTCCATCGCGAGTGGTGTTTCCGGGCCACGCGCGTCGCGATTTTTTTCGACTTTCGTCTGCGACATTGTGATCCGGCTCGCGCTGTGGGATCCCTCACGTCAAAATCGACGGGGGCGCGCGACGACCTCCGCGAGACCCCCCGGATGGCGATCATCGAGGGCGCCCCGCCGCCCCCCGAGGAGTGACGGACATGCTCAAGGAATTCAGAGAATTCGCCCTCAAGGGCAACGTCGTGGATCTGGCGATCGGCGTGATCATCGGCGCGGCCTTCGGCAAGATCGTCGACAGCATGGTCGCCGACGTGATCATGCCGCTGATCGGCGCCCTCACCGGCGGCCTCGACTTCACCAACAAGTTCATCCTGCTGAAGAGCCTGCTCGGCGGCGCCGAGGCGCCGGCGACCTATGCCAGGGCCAAGGAGATGGGCGCGACGCTGGGCTACGGCCAGTTCCTGACCGTGACGCTCAACTTCCTGATCATCGCCTTCGTCCTCTTCCTCGTGGTCAAGGCCATGAACCGGCTGAAGAAGCAGGAAGCGGCCGCGCCCGCCCCGGCGCCCGAGCCGACCAAGAGCGAGGTGCTGCTCGAAGAGATCCGCGATCTCCTCAAGAAGTGATCGCCCGCGCCGGCCGTGTCCGCGCCCGCGTCCTCGCCGGCGCCGGACGCGGCCGATCGATCATCGCCGTCGATCGACGAGATCGCGAGGATTGATGCCGAACCGGCGCGCGCTCGGTTAAGATCGCCCCCCGAATCCCATTTCCGCGCGTCCGTTCGAAGAGACCTCCGATGACCGATTTCCTCGCCACGCTGCGCCCCGAAGCCCTCGGCGCGCCCCCGTCCGGCATCGTCGAAGTGATGAACTACGGACGCCGGCGCGAGGGCTTGATCCCGCTCTGGGCGGGGGAGGGCGATCTGCCGACCCCGGCCTTCGTCTGCGAGGCCGCCACCCGCTCGCTCGCCGCCGGCGAGACCTTCTATACGTGGCAGCGCGGCATCCCGGAGTTGCGCGCCGCGCTCGCCCGTTATCACGAGCGCCTCTACGGCGGCACCTTCGCGCCCGAGCGCTTCTTCGTCACCGCCTCCGGCATGCAGGCGATCCAGATCGCCCTGACCGCGCTCGCCGGTCCCGGCGACGAGGTGCTGGTGCCGTCCCCGGCCTGGCCCAATTTCGCCGCCGCCGTCGGCGTGCGCGGCGCCCGCGTGGTCGACGTGCCCATGACCTTCGGCAATCGCGGCTGGATCCTCGACGTCGAGCGCCTCGCCGACGTGGTGACCCCGGCCACCAAGGCGATCTTCCTCAACAGCCCGTGCAATCCGACCGGCTGGACCGCGACCCGCGAGGAACTGGCCGCCGTCCTGGCGCTCGCCCGGGAGCGCGGGATCTGGATCGTCGCCGACGAGGTCTACGGCCGCTTCGTCTGGGACGGCTCGGCGCGCGCGCCCTCGTTCCACGACGTCGCGACCCCCGAGGACCGGGTGATCTTCGTCAACACCTTCTCCAAGAACTGGGCGATGACCGGCTGGCGCGTCGGCTGGATCGAGGCGCCGCCGGAAATCGGCGACGTGCTCGAGAACCTGATCCAATATTCGACCTCGGGCGTCGCCGTCTTCGTCCAGCGCGCGGCGGTCGCCGCCCTCGACCATGGCGAAGGCTTCCTCGCTCATCAGGTCGCCCGCATCGCCGAGAGCCGCAAGATCCTGACCGACACCCTGGCCGCGACCGGCCGGGCGCGCTTCGTCGCTCCGGTCGGCGCCTTCTATCTCTTCTTCGGCGTCGAGGGCGAGGACGACACCTCCGGACTCGGTCTGCGCCTCGTCGACGAGGCCGGCATCGGATTGGCGCCGGGCACCGCCTTCGGTCCCGCCGGCAACGGATTCCTGCGTCTCTGCTTCGCTCGCGGGCCCGAAAGTATGCGCGAGGCCAGCCGCCGATTGGCCGATTGGCTGAATGGCCGACCGCAACGGGCTTGAGAATCGTGTGATTTCTGTCTGATATGGGTAGATCTCCGGATCGGCCGGAGACGGGGCGGTTCGGGACGCCCCGGTCTGGGTCTCGCGTGGGGAGCCGTCGCTCGTGTCAGTTCAGTCGCCGACCGTCTCGGAGGCGCGTCTCTTCAGCGTGCTCGACACCGCCGTGGACGGCATCGTCGTCATCGACGAGCGTGGGCGTATCCTGTTGTTCAACAAGGCCTGCGAGGACCTGTTCGGCCATGCCTCGGCGGACGTGGTCGGCCACGGCATCTCCATTCTGATGCCGCCGGAATATGCCGAGCACCACGGCGCCTGGGTGTCGAACTATCTGCACACCGGCGAGAAGCGGATCATCGGCATCGGCCGCGAGGTGCGCGGCCTCCACGCCGACGGCACCGTCTTTCCGATCGAGCTCTCGGTCGGCGAATGCCGCACCCCGGACGGACGCCAGTTCATCGGCATCATCCGCGACCTGCGCTCGCGCAAGGCGGTCGAGCAGCGGCTCAACCAGCTCCAGGCCCAGCTCGTCCAGATGGCCCGCGTCAACGCGATGGACGAAATGGGCGCGGCGATCGCCCATGAGCTGAACCAGCCGCTGACCGCCGTGATGCTCTATCTCCAGGCGCTGCGGCGCAAGCTCGAGTCGGGCGTCCACGAGGGCGCGCTCGACGCCTCGCTGGTCGAGGTCGTGTCGAAGACCGTGCGCGAGGCCGAGCGCGCCGGGTCGATCATCCAGAAGATGCGTCACTTCGTCGAGAAGCGCGAACCCGATCGCCAGCCGGTCGACGTCTCCCATCTCATCGACGAGGCGCTCGAACTGACCCTTCTCGGCCACGACGGCGCCGGCATCGAGGTGGTGCGCGATCTCGACGCCGATCTCCCCCTGCTCGACGTCGATCCGGTCCAGATCCAACAGATCCTGATCAACCTGATCCGCAACGGCATCGAGGCGGTGCGCTCGCGCGACGAGCGCTGGATCCGCATCGCCGCCCGCCGCGACGACGGACGTCTCCTGATCGAGATCGAGGACAGCGGCCCGGGCATCCCGAAGGACAAGGTGCGGGAGCTGTTCAAGGCTTTCGCGACGTCGAAGAAGACCGGGCTGGGCCTCGGGCTTGCGATTTCGCGCTCGATCGCTCAGAACCACGGAGGCGACCTGCTCGTCGAGCCCGGCGGCTCGGGACGCGGCGCCACCTTCGTGTTGTCGCTGCCGCTGGAGACGGCGCCGGCCACGCGCGCCGAATGACAGGATTGAAGCCGCCGGTCCGCTCGGCGGACGAACGGGAACCGAGGAAGTCGAGGTGAGCACATGATGGGTCGCACGCAGAAGACCGACCAGACGATCTACATCGTCGACGACGAGCCCGCGGTCCGCGATGCGCTCGCGGTCGTCTTCGAGATGGAAGGCTTCACCGTCGCGGGCTTCGAGACCGGCGACGCCTTCCTCGAGGCCGCCAAGAACCATCAGCCGGCCTGCGTCTTCCTCGACGTCCACATGCCCGGCCGTTCCGGCCTCGACATCCTCAAGGCGCTCAACGCCGATCACTATCCCGTGCCGATCTTCATCATCTCCGGCCAGGGTGACATCCCGATGGCGGTGACGGCGATCAAATACGGCGCCTTCGACTTCATCGAGAAGCCCTTCGACGCCGGCCAGATCGTCGATCGCGTCCGCGAGGCGCTCGCCGCCCAGGCCCGCCGCGCCGCCGGCGAGGCCCACCCCAACGGCGTCGCCGCCGACTTCCCCGGCCGCGAGCTCCTGACTCCGCGCGAGATCGAGGTGCTCGGCCAGATCACCGCCGGTGCCTCCAACAAGGAGGCCGGTCGCCACCTCGGCATCTCGCCGCGCACCATCGAGGTGCACCGCGCCCGCATCATGGAAAAGCTCGGCGCCCGCAACGCCGCCGACCTCGTCCGCATCGTCTTGACCGGCGAGCACGGCTGAGACGAGGCCCCCCCGAGGGCGCGATGACGCGATTGCGACCGTGCCCTCGGAAGACTACGGATGCCGCGCGCCGCCGTTTCGATCCAAAGTATCGAATGCACACGGCCGAGTGACATCCATGACCGATCAAGATCCGCCGGCGCCTCGCGCGTTCACGGGCACCGTTCACATCGTCGAAGACGACCCCGGCGTATCCGACAGCCTGAGGTTCCTCCTCCAGGCGCTCGGACACGACGTCGTGTCTCATCCCGACGCCGAGAGCTTCTTCGAATGCTCTCCGCCGGCGGCGGACGACGTGGTGATCGTCGACCTCGGTCTGCCCGGCATCGGCGGCGCCCACGTCATCCGTTGGCTCCAGCAACTGACCCTGCGCCCGCGCATCATCGCCATCTCCGGCCAGCCGCAGAAGGTGATCGAGGACGAATTGCGCGGGTTGTCCGTCGTGCAACTCTTGCGCAAGCCGCTGTCCGGAGCGACCCTCGTCGGGGTGCTCTGAGACGCCGACGGCGAGGGAGCCGGCGCGCCGCCGGTTAGGCCCTTCGACGTAAGTAGGCCCACGGGATTGTGAAGCCTCTGCCTTCTTTCTAGCCTTTTCGACGTCGAGGACCGCGCTCCTCGCGCTATTTCGGTCGCTCGGAGACGGGCCGGCGCCGAAACGTGAGGCAGAAGATGGCGGATGTCGAACGGATGGTGCACTCTAGGGTGCACCCGGATCGCGTACCCACGGACGGCCGTCACACCGCGTGTGACGGGTGGGAAACGACCGACGAGGAGGAGACGGACATGGCCTATTCGGATCGCGCCTTCGGCAATGCCGGCGCACTGCCCCGCGACTCGGCCGGCGATGCCGGCTGGTCCGATTTCGCCCGCTCGCAACGGGTCAAGACCCAGCGTCTCGCCGAACACGACGCCGTCTTCTACGAGGGCGATCCGGCCGACCGCGTCTACGAGCTGATCGAGGGCGCGGTGATGCTGTTCAAGCTGCTGCCTGACGGCCGCCGTCAGGTGGTCGAGGTGGTGGCGCCCAACGCGCTCTTCGGCATCGTCGCCGGCAAGCTCTACGACTGCAACGCCGAGACCCTCACGCCGAGCGTGGTGCGGATCCTCGATCGCCGCGAGCTGGAGGGCTCCGCCCAGTTCCAGGGTCACGTCGCCGCCTGTCTGCGCGAGCAGATCGAGCGCCTCCACGACCACGCGGTCCTGCTCGGCCGCAAGTCGGCCTTCGAGCGCGTGGCGAGCTTCCTGATGCGCTTCGTGCCGTCGCGCGGCCAGCCCGGTTGCCACGGCCCGACGGGCGAGAAGGACGAGCAGGTCATCGAATTGACGATGACCCGTCAGGAGATCGCCGATTATCTCGGTCTGACCATCGAGACGGTGAGCCGGGTGATCTCGGACCTGAAGCGTCGCGGCCTCGTCGCCATCGAGAAGCAGGATCGCATCCGTCTCACCGACGTCTGCGGCATCTGCCGGCTGACCGGCACGCACTGAACGGAGCCCGCGCAAACGCGCTCAAGGCAACGCGCTGCCGATGCCTCCACCGACGGTGAAGGCGAGCGTGAGGCGGGTGAAGAGCCATGGCGGACCGGAATGGTCGCGGTCCGTCATGATCCAGGAGAGTCCGGCGGGGACATGAGCGGCCATGACGGTGAGCAGGACGAATCCTGCTCCTCCCGCCAGATTGGCGCTGCTCTGTGCCACCAGGCCTGCCGAAATCATGATCGCCGCATGAATTTTCACGAAGGTGAAGCCGCGATCGGATGGAACGAAGGCGAGGATGAAGACCAGCGGTGTGGCGCAGTATATCGACGCAGCCACGACGACGATGACGTCTCTCGTGTCGAACGGTCCCGGCGGCAATCGCAGCGGGTGCCGCACCGCCAAGTCCACGAGCAGGGCCGCTGCCATGGCGGCAATGTGGGGCAGCACCGTGTCGAGCTTGGGCGAGGCGATCATGAACGATCGTATCGCATCTCTCGCGGCGAAAATGTAGAGGCACTCGGCGGAAGTTCGGTTCGTATCCTGCTGCGCGTGGCGTGTCGGGTCTGCTCGTCCGGTCGTGCGCGTGTTCCCTCCCGGTGCGGTTCGCGCTAGCCTCGCCGCCTTCTCGCGACGGAGCCTTCCCCTTGGCCGCCACCCCCGCCACCACCTTCCTCAAATCGCGGAAGATCGCCTTCGATCTCCTCGAATACGTCCACGATCCGCGCGCCGAGGCCTATGGGCTCGAGGCCTCGGAGAAGCTCGGCCTCGACCCCGATTCGGTCTTCAAGACGTTGGTGGTGAGCGACGGCGCCAAGGCGCATGCCCTGGCGCTGGTCCCGGTCGCCCGCAAGCTCGGCCTGCCGCTCGCCGCCAAGGCGCTCGGCTGGAAACGCGCCGAGATGGGCGACAAGGCCGATGCCCAGCGCCTCACCGGCTACGTCCTCGGCGGCATTTCGCCCTTCGGCACCAAGCGACCGTTGGCGATCGTCGCCGACGAGGCCCTGCTGCTGCCCGATCTCGTCCATGTCTCCGGCGGCCGTCGCGGCCTGGAGATCCGCATCGCGCCGAAGGATCTCGTCGCGGTGCTCTCCGCGACGGTGGCGCCGATCGCGGTGGATTGAGGCGCCGTCTATTTCGTCCGGATGAACACCAGACGGTCGTCGGCCCAGCGGCCCGGCCGGCACGCCTCGTCGACGCGCGGCACCTTGCCGGTCAAGACCAGCCGCGCGCCGCCGTTCTCGAAGGCCCCGCGCACCGCGTAGGAGAGCTCGCCGCAGCGCTTGGTGAAGATCCGCGCCCGCCCCACGAGCGAGGTCCCCTCCATGCGCCCGCCGAAGAGGAGCGTGCCGGGCTCGACCCCGTTGGCGGTGAGACCGGCGCGCGGCTCGGTATAGAGGAGGCGGCGGTCGTCGCCGTCGGCGATCATCGTCAGGGTCGAGCCGTTGTGCTCCCAGGTCCCGGCGTCGGTCGCCGACGGGGCAGGGGGCGCGGGTGGGGATTTGCCCTGGAGCGCCGCGTCGAGCGCCTCGACCACCTTCCCCGACCCGGCCTGCGGGTCGGAAGTCCCGGCCGCCCCGGCCGCCGGCGCGAGGTCGGGAAGCGGCGACACCACCCCGGACCGCCGCGTCACGACCTTGCGGTCGCATTCGTAGGCGGCCGGCAGACCGTCGGCCTCGAGGACGCAGCGCATCTCCGCCTCGCGGGACGCGCCGCCGATCTCGAAGCCGATGCGGTCGATCGAACGGCGATATTGGAAATCGAAGTGCCGGTCGCCCGCGTCCTTCTCCCAGGAGAGGCAGTAGCCGGCCTCCTCCGCCTCGACGGTTCGGCTCAGAACCGTGAAGGGGATGGCCGTCGCGGCGCCACGGGCGCGGGCCTCGGCCTCGTAGAGCGCACCGTCCTCGACGACGTAGGTGCCGTCGGTCGATTCGCAGCGGTCGGAATAGTCGGATGCCGCCGCCGCGCGGGCGAAGACGAGGGCGAGCGCGCAGACGATCGCGCCCCGCCATGCGCCGCGGTGTCTCATCGGCCTCGTCCCCTCCCTGGTTCGGGTTCGTCCGCGTCCCCGCCGCTCCGAGCCTCGGACCGGCGCGGGCGCGGGTCTCACACCGCCACCGAGTGCCGCGCCGCCGCCCGCGCCAGATAGACGTCGAAGGCGGCCGCGACGATGCGCACCAGCGGCTTGCCGGCCTCCGACACCGTCAGCCGATGGCCGTCGATCGCGACCAATCCGTCGCGCGCCGGCTCCTCGAGCCGCTCGAAGGCGTCGGCGACCGCGTCCGTGGTCACGCCGTGGGCGGCGCAGACCGCGTCGAGATCGACTGCGTAGTCGCACATGATGCGCTCGATGATCGCCGCCCGGAGCCGGTCGTCGTCGTCGACCGCCTTGCCCTTGGCGATCGGCAGATTGCCCTTCTCGATCGCCCGGCGCCAACGCCCGATGTCGGGATCGTTCTGGACGAAGCCGAAGGCGGTCTGGCCGATCGAGGAGGCGCCGAAGCCGATCAGCGTGTCGCAGGTGTCGGTGGTGTAGCCCTGGAAATTGCGATGGAGGTCGCCCGACTTGGCGGCGATCGCCATGTCGTCGTTCGGCAGGGCGAAGTGATCGAGCCCGATCGGCTCGTAACCGTAGTCGGCGAGCGCCGCCCGCGCGGTGCGCTCGAGCGCGATGCGCTCGGTCGCGCCCGGCAGCGCCGCCTCGTCGATCAGCCGCTGATGCTTCTTGAACCACGGCACGTGGGCATAGCCGAAGAGGGCGATGCGCGAGGGCGAGAAGCCGTGCGCCAGTTCGATCGTCCGCCGGATCGTCGCCGCCGTCTGATGCGGCAGGCCGTACATCAGGTCGAAGTTGATCGCCGCGATGCCGGCGCCGCGCAGCGCATCGACCGCCGCCGTCACCGTCTCGATCGGCTGGATGCGGCCGATCGCCACCTGAACCGCCTCGTCGAAGTCCTGCACGCCGAGACTGGCGCGGGTGATGCCGGCCTCCGCCAGCGCCGCCGCCAGCTCCGGAGTGACGGTGCGCGGATCGAGTTCCATCGCGTGTTCGGCCGTCGGCAGGATCTCGAAGGCCTCGCGCAGCGCCGCCACGACGGCCCGGAACGACGGGATCGGCAACAAGCTCGGCGTGCCGCCGCCCCAATGGATGTGGCCGACCCTGAGCCGCCGCCCGATCGCGGCGCGGACCAGGGCGATCTCGGCGACCAGCCCCCGGGCATAGTCGATGACCGGATCGTCCTTCAGCGCCGCCTTGGTGTGGCAGCCGCAGTAGTGGCAGATCGCCCGGCAATAGGGGACGTGGAGATAGAGCGACACCGGCGCCTCGTCGCCGAGCCCCGCGAGCCAGGACGCATAGAGCGCGCCGTCGACGCCGTCGCCGAAATGCGGCGCGGTCGGATAGCTGGTGTAACGCGGCACGCTGCGGGTCGCGTATTTCAGTTCGATGGTGTTCGTCATGGAAGGCACCATGGCGTCTCGATCTCCGGGCGGCCTTGACCCGGATCAACTCCGGGATCGATTGAGGCGTCGATCGCCGCCGCGTCGGGCAGGAACCCGGGCCGGCGATCCGAAGGAGGGGAGCCGAGGATCGCCGCCGTGGGCGCGATCGCGAACGGACCCGACGCCGGTCCTACCGGGACCGCCGCCGTCGAGGCCGATTCGACCGAGACCGTCGCCCGTCCCGCGCCACCCCTCGGGCCGGTCGCGCCGGTCGGGTGGTGGGGGTGCGACATGGCGCCCTCCCCGTGTGGAAGGGTGCCCTCGGGCCCTCCGATTCCGTCGATTTTCGCGGCGCAACCCACACCCTCGGGTCCGAGGCCATCGCCCCGCACCCGCCGGTGCCGTCACGGATCGTCGTCGCACGATCGACGACCGCCATTCTACGCCGCCGCGATCGCTTTGAAAACCGTGGGCTTCTCGGGTTCGGTGGCGTCGTGTCGCGTTTCCCCTTCGTCATTGCCGATTGCGAGCGGACGGCACCGGGGCTAAGGGATGGATCGTTCGGCTGTAGGTATTTCGACCGTCTGCTGATGGAAGCGTCGCACGGCTATTCTCCCGCACGTGTCCGTTCCGTCGATCGCGATCACGCCTGCCGCCGTTTCCGGTTCTGGTCACGTTGACTTGAATCAAAGTTGCGGGGGTGGGTCGGATCTAGGGTCGGACCGATACCCGATCGGCGCTCCGACGCCGCTCACCGGGGGGGAACTCGGTGAACGTCGTCGGGACGACGAAGAAACAAGGCGGACGGCCGTCGCGTGTGTCCCCGTGAACGAAGCAATTCGCGAGCGGGGCGGCGGGGCGAGCCGTTCGGGGGCGTATCGACTATAAAGAAACGGGGCGAACGATGGCTCGACCAGTCGAGACAAAGGCATTCACGCTCGAGGAGATGGGCTATTCCCTCTTCCTCGCGCTTCTCGCCGTCGTCTGCGTGATCCTTGCCGGCAAGGCATGGGATTGGCAGTTGGCGGTCCACGCCACCGTCGGCGCGATCTTCGCGGCGGGGGGCATCTTCCTGATCATCAAGGGCTACCAGACTCGCCTCGCCAATCCGGCGATGGAGATCGACGGCAAGCCGAACTACAACATGGGTCCGGTCAAGTTCGCGGCGATCGCGTCGATGTTCTGGGGCGTGGCCGGCTTCCTGGTGGGCGTCTACATCGCCTCCGAGTTGGCCTTCCCGCTGATCAACTTCGATCTGCCGTTCCTGAACTTCGGGCGCCTGCGTCCGCTGCACACTTCGGCGGTCATCTTCGCCTTCGGCGGCAACGTGTTGCTCGCGACGTCCTTCTACGTCGTCCAGCGCACCAGCCAGGCGCGGATGCCCGGCATCGTGACGCCGTGGTTCATCATCCTCGGCTACAACGCCTTCATCGTGATCGCCGGCACCGGCTATCTGATGGGCGTCACCCAGTCGAAGGAATATGCCGAGCCCGAGTGGTACGCCGACCTGTGGCTGACCATCGTCTGGGTCGTCTATCTGCTCGCCTTCCTGGGCACGCTGTGGCGGCGTCGCGAGTCGCACATCTACGTGGCCAACTGGTTCTATCTCGCCTTCATCGTCACCGTCGCGATGCTGCATCTCGGCAACAACGTCTCGGTGCCGGTCTCGATCTATTCCATCAAGTCGGTGCAGGTCTTCTCCGGCGTGCAGGACGCGATGGTTCAGTGGTGGTACGGCCACAACGCGGTCGGCTTCTTCCTGACCGCCGCCTTCCTCGGCATCATGTACTACTTCGTGCCGAAGCGCGCCGACCGTCCGGTCTATTCGTATCGTCTGTCGATCGTGCACTTCTGGGCGCTGATCTTCATCTACATCTGGGCCGGCCCGCATCACCTGCACTACACGGCTCTGCCGGAATGGGCCTCGACCCTCGGCATGACCTTCTCGATCATCCTGTGGATGCCGTCCTGGGGTGGCATGATCAACGGCCTGATGACGCTCTCGGGCGCCTGGGACAAGCTGCGCACCGACCCCGTCCTGCGCATGCTCGTCGTGTCGGTCGCCTTCTACGGCATGTCGACCTTCGAAGGCCCGCTGATGTCGATCAAGGCCGTCAACGGCCTGTCGCACTACACCGACTGGACCGTCGGTCACGTGCACTCCGGCGCTCTCGGCTGGGTCGGCTTCGTCTCCTTCGGCGCTCTCTACTGCCTCTTCCCGTGGCTGTGGAACAAGAAGGCGGTGTATTCGCTCAAGCTGGTCTCCTGGCACTTCTGGTTGGCCACCATCGGCATCGTGTTCTACATCTGCGCCATGTGGGTGTCGGGCATCATGCAGGGCCTGATGTGGCGTGCCTACGACAAGCTCGGCTTCCTCGAGTACTCGTTCATCGAGACCGTCGCGGCCATGCACCCCTACTATGCGATCCGTGCTCTCGGCGGCGCCCTGTTCCTCCTGGGTTCGCTGATCATGGTCTACAACCTGTACATGACCGTGGTTCATGGTGAGGACGCCGAAGGCGTCACCGCCGGCTCCCCGGCTCTGGCCCCGGCCGAGTGAGGAGAAACGATCCATGTCGCTGATCGAAAAGCACGCAGTTTTCGAGAAGAACTCGATCGTTCTGCTCGTCGGCATCCTGATCGCCGTGGCGATCGGTGGTCTGGTCGAAATCGTGCCCCTCTTCTACCTGAAGAGCACGATCGAGAAGGTGGAGGGCATGCGGCCCTACACCCCGCTCGAGCTGGCCGGACGCAACATCTACATCCGCGAGGGCTGCTACCTGTGCCACAGCCAGATGATCCGTCCGATGCGTGACGAGATCGAACGCTACGGCCACTACTCTCTCGCGGCGGAATCCATGTACGACCACCCCTTCCAGTGGGGGTCCAAGCGTACGGGTCCGGATCTCGCGCGCGTCGGCAACAAATATTCCGACAAGTGGCACGTCGAGCATCTGATCAACCCGCGCGCGGTCGTTCCCGACAGCGTGATGCCCGGATATCCCTTCCTGGCGAAGACCGAGCTCGACACCAAGCATCTCGGTGACGTGCTGAAGACCAACGCCATCGTCGGCGTCCCCTATACCGAGGACATGATCGCCAACGCCGCGGCCGATGCCGTCGCTCAGGCGACCCCCGACGACACCACCGTTGCGAAGCGGTACGGCAAGGCCGTGTCGCGTGACTTCGACGGCAACCCCGCCAAGGTCACCGAACTCGACGCCGTGGTCGCCTATCTTCAGGTGCTCGGTACCATGGTGGACTTCACCCGCTACGACGACAAGGCGGACGTGCGCTGAGGAGGCATGGGGGTCATGACTACCTATACCTCGCTCGCACAGTTCGCCCAGACGTGGGGACTGGTCTACTTCTTCGTCATCTTCGCGGGAGTTCTCGTCTACGTGCTGTGGCCGTCCAATAAGCGGCCCTTCGACGAGGCTTCGCGTATCCCCCTGCGGGAGGATTGATCCATGGCAAAACAGGAACTCGACCATCTGTCGGGTCAGACCACGACCGGCCACGAGTGGGACGGTCTCAAGGAACTGAACACGCCGCTGCCGAAGTGGTGGCTCTACGTGTTCTACGTCTGCATCGTGTGGGCGATCGGCTACATGGTCGTGTATCCGTCTTGGCCTCTGGTCAACGACTACGTGCACGGCCTCTGGGGCGCGAGCAACCGCTCCACCGCGATCGCCGACTACGAGAACGGCAAGACCGCCCGCCTCGCCAACGCCGCCGGCCTCGCCGATGCGCCGCTCGACAAGATCAAGTCGACCCCGGCCTTCCTCGAGTTCGCGATGGCCAACGGCAAGGCGGCCTTCGGCGACAACTGCGCTCCGTGCCACGGCTCGGGCGCGACCGGCGGTCCGGGCTTCCCGAACCTGCAGGACGACGACTGGATGTGGGGCGGCAAGCTGGAGGACATCTACCAGACCATCCGCTTCGGCATCCGCTCCGGCAACGACAAGATGCGCGACATGACCATGCCGAGCTTCGGCAAGGACGGCATCCTCACCAAGGAGCAGGTCGCCGACGTCGCCACCTACGTCATGTCTCTGTCCGACACCGCGGTGAAGGGCACGGACACCGGCAAGCAGCTGTTCGCGGACAACTGCGCCTCCTGCCATGGTGAAGACGCGAAGGGCAACATCGAGATGGGCGCCCCGAACCTCACCGACAAGATCTGGCTCTACGGCTCCGGCGTCGCCGCGGTCGAGGCCCAGGTCAACCAGCCCAAGCACGGCGTCATGCCGGCCTGGGAAGGTCGCCTCGATCCGATCACCATCAAGTCGCTCGCCGTCTACATCCACTCGCTGGGTGGCGGCAAGTGATCCGATGAGGGTCTCTCGAAGGGGAGGCGGGTGACCGCCTCCCTTTCTTTTTTTTGAGCGCGGCATGTCCCGGGCCACGATTTCGGCACCGCGACATGTCGCCGCTCGCGACCGCGAAAAGGCGAGACGGGACCGCGGGTCTCCTCGTCGTGATCGTCGATGGGGGTCGAACCCACTTGCTCCGACCGGCGGACCGCCCTAGGACGAGCGGCGAGGGCGCATGCTCGCCCGCGGCTTCGGCCGCCGGGGCGGGTCGACGATGGAAGGACGGACATCGCGATGAGTGTCGAGACGGCAGGCGACGAGGGCTCCAAGCTCTACGCCGATCACAAGAAGATCTATCCCGCCGCGGTCGCCGGCACCTTCCGGCGCCTGAAATGGGCCATTCTCGGCCTCGGCATGGCGATCTACTACTTCCTGCCCTTCGTGCGCTGGGATCGTGGCGTCGGCCAGCCCGATCAGGCGGTGCTGATCGATCTGCCCGGCCGTCGGTTCTATTTCTTCTTCATCGAGATCTGGCCGCAGGAAGTCTATTACGTCACCGGCCTCCTGATCGTCGCCGCCTTCGTGCTGTTCCTGATGAACGCGCTCGCCGGCCGCGTCTGGTGCGGCTATCTGTGCCCGCAGACGGTGTGGACCGACCTCTATTTCGCGGTCGAGCGCCTCGTCGAGGGGGCCGATCGCCGCAAGCGCCAGCTGCTCGACGACGGCCCGTGGACCCTGCGCAAGGTGGGGCGCAAGGTCACCAAACATGCGCTCTGGATCCTCATCGCCTGGTGGACCGGCGGCGCCTGGGTTCTCTATTTCGCCGACGCCCCGACCCTGGTGAAGGATCTGGCGACGCTCCAGGCGCCGCTCGTCGCCTACATGTGGATCGCCGCGCTGACCTTCTCGACCTATCTGATGGCCGGCTTCGCGCGTGAGCAGGTCTGCATCTACATGTGCCCCTGGCCGCGCATCCAGGCGGCGCTGACCGACGAATGGGCCTACAACGTCTCCTACCGCGCCGATCGCGGCGAGCCGCGCGGCTCGCTGAAGCAGAACAAGAAGCTGCGCGCCGCCGGTGAGCCGGCCGGCGAATGCGTCGATTGCGGCCAGTGCGTCGCGGTCTGCCCGACGGGCACCGACATCCGCCTCGGCCCGCAGCTCTCCTGCATCCAGTGCGGCCTCTGTATCGACGCCTGCGATACCGTCATGGCCAAGACCGGCCAGCCGCTCCGACTGATCGCCTACGACAACGACATCAACATCGATCGCCGCGAGCGGGGCGAGGCGGAAGTCCACAAGTTCATCCGCCCGCGCACGGTTCTCTACGCGGTCCTGATCGCCGCGATCTGCGGCCTGATGGCCTGGAAGCTCGGCACCCGCGCCACCATCGGCCTCAACGTCCTGCACGATCGCAATCCGCAATACGTGCTGAACTCCGACGGCTCGATCCGCAACGGCTACACCGTCCGCCTGCTCAACAAGATGGCGACGACCCAGGAGTTCCGTCTCTCGATCAAGGGCGTGGCGCACGGAAGCCGGCTCGAGACCTCGAGCCCGGCCGGTCGCGACGATCATGCTCTCCTGCTGACGGTGGAGCCCGATCAGACCCGCGAGATCCGCGTGATCGTCACCTCGCCGGCCGGCGCCGACGACGTGAAGTCGCGGGGCGTGACCTTCGTGCTGCGCGACGCGACCGGGCAGACGGTCACCACCGCCGACTTCTTCAAGGCACCCTGACGACATCGACGGAGGGAGCGGGCCGCGCCCGCCCCCTTCTCGCCGGAGCGCCCAAGGTGGAGCGCCCGTCTCACCGACGTTTCTCTGGAGGCTCTCGTGCCGACGACGCTCAATGCTCCCCAGGACCCGCAGGACGGTGGCTTTCGCCTGAACGGCCGCCGCGTCCTCTTCATTCTCCTCGCCACTTTCGGCGTGGTCTTCGTGGTCAACGGCTACATGGTCTGGCGCGCCATCGGCTCTTATCCGGGCGTGGTCACGGAATCCTCCTTCCGCGACGGCCAGCGGTTCAACGCCGAGATCGCCGCCGCCAGGGCGCAGGCCGATCGCGCCTGGCGGGTCGAGGCCGCGGCGGTGCGCGGCGACGACGGCGTCGCCCGGGTGACGCTGGTCGGCCACGACCGCGACGGCAAGCCGCTCTCCGGCGTCACCTTTCACGCCCGTCTCGAACATCCCGCCGACCGCGCCCGCGACAAGCAGATCGCCCTGGCGCCGGTCGCCGGCACCTCCGACCGTTGGGAGGGCAGCGTCGGCGAGACGGCGGCGGGAAAATGGGGTCTGGTGATCGAGGGCGACGGCGCCGCCGGCCGCCTGTTCCTTTCCCAGAACACCGTCTTCTTCAAGTGAACGGCTCGGGGGCGACGGCGAAGGGATGACCGGCGACGACCGCGCCCGAGGCGAGCGACCGCTCCGAGGAACGCTCTCATGACGACGGCCGACGCGTCCCCTTCCGCCCCTCTCTCGGGCGACCGCGACTGGAGCGCCTTCGCCACCCCCGGTGACGAGGGCCGCCTGCACATGGATCTGGCGGTCGAGGGCATCACCTGCGCCGCCTGCATGTCGACGATCGAGCGCGGCCTCAAGGGGCTCGACGGCGTCTCCCATGCCCGGGTCAATCTGACCACCCGCCGCCTCGCCGTCGATTGGGAGCCGCAGGCGGTCGACGCCGGGGCGATCGTCCGCCGGCTGGAACGGCTCGGCTACCGCGCCCATCCCTTCGATCCCGGCCGCCTCACCGCCGAGGAGGACGCCGAGAGCAAGGAGCTCTTGCGCTGCATGGGGGCCGCCGGCTTCGGCGCCATGAACATCATGCTGCTGTCGGTCTCGGTCTGGGCCGGCAACGTCACCGACATCGACGCGCCCACCCGCGACCTCTTCCACTGGGTCTCGGCGCTCATCGCCATCCCGATCGTCGCCTATTCCGGCCGTCCCTTCTTCCGCTCGGCGTTCCGGGCGCTCGCCGCCTTTCGCACCAACATGGACGTGCCGATCACCATCGGCGTGGTGCTGACGCTCGGCCTCTCGATCTTCGAGACGACGCGCTCGGCCGAGCACGCCTTCTTCGATTCGGTGGTGATGCTGCTGTTCTTCCTGCTGGTCGGGCGCTTCCTCGATCAGAACATGCGCCGCCGCACCCGCTCGGTCGCGGAGAACATCGCCGCGCTCCGGGTCGAATCCGCCGCGCTGATCGGCCCCGACGGAAGTGTCCGCGACGTGCCGCTCTCCAAGGTCGAACCGGGTGCCCTCGTCCTGGTGCGGCCGGGCGAACGGGTCTCGGTCGACGGCGTGGTCGAGGAGGGCGCCTCCGACATCGACCAGAGCCTGATCACCGGCGAGACCGATCTCGTCGCCGTCGGCCCCGGTGACCGCGTCTATGCCGGCACCCTCGACGTCGGCGGCGTCCTGAAGGTCCGCGTCACGGCGGCGGCGGCCGGAACCCTCCTCGACGAGGTCAACCGCCTGCTCGAGGCGGCGGCCCAGGCCAAGTCGAAATACATGCGTCTCGCCGATCGCGCGGCCTCGGCCTATGCGCCGATCGTCCATTCGGCGGCGGCGCTGACCTTCCTCGGCTGGTGGCTCTTCGGCGGCCTCGGCGTCGCCCCGGCGGGGATCATCGCGGTGTCGGTGCTGATCATCACCTGCCCCTGCGCGCTCGCGCTGGCGATCCCGGCGGTGCAGGTGGTGACCTCCGGCATTCTCTTCCGCGCCGGCGTGCTGATCCATTCCGGCGATGCGATCGAGCGGCTGGCGAGCGTCGACACGATCGTCTTCGACAAGACCGGCACGCTGACGCTTCCCGAGGCGCGCCTCCTCAACGCGAGCGACTTCACCGTCGAGCGCCTGCTCGCCGCCGGCCGGCTCGCGCGCGCCAGCCGCCATCCGCTCGGCGTCGCGTTGGCCGAGGCGACCCGCGCCGTGGCGCCGCCGGCCGAGGTCCGCGAGGTGCCCGGTCGCGGCATCGAGACCGCCGGCGAGGGCGCGGTCGAGCGTCTCGGCGCTCCCGACTTCTGCGGCGCCGACGAGGCGTCGGTCGCCGCCCTGCACGAGCGCTTCCCCGGCGCCTCGCTGGTCGCCCATCGCGACGCCTCGGGCGGCGTGATCGTCTGCGCGCTCCGCCAGGGCGTGCGCGAGGACGCCGCCGCCGTGATCGCGGCTCTGAAGGCGAGCGGCTATGCGGTCGAGATCCTCTCCGGCGATCGGGAGACGGCGGTCGCGACGATCGCCGTCGACCTCGGCGTCGACCGCTGGACCTCCGGCGTGAAGCCGGCCGACAAGATCGCGCGCATCGAGGTGCTGAAGGCGGAGGGGCGGAAGGTGCTGATGGTCGGCGACGGCCTCAACGACGCCCCCGCCCTGGCGGCGGCGACCGTGTCGCTGTCGCCGGTGACCGCCGTGCATCTGTCCCAGGCCGCCGCCGACGCGGTCTTCCTCGGCGATCGCCTCGCCCCGGTCGCGGTGGCGCTGCGGGTGGCGCGCCGGGCGAAGACCGCGATGGTGCAGAACCTCGGCCTGTCGGTCGTCTACAATGCCGTGGCGGTGCCGATCGCCGTGGCCGGTCTGGTGACGCCGCTGATCGCCGCGCTCGCCATGTCCGGCTCCTCGATCCTGGTGACGCTCAATGCCCTGAGGCTGCGTCTCGGCGGCGACCACTGAACCTCTCGCGAAGGGAAGAACCCGATGGACGTCCTGATCTTCCTCATTCCGATCGCCATCGGTCTCGGCCTGCTCGGCCTCTTCGCCTTCATGTGGACGCTGAAATCGGGTCAATACGACGATCTCGAGGGCGCCAAATGGCGCATCCTCGAGGACGACGATCTGCCCTCCGGCAGGGCCCCCTGCGAGCCGCCCGGCGGCTCGCAGAAATGAGAAGAGCGTGAGCCGCCCGGCGGCTCGCAGAAATGACAAGACTGGAGCCGCCCGGCGGTTCGCGGAAATGAGAAGCGCAGGATGCCGTCCGGCGGCTCCGCGAAAAAGAAAGGCCCCGGAACCGGCTGGCGCCGTCCGAGGCCAGGGAGCCGCGAAGGGGGCGTCGTCGGACGCCTCCGTCGCTCTCGGGAGACGCGTTCAGCCGCCGGAGCGCGGCACCGCGACGCGGGCGACCGGCTGATCGACGGTCTCGGCCGCCGGCTCGATCGGCCCGCTGAGCGGAAGCCCCAGGCGCTCCCACACCTCGACCAGCGCGGCGCGCAGCTTCTCGACGAGATCGTCGTCGTGGAACGGCGTCGGCGTCACGCGCAGCCGCTCGGTGCCGCGCGGAACGGTCGGGTAGTTGATCGGCTGGATGTAGATGCCGTGCTCCTCGAGCAGCATGTCCGAGGCCTGCTTGCAGAGGTCGGGATTGCCCACGAAGATCGGCACGATGTGCGTCGACGACGGCATCACCGGCAGACCGGCCTCGCCGAGCACGTCCTTGACCCGCTGTGCCTGACGCTGCTGCATCTCGCGCTCGGTCGAGGAGCGCTTCAGATGGCGGATCGAGGCGGCGGCGGCCGCTGCGATCGCCGGCGGCAGCGCGGTGGTGAAGATGAAGCCCGGCGCGTAGGAGCGCACCGCGTCGCAGATCGCCTTGGTGGCGGTGATGTAGCCGCCGAGCGTGCCGAAGGCCTTGGCGAGCGTGCCCTCGATCACGTCGATCCGGTCCATCAGCCCCTCGCGATCGGCGATGCCGCCGCCGCGCGGGCCGTACATGCCGACCGCATGGACCTCGTCGATGTAGGTGAGCGCGCCGTATTTCTCGGCGAGGTCGCAGATCTCCTTGATCGGCGAGACGTCGCCGTCCATCGAATAGACGCTCTCGAAGACGATCAGCTTGGCCCGGCCCGGCTCGGCCGCCTGAAGCAACTCCTCGAGATGGGCGGTGTCGTTGTGCCGCCACAGCTTCTTCTCGCAGCCCGAGCGGCGGATGCCCTCGATCATCGAGGCATGATTGAGCTCGTCGGAGAGGATCAGGCAGTCCGGCAGCAGCCGGGCGATGGTGGAGATCGCCGCCTCGTTGGAGACGAAGCCCGAGGTGAAGACGAGGCCCGCCTCCTTGCCGTGGAGATCGGCGAGTTCGGCCTCGAGCTCGACGAGCGGGTGGTTGGTGCCGGAGATGTTGCGGGTGCCGCCGGCGCCGGCGCCCATGCCCGACGCGGTCTCGATCATCGCGCCGAGCACGCTCTGGTGCTGGCCCATGCCGAGATAGTCGTTGGAGCACCAGATCACCACTTCGCGCGCCACGTCGTCCTTGCGCCAGATCGCATGGGGGAAGCGACCGACGATGCGCTCGAGATCGGCAAACACCCGGTAGCGCTTCTCGGCCTTCAGCTGGTCGATCGCGCCCTCGAAAATCGTCTGATAGTTCATGTCCGTCCTCGAGCTCTTCTCGTTCGATCGATGAGAACCTCTCGCCGGTCTCCCCTGGCCGATCCCGTCGATCGGCGGATGTGGGAAGGCCCCTCTGCGGCGATGGTTCTCTTCGTCACCTCTCGTCTGACGAGCGCCCGACGACGGCCGCCTGTCGGCCACCCGGGTCACGTCGCTCCCCTTATTAGACTTACAGGATCTCGAAGCACTTTGACCATGATCAAGGTTGCCCCTTTTCGCCGCCCGGGCCGGCCTGCGGGCGTGGTTCGTCGTCGCAGGGGACGAGGAAACGCCTCGTTCACCTTTCTGCGCGAATCTGAGTGGACAAGGGAGAACCCGGTGAATCTCGATCTTTCGTCTCTGACCTTCCTCGTGGTCGAGGACAGCGCCTATATGCGGACGATCCTGCGCACGATGCTGCAGAGCTTCGGCGCGCGCCGCATCGTCGAGGCGGAAGACGGCGCCTCGGGCCTCGAGGCGATGGATCGTTCCAATCCCGACATTCTCATCCTCGACTGGGTGATGCCGATCCTCGACGGCGCCGACATGGTGCGGATGATCCGCAACCCGCAGAACCCCTTCGCCTACGTGCCGGTGATCATGGTGACGGCGCACACCGAGCGCTCGCGCATCATGGAGGCGCGCAAGCTCGGCATTCACGAATTGTTGTGCAAGCCGATCTCCGCCAAGGCGCTCTATCAGCGCATCGCCTCGGTGATCCTCCACCCGCGCGAATTCGTGAAGACCCCCACCTATTTCGGCCCGGCGCCCCGCGCCATCCGCAACCGTCAGAAGATCTGGCAGGCCAAGCCCGGCGCCCCTCCCGGCCGGGCGGCCTGAGGGCCGATCGGCGCGGCGGCCGGCCGTCGGGCTTGTTCGCGGCGACGAACCTGCCTATGGCAAGTGCCGTCGGCGCCGCGCGCCTCACGCCCTCTCGAGGTATCGATGCCGAGCTTTCGCCCGACCGGCTCCGCCGCCAAGTTTCTCGCTCGTGTCGGCACGGTCTCCGGCTTCACCATGCTCTCGCGCGCCACCGGCTTCGTCCGCGACGTGGTGCTCGCCTGGCTGATCGGCGCCGGGCCGATCGCCGACGCCTTCTTCATCGCGCTGCGCATCCCCAACCATTTCCGCGCCCTCTTCGCCGAGGGCGCCTTCAACGCCGCCTTCGTGCCGACCTATGCCGGCACGCTCGAGCGCGACGGCGCCGAGAAGGCGCTCGAATTCGCCGCGCGGGTGCTGGGAGCGCTGCTGGCGGTCCAGGTGGTGATCCTGATCGCCGCCGAGCTGTGGGCGCGCGGTCTCCTGGTCCTGATCACGCCCGGTTTCGAGAAGGACCCCGTCCTCGGCGACCTCACGGTGACGTTGACCCGCATCACCTTCCCCTATCTCCTCTGCGTCACGCTGGTGACGGTCTACGGCGCGGTGCTCAACGCGCATCATCGCTACGCCGCCGCCGCCGGCGCGCCGATCCTCTTCAACGTGGCGATCGTCGGCGGTGTCCTCGCCGCCGCGCCGCTCGCGGCGACCTGGAGCAACGCCCCGGTCCACGGCGCCGCGATCGGCGTCGCGATCGCCGGCGTCGCCGAACTGATCCTGCTGGTATGGGCCCTGCGCCCGGCCGGCCTCTCGCTCGTCCCGGCGCGGCCCGTCCTCGACGACGGCGTCAAGACCTTCCTGAAGCGGCTCGGTCCGGCGACGGTCGGCTCCGGCGCGGCCCAGATCGCCATGTTCGTCGACACGATCCTCGCCGCCGCCCTGCCGCATGGCGCGGTCTCGGCGATGTATTACGCCGACCGCCTCTATCAGCTGCCGATCGGCGTCATCGCCATCGCCATCGGCACCGTGCTTCTGCCCGAGCTCTCGCGCCGCTTCGCCGCCGGCGACGACGTCGGCGCCCGCCGCGCCCAGAAGCGGGCGGTGTTCTGGTCGGTGGTGCTGACCGCGCCCTTCGTCGTCGCCTTCCTGGCGATCCCCGACCTCCTGGTGAAGATCGCCTTCGCGCGCGGCGCCTTCGACGAGGCGGCCGCGATGCGCGCCGCCGCGACCCTCAGGGCCTATGGCGTCGGCCTCTTGGCGATCGTCCTGCTGCGCTCGGTGGTGCCCGGCTACCATGCGCGCGGCGACACCCGCACGCCGATGTGGATCGCCTTCGTCGGCATCGGCGTCAACGTCGCGCTGAAGTTCTGGCTCTCCGACCAGTACGACGTCTCGGGCCTGGCGCTCGCCACCTCGGCCGGCGCCTGGGTCAATCTGATCGCGCTGGTGATCATCGATCGCCGCCGCGCCGCCGCGGGCGGCGCCTGACCCGAGCCCGCCGCCGCGGGCGGCGTCTGAACGCCCGCCGCGCGCAACCCTGGTCAGGCTAGCTACGCACTTGCGAGCGATCCCCCGACGCGCGACCATCTCGCCGGCTCGCCCGAGCTGGGGCGAGCCTCCAGGCGAGGGCCGGCGCGTGCGGATCGATACCACCATTCTGTCCACCGCCTTCCGGTATTTCCTCGCCGTCGCCGACGCCGGCTCGATCCGTGCCGCCGCGCGCGAACTCAACATCGTCTCCTCCGCGGTCAATCGGCAGATCCTGCTGCTCGAGGAGAATCTCGGCATCCGCCTGTTCGACCGGGTCGGTCGCGGCCTGCGCCTGTCGGAGGCGGGCACGCTCCTCGCCCGTCAGGTCCGCGAGACCCTCGATCGCTACGACGACGTCGTCTCCGAACTCGACACGCTGCGCGGGCTCCGGCGCGGCCGCATCCGCATCGCCACGGTCGAGAGCATCTCGGTCGAGCGTCTGCCCGATCTCCTCGCCGAATATTGGCACCGCCACCCCGGCATCGAGGTGGTGCTGACCGTCGCCGGCGCCGACGAGGTGACGCGACGGGTCGACGAGGGCCAGGCCGACGTCGGCTTCACCTTCTCCACTCATCCGCTCGAGGGCTTGCGGCTGGTCCATGAGGAGACCCACCCGGTCGGCGCGCTGATGGCGGCCGGTCATCCGCTCGCCGACCGCGCCACGCTCTCCTTCCTCGATCTGATCGAGGAGCCGCTGGTGCTGCCGGCGCGCGGCATGTCGCTGCGCACCGCCGTCGAGCCGCTCCTCGCGGCGCGCCGGCGCGATCTCAAGGTGCGCGCCGAACTCAACTCGCTGCGGCTGATGTCGGCGATGGTGCGCCGCTCGCGCTCGGTCGGCTTTCTCACCAACGTCGGCTTCGAGCGCGAACTGCGGTCCGGCGAACTGGTGTGGAAGCCGCTCACCGACGAGGAGCTCGTCGCCGATCGGCTGATGGTGATCTCGCGAATCGGGACCATTCCGGGCCTCGCCGTCGCCGCCTTCACCGACCTCATCGAGGAGATCTGGGGAGCGTCGCTGCCCAGAGAATAGGCATTTCGGGGCGGCCGCGTGCCGCAAACACGCTCTGGCATCGCGATCGCTGCCGTGATGAGATCCGATTGATCGAATTTCTCCGCTGTTTCGAACGGTCTACTTCGCGCATTGTCTCGGATCGAGACCGAAGGCGGAACGCGGCAGCGGAATGGTTCCGCCGATCGGAGAGGACCGATGGGCAGACTGACGACACACGTACTCGACACCTCCACCGGCTTGCCGGCGGCCAATCTCTCGCTCGCGCTGTGGGCGCTCGATCCGGACGGCGCCCGCCGGCTGCTGGTCGAGACGCGCACCAATGCCGACGGACGCGTCGACCGGCCGCTGCTCGAGGACGTCACCTTCGTGCCGGGCGTCTACGAATTGATCTTCCGGGTCGGCGCCTACTTCTGGACGAACGGCGCGAACCTGCCCGATCCTGCCTTCCTGGACGAGATCCCGCTGCGATTCGGCGTGGCGGACGCGAGTGGTCACCTGCACGTGCCGCTGCTCGTCTCGCCCTACGGATATGCCACCTATCGCGGGAGCTGACGCCATGCGGGGATCGATACGGTATCTCTCGCGGGGTCGCGTGATCGAGCGGAGCGACGTCGCGCCCACCGAGATGCTGATCGATCACCTGCGTCTCGTCCGAGGCCTCACCGGCACCCGCGAGGGCTGCGGCGAGGGCGACTGCGGCGCCTGCACCGTGGCGCTCGGCCGGCTCGACGGCGATCGTCTGGTCTATGAGCCGGTCACCGCCTGCATCCGCCCGACCGCCTCGATCGACGGCTGCGAACTCGTGACGATCGAGGATCTCGACGCCGACGGCACGCTGCACCCGATCCAGGAGGCGATGGTGCGCCATCACGGCGCCCAGTGCGGCTTCTGCACCCCCGGCATCGTCATGAGCCTGTTCACGCTGTGGGCGCGCGAGGGCGAGGTCGACCGCGACGCGGTGATCGACCGTCTCGCCGGCAATCTCTGCCGCTGCACCGGCTATCGCCCGATCGTCGACGCCGCGCTCGAGGCCTGCGACGCGCGCCGGGACGCCCGTCCGCCGATCACCTTCCTCGCCCGCGCCGCCGAGACCGCCGCCCGCCTCGCCGAAATGGCCGACGGCGTCGACGTCTTCCTCGGCGACGAGACCCGCTTCTTCGCCGCGCCGCGCCGTCTCGACACGCTGCTCGAACTCACCCGCGCCTTCCCCGACGCGACCCTCCTCGGCGGCGCCACCGACGTCGGTCTGTGGATCACCAAGGGCGGCCGCGACCTGCCCCGGGTGATCCATCTCGGCCATGTCGAGGGGCTCGACACGATCGTCGAGGACGAGGAGGCGATCACGCTCGGCGCCGGCGTCAGCCTCGAGCGCGCCGGGCGGGCGCTGGGGCGCCTCGATCCCGACGTCGCCGCGATTTTCCGCCGGATCGGCGGCGCCCAGGTGCGCGCCTCCGGCACCCTCGGCGGCAACATCGCCAACGGCTCGCCGATCGGCGACACGCCGCCGCTCCTGATCGCCCTCGGCGCCACCCTCGAACTGTGCTCGGCCGACCGCGTCCGCACCCTCGATCTCGAGGACTTCTTCCTCGACTACGGCCGTCAGGATCGTTCCCCCGGCGAGATCGTGACCGCGATCCGGGTGCCCCGGCCGACCGCCGCCCAGGCCTTCCGCGCCTGGAAGATCGCCAAGCGCCACGATCAGGACATCTCGACCCTGCTCGGCGCGGTCCGCCTGACGCTCGCCGGCCCGACCGTGGTGGAGGCCCGCATCGCCTTCGGCGGTATGGCCGGCACGCCGCGCCGGGCCTCCGGCGCCGAGGCCGCCCTGATCGGCGCCTCGCTCGTCGAGGCCGCCAGCTGGCGCGCCGCGCTCGAGGCGCTGCGTCTCGACTTCACGCCGCTCACCGACCTGCGCGGCACCTCGGACTATCGTCTCGAAGTGGCGGTGTCCCTCCTCGGCAAGGCCCTCGCCGAGATCGCGGGAACGCCGACCAGCAAGACCCGCGTCTTCGCCCGCAGAGAGGGAGGCGGCCATGACTGAGCCCCTCGTCGGCCGCGCCCTGCCGCACGAATCGGCGGTCCGCCACGTCACCGGCGCCGCCCCCTACATCGACGATCTGCCCGAGCCGGCCGGCACCCTGCACGTCGCTCCGGGCTGGTGCCGAGACGCCGCGCGCGGCCGCCTGATCGGTGTCGATCTCGACGCCGTCCGCGCCCATCCCGGCGTGGTCGCGGTGCTGACCGCCGAGGACGTGCCGGCGGTCAACGACTGTTCGCCCTCGATCGGCGGCGACCCGGTCTTCGCCGAGGGCATGATCCGCTTCCATGGTCAGGTCGTCTTCGCGGTGGTCGCCACCACCCGCGCGAGCGCCCGCGCCGCCGCCCGTCTCGCCCGTTTCGAGGTCGAGGCGGAGCGCCCCGCCGTCACCGTCGCCGACGCCGTCGATCGCGACAGCGACGTCCTGCCGCCCTATGCCTTCCGCAAGGGCGACGCCGAGGCGGCGCTCGTCGCCGCGCCGCATCGTCTGGCGGAGACGGTGTTCGTCGGCGGCCAGGAACATTTCTATCTGGAGACCCAGGTCGCCTTCGCCGAACCGCTCGAGGGCGGCGAGATCCGCCTCCTCTCCTCGACCCAGCATCCGACCGAGGTCTCCCACGTCGCCGCGCGCGTCCTCGGCCTGCCCGAGGCGATGATCGCCTGCGAATGCCGGCGCATGGGCGGCGGTTTCGGTGGCAAGGAGAGCCAGGCGACGCAATGGGCGGTGATCGCCGCGCTCGCCGCCCGCGCGACCGGCCGTCCCGCCAAGATCCGGCTCGACCGCGACGACGACATGATCATGACCGGCAAGCGTCACGACATGCGCGTCGATTGGCACGCCGGCTTCGACGACGCCGGGCGGGTCCGCGCGGTCGACGTGACGTTCCTGGCGCGCTGCGGCCATTCCGCCGATCTGTCGCAGGGCGTCGTCGATCGCACGCTCTTCCACGCCGACAACGCCTACGACTACCCCGCCGCGACCATCCGCTCGCGCCGGCTCCTGACCGACACCGTCTCCAACACCGCCTTCCGCGGCTTCGGCGGCCCCCAGGGCGTCGCCTTCGCCGAGCGGATGATGGACGCGGTCGCGATCCGCCTCGGCCGCGATCCGCTCGACGTCCGCCTCGCCAATCTCTATCCGGACGCGCGCTCGCCCCATCACGGCGTCACCCCCTATGGGCAGGTGGTCGACGGCGGCATCCTCCAGGCGCTGATCGGCGAACTCGAACGCACCTCGGACTATCGCGCCCGCGTCGCCGAGATCGAGGCCTTCAACGGCGCGAGCCCGTTCCTGCGGCGCGGGATCGCGCTGACCCCGGTCAAGTTCGGCATCTCCTTCACGCTGACCCATCTCAATCAGGCCGGCGCCCTGGTCCACGTCTATGCCGACGGCTCGGTCGCGGTGAACCACGGCGGCACCGAGATGGGGCAGGGGCTCCACACCAAGATCCTGCAGATCGTCGCCGACGTCTTCGGCTTGCCGCTGGCGCGGGTCCGCATCGCCGCCACCTCGACCGCCAAGGTGCCCAACACCGCGCCGACGGCGGCCTCCTCCGGTTCCGATCTCAACGGCATGGCGGCCCTGCGCGCCGCCACGATCATCCGCGATCGTCTGGCGGTGAAGGCGGCGGATCTCCTCGGCTGTCCGGTCGAGGCGGTGCGGTTCGAGGGCGGCCGGGTCCACGGTCCCGACCGCAGCCACTCCTTCGCCGACGTCGCCCGGCAGGCCCATCTCGGCCGCGTGTCGCTGTCGTCGACCGGCTTCTACGCCACGCCCGATCTCGTCTGGGACCGCGAGAATGCCCACGGCCGGCCGTTCTTCTACTTCGCCCAAGGCGCGGCCTGCGCGGAGGTGGTCGTCGACACGCTCACCGGCGAGATGCGGGTGACCCGGGTCGACGTGCTGCACGACGTCGGCCGGTCGCTCAATCCGGCGCTCGATCTCGGTCAGATCGAGGGCGCCTTCGTCCAGGGCATGGGTTGGCTCACCACCGAGGAACTGGTGTTCGACGACAAGGGGCGCCTGCGCACCCACGCGCCCTCGACCTACAAGATCCCGACCGCCTTCGACGTCCCCGCCGACTTCCGGGTGCGCCTGTGGGAGGGCGAATCGACGGTCGACACGGTCCATCGCTCCAAGGCGGTCGGCGAGCCGCCGCTGATGCTGGCGGTCTCGGTCCATTCGGCGATCCTGAGAGCGCTCGCCTCGCTGGCGCCGGGGCGGGTGCCGCCGCTCGATCTGCCGGCGACGCCGGAAGCGATCGTCGTCGCCGCCCGCGCCATGAGACACCCCGCGAGCGGAGGGCGTTCGTGATCGCCGAGTGGAGCCGCGTTCTCGAGATCCTGGAGGACCAGGGGCGCGTCGCCCGCGTCGTGGTGGTGGCGACGCGCGGGTCGACCCCGCGCGAGATCGGCGCCTCGCTGCTGGTGCGCCGCGACCTCGGCTTTCGCGGCACCATCGGCGGCGGCGCGCTCGAATGGCGGGCGCTGCGCCTCGCCTGGCAGGCGCTCGGCGAGGGCGACGCCGCCGTGACGCTCCACGACGTCGTGCTCGGCCCGGATCTCGGCCAGTGCTGCGGCGGCCGGGTGACGCTCGGCATCGAGGTGCTCGACGCGAGCGATCTCGCCACCGTGCGCCGGCTCGCCGCGCGCGAGGCCGAAGGGCCGTTCTTCACCGAGGCGCGGATCGAGGGCCGCCGCCTCGTCCGCGACGTCGCCGCTGATCCCGGCGCGCCGGGCCTGCGGGCCGACGGCACCTGGGTCGAACGATTCGGCGACGACCGCCGTCCCCTGTTCCTGTTCGGCGCCGGCCACGTCGGCCGCGCCCTGACGCTCGCCCTGGCGCCGCTGCCGTTTCGGGTCGAATGGATCGACGGCCGCGACGACGCCTTTCCCGCCGCCCACCCCGCGAACGCCACCTGCCGGGTGGTGCCCGACCCGGTCGCGGCCTTCGCCGGCATGCCGGCCGGCGCCTTCGTCCTCGCCATGACCCATGATCACGCGCTCGATCTGGCGATCGTCGACGCCGCCCTGCGGCGCCCCGATCTGCCCCATGTCGGGGTCATCGGCTCGAAAACCAAGCGTGCTCGATTCGTGAGCAGACTTCTGGAAATGGGGCATACGGAGGCGGCGATCCGTCGTATGGTCATGCCCGTCGGGGCCGGGGGGCCGCGATCGAAATCACCGGCGGTGATCGCCGCCGCGGTCGCCCTGGAGCTTCTCGTTCTCGACGAGGCCGCCCGGGAGACGGATCGAGAGACGGACCGCGCGGCATCGCGCGCGTCCGCGCGGATGAGTGGAGTGGGGGCATGACGGCGAGCGAGACGACGGTTCCGAACGAGGTGGGCGGCGCCGGCGGCGAGTTCCTCGTCGAGGCGCGGGGGATCGTCAAACGATTCGGCGCCTTCACCGCCAACGATCACGTCGATCTGGGGATTCGCCCCGGCGAGATCCACGCCCTTCTCGGCGAGAACGGCGCCGGCAAGTCGACGCTGGTCAAGATGATCTACGGCTCGCTCCAGCCGACCGAGGGGCGCTTCTTCTGGAAGGGCGAGGCGGTCTCGATCTCCGATCCCAACACCGCCCGCCGTCTCGGCATCGGCATGGTGTTCCAGCACTTCTCGCTGTTCGAGGCGCTGACGGTGGCCGAGAACATCGCTCTCGCGCTGCCCGGCGCCTTCGACATGAAGGCGCTGTCGACGCGGATCACCGATCTCTCTCGCGACTACGGCCTGCCGCTCGAGCCGCGCGCGGTGGTCGCCGATCTCTCGGTCGGCGAGCGCCAGCGCATCGAGATCGTCCGCTGTCTGATCCAGGAACCCAAGCTCCTGATCATGGACGAGCCGACGGCGGTCCTGACCCCGCAGGAGGCCGACCAGCTCTTCCTGACGCTGGAGCGGCTCGCCGGCGAGGGCTGCGCCGTCCTCTACATCTCGCACCGGCTCGAGGAGGTGAAGCGCCTCTGCCACGCCGCCACCATCCTGCGTCACGGCAAGGTGGTCGCCCGCGTCGACCCGCGCGCCGAGACCGCGGCGAGCCTCGCCCGCCTGATGGTCGGCGCCGACGTCCACGCGATCCGGCCCAAACACGCCCGCATCGGTGGCCCGCCGCGCCTCTTCCTCGACAAGCTCGACCTGCCGGCCTCCGGTCCCTTCTCGGTCGCCCTCGAGGGCATCTCGCTGGAACTCAGGGCCGGTGAAATCCTCGGCATCGCCGGGGTCGCCGGCAACGGCCAGTCGGAGTTCTTCGACGCGATCTCCGGCGAGCGCCCGGTCGAGCGCAACAGCGCGGTGGTGATCGACGGCACCGCCTGCGGCACCCTCGGCGTCTCCGAGCGACGCCGCCTCGGCGCCGCCTTCGTGCCCGAGGAACGCCTCGGCCACGGCGCCGTGCCGGCCTTCCCGCTCTCCGAGAACGTCGTCCTGACCCGCCATGCGGCCTACGAGGATTCCGGCCGCAATCTGATCGGCTTCCTCGACTTCGCCCGCGCCCGCTCCACCGCCGCCCGCGTGTCGGAGGCCTACGACGTGCGCAAGGGCAAGCCCGATCCGGAGGCGCGCTCGCTCTCCGGCGGCAATCTCCAGAAATTCGTGGTGGGGCGCGAACTCGACCGCAAGCCGCTGCTGCTGCTGGTCAATCAACCGACCTGGGGCGTCGACGCCGGCGCCGCCGCGCTGATCCGTCAGGCCCTGATCGATCTCGCCGCCGACGGTTCGGCGGTCCTGATGATCAGCCAGGATCTCGACGAGATCTTCGAGATCGCCGATCGCATCGCGGTTCTCTCGCGCGGGCATCTCTCGCCCGCCTACGACGCCCATGTGATGACGCTCGAGAAGATCGGCCTCCTGATGGGTGGCGCCCACGGAGGATCGGACAGGGTCGACGAGGCTCGTCAGCTGAGGGAGGCCGACGGCCATGCGCTTTGAGTTGGAAAAGCGGAGCGAGCGCTCCGTCGTCATGGCCTGGGCCTCGCCGGTGATCGCCGTCGTCGCCACCATGATCACCGGCGGCCTGATCTTCGCGATCCTCGGCAAACCGCCGCTGACCGCGCTGTGGGTCTTCTTCGTCGAGCCGTTCTCCTCGCTCTGGAGCCTCCAGGAACTGGTGGTCAAGGCGACCCCGCTGATTCTGATCGGCGTCGGCCTCTCCGTCGCCTACCGCGCCAACGTCTGGAACATCGGCGCCGAGGGTCAGTTGACGGCGGGGGCGCTCGCCGGGTCGATCGTGCCGATCCTGTTCAATTCCTGGCAGTCGCCGCTGACCCTGGTGGCGATGCTGGCGCTCGGCGTGATCGGCGGCATGGTGTGGGCGCTGGTGCCGGCGCTGCTCAAGGTGAAGACCGGGGCCAACGAGATCCTGGTCTCGCTGATGATGGTCTATGTCTCGCAGCTGCTGCTCGATTGGCTGGTGCGCGGCCCCTGGCGCGATCCCCACGGCTACAATTTCCCGAAGTCGGTCTCCTTCGAGGATTGGCAGACCATGCCGACCCTCGGCGACGGCCGCCTCAACATCGGCATCGTCATCGCCGTGCTGGTGGCGATCGCCCTCGCCGTGCTGATGCGGCGCACCATCAAGGGCTACGAGGTGCGGGTGATGGGCGAGGCGCCGCGCGCCGGCCGCTTCGCCGGCTTCTCGGCCGATCGCATGGTGATCTTCGTGTTCCTCCTGTCGGGTGGCCTCGCCGGCCTCGCCGGAGTGATCGAGGTCGCCTCGACCGTCGGCCAGCTCCAGCCCAACATCTCGCCCGGCTACGGCTTCACCGCGATCATCGTCGCCTTCCTCGGCCGGCTCGATCCGATCGGCGTCGTCGTCGCGGCGCTGATGCTCGCCGTCAGCTATCTCGGCGGTGAGGCGGCGCAGATCGCGCTCGGCCTCTCCGACAAGGCGGCGCGCGTCTTCCAGGGCGTGCTGCTGTTCTGGGTCCTCGCCTGCGACACCCTGATCCTCTATCGCCCCCGCCTCGTGTTCGGGACCACCGCGGAGGCCGCCCGATGAGCACCGATTCCGCCCTTCTCGCGGTTCTCCTCACCATCGTCACCGCCTCGACCCCGCTGCTGCTGGCGGCGCTCGGCGAACTCGTCACCGAACGCGCCGGCGTCCTCAATCTCGGCGTCGAGGGCATGATGGTGATGGGCGCCGTCGCCGGTTTCGCGGTGGCGCTGACCACCGGCTCGCCCTATCTCGGCATCGTCGCCTCGGCGCTCGCCGGCGCGGCGCTGGCGGTCCCCTTCGGCTTCCTGACGCTCAATCTCGTCGCCAATCAGGTCGCGACCGGATTGGCGCTGACGCTTCTCGGCCTCGGCCTCTCCGGCCTGATCGGCGAATCCTTCGTCGGTCAGCCCGGTGTCCGCCTCGCCAAGATCCACATTCCCGGCCTCAGCGATCTGCCCTTCGTCGGGCCGCTGCTGTTCGGCCAGGACGTGCTGGTCTATCTCGCCCTCGCGCTCGCCGTGTTCGTCTCCTGGGGCGTCTTCCGCACCCGCGCCGGCCTGGTGCTGCGCGCCGTCGGCGACAATCACGCCTCGGCGCACGCGCTCGGCTATTCGGTGATCCGGGTGCGCTGGCTCGCGGTCCTCTTCGGCGGCGCCCTGTCGGGCCTCGGCGGCGGCTATCTCTCGCTCGCCTACACGCCGCAATGGATCGAGAACATGACCGCCGGGCGCGGCTGGATCGCGCTGGCGCTGGTGGTGTTCTCGTCGTGGTTGCCGGGACGGCTGGTGATCGGCGCCTATCTCTTCGGCGCGGTGACGATCCTCGGCTTCTTCGTCCAGGGCCTCGGCGTCGGCGTTCCCTCGCAGCTCTTGTCGTCGCTGCCCTATCTCGTCACCATCGCCGCGCTCGTCGCCATCTCGCGCAAGCGCGGTGGCGGCGGCGACGCGCCCGCCTGTCTCGGCCGGTCCTTCGTGCCGGATCGGTGAGTCCCTTTCGCGCCGGAGCCCGTACGCGGTCGGGCCCGCCCGCGAGAATGCGTTCAACCGCCCCTCGGATGGAGGAAGTCCCCATGAAGAACTGGTCCGCGCTCACCCGTCGTGACGCGATGAAGACCGCCCTGCTCGGTTCGGTGGCGCTCGCCGCCGGCGCCGCCGGGCCGGCCGCCGCCGCCGACAAGCTCAAGGCCGCCTGGGTCTACGTCGGCCCGGTCGGCGACTTCGGCTATTCCTACCAGCACGATCAGGGCCGCAAGGCGGTCGAGAAGGAACTCGGCGACAAGGTCGTCACCTCCTACGTCGAGAACGTGCCGGAAGGACCCGACGCCGAGCGCGCCATCGAGCGCCTCGCCCGCGACGGCAACCAGATCATCTTCACCACCTCCTTCGGCTTCATGGACCCGACCATCAAGGTCGCCAAGAAGTACCCCAAGGTGAAGTTCGCCCACGCCACCGGCTACAAGCGCGCCGAGAACGTCTCGACCTTCTCCGCCCGCTTCTACGAGGGCCGCTACGTCATCGGTCAGATCGCCGGCAAGATGACCAAGTCGAACGTCATCGGCTACATCGTCTCCTTCCCGATCCCGGAAGTGGTCTCCGGCATCAACGCCTTCATGCTCGGCGCCCAGTCGGTGAACCCGAACGTCAAGGTCAAGATCGTGTGGGTCAACTCCTGGTACGATCCGGGCAAGGAAGCCGACGCGGCGAAGGTGCTGATCGGCCAGGGCGCCGACATCCTGACCCAGCACACCGACTCCACCGCCCCCCTCCAGGTGGCGCAGGAGAAGGGCATCCTCGGCTTCGGCCAGTCCTCGGACATGGCCAAGTTCGCGCCCAAGGCCCAGATCACCGCCATCACCGACGATTGGGACGGCTACTACGTCGATCAGGTCAAGCAGGTCCTCGCCGGCACCTGGAAGTCGACCGACACCTGGGACGGCATGGCCAAGGGCATGGTCGTCCTGCCGCCGATCGTGAACGTCCCCGACGACGTCAAGGCGATGGCCGAGAAGACCATGGCCGGCATCAAGGACGGCTCGATCAAGCCCTTCGGCGGCAAGATCACCAAGCAGGACGGGACCGTGGTCGAGAACCTCGACGACGGCGCCATCCTGTCGATGAACTGGTACGTCAAGGGCATCGACGACAAGCTCCCGGGCTGATCCGATCTCCCGGCACCCGCGGCGGACGTCTCCGCCGCGGGTGTCGCTGCCTCCGTCCCGTTCATGATCGATATTTGTGCGAACGCCCTCGCGCGCCAATGTTGTATACGATTTTGCAGTGCGATAAATTGTGATCGGCGGCTCGCGCGATCCGCCTTGCGCCACCGAGACCGAGGAGGGCCGCGCGATGCTCGCTTACGCCGCCGATTGGCTGAACATCCTGACGCGCTGGTTTCACCTGATCGTCGGCATCGGCTGGATCGGCACCTCGTTCTTTTTCATCGCCCTCGACGTCTCCTTCCGCAAGGATCCGAAGACCCCGTCGGACGTCTACGGCACCGCCTGGCTGGTGCACGGCGGCGGCTTCTATCACGTCGACAAGTTCACGGTGGCGCCGCCGAGGCTCCCCGAGGATCTGAAGTGGTACAAGTGGGACGCCTATCTGACCTTCGTCAGCGGCATCGTCCTGATGGCGGTTCAGTATTGGCTGAACGCCCGCGCCTATATGATCGACCCCAAGGTGATGCCGCTCGAGCCGTGGCAGGCGATCGCGATTTCGATCGGCGCCCTGACCGCCGGCTGGTTCACCTATGACGCGATCTGCCGTTCGCCGCTCGGCCGCACCACGCTGCCGTTGGCGGCGGTGGTCTTCGCGCTGATCGTCGGCGCCGCCTGGGGCTTCACCCACGTCTTCTCCGGCCGTGGCGCCTTCCTCCACGTCGGCGCCTTCGTCGGCACGATCATGGCGGCCAACGTCTTCCGGGTGATCATCCCGAACCAGCGCAAGATGGTCGATCAGCTGATCGCCGGCGAGACCCCGGACGGCCGCCTCGGCGCCATGGCCAAGCAGCGTTCGGTCCACAACACCTATCTGACCCTGCCGGTCCTCCTGATGATGGTGTCGAACCATTATCCGATCCTGTCGAACCATCCGCAGTCGTGGCTGCTCGCCGCGCTGATCCTGGTGGTCGGCGGTCCGATCCGCCACTTCATCGTCCGCCACGAGGCCGGCGACGGCCTGGCGAAGATCCTGTGGGCTCCGGCGATCGCCGCCGTCGGCCTGATCGCGGCGCTGATCCTGACCGCGCCGAGGACCGCGACCCTCTCCGGCGTCGCCGTCTCCGACACCGAGGTGCTGGCGCTGACCGCGAAACACTGCATCATGTGCCACTCGGTCAAACCGACCCACGAGGGCTTCACCGAGGCGCCGAAGGGGGTCACCCTCGGTTCGGTCGACGACCTCGTCCGCTTCGCGCCCCTGATCAAGGCGCAGGCGGTCGACACCGACGCCATGCCGCTCGGCAACGAGACCGGCTTCACCGACGAAGATCGCGCCAAACTCGCCGGCTGGCTCGCCGCGCATTGAGGGGAGGGGGCATGTCGCTGAACCTCGACGCGGTGAACGCGCTTTCGCCCGACGCCTTCGTCGCGACCTTCGCCGACGTCGCCGAACATTCGCCCTGGGTGGCCGAAGGCGCCGTCGCGGCGCGGCCCTATGCTTCGCGCGAGGCGATGATCGCCGCCTTCGCCGCGGCGATCGCCGACGCCCCGGCCGAGACCCGCCTCGCCCTGATCCGCGCCCACCCCGATCTCGCCGGCCGGGCCGCCCGCGCCGGCACGGTCGCCGACGCGTCGCGCAAGGAACAGGCCGGCGCCGGCCTCGACACCTTGACCGATGAGGAATTCGCTCGATTTACTCGTCTGAACGACGCCTATCGGGCGAAGTTCGGCTTTCCCTTCATCCTCGCGGTCAAGGGAGCGACCAAGACGACGATCCTCGAGGCCTTCGAGGCGCGTCTGCCGAACCCGCCCGAGGCCGAATTCGATCAGGCGATCTCGCAGATCGTCCGCATCGTCCGTTTCCGCCTCGAGGATCGCATCGCCCCGTGACCGACGCCGCCCGCTCGCCCGAAGATCTCGGCCGCCTCGCCCAGAGCCTGCTCGACGAACTCGCCCTCGTCACCGACGAGACGGGCCGGGTCACTCGCACCTATCTCTCGCCCGCCCACGCCCGCTCGATCGATCTGGTCGGCGGCTGGATGCGCGAACGTGGCATGACGACGGCGCTCGACGCGGTCGCCACCCTGCGCGGCCGCCGCCCCGCCGACGAGGGCGCCGCCCCGCGCACCCTCCTGATCGGCTCCCACATCGACACCGTCGTCGATGCCGGCAAGCTCGACGGCACCCTCGGCGTGATCGGCGGCATCCTCGCGCTCGAGGAGATCGACCGGCGCGGCCTTCGGCTTCCCTTCGCCGTCGAAATATTGGCATTCGGCGACGAAGAAGGCGTCCGCTTCCCCTCCGCGCTCTCCTCCTCGTCGGCCGCGACCGGAACCTATCGCCGCGAGTGGCTGGAGGCGCGCGACCGCGACGGCGTCAAGCTGGTGGAGGCGCTCGCCGCCTTCGGCTGCGACCCCGCTCGGATCGAGACCGCGACGATCGACCCCGCCGGCGTCCTCGGCTATCTCGAGATCCACATCGAGCAGGGGCCGCGCCTGGAACATTGGGGGCTGCCGCTCGGCGTCGTGACGTCGATCGCCGGCCAGACCCGCATGTCGATGACCCTGACCGGCATGGCCGGCCACGCCGGCACGGTGCCGATGGATCTGCGCCGCGACGCGCTCGCCGGTCTCGCCGAGATCATCCTCGGCGTCGAGCGGATCGGGCGGCAGGGCACCGGCGAACTGGTCGCCACCGTCGGCCGGGTCCAGGTCTTCCCCGGCGCCGGCAACACGGTGCCCGGCCGCGTCGAGGCGAGCCTCGACGTGCGCGCCGCCGCCGACACGCCGCGCCTCGTCGCGCTCGAGCGCATCGCCTGGGAGGCCGGGCGCATCGCCGAACGGCGCGGCCTGAGCTTCGCCCTCGAACGCCACGTCGACGTGCCGACCTGTCCGATGGACGAGGATCTTCAGGAGGCCTTCGCCCGCGCCGTCGTCTCGCTCGGCCTCGATCTGCGCCGCCTGCCGTCGGGCGCCGGCCACGACGCCATGGCGATGGCGCGGTCCTTCCCCTCCGCCATGCTGTTCATCCGCTCCAAGGCGGGCATCAGCCACAATCCCCTGGAATGGTCGGATCCGCTCGATCTCGGTCTCGGCATCGAGGCGCTGGTGCGCACCATCCTGGATCTGGCCGAGAAGGAACGAGGCCGTTGAGCGAAATTCATCTCGCCCGGACGCTCTCCTATCTCGACGACCCCGCCCACGTGGGCGCCGCCGCCGTGCGCTTTCACGAGCACGGCGCGGTGGTGGTCGGCGACGACGGCCGGATCCTGTGGTCGGGCGCGGCGGCCGATCTCCCGGCCCGCCACAGCGCCGCGCCTCGCGTCGATCACGGCGATCGCCTGCTCTCGGCCGGCTTCATCGACACCCACGTCCATTTCCCGCAATGGCGCATGCTCGCCGCCCCCGGCCGCGATCTCCTCGAATGGCTGGAGCGCTTCACCTTCCGCGAGGAGGCGCGCTATGCGGACCGCATGCATGCCGAAGCCGCCGCCGAAGCCTTCCTCGACCGTCTGCTCGAGAACGGAACCACCTGCGCCGCCGCCTATTCCTCGTCGCATGCGGTGGCGGCCGAGGCGCTCTTTTCGGCGGCGCAACGGCGCGGCATGGCGATCGCCACCGGCAAGACGCTGATGGACCGCGCCTGTCCGGAGAGCGTGCGCGACGATCCCGAGAAGGGCATTCTGGAGAACGAGGCGCTGATCGCGCGCTGGCACGGTCGCGGCCGTGCCCGCTACGTGATCACCCCGCGCTTCGCCATCACCTCGACCGAGACCCAGCTGCGGCTCGCCGGCGAGCTTCTCGCCGCGCATCCGCGCTGTCTGATGCAGACGCATCTCTCCGAGAGCCCGCGCGAGATCGAGACCGTGCGCGCGCTCTTCCCCAAGGCGGCGAGCTACACCGACGTCTACGATCGCTTCGGCCTGCTCGGCCCCCGCTCGCTCTTCGGCCACGCGATCCACCTCGACGAGAGGGAGCGCCGCCGTCTCGCCGAGACCGGCTCGATCGCCGTCCATTGCCCGACCTCGAACCTCTTCCTCGGCTCGGGCCTCTTCGATCTCGCCGGCCTCGAGGATCGGGAGCGCCCGGTCCGCGTGGCGCTCGCCACCGACGTCGGCGGCGGCACCTCCTGGTCGATGCCGGCGACCTGCGGCCGCGCCATCGAGATCGCCCGCCTCAAGGGCGGCGATCTCACCGCCACTCGCGCCTTCTATCTCGCCACCCTCGGCAATGCCCGCGCCCTCGGCCTCGAGGGCGAGATCGGCTCGCTCGAGCCCGGCCGTTTCGCCGACTTCGTGGTGCTCGACCCGCGCGCCACCCCCGTCCTCGCCGCCCGCGATGATCTCTCCGAGACGCTCGAGGATCGCCTCTTCGCCCTCGCCGTGCTCGGCGACGATCGCATCGTCACCGAGACCCGCGTCGCCGGCCGCCGCCTCCATTCCCGTGACACCGCTGACGGAACCCCTCGATGACCACCGACACCGCCGCCCGCATCGCCGCCCTCGTCGACGCCTCGTTCGAAGACGAGGTGGCGATGGTCGCCGCCCTGGTGAAATGCCCCTCCGACAATCCGCCCGGCGATTGCGCCGCCCATGCCGAGGTGACGGCGAAGGAGCTGGAGGCGCGCGGCTTCACCGTCGAGCGTCACCCGGTGCCGAAGGCGGTGGTCGAGGCCAACGGCATGATCTCCGCCACCAACCTGATCGCCCGCCGCAGCTTCGGCACCGGCGGCCCGGTGATCGCGCTCAACGCCCATGGCGACGTCGTCCCCCCCGGCGAGGGCTGGACCGCCGACCCCTACGGCGCCGAGATCCGCGACGGCTGGATGTACGGCCGTGGCGTCGCGGTGTCGAAGTGCGACTTCGCGACCTATGCCTTCGCGATCCTCGCCCTCGAGAAGGCCGGCATTCCCTTGAACGGCACGCTCGAGATCCACGGCACCTGGGACGAGGAGGCCGGCGGCGAGATCGGCCCGAAATGGCTCCTCGACGAGGGGCTGACCAAGCCGACCCACGCCATCGCCGCCGGCTTCTCCTATGCCGTCGTCGATGCCCACAACGGCTGTCTCCACCTGGAGATCGTGGTCGAGGGCAAGTCCGCCCATGCCGCCATGCCCTTCACCGGCATCGACGCGCTGGAGGCGGCGACCGGCGTGCTGAACGGGCTCTACGCCTTCCGCAAATCACTCGCCGCGACCGTCTCGGCGACCCCGGGCATCGGCTCGCCCCAGCTCACCGTCGGCCTGATCGAGGGCGGCATCAACACCAACGTCGTCCCCGACAAGGTCAAGATCCGGCTCGATCGCCGCATGATCCCGGAAGAGAACCCCGAGGCGGTCGAGGCGGCCCTGCGCGGCGTGATCGAGGGCGCGATGAAGGCCTATCCGGCCGCCCGCGTGAGCATCAACCGCATCCTGCTCGCCCGCCCGCTGATCCCGCTGCCGGGCTCGGAGGCGCTGTCGGCGGCGCTGACGAAACACGCCTCCGCCGTCTTCGGCGAGGAGATCGGCATCAAGGGCGTGCCGCTCTATACCGACGCCCGCCACTATGCCGACGCCGGCGTGCCGATCGTCCTCTATGGCGCGGGGCCGCGCACCATCATCGAGGCCAACGCCCACCGCGCCGACGAGCGCCTGCCGCTCGAGGATCTGCGCAAGGCGACGCAGGTGGTGGCGCTGGCGCTGGCCGATCTGTTGGGGTGATCGGGACGAGGGGAGGGCGGGCTCCATGCCCTCCCTGTTCGGCTTCCTGTCGATGTGCCCGGCCGACGGTCGGGCCTCGAAACACGAAGCCGTCGACGGGCCGCGCCGATCGGCCCTCCGCGCTTCGAGGCTCGCTCGCGCGCGCACCTCGGCATGAAGGGCCTCCGTTCCCGACCCGAGCCGGTGCCCGGCTCCGCGCTCACTCCTCGGAGATCGCGTCGCGCAGCAGCGTGTCGGGCAGGCCGAGCACCAGCACGAAGGCGATGGTCATCACCACGCCGGAGAGCACGAAACAGCCGGTCAGCGCGCCGCGATAGACGTCCGAGACCATCGCCTGCTGCGCCGGCGTGAACCGGGCCAGCGCCTCGACGCCGTGTGCCGTCAGATCGGCGACGTCGATGCCGCCGATGTGGCCGAAGGCGCCGGAGAGGCGCTGCGTCATGATCGTGCCCGAGGTCGCGACCCCGAGCGCCCCACCGAGCGAGCGGGCGAAGGTCATGGCCCCGGTCGCCGCCCCCAACTCGCGATGAGCCACCGCGTTCTGCACCGCCACCGTGATGTTGGGCATGCCCATGCCCATCCCGAGGCCGAGAAGGGCCATCGACACCAGGAACACCATCGGCGCGGCGCCCACCCAGGCGAAGACCGCGAGGCTGGCGAGCGCCACCGCCTCGAGCCCGATCCCGGCGAGCAGGAACGGTCGATTGCGCCCGCTGCGCGACACCAGCGCGCCGCCGATGAAGGAGGTGAGCACCATCCCCACGACCTGCGGCAGGAGCATGGCCCCGGCGGTCGCCGGCGCCATGCCGAGCACCAGCTGGAAATAGAGCGGCAGGAAGACGGTCGACCCCATCATCGCGAAGACCATCATGCCGCCGACCACCACGCCGCGCCGGAAGACCACGTTGTGGAACAGCGGCAGGCGGATCAGCGGATCGGCGGCGCGCCGTTCCTGCGCCAGGAAGCCGGCCACCAGGATCACCGTCAGCGTCAGAAGCCCCGCCGCCGACGGCGACACCCAGGGAAATTCGCTGCCGCCCCAGGCGAGCAGCAACAGGAAACTCGCGGTGGCACCCGTCAGCAGGGCCGCGCCGATCCAGTCGATCGGCGCCGTCTCGCGCTTCGCCGAGCCGGGCAGGGCGACGGCGATCATGGTCAGAGCGAGGAGCCCGATCGGCAGGTTGATGTAGAACACCCAGCGCCAGGAGATCATCTGCGTGATGGCGCCGCCGAGCACGGGGCCGGCGACCGAGGCGAGGGCGAACGTGCCGGTGAAGAGCCCCTGATAGCGCGGCCGCTCGCGGGGCGAGATGACGTCGCCGATCACCGATTGGGCGAGCACCAGCAGACCACCGGCGCCGAGCCCCTGCAGCCCGCGAAAGGCGATCAACGCGCCCATCGAGCGCGCCGAACCGCAGGCGAGCGACCCGGCGAGGAAGAGCCCGACGGCGACGAAGATCAGCAGGCGCCGGCCGAACAGATCGGAGAGTTTGCCGTAGAGCGTCGTCGTCGCGGTCGAGGTCAGCATGAAGGCGGTGACGACCCACGACAGATGCTGCATGCCGCCGAGATCGCCGACGATCCGGGGAAGCGCGGTGTTGACGATGTTCTGGTCGAGAGCCGCCAGGATCATCGTCAGGAGCGCGCCGGTCAGCACCAGCGCCAGTCGCGGCGAAGCCGGGCCGGTCGGCTTCGTGGCCCGGTCGTCCATCATCGCCGTCTCGCGGCTCGTCGTCGCGTCGTTCAACCCTGCATCTCCTGCCTCTCGGGCGCGATCGCGGGCGCCCGCGGCCCGATCCGGCGCTCCGGCGGCGACCCTAGGCATGTCGCCGCCGATGTCGAGAGCGATCTCACGCGGTTCACTCGCGAGTGATCGAGACCGGCGGCTCCGCCGACGGTTCAGCCCGGGCCGCCGCCGTCTCGGGAACCTTCGTCGGCGCCGTGCGCGGGGGGGCGCGCGGTCCCGTCGAGCCGGACGTGGAGAAGCGCCGGGCCGCCGTCGGCGCGCGCCGCCTCGAAGGCCGGGGCGAAGGCCGCGGCCGTCTCGACCGTCGCCGCGAAGGCGCCGTAGGCCCGCGCGATCGCCGCGACGTCGGCGGAGGGCGTCGCCGTCGCGCCGTCGTCGAACAGCAGCACGATCGGCGCGACGCCGGCTTCGCGCGCGGTGGCGAGCTCCGACAACGTCCGAAGGATGTCATCGGCCCCCGTCGCGACCACCACCGGCCGGTCGGGGAGGGCGAGGCTCGCGGCGATGCCGGCGGGAAGGCCCCGGCCGATCGCGCCGAAGGCGCTCGTGAGCTGGGTCGCGAAGCGGCGGAACCGCCAGTGGCGTTGCAGCCGCAGCGAGGCGGGGCTCGCATCGCCGACGAGGATCGTCTCGGGTGGCAGCGCGGCCCAAAGGTGATCGAACACCACGGTGCTCGGCACCGCCCCGGCGCCGGCCGGCGGGGTCTGCGACCAGGCGACGTGCTCGGCTCGCGCCGCCTCGCGCCAGGCCGCCCAGGCGACCCCGGCCGGCGGCGGCTCGAGCCCCTCGGCGGCGGCGGCGAAGGCGGAGGGCGAGGCGTGGATCGCGAGATCGGGCGGCATGGCCCCGCCGAGATCCTCGGCGCTCGCATGGACATGGACCAGGGTCCGGCTCGACCCGCCTTCCGGCGCCGCCGCGAGGCCTGCCCCCTCGACGACGTCGGCGCCGACGATCAGGAGGAGGTCGGCCGCGTCGATCCGCGCCGCGAGGGCCGGGTCACCGGCCGGCCCGACGTCGCCGACGTAATGTGGATCGAGCTGATCGAACAGCGCCTGCCGGCCGAAGGCACAGGCGACCGGCAGGTCGAACTTGTCGGCGAAACGCGCGAATTGCCGGTAGGCCTTCTCGCTCCATCGCGAGCCGCCGAGAAGCGCGAGCGGCCGCTTCGCCGCCCAGAGCCGCTTCTGCAAGTCCCACATCGAGGCGGCGCCGGGATGGGTCTCGACGCTCGGCGCCGGCCGGATCGCGCGCGGTGCCGACGCGAGCCCTTCCGCGAGCGCGGTCGGAAGGAGCACCACCACCGGCCCGGGGCGCCCCGACGCCGCGATCGTGAAGGCTCGCGTCACCATCGCGACCGAGGCGTCGGGGGCGTCGATCGCGGCGACCCATTTGGCCGAGGAGGCGAGGAGATCGCGAAGAGGGCCGGTCGCGCCGCCTTCGATCCCGTCGACGAGGAGGATCAGCGGCGTCGCCTCGTGGGCGGCGAGACGGAGCCCGGCGACGGCGAGGGCCGCGCCGCGGTCGCCCGAAACCAGCGCGACGCCGGGCCGGCCCGAAAGCCGCGCCGTGGCCTCCGCCATGACGACGGCACTGGTCTCGAGAGCGGCCGAAACGACCTCGATCGCCCGGGCGCGCAAGGCCTCGACCGCCGCGCCGGATCCCGCGCGCGCCACCGTGAACACCCGCGCGACGCCATTGGCCGCCAGGGTCTCGGCCACCAGTCGCGCCGCCTCGGTCTCGCCCGTCATCCTGCCTCTCCTCGTTCGCAAGACGACGGTCATCTCACGAGCGGGGCGGGCTGGCAAAGGGGCTTGCGCGGCTGGACTCACACTTCGACGACGGTGACCACCGTGAAGGTGTTGAGATCGCCGTCCTCGTCCTTGATCGAGACGTATTCGCCGACCACGAAGGGATGCGCGCCGAAGCGATAGCCGGCCTCGTCGTCCTCGTCGCCGGCGATGTCGTAGCGAAACGCCCAGCTGCCGCCGGGGCGATGGACCAGATGGCCGACGTCCTCCTCCTCGCCGCCCCAGAACCGGCGCACGCGACACTTCTCGCGGACTTTTCGCCAGGCCTCGGCGTCGATACGCCCCTCGGCGTCGAGCGGCGCCAGGAATTCGTAACCATGACGGGCCGATCCCGCCGGATGTTCCTTGGTGCGCGCCAGATTGAGGCGGATCTTCTTCAGTCCGGATGCGGCCATCGTTTCCTCCCGTGGACCGTGTCATTCTATCGCGCCGGTCCCGGCGCGCCACATTGACCTCGGTCAACGTAACGGCCCGCGCCGATGCACTAATATCCCATCGCAGCCGATCGTCCGAAGGGGAACGAACCGATGCCCGACATCGACGACGACACCCCCCGGCCCGACCCGGCGAACGACCCGATCGCCGCCCAGATGGGCGTGTGGGAGGAGGTCGCCGCCTTCCTCGCCGATCCCGCCAGCCACGGCCTCGCCGAGCCGGTGACGCGCATCGACACGCATGCCGCCGTCGTGTTCCTCGCCGGGCCGCTCGCCTACAAGATCAAGCGCCCGGTGCGCTTCCCCTTCCTGGATTTCTCCACCCTCGAGCGCCGCGCCGGCGCCTGCCGCCGCGAGATCGACGTGGATCGGCCGATCGCCCCCACCGTCTATCGCCGCGTCGTGGCGATCACCCGCGAGGCCGACGGCCGGCTGGCGATCGGCGGCGATGGCGACGCCGTCGAATGGGCGGTGGAGATGAACCGCTTCGACGAGACCGCCACCCTCGACCGCACCGTCGGCGCGAAGCCGCTCGAGATGAGCTTCGTCGAGGCGCTCGCCGGGGAGATCGCCCAGGCCCAGTCGCGCGCCCGCATCCGCGAGGCCGGCCCCTGGCTCGCCGACGTCGCCGACTATCTCGCGCAGAACCGCGCCGCCTTCGCCGATCGCCCCGATCTCTTCGCCCCCGACGCCGCCGAACGGCTCCACCGGCTCTCGCTCGAGCGCCTCACCGACTGTGCCGATCTGGTCGAGGATCGCGGCCGGCTCGGCCGCATCCGCGTCGGCCACGGCGATCTCCACTGCGCCAACATCGCGGTGGTCGACGGCCGGCCGCAGCTCTTCGACGCGATCGAGTTCGACGACGCCATCGCCACCGGCGACGTTCTCTACGACGTCGCCTTCCTGGTGATGGATCTCGACGTCCACGGCGACCGCCGCGCCGCCCGCCGCCTGCTCGGGCGCTGGCTGCTGGAGAGCGCCCGTCTCGAGGCGCGCGGGCCCCATCTGCGCGATCTCGAGGAGGTGCTCCTCGCCGAGATCGACGCGCTCGCCGCCCTGCCGCTGTGGCTGTCGATCCGCGCGGCGCTGCGCGCCAAGATCGCCGCCGCCACCTCCCGCCACGTCGAGGGCGCCGCGCGGGAGGCGCAGGAGGCGCTCGCCCGCCGCTTCTTCGCCGCCGCCTGCGGTTTCGTCGAGCCGGTGACGCCGCGCCTCGTCGCCATCGGCGGCCTGTCGGGCGCCGGCAAGTCGACGCTCGCGCGCGGCCTCGCCTGCGATCTGATGCCCGCCCCCGGCGCGATGGTCCTGCGCTCAGACGAGATCCGCAAACTCGTCGCCGGTGTCGGCGCCACCGTGCGCCTCGGCCCGGAACACTACACCCGCGCCGCCTCCGATCGGGTCTATCGGCTGCTCCTCGCCGCCGCCGCCGCCGCGCTCGCCGCCGGCCGATCGGTGATCACCGACGCCGTGTCGCTCCATCCCGAGGAACGCGCCCGCTTCGGAGCCATCGCGCGGGCGACCGAGGCCGAATTCACCGGCCTGTGGCTCGACGTCGATGCCGCCGTCGCCGCCGCCCGGGTCGACGACCGTCGCGACGACGCCTCCGACGCCGATGCCGCCGTGGTCGCCTTCCAGAGCGCGCGCGGCCCCGGCGCCGTCGACTGGCGGCGGATCGACGCCGGCGGGACGCCCGAGGCGACGCTCGCCGCCGCCCGCGCCGCGCTGCACGAGGGCTGAGGCCGAAGCGAAGGCGGCTCCCGCCGCCTCACTCGCCCGGCAGATCCTCGGGCGCGTCCATCGTCTCGATCGGCAGGGTCACGACCGCGATCGATTCGTCGTCGGGCGAGGATTTGACCGAGAAGCCGAGCGCCTCGCACATCGAGATCATCACCCGGTTCTCGCGCAGGATCTCGCCCTTGACCGCCGACAGCCCGTCCGCCTTGGCCCATTCGATCATCAGCTTCATCAGCTTCCAGCCGAGGCCCTGACCCTTGAGGTTGGAACGCAGCAGGATGGCGTATTCGCCGGAGACGTGATCGGGATCGGCATGGAGGCGGACCGCGCCGAGCAGTTTGCCGGTGTCCTTCTCGATCGCCGCGAAGGCGATCGCGCGCTCGTAGTCGAGTTGGGTCAGCTTGGCGAGGAAGGCGTGGGTGAAGTCCTTGATCGGCGCGAAGAAGCGCAGCCTGAGATCCTCCGGCGTGACCTCCTTGAAGAAGTCGGGATAGAGCGCCTCGTCCTCCGGCCGGATCGGCCGCATCAGCACGGCGCGGCCGTCCTTCAGCGCGGTCTCGCGCTCCCACTCCTTCGGATAGGGCCGGATCGCCAGCCGCGGATGGCCGATCTTGCCGGCGCGCCGGGTGATCGCCTCGATCCGGACGCGCGCGTCGAGGACGATGACGCCCTCGTGGTCGGCGACGATCGGATTGAGATCGAGTTCGCGGATCTCCGGGATGTCGCAGGCGAGACGGCTCAGTTTGCACAGCGTCAGCGCCACCGCGTATTCGTCGACCGGCGGCCGGTTGCGATAGCCCGCCATCAGCTTGGCGACGCGCGTCTCCGAGATCAGCGAATGGGCGAGGTTCATGTCGATCGGCACCAGATCGAGCGCCCGGTCGCCGACGACCTCGACCGAGGTTCCGCCCTGGCCGAACACCACCACCGGCCCGAACACGAAGTCGTCGGCGATGCCGGCGAGCAGTTCGATGCCGAAGCGCTTCTCCACCATCGGCATGACGATGACGCCGTCGATCACCTTGTCGGGGAAGCGGGCACGGATCCGCGCCAGCATCTCGCAGGTCGCGTCGGCCACCTCCTCCTCACTCTCGAGGCCGAGCCGGACGCCGTCGACGTCCGACTTGAAGGCGATCTCGCGCGACGCGATCTTCAGCACCACGCGCCGATTGTCGCGCAGATAGGGCCGCGCCGCCTCCGCCGCGGCGCGCCCGTCGGCGGCGAGACTGGTCGGCAACACCGGGATGTCGTAGGCGGCGAGGAGGTCGCGCACGGCGACCGGCGACAGCCATTCGCGGCCCTCGTCCAGCGCGTTCTGGACGATCGCCCGCGCCTCCGCCGGGCGCGGCTGGAACTCCGCCGGCAGCGGCTCGGGGATGGACATCAGCCGCTCCTGCGCGGCGATGTGGCGCACCAGATGGCCGAAGGACCGCACCGCCTCTTCCGGCGTCGGATGGCAGGGCACGCCGGCGGCGTGGAGAATGGCGTCGGTGTCGTCGGTGAGATCGAGGAACGAGGTCATGATCGGTCGCCGGCGCCCGATCTTCTTGGCCTGGATCTGGGCGAGCGCGGCGATCTTCTTGGCGACCTCGGTCGCGTCGACGAAGGCGGAGGGCGCGTGCAGCACCATGACCGATTCGACCGACGGATCGATCGTCACCGCCTCGATCGCGGCGCCGAAGGCGGCCGCGTCGGCGTCGTCGGGCAGGGTCAGCGGGTTGCCGGCCTCGCGCCCGAGCCGCACCAGCGGCGCCAGCGCCTCCAGCGTCTGGGCGGAGAAGGCGGCGAGTTCCCCGCCGTTGGCGGCGAGATGGTCGATGGCGATGGTGGCGAGGCTGCGCCCGTTGGCGATCACCGCCACCTTGCGGCAGGGCGTCGGCTTGACCCGGGTGATCGTCTCGGAGGCGTCGAAGAGTTCGTCGATACTGTCGACGCGGACGAGGCCGGCCCGGCGGAAGGCTGCGTCATAGACCCAGTCGGTGGTGGCCAGACGCGAGGAATGGGTGTTGCCGACCATGCGATTGTCGCGGCTGACGCCCGAGCGGATGACGATCACCGGCTTGGTGCGGGCGCAGGCGCGCGCCGCCGACAGGAACTTCGACGGCGACCAGATGCTCTCGAGATGGACGAGCACGGCGCGGGTGCGATAGTCGGCGCAGAAGTGATCGAGCAGATCGCCGATGTCGACGTCGACCTTCTGGCCGAGCGACACCACCGCCGAGAAGCCGATCCCGTTGGCCTCGGCCCACGACAGGGTCGAATTGATCACCGCCGACGAGCGCGACACCAGCGCCAGATCGCCCTTCTTCACCGGCCGCGCGGCCAGCGACAGATCGAGCCCCGCATGCGGGCTGACCACGCCGAGGCTGCCCGGCCCGATCAGCCGGATGCCGAGACGGCGCGCCGCCTCCAGCACCTGTCGGGTGGTGAAGAACGGCCATTCGTCGTAGCCGCGCGAGAGGAACAGCGCCGCCTTCATGCCGCGCGCGCCGAGCGCCTCGATCACCTCGAGCGCGCTCTCGGCCCCCGACAACACCACCGCCAGATCGGCGTTCCCCTCGAAGGCCTCGAACGACGGCACCACCGCGCCGCTCCACCCCTCCGGCGCGGCCACCCCGGCGAGCGTCACCCGGCCGCGAAAGCCGCCGCGCGCGAAGTTGCGGAAGAAGAGATCGAGCGCGGCCGAACCGATGTGGTCCGGTCCGATCACGACGACGGACCGCGGCTGGAAGATGCCGTCGAGATTGCGTATGGCCATGTGCCCCCCGGCGTCGATGGCGTGGCGACCGCGCGGAGCCTCGGCCCGCGCGTCCTCACTCGTGGACGAGCAGCCTCTCCCGAGCGGTTCCTCCCTTCCCTCGGCGCCGTCGGGCGGTCTTGCCGCCGCCGCGCGCGCCTTCGCCCGCCCGTCCGCGTCTCCTCACGCGGACGGACGCGCGATCGATCTCAATGCGCCATCAGGATCGGCAGGGTCATCGAGGCGAGAATGCCTCGGGTCGCCCCGCCGAGCAGAAATTCGCGAACCCGGCTGTGGCCGTAGCCGCCCATCACCAGGAGGTCGAACGACTTGTCGGCCGCCTGATCGAGCAGCGCGTCGGCGACAGCGATGTCGGGCGCCTCGATCTGCTCGACCTCGACGTCGAGCCCGTGCCGGGCGAGCCAGGTGGCGAGGTCGGCGCCGGGCTGCCCCGGATCCGAACCGGCCCGCTCGACCATCACGACCGCGAGCTTCGAGGCCATGTGCAGCACCGGCATCGCCGCGTGGACCGCGCGCGCCGCCGTGCGGCCGCCGTCCCAGCCGATCATGATGCGATCGAAGGCCAGCGCGCCGCGCGAGATGTAGGGTACGAGCAGCGTCGGCGCCGCGCCCTCGAACAGCGCGGTCTCGATCATCGCCTCGCGCATCGGCTCGGGATGATCGGGATCGTCTTGGCCGATCACGACGAGATCGGTGGTGCGGGCGGCGGCGGCGAAGCCTTCCGGTACCCCGCCCATCAGGATCTCCGAGACGCGCGTCTCGTGCGGGACGCCGAGCCGGGTCGCCTCCGCCGTGAAGGCGGCGGCGGCGGCGTCGGCGACCGCGATCGCCTGAGTGCGCGCCTGTTCGATGACCTCGACCGGCAGCGGCGCCACCACGAAGCCGGGGACGATCGGATCGACCGCCAACGCCACCGCGGTGACGTGGGCGCCGATTCGCGCCGCCAGCTCGAGCGCCGCCGTCGCGGCGGGTCCGAGGGAAGCGCCTTCGGCCGAAGACCGCGCGTCGACGCGCGGTCCATTGTCGAGCAGCACCAGCATGTCCTTGATCGTCATGGCGGTCCCCTCCTGAAGAGGTCTCCCCGAGGTCGCGCGGGTCGCGATCCGTGGTTCATGAGAACCTTCGCATGCCCGACCGGGCCCCCGCTTTGATCGAACGCAAGATTGCCCGTTCGGGCGCGAAACTAGCCGTATACGTCAGAAAGTTCCAGCTTGCTTTCCCCTCTCCACGCAAATGATCCGACCGCGCCGGACCCCCGCCCGGACGGAGCGCCGAAAGGCGCCGATCTCCCTGATTTCCCCGGCCGGCCCCGATTGCTCGGCGCCTCTCGGAGACGAACGCGGCCGGGTCCGAAGTCTCCGGATCCCCGTCGCGTCCCCCTCTCGTTCGACGGCTAGCACGTCTCAGAAGAGCGAGCCCTGCGACGCCGGCGGTTCGGCCCTGCGTTTCGTCTTCGCGCCGCGCGCCGGTGGCGATTTCGGTACCGGCGACGGTTCCGCCGGCCGGTCGCCGGCGACGGCGTCGATGAGACCGTCGGCGAATTCGATCGCCAGCGCCTGCCCCGACGCGACCGCCCGCGCGCTCGCCACCGGACGCCCGTCGCCGTCGCGCACCAGCGCGAAACCGCGCGCCAGAACGCTGCGATAGGAGAGCGCGGCGAGGACCTGCGACAGGCCCGCGAGCCGGTCGCCGCGCCGGGCGAGGCCGGTCCGCGTCGCGCGGTCGAGCCGATCGCCGAGCTGGCCGATGCGTTCGCGTTCGCGCGCCGTCCGCGCCGTCACCAGGGTCGGCGAGAGCCGGCCGGAGACCCGCGCGAAACGGGTCGCATGCGCCCGCGTCGCCGCGTCGAGCGCCCGCGCCAGCCGTCCCCCGGCGATGTCGAGCCTCTGCCGCGCGGTCTCGATCATCGATCGCGCCGAGGGGAGCGCGCGCGCCGCCGAGCGCAGATCGCCGCGCCGCGCCTCGAGCCCGCGCCGCACCGCGCCGGAGAGCCGGAGCCCGAGGCCCTCGACCTGATCGAGGAGATCGGCACGGACCGGAACCACCATTTCCGCCGCCCCGGTCGGCGTCGGCGCGCGCAGGTCGGCGACGAGATCGAGCAGCGTCCAATCGGTCTCGTGACCGATCGCGGAGACGAGCGGGATCGAGCAGGCCGCCGCCGCCCGCACCACGATCTCCTCGTTGAAGCTCCAGAGATCCTCGAGGCTGCCGCCGCCACGCGCCACGATCAACACGTCCGGTCGCGGCACCCCGGCGAGGCCCTTCGCCGGGATCGCGTCGAACCCGGCGATGGCCTCGGCCACCTCGCGCGCCGAGGTCTCGCCCTGGACCCGGACCGGCCACACGATCACCCGGACCGGGAAACGGTCGGCGAGGCGGTGGAGAATGTCGCGGATCACCGCGCCGGTCGGCGAGGTGACGACGCCGACCACCTTGGGCAGACGCGGCAGGCCGACCTTGCGGGCGGCGTCGAACAGGCCCTCGGCGGTCAGCTGCTTCTTGCGTTCCTCGAGCAGCGCCATCAGCGCGCCGACGCCGGCCGGCTCCAGCGCCTCGATCACGATCTGATATTTGGACGAGCCGGGGAAGGTGGTGAGCCGCCCGGTGGCGACCACCTCGAGCCCCTCCTGCGGCTTGAACTTGAGCTTGGAGAACGAGCCGCGCCAGATCACCGCATCGATCTTGGCGGCGGCGTCCTTGAGCGAGAAATAGGCGTGACCGGAGGAATGGACCCCGCGAAAGCCCGACACCTCGCCGCGCACCCGCACCCAGCCGAACCCGTCCTCGATCGCGCGTTTGACCGCCTGGGAGAGTTCCGAGACGGAAAATTCGACGACGTTGGGCGTGGGTTCGGACACGTGTGAGTCCCCTGGGCGGTGGTCGGCGGGGAGCGTGGCGGGGTGCCGCCGCGCCGTCAAGGCGCCTCGCGCGCGACGACGCCTTCGTTCGATGAGCGAGTACCGGACGCGCGCCGGCTCTCGACGCGGAGACGGGACGAAGAGCCGCGCGGCCTCCCCCGAAGTCAGTCTCCGAGGTCCAGTCTTTCGAGGAACCGTCCGAGACGATCTTCGGAGGGAGAGGGTCGCTCGGTCCCGATCGTCTCCGTCTGTTCTTCGGAGGCGCCCGGTATTTCGTGACGCCGGGCCGAGGCGCCGGAATTTCAGGTTGATCGACGATACGGTATCTCGGTAGGCTGCCGATCGTCCGTCGCGGGCGATCTCGCGCGGCGGATCGTCGATCGGGGCGGCCCGGCCGGACGCGACGAGAGGAAGATTGGGAGAGACATGATCAAAGCTTCGCTCTTCGCGTGTGCCCTGGTGGTGATGGCCGGTGCGACCATCGTCCAGGCCATGCCCAACGACCCCGACACCACTCCGGGCGGTCAGCGCTTCTGCAAGCAGTACGCCTCGACCACCGCCGGCGTCGTCGCCGACGCGCTCCGGCGAAACCCGTCGTGTCTCGATTACCGCAGGGGCGTGCATTCCAACTACGGCATGCATTTCGATTGGTGCATGCGCACGCCGCGCACCGAGGTCCAAGGGGCCGCCGACAACATCCGCCGGCTCGTGGCGCAATGCACCGGCCCCGCCGTCCGGCGCAGCGCCCCGCCGCCGATGAAGCGCGAGAGCTGGTATTGCCGAGCGAAGGGCGACGGCAATTCGGTCAGTTGGGCGCGCAGCGGCACCATGGAGCGGTCCCGCCAGGCCGTCATGCAGGAATGCGGCAAGAAGAGCCGCTCGTGCCGGCTGCTCTCCTGCAATCGCGAGTGACCGCGCGCCGCGCCGCCGGGGGGCGTCCCCGGTGGCGCGGCGGACGCCGCTCGCGTCCTCGACCGGCGCCGTCCACAGCCGTCGCATCCGCCGGCCTGCCGTTTCGGCGTGGGCGTGCTATGACGGTGCGGAGACACCGTTCGTGAAGCCGACCATGGCCCGTTACGATTTTCGCCTTCAGCGCCTGTTCCTGCGCGCCTCGCTCCACGAGGCCGCCGACGTCGAACTCGATCGTGAGCAGGCGAACTATCTCCTCTCCGTGCTGCGCATGGGCGAGGGCGATCGTCTCCTGGTCTTCAACGGCGTCGACGGCGAATGGCTGGCGCACGTCGCTCCGGCCGGCCGCCGCGCCTGTCGCCTGACCATCGTCGAGCAGGTGCGCCCGCAGACGCCGCTGCCCGATCTCGACTGGCTCTTCGCGCCGCTGAAACACGCCCGCCTCGACTACATGGTGCAGAAGGCGGTGGAGATGGGCGCCGGGCGCCTGCGCCCCGTCATCACCCGCCACACCCAGGTGACGCGGGTCAACGTCGAGCGGATGGAGGCGAACGTCGTCGAGGCGGCCGAGCAATGCGGCGTCATCGCCCTGCCGAGCGTCGCCGAGCCGGTCTCCCTCGATCACCTCCTCGACACTTGGCACGTCCACGACGCCGGCCGCCGCATTCTCTTCTGCGACGAGCACGAGGAGACCACCAATCCGCTCGCAATCCTCGGCGCTCTCGAGCGCGGTCCGCTCGCCGTGCTGATCGGCCCGGAAGGCGGTTTCGCCAAGGAGGAGCGGGCGATCCTGCGCTCCAAGGCCTACGTCACGCCGATCCCGCTCGGGCCGCGCATCCTGCGCGCCGACACCGCCGCCGTCGCGGCCCTGGCGGTGATCCAGGCCGCGCTCGGCGATTGGTGATCACATCTCGGTCGACGCCAGGACGCGGTCGATGTCGCGGCCGTTCGCCTCGAAGTCGGCGAGCAGCCGTTCGGCGAGGGTCTTGCCCGAGGCGACGATCTCGTCGAGCACGTCGAGATGGACGCCCTCGTCGCGGCCCTGGGCGTCGAGACGCCCGCGCCGCTTCAGGCCGCCGCGCGCGATCGCCAGAACCTCGCGCGCCACGTCGCGCGCCGTGCCCGAGCGGAACGGCGTCGCCAGCGCCGAACGCGGCACCGCGTCGCGCAAGGCCGGCCGCTCCGCCGCCGTCCAGTCGGCGACGAGCCGGTTCGCCGCGTCGAGCGCCTCGGCGTCGTAGAGAAGCCCGACCCACAACGCCGGCAGCGCCGCGATGTGACTGCGCGGGCCGGCGTCGGCGCCGCGCATCTCGATGTAGCGTTTGAGCCGAACCTCGGGGAAGAGCGTCCCCATGTGGTTGGTCCAGTCGCCCATCTCCGGCACCACGCCGGGCAGACGCTCCGCCAACGCCCCGTCCATGAACTGCCGGAAGGTGACCCCGGTCACGTCGTGATAGGTGGCGCCGCGTTTGACGAAATACATCGGCACGTCGAGCGCCCAGTCGACGTAGGAGGCATAGCCGAAGCCGGGCTCGAAGGCCTGCGGCAGCATGCCGGTACGGTTGCGGTCGGTGTCGCGCCAGATCTCCGACCGGGTCGACAGGAACCCCGTGGGCTTGCCGTCGAGGAACGGCGAGGCGGCGAAGAGAGCGGTCGCGATCGGCTGCAGCGCGAGGCCCACCCGCATCTTCGCGGCCATGTCGGCCTCGGAGGCGAAGTCGAGGTTCACCTGCACGGTCGAGGTGCGGAACATCATGTCGAGGCCGCGCGTGCCGACCTTGGGCATGTAGCCCATCATGATCCGGTAGCGCGACTTCGGCATCACCGGCGTCTCGGCGAGCGACCATTTCGGCGAGGTGCCGAGGCCGGAGAAGCCGAGCCCGAGCGGATCGCCGATCGCCGCGACGTCGGCGAGATGGCCGGCGAGTTCGGCGGCGGTCGCGTGGACGTCGGCGAGCGGCGCCCCCGACAGCTCGAACTGCCCGCCCGGCTCCAGGCTGATGGCGCCGCCGCCGTGATCGTCGGCGAGGCCGATGATCGCCTCGCCGTCGAAGATCGGCTCCCAGCCGTTGCGGTCGCGCAGGCCCTCGAGCAGCGCCCGGATGCCGTCCGTGCCCTCGTAGGCGACGGCCGATCCGTCGGCCCGGCGGAACGGGAACTTCTCGTGCTCGGTGCCGAGCTTCCAGGACGGGCTCGGCTTTTCACCCTCCGCGATCCAGGCGACGAGGTCGTCGTGGGATTCGATGGGGCGTTCGTCTGAAGTGTCGCGGGCCATGTGGCGGGATCCTGGGGTGTCGGGCCGGGCAACATACAGAGGGTGTGATGACGCGACAAATGCGAAATCCTGACGCTGCGAGGAAGTCGATTTGACCGATCGACTTCACCCAACGTCAGTTTGACGTGCTCCCGATCCCGGAGGATGATCGCGCCCGTCGGGGAGAGGGTGGACCATCGTCATGCAAGAGACATTGAATTCTCTGTTCAAACTGATGGATCCGGCAAAGATTTCCGACGTCCTGTCGACGCGCGGCATGTCGGTCGAGCAGAGCCGCGCCGCCTTCGACGCGCTGGTGCCGGCGCTCGGTCAGGCCATGCGCCGCCGCGCGGCCGATCCGCGCGGTCTCGCCGAGATGATGGGTCTGGTGAAGCCGAAGCCCGACTTCGCCGCCTCCATGCCGGGCGGCGAGGCGCTCGGGCGCCTGTTCGGGTCGCGGCAACTGACGGAAGCGGTGATCGACACGGTGTCGAAGACGTCGGGCGTCGATCGCAAGGTGCTCGAGATCGCCCTGCCGCTCGCCACCGAGCAGACCATGGCCGCCTTCGCCGACACGCTGAAGAGCCATCCCCTGACCGAGACCTTCGCGCCGCTGGTCGAGCCCAAGCCGCGATCCGCCCCGACCCTCGAGGAGATCCTGACCGACTCGATCGGCCCGGCGACCTCGCGCCTCGTCGGCAAGGCCCTGCGCGAGACCCCGAACCCGATCGGCCCGCAGAACGTCTTCGGCGAGATCCTCGGCGAGTTCATCCGCGGCTTCAACAACGGCGGTCCGCCGATCGACGAGGAGCTGGCGCCCGAGGACGAGGTGCCGCCGCCCGGCCGTGCGGTCGGGCAGCTGTTCGAGGCCGGCCGCGTCGCCCAGGACGAACAGCACCGCGCCCTCGAGGCGATCTTCGATCGCTTCTGGAGCGACGCCGCCGAGATGACGGCGAAACTGCCGTCGGCCCCCTCGGCCTGAGGTCGAAGGGGCTCCGCGTCTCGGACCGGGTTCGGCCTCAGGCCGGCGAACCCGCCTCCGCCACCGTCGCGCGATTGGACCCTTCCTCGGCCTCGGCCCGGAAGCCGGCGACCGCTTCGCGCCGCATCGCCCGCGATCCCGCCCGCCGCTCCACCGCCAGAATGCGCAGCCGCGTCGACGGATCGCTCAGCGTCGGCATCGCCAGCGCCGCCGTCACGTCGCCGCGACGCAGACCGATGTCGGCGAGCATGTGGTCGTCGAAGGCGAGCATCTCGCGCACCACCCGGCGATGACGATGCGCCGTCCAGCCCCGCACGAAGACCGCGACGCCGTTCGCGAAGGCACCCGCCAGGGTGTCGAACAGGGCGAAAGGGGTGAGCTTCGAATGGGACATGGGACTCTCCTCTGATCTCTCCGATCGTTGCGATTTCGGCCGCGTAAAGAAACGGCCGCCGAATCGAGCGACTCGGCGGCGGCGTGAAGGGGTTGCGACCAGAACGGCGACACCATGCCTCGGGACGATTGATCGATCCAACGAATGTTCTTAATCTGGGACTTCAAGAAATTTGATGGAGCATCGTCCATGCCGGCGGCCTTGGATCTCGACCAGTTGAAGACCTTCGTCGCCATCGCCGAGACCGGGTCCTTCACCCGCGCCGCCGATCGGGTCGCCAAGACCCAGTCGGCGGTGTCGATGCAGATGCGCCGGCTCGAGGAGAGGATCGGCAAGCCGATCTTCTCGCGCGAGGGTCGCGGCTCGCGCCTGTCGGAGGACGGCGAGCGGCTGCTCTCCTACGCCCGCCGCCTGCTGCGCCTCAACGACGAGACGCTCACCGCCTTCGCCGAAGCCGAACTGATCGGCCGCGTCCGCCTCGGCACCCCGGACGACTATGCCGAGCGCTTCCTGCCCGAGATCCTCGCCCGTTTCGCCGCCTCCAATCCGCGCGCCGAGGTGACGGTGGTCTGCGCGCCGACCCCGACCCTGGTCGAGGCGATGCGCCTCGGCGAGCTCGACGTGGCGATCATCACCCATGTCCGCGAGAAGGGGCCGGCCGAGATCATCCGTCGCGAGCCGCTGTTGTGGGTCGGCTCCCAGCGCCACGCCGCCCATGAGATCGATCCCTTGCCGGTGGCGCTCGGGCGTCCGACCTGCGACTGGCGCCGCGCCGCGCTCGACGGGCTCGAGGCGGCCGGGCGGCGCCATCGCCTGCTCTACGTCAGTTGGAACTCGACCGCCGTCGGCGCCGCCGTCCTGGCCGGGCTCGCGGTGTCGGTCCTGCCGGAATCGGCGCTGCGTCCGGGCATGCGCGTGCTCGGCGAGCGCGAGGGCCTGCCGCGTCTGCCGATGGTCGAGATCGGCCTGCTGCGTGGCCGCGAGGAGCCCACCGTCGTCGTCGAGGCGCTCGCCGGCCACATCGTCTCCTCGCTCGACAATCTCTCGTCGGCGCCGTGGAGCACGATGGAATGAGGTCGTTCCGGCGGGGACCGCGCGTCAGCGGAAGGCGCTGCCGAGGGCGTTGACGCGGTCGGTCGCGGAGGGTTCGGCCGACCGGCCCGACGTCGGCTCGCGGCCGGTGTCGTTGGCGAGCGGCACCGTGCTCTTGTCGACGGTGCCCTTGAGCCGGGTTCCGTCCGGCCCGATCTCCATCACCATGATGCGGCCGTTGCGCATGTCGCGATAGAGCATCGTCGGCGCGTCGCGTGGCCGCTGGAGCGAGGGGCCGGTGCCGTCCTCGGCGCCGATCACGCCGGTCTGCGGCACCGAGAGCGTCCGCGCCGCGCCGAATTCCCAGATCACCGCGATCCCGACCGCCGCGAGCACCAGAATGGCGGCGGCGATCATGACGATGCCGATCTTGTCGCCGGGGGAGGCGCCGGGATGGGCCGCCTTGTCCCGCGCCGATCGGGACGCGGCCGCCTGCGGGCGCGCCGGAGCGCGGGCGGGGGGGCGCGAACGGGGCAGGGGGCGGGCGGCGACGGCCATGGGACACCTCGGTTCGTCCCACTGTGACACGCCGAAGGTTCAGGACAGGTAAAGCGCGCGACGTTCTTTGGCCCTTCCCGCAGCGGAAAGACCGAATTCGTGCGTCGTCTCGGTGGGTCTCAGTGTCGCAGCACGAAGAGATTGCCGAGAAGCACGGCCGCGAGCCCGACGATCGCCGGACCCGTCCAGACGTAACCTTCGAAGACGGTGGAGATCGCCAGCGCGAAGACCGGGAACATCACGGTCGCATAGCCGGCCCGCGCCGCGCCGATCCGCCCGAGCAGCGTCAGATAGGCCCAGAAGGCGGCGACCGAGGAGACGATCGACAGCCAGAGCAGCGACACGACATAGGAGACCGAGGTGTCGAAGACGAAGGCCTCGCCCTGGATCACCGACGCGAACACCAGGAAGACGACCGCCCAGGTCATGCCCCAGGCGGTGGCGGCGAGAACCGGGATGCCGCGCCTCTGCACCGCGCTCGACACCATGTTGCCGGCGCAGAAGAAGGCGGTGCCGGCGACGCAGAGAGCGAGCCCGCCCGCCGCCGCGAGATCGAAGTCCGCCCCGGCGATGCGCGGCCAGAACATCGCCGCCACCCCGGAGAAGCCGAGCAATCCGCCGATCAACACCCGCGTCGAGATCGACTGGCGAAAGATCACGAAGCCCATCAGCAGGTTGATCACCGAGGCGAGCGAGAACACCACCGACAGGAGCCCCGACGGCAGGCCCTTGGCGCCGTGATAGAAGAGATTGAAATTCATCGAGAAGATGAAGAAGCCGAGCGCGGCGAAGCCGAGATGCTCGCGCCAGGGAAAGCTCACCCGCTCGCGCCGGATCACCACCCAGATCCACATCGCCGCCGCCGAGATCACGAAGCGCCACACCAGCGACACCTCGGGCGCCACCGAGACGATCTGTGCCTTCATGGCGATCCAACTGGTCGACCAGGCGAAGACGGTGATCGCGTAGAGCACCGCGTCATAGGCGCCGAAACGGCCGGTGCCCGCCGCCGACCGCGTCGCGGCGGCGCTCGGGCGCGAGGAGAGCGATGGGGACGTGGTCATGAAACCTCGTGAGGCGCGTGGGCCGAAAGATCGAGCCGACGGCACCGGAACGAGCCTGCACGATCGTCCGACGAGCGGCACGGGTCCAGACAAACTTTCTGATCGGTTCGATCGGTGCGGCTGATGAACGGCTCAGTCGCCGCCGTCGCCACCTCCGCCGTCGCCACCCCCGTCGCCGTCTCCCCCGTCCCCGTCGCTCTCGGCGGCCGAGCCGGAGAGATCGCCGGCGGGCTCGGACGCGCCCTGCGCGTCACCGCCGTCGCCGGCGGCCTCGTCCGGGGCGTCGTCGGCGGCGTCGGGGTCGCGTCCCTGGGCCTCCTCGCGCTGCATCGCGCGCGCCTCGAGCCCGACCACGAAGGCGCCGCCCACCGCCGCCGCCGCGACCGCGCCCGGCGCGAGCGTCGCCGCCGACGGGGAGGGGCTCGCCCCGGCACCGCCCGGGTCGCCGACGTCGCCGACGATCACCGGCTCGGCCGGCCGCTCCGCCGGAGCGGGCGCGGTCGTCGCGAGGGGCCGTCGTTTCGGCCCGAACAGCCGGGTCCACAGACCAGTCATGGATGCCTCCGCTCTCCGCCGCGCGCGGCGGATCGCTCGATCAGCCGCCGACGACGATCAGGTGCAACGAACGCGGACCATGCGCGCCGAGCAACATCGTCTGTTCGATGTCGCCGGAGCGCGACGGGCCGGTGATCATGTTGAGCGCGCGCGGCATCGTGCCCGCCCCCCAGATCGAGCGGACCTTCGCCCACACCGTCTCGTAGTCGCCGACCAGATCCTCGGCCGAAACCACGACGAGATGATGTTCGGGCAGGAAATTGAGCGTGGTCGGATTGTCCCGGCCCGAGGCGAGCACCACCGTGCCGGTCTCCGCGACTCCGGCCAGCGCCTGGCTGAGGCCGGCGAGATCGTGCCCGTCGGAGGGGCCGATGCTCACCGCGAGCTGCGGCTCGCCGTCGAAGGGCAGCGCCGCCAGACGCGGATCCTCGCCCCGGCGGATCGCCTGCGGCAGGTTCTTCGAGCGCAGATAGGCGGCGACCGCGCCGGGCACCTCGGCGCTCGACGCGACCCGCGCAACCGACGCGAAGACCGCCTCGGCCTTCTCCACGAAGAGGGCGATCCGCGCCTCGCCCTCGACGGCGCCGCGCGCCGGCACGATCCCGGCGGGATGGCTGCGCAGCCGCTCGGAGACGGTGGCGCGCCGCGCCGAATCGTCGGGAGAGGAGAGCCTCGACCGGCGGATCTTGGAAAGGATGCTGTCGCGTGCGTTCATGTGTGACCCGTCTGCCTGTGGGGATGGTCGGAGGTGGCCGTCACGGCCGCTCGCCCGCCTTCCAGCGATCCATGAAGGTGCCGCCCTCCGGGGCCGGCATGTCGCGATGTTTCGTCCAGCCGTCACCGAGCGGCAGCCGCGCGACGCGGCCCCGGCCGCCCGAGAGCGTCGCCAGACCCCAGCGCCCGATCCTCGCCGCGAGCCGGTAGAGCCCCGGCCGCCGGGCGAGGAAGGCCCAGAGCCCGAGCCCGAAGCGCTGCGTGCCGGGATTGAGCGCCTTCTCCCACTCGCGCGCCCGCCACGCCCGCATCATGCGCGGCAGCGGGATCCGCATCGGGCACACGCTCTCGCAGCGCCCGCAGAAGGTCGAGGCGTTGGGCAGATGCCCGGTCTGCTCGATGCCGACGAGGGTGGGCGTCAGCACCGCGCCCATCGGCCCGGGATAGACCCAGCCGTAGGCATGGCCGCCGATCTGTTGATAGACCGGGCAATGGTTCATGCAGGCGCCGCAGCGGATGCAGCGCAACATGTCCTCGAACTCGGTGCCGAGCATCGCCGAGCGGCCGTTGTCGAGCAGCACGACGTGATATTCGCCCGGCCCGTCGGGGTCGTCGGCCCGGCGCGGGCCGGTGGAGAAGGTCGTGTAGACGCTCATCTCTTGGCCCGTCGCCGAGCGCGCCAGCACGCGCATCAGCGTGTCGACGTCCTCGAGCGTCGGCACGATCTTCTCGATCGAGGCGAGCACCACATGGGCCTTGGGCAGCGTCTGGGTGAGGTCGCCGTTGCCCTCGTTGGTGACGATGATCGAGGTGCCGGTCTCCGCCACCAGGAAGTTGGCGCCGGTGATGCCGACGTCGGCGGCGAGGAACTGCTCGCGCAGCACCGCGCGGGCCTCCGAGAGCAGCGTCACCGGCTCGGTGAGGTCGCGGTCGACGGCGAGATGGTCGTGCACCCGGCGGAAGTCGCCGGCGACCTGCTCCTTGGTGAGATGGACGGCGGGCGCGATGATGTGGCTCGGATGCTCGCCGCGCAGCTGGATGATGTATTCGCCGAGATCGGTCTCGACCGGCCGGATGCCCTGCGCCTCCAGATGATCGTTGAGCGCGATCTCCTCGGTGATCATGCTCTTGCCCTTGGTGACGGTCTTCGCCCCCAGGCGCCGGCAGATGTCGGTGACGATGCGGCGCGCGTCCTCCGCCGTCTCCGCCCAATGGACGTGGCCGCCGGAGGCGATCACCTTGCGCTCGTAGGCCTCGAGATAGAGGTCGAGATGCTTCAGCACGTGGATCTTGAGATCGCGGGCGGAATCGCGAAGGGCCTCGAACTCCGGCAGGCTCGCGGCGCCCTTCTTGCGCTTGGCGACGAAGCCGGTCTCCACGTTGCCGAGCGCCTTCTGGAGCTGGGTGTCGTGGATCGCGGCGGTGGCGTTCTCCTTGAAGGCGGGGGACGTGACCTTCATCGTCTCATTCTCCCGTCTTCGCGGCGCCGATCGCCGGGCCGTCGGCCATGTTCGCCAGAACCTCGGCCACGTGGCGGGCCTCGACCTTCGAGCCGGTGCGCGTCATCCGCCCGGCCATGTTCATGAGACAGCCGAGATCGCCGGCGAGGATCGTCGTCGCGCCGCTCTCCTCGATCGTCACGCATTTCTTGGTGACGATCGCGCCGGAGAGATCCGGATACTTCACCGCGAAGGTGCCGCCGAAGCCGCAACAGACGTCCGGATCCTTCATCTCGGTGAGCGTCAGCCCCTCGACGCTCGCCAGCAGTTTGCGCGGCTGCGCCTGGATGCCCAACTCGCGCAGGCCCGAGCAGCTGTCGTGATAAGTCACCGTGCCGTCGAACCGGGCCCCGGTCGAGGTGACGCCGAGATCGTCGACCAGGAACGAGATCAACTCGCGCGACTTGGCGGCGAGCGCCAGCGCGCGCGCCTTCCAGGGATCGTCGTCGGCGAAGAGCTCGGGATAATGGGTGGCGATCATCCCGGCGCAGGAGCCCGACGGCGCCACCAGGACGTCGAAGCCCTCGAATTCGGCGATCACCCGCTTCGCCAGCGCGACCGCGTCCTTGCGGTCGCCGGAATTGAACGCCGGCTGGCCGCAACAGGTCTGCGACGGCGGCACCACCACCTCGCAGCCGGCGTCCTCGAGCAGCTTCACCGCCGCGAAGCCGATCGTCGGCCGCATCAGATCGACCAGACAGGTGACGAAGAGGGCCACGCGAGGGCGGCGGGCGGGGGAGGGCGTGGTCATGCGGCGCTTTCGTCGTTGCGGGGCGGGCGGGAGGAGGGGGCGGCGGTCGCGTCGCGACGGCGGCCGGCGACATGGAGGTCGAAGAGTTCGAGCCGGTCGCGCGAGGCGCGCTCGCGCGCGTCCGCGGCCGCCAGTTCGGCGAGATCGGCGGCGACCCCGTCGACATGGATTTCGGCACGCGCCCGCGCGGCGGGGGCATCGCCCGCGACGACCGCCTCGGCGATCGCCAGATGTTCGGCGAGCAGGCGTTCGCGCGCACTCGGCAGGAGATAGAGTTTCGGCCGCGCCGTGGTGACACTGTCGACCTGAAGGCGGTTGATCGCATGGGCGACGTGCAGCGCCACCAGATTGTGGGCGGCCTCGGCGATCGTCATGTGGAGATCGACGTCGAGTTCCGCCTCGCGCGCCTCGTCGCGGGCCTCGTGCGCCGCGCGCATCGCGGTGACGATCCGGCCGATCATCGCTCGGTCGTCGGCGGTGGCGCGCCGCGCCGCCATCTCCGCCGTCCAGCCCTCGAAGGCGCGGCGGAACTCCAGCGTGTCGCGCCCGGCGCGGTCGTCGCGGGCGAGGAGGGCGGCGAGCGGCGCCGCGAAGGCCGGGCGGATCAGATCGGCGACGAAGGTTCCCTCGCCCTGACGGCCGACCAGGAGCCCCTCGTCCTCCATCTGCTTCAACGCCTCGCGCAACACCGGCCGCGACACGTCGAGACGCTGCGCCAGATCCCGCTCGCTCGGCAGCCGGTCGCCGGACCTCAGAACCCCGTCGACGATCAGCGCCTCGAGGCGCCGCATCACCATGTCGGAGGCGCGGTCGTGTTCGATCGGGCGAAAGGGCAAAGGGTCGGTCCTCGGCCGGGGCTGCGGGAGAGCGGACTGTGGCGGGGCGAAGGGCACGGGTCAATGGGTCTGGTCAAATAAATTGACCAGCCTTTCGGTCGGCGATGGAAGGCCGGCGACCGCGCTGTCGCGTCGCGGCATCGGCCGTGGCGGGAGAGGACGCCCTCGGCTATGGGTCGGGCGAGGGACCGGGGCCGGCGATCGGCCGAGGGCGGTTGCGCGCGAGGCGCCGAGACCGCAAGGTCGGCCGGGCGACGCGAGGGAGGAGAACGCGGACATGACGACGGACGAAGGCGGAACCGGCACGCGCGGTTTCACACCCCATCCCTTGCGCGCCGAGAGCCTCGGCGAGGTCCATGCCCGCCCGTTTCGCTCCGCGACGACCCCGCGCGTCTTTCTCGCCTATGCCTTCGCCGTCGACCGCGACGGCGTCGAGGCCGACCGCGCCTTTCTTGAGCGCTTCTGCCGGGCGCGCGGCGAGCCGGGGCCGGGGCCGGAGACGCGTCATCACGTCGTGCCCTGCGGCGGCGGCTCGCTCAAATGGGAGCGCCATTCCGAATTCGTCGGCTACACCTGGGACGGCCCGGCCGAGGATCCCGACCACCCCTTCGCCCTCCTGCCGTCGAACCATCCCTTCGGCACCGAATTCGTCCAGCCCGGCCCGATGCTGGTGGCGATCCGCCTCGATCTCCTGCCCGACCACGGCACCCTGCAGAGCGACGTCGAGCGCTTCGATCCGGCGAGCCTCTGCGTCGCCGAGGCCTATGGCGGCGCCGGCCTCGCGCTCACCGACTTCCGTCAGGACGGCGACGGCCGCACCCGCATCCTGGTGCGCGATCGCAGCCTCAATCCGCAACAGGCGGGCGCGCTGATCCAACGCCTGATCGAGATCGAGACCTATCGCACCCTCGCCATGCTCGGCCTGCCGGTGGCGCAGGCGGTGGCGCCGGAGGTCCGCCGCATCGAGCGCGCCCTCGCCGAGATCACAGCCGAGATCCGCTCGACGACCGGCCTCGCCGCCAATCGCGGCCTGCTCGAGCGCCTGTCGGGGCTCACCGCCGATCTCGAGGCCCATGCCGCCGACCGCTCTTATCGCTTCGGCGCCACCCGCGCCTACGATCAGATCGTCAAGGACCTGCTCGCCGCGCTGCACGAGCATCACGTCCCCGGCTACGGCACCTGGACCAACTTCCTCTCCCGCCGCTCCGATCCGGCGATGCGCACCGTCGTCTCGATCCAGGACCGGATGAACGACCTGTCGCGCAAACTGACCCGCGCCGCGCAACTGCTGCGGACCCGGGTCGACGTCGATCTCGAACAGCAGAACCGCGACCTGCTCGAGAGCATGAACACCCGCGCCCGCCGCCAGCTCCTGCTGCAACAGACCGTCGAAGGCCTGTCGGTGGCGGCGGTCAGCTACTACGTCGTCGGCCTCCTCGGCTACGTCTTCAAGGCGCTGAAGGAGGCCCATCTCCTGCCGCTCGACCCAGGCCTCGCCACCGGCCTCGCCGTGCCGGTGGTGCTCGCCTGCGTCTTCTGGCTGGTCCGCTCGATCCGTAAGGCCCACGCGCCGGATGGGGAGCACTGATGATTAATCGCCGCCCCATGTTATTTAAAATGGAAATTCGTCATCCGGAATGTAGTCCTCGAGGTCATATGAGTTATTTTTTAGTTTAATTTTCTTGTAGGTTATATTGTTGTGCCCTTTTGATAGGAGGGCCATCGAGCGAACTAAATTTGAATTTTCTTCATTAATATTAAGTCCGTCAATTATGGATGTTATTTTGGCGGATGAGACCCTTCTATACTCTCCTTCCGGAAGATTTAGTGTAACAATACCGCTGGTTTCCTCTGATTTCGGAATATACAAGCGACTTTCGGCCTCATATGACCAGCCATTGCTTTTTGTTAGAAACATTTTATTGAAAAGCAAGGTCTTTGCAGCATTATCGCTTCCTGAAGGGATGGACATTATCTCTGTAGAAAGTATGGTTGGTCGTCTTGTTGTATATTCAACATCTCCTATTCTGTATTTATTTAATTTATTTTCATCAATCTCGAACTCTATACAAATTCCTTTGTGGCTGTCGGCATAGTGGGCCCACATCCTGGGTTCAATTGGCGTGCGAGACAGTGAAAATACTTTAGCCTCTTCTATATGAAAATCGACTATTGCTCTTGCAAGCAGGGTGTATATGCTTTCTCCGTTTTTAATTTTGTCCAAATTTTCGCTATAAAAAAGAAAGGCACCCCAATTTTTACTGGGAGATGGTTGGCTGTCTGTGTCTTCTAGTATGTATTTCGCGGTGTCTTTAATGTTGATAGGGTAAATTTCCATGTCTTCATAAATAATTCGCTCCGCGTAGGCTCTGATGTGAGCCTCGCTGGAATCAATGTGAATTGTAGGATTGCAGTCGGTCGGATCATTGAGAACTTTTTTGTCGGAAAAGAATACAGAATTTTCTTTAAATAGCATATATAGAGATAGTCTGGTATGTGCTCCAAAGGGCATATATTTGTAATATTTTTTTACCATGATTGTTCTGCTTGGCGATCGATTCTGCCTCGCAATTTTGATTGGCGGTGGTTCGGTTGGCAACCCTTGATGTAAAACCAAAAAGAGCCCCGGTCTCCCGGGGCCCTTCCGTTAGGGGAGGGTGACGCAGTGAGCCGCGCTGTCCTCCGCGTTCGCAGAGATCACTTCTTCTTGCCGTCGGCGGCGAAGGAGGTGATGTAGGCGATCACGTTCTCGCGGTCGGTGGCCTCCGGCAGGCCGGCGAAGGCCATCTTGGTGCCGGGGTTGTAGGCCTTCGGGTTGGTCAGATACTTGTCGAGCTCGGCCGCGTTCCAGGTGCCGCCCTTCTCGCCCATCGCCTTCAGATCGGCGCCGTAGCCCTTGAAGTCCTCGATCGAACCCTGCTTGCGGCCGTCGATGCCGTTCAGCTCGGGGCCGACGCGGTTCTTGGCGCCTTCGCCGATCATGTGGCAGGCCTTGCACTTGGCGAAGACCTTCTCGCCGGCGGCGGCGTCGGCGGCGAAGGACGAGCCGGTCGCGGCGACGAGACCGAGGGCGGCGAGGAGGACGACTTTCTTCATGTTGAATTCTCCGCTGGGCGTGAGCATCGAGTGAACCGAGACCGTGTCTAAACGACCGCGCGGCACAGTCCTACCCGGAAATTGGACCAAATCCAGACCAGCCCTGTCGCAAGGTGACCGACTTTGGTCGGGCGCCCCCGCCGGAGCCCCGCGATCCCGGCCGAAATCTCTCGAAATTTCGATCGGAAGTCGATGTTTCGCGCTCTCCACGGCCGAAAATCGCGACTTTTCGCGGTGCACATACAGGAAAATACGCAGGCGCAAAAATTGAATCGGTTGAATTCCCGCAATTCTGTGGCACTCTGTCGCAGAAGACACGAGAGCCTGCGCCCACGCTCGGCGCGGCCCGGATCGGGAGGTGAGGAATGGACGTCGTGGCCGCATCCGCATCGATGAGACGAACCGTCGCCGACCCCGAGGTCCGCGCGATCACCGTCGACGACATCTCCGCCGCCCTCACCGACGGCTTGCGCGACTTCAAGGCCGCGCCGACCTTCGGCCTCCTGGTCGGCCTCGTCTACGCGCTCGGCGGCAACCTCCTGTTCTGGGTCGCCGCCTCCTTCGATCTGGTCTTCCTCGCCTATCCCCTGGCGGCCGGCTTCGCGCTGATCGCGCCCTTCGCCGCCGTCGGGATCTACGAGGTCAGCCGCCGCATCGAGAAGGGCGAGAGCCTGTCGCTGGTCGAGCTGGTCGGCGCGGTGCCGGCCCATGCGCGGCGCGAACTCTCCTACATGGCGCTGGTGACGCTCTTCGGCATGATCGTCTGGATCTATGCCGCCGGCTTCACCTACGCGCTCTTCTTCGGCATTCGCCCACTGCCGGCCGACGACATCGTCTCGATGATCGTCTCGACCCCGCGCGGCGTGTTCTTCCTGGTGACCGGCAATCTGCTCGGCGCCGTCCTGGCGACCTCGATCTTCTCGGTCAGCGTCGTCGCCTATCCGATGCTGCTCGACCGCGACGTCGACTTCGTCACCGCGATGATCGCCTCGATCCGCGCGGTTCTGGCGAACCCGCTGGTGATGATCGGCTGGGGCATCTTCATCGCCACCATGCTGCTGATCGCGCTGATCCCGATGTTCCTCGGTCTCGTCGTGATCCTGCCCTGGCTCGGCCACGCCACCTGGCATCTCTATCGCCGCGCCGTCGTTCCCGCCTGACCCGCCGGACGACGCGACGCGGAAAGAAGCCCTCGGAAGGCGCTCCTTCCGAGGGCTTTTCGCGTCATGATCGGGAAGCGGGAGGCGGCCTCACATCACCACGACCTTGGTGCCGACCGGCACCCGGCCGTAGAGGTCGGTCACGTCCTCGTTGCGCATGCGGATGCAGCCCGAAGAGACCGCCTGACCGATGGTCCAGGGCTCGTTGGAGCCGTGGATGCGATATTCGGTCGAGCCGAGATAGAGGGCACGGGCGCCGAGCGGATTGTCGGGGCCGCCGTCCATGTGGCGCGGCAGGTCGGGCTTGCGCTTCAGCATCGCCGCCGGCGGCGTCCAGCCCGGCCATTCCGCCTTGCGGGTGACGGTGTGGGTGCCGGCCCACTGGAAGCCCGGACGGCCGACGCCGACGCCGTAGCGCCGCGCCTTGCCGCCCGGCTCGACCAGATAGAGATGGCGCTGAGTGGTGTCGACCACGATCGTCCCCGGCGCGTAGCGGCCGGCGTAGTCGACCTCGGTCGGCAGGAAGCGCGGGTCGATGTCGTGCGCCGGGCGGCGCGCCTCCTCCGGCGCGACGGCGGCCGAGCGCACCGCCTGCGGTCCGTAGCGGCTCGGCCGCGCCGCGAGATCGGCGCGTCCCGGCGCCATCACGACCGGGCCGGTCACGTCGCGATAGGCGACCGGGCGGCTTCTCAGCTGGTTGAGCCAGGGTTCGGCCAGATTGGGCGACAGGAGCACCGGCGGGCGGTCGACGTAACGGTCGCGGGCGGCGGCGGAGCCGGCCCACGCGGTGGCGAACGAAGCCGCGACGGCGGCGAGAACGGTCGTGCGGATCATGGGGCACACTCGGTCGAAGACGGAACGAGGAGGCGCCGGACACGAGGCCGGCGCGACACTCGGTTCATCCTGCGGCAGGCACGCCACCGAATGGTGAACGGAAATTCGCGCGCGTCGATCTTTCCGGGAAAGATTTCGTCATGGTTACCGAAGGGTTTCCCGCTGCCGCCGCGCGTCGGCGGTCCCGTGCCGAGTGCGTCCGCGGGATACGTTTCTCGGCAAACCTTTCCTTAACGGCGCGGAGCGATCATGGGCGCACCGAATCGAGTGGCGAGAGGACGGGGCGTTCATCCATGGTTGCGAGAAAGGTCTTCCGCATCGAGGCGCTCAATGCCGCGACGGGTTCGTCGGCAGCCGATGGGCGCGAGGAGGATCGTCATCGCGAGCTTCTCGCCGAGATCCGCGCCCTGCGTTCCCTCGTCCAGCCGACCCAGGAACTGAGCGAGAAGGCCTTCGAGCAGCTGCGACGTGATCAGGCCGAGGCGCAGCAGATCAAGGCCGAGATGGATCTGATCTACGAGGCGATCAACCGCACCAAGCGCGAGATCGCCACGCTCCACGTCTCCGGCTGCAACGGGCAGGAACTCTCGCGCGTCTCCAACGAGCTCGACGCGGTGGTGCTCGGCACCGAGAACGCGACCGAGACGATCCTCTCCGCCGCCGAGGCCATCGACGAGCGCGCCGCCACCCTCTCCGCCAAGCTGAAGGGCAGCGACCAGGGTCTCGCCAACGACATCCAGGAACACACCGTCCAGATCTTCGAGGCCTGCAATTTCCAGGACCTGACGGGTCAGCGCGTCACCAAGGTGGTCTCCACCCTGCGCTTCGTCGAGGAACGCATCATCAAGATGATGGAGATCTGGGGCGGCGTCGACAAGTTCAAGGAGATCGAGATCGAACTCGAGCACCGGCTCGGCGATCAGGCCCTCCTCAACGGCCCGGCCCTGGAAAACGACACCGGCATCGCCTCTCAGGACGACATCGACGCGCTCTTCGCGTGACGCCGGCCGGCGCCGACGGGCCTTCCGAACGACGGGCGCTTCGGCGCCCGTTTTCATTTTGTTCCGGTTCGACTAGTCTGCCCCGACTGTTCGGAGGCGACGACATGAACGACGAGACGGATCCCTCTTACGAAGGCCTGCGCACCGGCCCCGACGGGCGCGATCGCTGCTGGTGGTCGGGCGACGACGATCTCTATCGCCGCTACCACGACGAGGAATGGGGCCGCCCGGTCGCCGACGACCGCCGCCTCTTCGAGAAGATCTGCCTCGAGGGCTTCCAGTCCGGCCTGTCGTGGATCACCATTCTGAGGAAACGCGAGAATTTCCGCCGTGCCTTCGCCGGTTTCGATCCGGAGGCGATCGTCCGTTTCGGCGAGGCCGACGTCGCCCGCCTTCTCGCCGATGCCGGGATCGTGCGCCACCGCGGCAAGATCGAGGCGGTGATCAACAACGCCCGGCGCTGCCTCGATCTGCTCGAGCGCGAGAGCTCCCTCGCCGCCTTCGTCTGGCGCCACGAGCCCGACCCGGCGACCCGGCCCGCCCGCCTCACCAAGGCGGCCGCCTGCGCGATGAGCAAGACGAACGAATCGATCGCGCTTTCCAAGACTCTGCGCCGGCTCGGCTGGGCCTTCGTCGGCCCCACCACCTGCTACGCCTTCATGCAGTCGATGGGTGTCGTCAACGACCATCTCGAGGGCTGCACCGTCCGCGCCGAGGTCGAGGCCGAGCGCGCCGCCTTCGTACGGCCCCGCTGAGCCGCCCACGCGCCTCTTCCTTCTCCCCTCGCGGGAGAGGGTGCCCCGTCAGGGGCGGATGAGGGGGCGCGCGAAGCGCAAATCGGGTGCGACGTATCCACCTGCGTGCTCGCGGATCGCCCGTGCCCCCTCCTCGGCCTGTCTCCCGCGAAGGGAGAAGGGGAGTGGCCCGGCGCCACGCTCCGTCGTCTCGCGCGACCGGCGCGCCGCGAGCGATCCCCCCGGTGCCGCGCCGTCCGTCTTTGTCATCGCCGCAATCGCGCGCCATAGTGCCGGCCGAGGCGCGCGACCGGACGAATCGGCCGCGCCCTTCGCCCGCAATCTCGTGCCCGCCGCCCGCCCGGACCCGCCGATGACCGACAGCCCTCGCCTCGACCGCCGCCGTCTCCTCCTCCTCGTCGGCGCTGCCGCCTCGGCCCTCGCGGCCCCGGCGCTCGCCCAGGAGACCGACGCCGCCGATCCGCGCCTGATCGTCGAGACGGTGACGTTCCAGGTGCGCAAACAGGTCTACAAGGGCCGGATGATCCGCCTGCGCGCCGGCGGCCGTCGCCCCGGCGTCCTGCTGATCCACGACCAGCGCGGCCCCGACGCCTTCTATCGCGGCTTCGCCCGCCGCCTCGCCCTCGACGGCTTCATCGTCATGCTGCCGGACCTCCTCTCGCCGCAGGGCGTCTCGCCGGAAAACCGCGAGGAGGCGCAGAACGTGCTCTCCCACCTGTCTCCGGCCGAGGCGCTTCTGGCGCTGGAGGCGGCGGCCGATCTCCTGTTGAAACACGGCGAATGTTCCGGATCGATCGCGGCTCTGGGCTTTTCCTGGGGCGGAACCTTCGCGCTCCAGTTCGCCATGGCCGGCAATCGGGTCAAGGCGGCGGTCGCCTATTACGCCCTGCCGCCGTCGCCCGAGCGCATCGTCGAGATCAAGGTGCCGGTGCTGTTCCACTGGTCGGAGGACGACCCCCACACCGCGCCGGTGGTCGACGTCATGGAGAAGCGCCTGATCGGCGCCGGCAAGACCTTCGAGGCCTATGTCTATCCCGATACCCGCAGCGGTTTCGCCTCCGAGCCCGAAGGCCGGCGCTACGACGCCAAGTCGGCCGATCGCGCCTATGAGCGCACCGCCTTCTTCCTGCGGCGGCTGCTGGTCGGCGGGGTCTGATCAGGTCCCCGGTCCGATCGGGTCCCCCGTCCGATCATGTCCCGGGACAGCCGCGCCGCCCGGCGAGGAGCGTCACCGGATGGTCCTCGACCACGTGCCCGCCGGCGGAACGGGCGAGGGTGCCGAGCGGGGTCACGGTCGCATAGGCCGCGCGGACGGCGAAGAGCGAATCCCGCCCAGCCCGATCGACGAAGAGGAGCGGGGCACAGACCTTCGCGGGATCGAGCACCGGCAGGCCGATGTAGCGTTCGCGCTCGTCGAAGGGCGCGACCCGCTCGGCGCCGAGCTGCGCCGCCAATTGCGAGGCGAGCGTGTAGTTGGGCCCGCCGAAGCGCGTCGCCCCGACCTTCGCGGCGAGCGCCTCGAGATCGCGGCCGAACGCCGGCCAACCCTTCATCTGCGCGGTCGGATCGCGGTTCGCCGGCAGCACCACCAGCGGCACGAGGACGTGGAGATAGACAAGCCCGGTCAGCGTGAAGCCGACCGGCGCCACCCAGGCCCTCAGCCGCCGCGCGACGTCGCCGACCCCGCCCGCGCGATCCTCGATCGCGGCCGCGCCGACGGCGGCGAGCCAGGCGAGGCTCGGATAGAGCGGCGCCGGCCAATTGCCCTCGACCCCGCCGTGGAGCGAATGGAAGAGGAGATAGGCGAGGAAGGGCACGCCGGTCAGGATCGGCAGGAGCGCGGCGGCGTCGGCGCGGCCGAGCGCGCGGCGCAGGCCGAACCAGACGAAGGGCACCATCGGCACGCCGATCAGGAGGATCTGCACGCCGATCAGCTCGGCGAGCTTCTCCGGCCGCCACTCGTGCGGCACGGTGCGGCCGAACTGCTTGAGGAAAGAGACCCAGTCGTGCTGGGCGTTCCAGAGGATCACCGGCGCGAACAGACCGGCGGCGATCACCGCGCCCACCCACAGCTGCCACGCGCCGAACCAACGCCGCGTCTCGCGGGTGGAGAGGAGCCACAGGCCGATGCCGAGACCGAGGAACAGCACCGAATATTTGGAGAAGAGCCCGAGCCCGGCGGCGACGCCGACCACCAGCCACCAACGCGGATCGCGCCGTGCCGTCAGTTCGGCCAGCGCCCAGATGCTCGCCCCCCAGAAGAACACCGAAGGCCCGTCCGGCGTCATCAGGATTGAGCCGGCGCCGATCAGCACCATCGCGTTGAGCCAGACGACGGCGCGGGTCGCCACCGCGCGCCCCTCGAACAGCGCCACCGTCCGCCACAAGAGGAGCGACCCGAGCGCGGTCATGATCGGCGCGAAGAGGCGAACCCCGAGCGAGCCCTCGCCGGCGATCGCCCGCCCCGCCGCGATCAGCCACGCGACCATCGGCGCATGGTCGAGATAGCCGAAGGCGAGATGGAGCGACCACAGCCGGTAATAGGTCTCGTCGTCGACGAGGCCGGTCGCGGCCGCGACCGAGAGCCGGAGCGCCGTGAGCCCGACGATCAGCGCCACCAGCCCGCCCGGCGGCGAGCCGGTGACGGGACGCATGGACACGGAGGCCGGACGATCCGTCATCGGCTCACTTGCGCCAGGTGAGGGCGGCCGAGACGGTGTAGTTGAACACCGCGCTCAGCACCGCGCCGGCGAAGCCCGCGACCCAGGGGCCGGTCTCCACCGTCTCGAAGAGGCCCGTGGCGACGCCCATGTTGGCGATCGTGCCGAGCGAGCACACCAGATAGAAGGTGAGGAGGCCCCAGACGAAGCGCAGGCCGGTGAGACGCCGATCGCGATAGGTCAGCTGGTTGTTGAGGATGAAGTTCCAGGTCATCGCCACGACCGTGGCGGCGAGTTCGCCCCAGAAGAAGGTGGTGGCGAAGACGTGCAGCGCCACCTTCAGCGCCGCCAGATGGACGACGATGCCGGAGGCGCCGACCGAGAGGAACATCAGGAAGCGCACCGGCACCAGACCGCCGGAGAGCTTGGAGAAGAGGAGGCCGAGATATTCGGCGGTCACCAGACTGTCGAGCTTGGACTCGCCCGCCTGCCGCTCGCGGAAGGTGAAGGGGATCTCCACCGTCTTCAGCCGCTCCGGCGAGGAGGCGACGATGTCGAGCAGGATCTTGAACCCCTCGCGCGACAGGCTCGACGCGATCGCCTCGACCTTGTCGCGGCGGATCATGAAGAAGCCGCTCATCGGATCGGAGAGTTCGATCTTGAGGAAGCGGCGGGCGAGCGAGGTCGCCGTCTCGCTGCCCCACTGGCGCACCGAGGAGAGGCCCTGACCCGACGATCCGCCGTCGACGTAGCGGCTGCCGACCACCAGTTCGGCGCCGTCGCGGATCGCGGCGTACATCTTCGGCAGGATCGTCTCGTCGTGCTGGAGATCGGCGTCCATGACCGCGACCACCGGCGCCGCCGACGACAGCATTCCCTCGATACAGGCGCCCGCCAGCCCGCGCCGGCCGACCCGGCGCAGACAGCGCACGCGCGGATCGCGGGCGGAGATCGCCTTGGCGACGCGGGCGGTGCCGTCGGGGCTGTCGTCGTCGACGAAGATCACCTCCCAGGCGATCCCGGCGAGCGCAGCGTCGAGCAATTCGACCAGCCGCGGCACGTTGGCGGCTTCCTTGAAGGTGGGGACGACGACGGACAATTCGGGGGACTGTGCGGGACGCGCGACGGCGTCCGGACGGACGGGATCCATGAAGGCGGAGCCTCTCGATGCTCGGCACGAAACCAATCGGTGCGCGCGGGAGCGAAAGATCTCGTCCCGCAAGTGCGAATGCCGCCGCACCGTGGCGGAATTGTGGGGCGGGCGCAACCGTTCGCCGTCGAAATCCACCCCGGACGGCCGGCGACGCACGGTCGCGGCCGGTCTCGCGGCTTGTTCCTCCGCCCGATCCGGTCTAGGAACCACTCGCCCGCGCGACGTCTCGCGGGTTTTCGTGTTTCCCGCGCGCGAGCGTGGTTTCTGGATGGATCGGAAGGACGGATCGCCATGGCGACGGATCAGAAACTGAAGGCGCGCCTGCCGCGCGGCCTCGCCGATCGCGGTCCCGCCGACGTGGCCGCCACCGAGACCATGCTGGCGAAGATCCGCGCGGTCTACGAGCTCTACGGCTTCGAGGCGGTCGAGACGCCCTTGATGGAATATACCGACGCGCTCGGCAAGTTCCTGCCCGATCAGGACCGTCCCAACGAGGGCGTCTTCTCGCTCCAGGACGACGACGAGCAGTGGATGAGCCTGCGCTACGACCTGACCGCGCCGCTCGCCCGCTTCGCCGCCGAGAATTGGACCAGGATCCCCAAGCCCTATCGCAGCTACCGCGTCGGCTGGGTCTTCCGCAACGAGAAGCCCGGCCCCGGCCGTTTCCGCCAGTTCATGCAGTTCGACGCCGACACGGTCGGCGCGGCGAGCGTCGCGGCGGATGCCGAGATCTGCATGATGATGGCCGACGCCATGGAGGCGGTCGGCCTCGCGCGCGGGCAATATGTGGTCAAGGTCAACAACCGCAAGGTCCTCGACGGCGTCATGGAGGCGATCGGGCTCTCCGGTGACGAACACGCGGGAAAGCGCCTGACCGTGCTGCGCGCCATCGACAAGCTCGACAAGATCGGGCCCGAGGGCGTGCGCGATCTGCTCGGCGCCGGGCGGCTCGATCAGTCCGGCGACTTCACCAAGGGGGCCGGGCTCGAGGCGGCGGCGATCGACACGGTTCTCGCCTTCACCGCCGCGCGCGGTGAGACCGGGGTCGCGACCATCGCCAATCTCGGCGCGCTCGTCGGCGCGACCGTGAAGGGCGCCGAGGGCGTCGCCGAACTCGGGGAGATCGCGAGCCTCGTCGAGGCCTCCGGCTACGGCGACCGCGTCCTGATCGATCCCGCCGTCGTGCGCGGCCTCGAATACTACACCGGCCCCGTCTACGAGGCCGAACTCACCTTCGAGGTCCCCAACGAGGACGGCCAGATCGTCCGCTTCGGCTCGGTCGGCGGCGGTGGCCGCTACGACGGCCTCGTCTCGCGCTTCCTCTCCGAACCGGCGCCGGCGACCGGCTTCTCGATCGGCGTGTCCAGGCTGATGTCGGCGCTGAAGGCGATCAACAGTCCGATCCTCTCGGGCACCGAGGCGCTCGGCCCGGTCGTCGTCCTCGTCATGGACAAGGACCGTGCCGGCGACTACCTCGCGCTGACCAAGCGGCTGCGCGACGCCGGCATCCGCGCCGAGATGTATCTCGGCTCGTCCGGCATGAAGGCGCAGATGAAATACGCCGACCGCCGCAAGGCGCCTTGCGTCATCATCCAGGGCTCCAACGAGCGCGAGGCCGGCGTCGTCCAGATCAAGGACCTCGTCGCCGGCGCCGAGGCCGCCAAGTCGATCGAATCGAACGCCGAGTGGAAGGCCGCCCGTCCGGCCCAGGTCGAGGTGAAGGTCGAGGACCTCGTCGAGACCGTTCGCGGCATTCTCGCCAGCCAAGCCTGAGACCTCGGGAGACCCCCCATGGCGACGCGCCCCCCCTCCGGCTTCACGCCGTCCGGCCGCCCCTATCAGCCCGGCGGCAAGTTCCCGCACGCGGAGAAGATGGCGGCGATGCTGGCCGAGGCGGGCATCGAGACGCCCGAGGCCTTGGCCGAGGCGCTCGCCGTCCTCGACGGCGGCGACGAGCTCTCCGCCTTCGACCCGACCGCCGAACTGGTCGCGCTGTTCCAGCGCGAGGCCGAGGCCGAGATGGTCGAGCCGTCGATCCTCCTGCCGGCCGATCTCTTCCTCGACACCGCCGGCGAGGACATTCGCCGCCGCCTGTTCCTGACGTCGGATGCCGACGGCCGCGAGATGTGCCTCCGGCCCGACTTCACCATTCCGATCTGCCGCCACTATCTCGAGACCGGCGCGCCCGGCCGCGAGGCGGCGCTCGGCTATTTCGGGCCGGTGTTCCGCCAGCGCGTCGACGAGCCGAGTGAATTTCTTCAGGCCGGCATCGAGATCTTCGGCAACGACGATCGCGCCGCCGCCGACGCCGACGTGCTGGCGCTCGCCTATCAGTCGGCGACGCTGTTCGCGGTCGACGAGCCGATCGTCAAGATCGGCGACGAGGGCCTGTTCCTGGCGCTGCTCGACGGGCTCGGCCTCGCCGCCCCCTTGCGCCGGCGCCTGCGCGGCCTCTTCGGCACGCCCGACCGGCTCGGCGCCACCATCCGCCGTCTCTCCGCCGGTGAGGCCGGCTCGGAGGCGATCCGTCACGCCGGCATCCTCGGCGCGCTCGCCGGGTCGAAGCCCGAGGAGGCGCGGAGCCTCGTCGAGGATCTCCTCGGTCTCGCCGGCATCGCCTCGGTCGGCGGCCGCTCCGCCCACGAGATCGCCGAACGCTTCCTCGAACAGGCGGCGATCGCCAGCCAGGGCGGCCTCGCCCCCGACGCTGCGCGGATCCTGACCCGCTATCTCGCGCTCTCCACCTCGCCGGAACGCGCCGTCGACGCGCTCGACGCCTTCCAGGTCGAGGTCGGCGTCGACATGGGCGCCGCGATCGACCTCTTCGCGCGGCGCAACGACGCCTTCCGCGATTGCGGCATCGAGCTGGATCGCCAGATCTTCCACGCCGATTTCGGCCGCAACCTCGACTACTACACCGGCTTCGTCTTCGAGATGCGCGACCCCGATCACGCCGAGGGTAAGCCGGTGATCGGCGGCGGACGTTACGATGGCCTGCTCGAGCGGCTCGGCAGCCCGGCGCCGGTCGCCGCCTGCGGCTTCTCGATGTGGCTCGACCGGCTCGGCATCGCCGGCTACGGCCAGGAACTGGGAGAGGGCGCATGACCGCCGATCGCCTGATCATCGCCGTCCCCTCCAAGGGACGCCTCCAGGAAAACGCCGCCGCCTTCTTCCAGCGCGCCGGTCTGCCGGTGCTCCAGCCCGGCGGCGAGCGGAACTATCGCGGCCGTCTCGGCGGCATCGACGACGTCGAGATCGCCTTCCTCTCGGCCTCCGAGATCACCCGGGAACTGGCCGCCGGCAACGTCCACATGGGCGTCACCGGCCTCGATCTCGTGCACGAGAACATCGCCGACTGGGCCGCCAAGGTGCATCTCGTCACCGAACTCGGCTTCGGCTTCGCCGACGTCGTCGTCGCCGTGCCCCAGGCCTGGATCGACGTCTCGACCATGGCCGACCTCGGCGACGTCGCCGCCGAATTCCGCGCCCGCCACGGCCATCAGCTGCGCATCGCCACCAAATATCTGAACACCACCCGCCGCTTCTTCGCCGAGCACGGCATCACCGACTATCGCAACGTCGAGAGCCTCGGCGCCACCGAGGGCGCGCCCGCCTCCGGCGCGGCGGAGGCGATCGTCGACATCACCACCACCGGCTCGACGCTCAAGGCCAACGCGCTGAAGATCCTCGCCGACGGCGTGATCCTGAAGAGCCAGGCCCATCTGGTCGCCTCCAAGTCGGCCGCCTGGTCCGATCGCACCCGCGCCCAGGCCCGCACCATCCTCGACCGCGTCGCCTCCGAGGCGCGCGCCCGGCGGACGCGGGAGGTGAAATGCGCGCTCGCCGACGTCGCCGGCGCGGCGGCGCTCGCCGCCCAGTTCGGCGCGACGGTGCCCTTCGGCCTGCCCGAGAAGGGCGGCGCGCTGACCTTCCACGTGCCGGCCAAGCAGGTCGCGGCGCTCGCCGACGCGCTGCGCGGGAAGGGCGCGACGGTGGTCACCGTCGCCGAGGTCGATTGGATCTTCGCGCCCGAGAACGAGATGGCCGACGCGCTCGACGCCGCGCTCGGTTGACGCGCTCGTGGTCGGTCGGGCCGTGACGCCGACGAAATTCGCCGTCAGAGGGCCGAGGTCGTCACGCAGCGATCGCGGCCGTCGGCCTTGGCGCGGTAGAGCGCCTTGTCGGCCTGCGCCAGGAACCCGTCGATCGACTGACCCGGCTCCCATTGGGCGATGCCGGCGCTGACCGAGACGGCGGCGTCCATCTCGCGCAGCCGGATGCGGGCGATGGCGGTGCGCAGCCGTTCGGCGGTGCGCAGCGCGTCGAGCAGCGACGTCTCCTCGAGCACCACCACGAATTCCTCGCCGCCGTAGCGGCAGACGACGTCGCAGGATCGGAGATTGGCCCGCAACGTTCC
>OFIS01000143.1_pt1 | contig 77159 bp, 74 predicted proteins | sample 1775071 | NCBI WGS metagenome assembly OFIS01 (sample SAMN08195774, study PRJEB24354) | sludge metagenome | isolation source: sludge from phenol fed wastewater aerobic bioreactor C | place: India: Nagpur | collected 2016-09-17
CGTCGAGGGCGGCCTGGACCGCCTCCAGCGCCAGAACGGCGGCGCGGACCTCAGCCTCGCCCGCGTCGCGGGGCACCGTCAACTCCGCGCGCTTCTTGCCGTTGATCTGGACCGGCAGCGTGATCGTGTCGTCGATGACCAGGGCGGCGTCGACCGCCGGCCAGGGCGCGTCGGCGACGAGACCGGACCGGCCGAGCTCCGCCCAGCATTCCTCGGCGAGGTGGGGCATCATCGGCGCGACCATGCGGACCAGGGCGTCGAGCGCCTCGAGAAGCGCCTGGGCGAGGCCGGCGTCGGCCTTGACCGCATCCGGGGTCGCGACGACGCGGCCGACGGCGTTGGCGAACTCGTAGAGGCGGGCGACGGCACGGTTGAAGCCGAGCTTCTCGATGTCGTCCTCGACGGCGGCGATGGTCTTGTGGGTGGCCTTGGCGAGGGCCAGGGCGGCGGCCGAGCGTTCGCCCGCCGCGCTCGCGGCGGCGGTGAGGGCGGTGCCGTCGCAGACGAGGCGCCAGACGCGCTGGACGAAGCGGTGTGCGCCCTCGACGCCGGCCTCGGTCCAGATCACGTCGCGATCGGGCGGGCTGTCGGAGAGGACGAACCAGCGGGCGGTGTCGGCGCCCCAGCCGAGGATGATGTCGGAGGGATCGACGGTGTTCTTCTTCGACTTCGACATCTTCTCGATCGAGCCGATCTCGACCGGGCCGGAGCCGTCCTTCATGCGGGCGGTGCGGCCGCCGTCGACCTCGTCGACGACGATGTCGGCGGGCGAGACCCAATGGCCGTCCGGACCCTTGTAGGTCTCGTGGACGACCATGCCTTGCGTGAAGAGGCCGGCAAAGGGCTCGTCGAGGCCGACGTGGCCGGTCGCCTTCATGGCGCGGGTGAAGAAGCGCGAATAGAGCAGGTGCAGAATCGCGTGCTCGATGCCGCCGATGTACTGATCGACGGGGAGCCAGCGGTCGGCGACGGCGCGGGTGGTCGGCGCCTCAGTGTTCCAGGGGTCGGTGAAGCGCGTGTAGTACCAGGACGAATCCACGAAGGTGTCCATGGTGTCGGTCTCGCGCCGGGCCGGCTTGCCGCACTTCGGACAGGCGACGTGTTTCCAGGTCGGGTGATGGTCGAGCGGGTTGCCCGGCTTGTCGAAGGTGGCGTCGTCGGGCAGCAGAACCGGCAGATCGGCGGCGGGCACGGGAACCGTGCCGCAGTCGTCGCAGTGGATCATCGGGATCGGGCAACCCCAATAGCGCTGCCGCGAGATCAGCCAGTCGCGCAGACGGAAGTTCACCTTGCGGGCGCCCATCGGGGAGCCGTCGAGGTCGCGCGCCTCGAGACGGTCGGCGACCTCGTCGAAGGCGGCGTCGGTGCCGAGCCCGTCGAGGAAATCGGAATTGAAGAGCGTGCCCTCGCCGTCGACGGCGACGTCTCCGACCGTGAAGGACGCGGGATCTGCGCCGGCCGGGAGCACGACGGGCGTGACCTCGAGGCCGTATTTGCGGGCGAAGTCGAGGTCGCGCTGGTCATGGGCCGGGCAGCCGAAGATGGCGCCGGTGCCGTAGTCCATCAGGATGAAGTTGGCGACCCAGAGCGGCAGGGTCTTGCCCTCGATGAAGGGATGCTTCACCCGCAGTCCGGTGTCGTAACCTTCCTTCTCGGCGGTCTCCAGCACCGCGACGGAAGTGCCCATGCGCCGGCACTTCTCCTGGAAGGCGGCGAGCGCGAGATCCTTCTCGCCCAGCGCCTTGGCGAGCGGGTGATCCGGCGACATCGCCATGAAGGAGGCGCCGAACAGCGTGTCGGGGCGGGTGGTGAAGATCTTCAGCGTGGTCTCGCCGGTCGGGCCGGGGGTGGCGAGCTCGAAGCGGACCTCGAGGCCGACCGACTTACCGATCCAATTGCGCTGCATCAGCCGGACCTTGTCGGGCCAGCGATCGAGCGTGTCGAGCGAGGCGAGCAGCTCCTCGGAGAAGGCGGTGATGCGGAAGTTCCACTGCACCAGCTCCTTCTGCTCGACGAGCGCGCCGGAGCGCCAGCCGCGGCCGTCGATGACCTGCTCGTTGGCGAGCACGGTCATGTCGACCGGGTCCCAATTGACCTTGGAGGTGCGGCGATAGGCCAACCCGGCGTTGAAGAAATCGACGAACATCTTCTGCTGGTGGCGATAATAATCGGGATGGCAGGTCGCCACCTCGCGCTTCCAGTCGAGCGAGAGGCCCATGGCCTTCAGCTGGCCGCGCATGTAGTCGATGTTCTCGTAGGTCCATTTGGCGGGATGGACCTTCTTCTCGATGGCGGCGTTCTCGGCCGGCAGGCCGAAGGCGTCCCAGCCCATCGGATGGAGCACCGAGAAGCCCTTGGCGCGCTTGTAGCGGGCGACCACGTCACCCATCGTGTAGTTGCGGACGTGACCCATGTGGATGCGCCCCGAGGGGTAGGGGAACATCTCGAGGACATAGTACTTGGGGCGGCCGTCGTCGTTCGACGTGGCGAAGACCTCGCCGTCGGCCCAGATCTTCTGCCATTTCGGTTCGGATTCGCGGGGATTGTAGCGTTCGCCGGCCATGGGTTTCGTCGCAGTCCGTCTTCTCGGGAAAATTCTCGGCGGCCGTCGTGCTCGCCGAAGCGGGAAACGGCGCGGGGTCAGTCGGCCGACCTTCATCAGAAAGCACCGCGACGGTCAATGGTCCCGGCGGATTTCGGCCCGATCGCGGCGGTTTCGTCACGGCCGCCGGGGCGCCGCCTGGCCCGGGATGACGGGCTCGCGGGCGGCGTGATAGACCGGGGGCCTCATCTTCGATCCGAGGCCAGTTCCATGACCGCCGCGACCCGTCTCGCCGACATCCGCCATCGCATCGCCCGCGCCGAGCGCACCGCCGGGCGCCCCGAGGGGTCGACCACGCTGGTGGCGGTCTCCAAGACCTTTCCGGTCGAGGAGATCCGCCCGGTGATCGAGGCGGGGCAGCGCGTCTTCGGCGAGAACCGGGTTCAAGAGGCGGCGGCGAAATGGCCGCTGCTGCGCGCGGAGACCGACGGGATCGAGCTTCATCTGATCGGGCCGCTGCAATCGAACAAGGCGGCCGAGGCGGTGGCGCTCTTCGACGTGATCCACACCGTCGACCGCGACAAGATCGCGGCGGCGATCGCGGCGGAGGCGGCCCGGCAGGGCCGGCGACCGCGCCTCTTCGTTCAGGTCAACACCGGGCTCGAGCCGCAGAAGGCGGGGATCGATCCGCGCGAGGCGGTGGCCTTCGTCGAGCGCTGCCGTTCGGTTCACTGCCTGGAGATCGAGGGGCTCATGTGCATCCCGCCGGCCGAGGACGCGCCGGCGCCGCATTTCGCGCTTTTGGCGAAGCTCGCCCGGGCCGCCTCGGTCGAGGGGCTCTCGATGGGGATGTCGTCCGACTTCGAGATCGCGGTCGGCCAGGGGGCGACCCACGTGCGGGTCGGCAGCGCGCTGTTCGGTCACCGCGGCTGAGGCGGCGCGTGGGTTGCGCGCGCAACGAGTCGTGGCGATCGATTCACCTACGAGATGATTTCGTATCCGTAACGATCGACCGCGAGAGAGACTCGTGGAGCGGCGTTCGCGAAGGTGTCCGATGTCTCGGTGCGCTCGATCGAAACGGCCGCCACGGAGATTCCGCGCGCGATCGGGAGGGGGTGTCGGCGAGCTGTGGTTTCGCCGACGATCCGTTCGAGAACGAAACGAGTCCGAGCCTCAGCCGACGACGAGGACGGTGTTTCGGCCGAGGCGCGGCAGCAGGCGGCGCATGTCGGCGATGCGCAGGGCGACGCAGCCGGCGGTCGGCTCCAGCGTCTCGCGGGCGCAATGGAAGAAGATGGCGCTGCCGCGACCGAGGCCGCGCCGCCGGATGTTCCAGTCGAGGACGAACACCAGATCGTAGAGGCCGTCGTCGCGAACGAGCCGCTCGTGCGACGCCCGGCAGGGCAGGTGGACCGGCCGATTGTAGCGACCGTCCCCGGCGTCGTCGCACCAACCGTCGTCGCGACGGATCGGGACCAGCGCGACGGGCGCCGGCACCGGAAGACCGCGATCGATTCGGTAGCGACCCGAGAGGATCGCCATGCGTGCGACCGGGGTGGCGCCGTCGCCCTCGCGCTTGAACCGGGTGAGGCCGGATCGTCCGAGCGCGCAGGGGAGGGTGAGGCCGGCCCCGGTCAGAAGGCCCCGCTGCGGCCGCCCGGGGAGGGGGCGGACCCGCAGGATCGTCCGGGTCGATTCGGAGGCGGTTCGTTTCGGCGACATCGGCGGTGCCTCGACAGTCCGGTTCGGCGTCCATGCGCGGGGCCGAACCGAATCGGCTCCGAGACGAGGACGGGGCCGCGAGATCGAATCGGCGCGGCTTCGATCGGCGACGGTAGAACCGGGCCGACGCGGACGGAAGCGGAGACGAGGGAGGGCGAGCGGCGATGCGCTCGGACGGACGTTCGACCGCCGAACTTCGGCGTGGCGCGAATCATCGGAAGGGAGAAGTGGTGCCGCGGAAGGGATTCGAACCCCCGACCCCATCATTACGAATGACGTGCTCTACCGGCTGAGCTACCGCGGCGACCTTTCGTCGGTCGCGTGATCGGTCGGGCACGACGCGGCGCGTGCGACGGCGATCACGCCGGACGGCCGGCTCGATAGCAACTATCGGCCCCCTTGGCAAGCGTCACGACCCTTTCCCTCGCCGCCATCCTGTTCTAAATGAGCCCCCACGTTTTCCCGTCTCACGAAGGACGCAACCGATGGCTCCGCGCACGCTCTACGACAAGATCTGGGACGATCACGTCGTCGCCACCCAGCCGGACGGCACCTGCCTTCTCTATATCGACCGCCATCTCGTCCACGAGGTGACGAGCCCGCAGGCCTTCGAGGGGCTGCGTCTGGCCGGTCGCAAGGTCCGCGCGCCGGAGAAGACCCTGCTCGTCGTCGATCACAACGTGCCGACCACCGATCGCTCCAAGGGCATCGAGGATCCGGAATCGGCGCTGCAGGTGGCGACCATCGCCAAGAACGCCGAGGACTTCGCGCTCGAATATTACGACGCCTTCGACGTTCGCCAGGGCGTCTGCCACGTCGTCGGCCCCGAGCAGGGCTTCACCCTGCCCGGCACCACCATCGTCTGCGGCGACAGCCACACCTCGACCCACGGCGCCTTCGGCGCGCTCGCCCATGGCATCGGCACGTCGGAGGTCGAGCACGTGCTCGCCACCCAGACCCTGGTCCAGGCCAAGGCGAAGAACATGCGCGTCGTCGTCGACGGCAAGGCCCCCGAGGGCATCACCGCCAAGGACATCGTGCTCGCCATCATCGGCAAGCTCGGCACCGCCGGCGGCACCGGCTACGTCATCGAATACATGGGCGAGGCGATCCGCGATCTGACGATCGAGGGCCGCATGACCGTCTGCAACATGTCGATCGAAGCGGGCGCGCGCGCCGGCCTGATCGCCCCGGACGAGAAGACCATCGCCTATTTCGAGGGCCGGCCGAAGGCGCCGAAGGGCGAGAAGTGGGATGCCGCCGTCGCCTATTGGAAGACGCTCTTCTCCGACGAGGGCGCCCATTTCGACGCGGAGATCCGGCTGAACGCGGCCGATCTCAAGCCGAACGTCACCTGGGGCACCTCGCCCGAGGACGTCGTGGCGATCGACGGCGTGGTGCCGAACCCGGACGACATCCAGGACGAGACCAAGCGCGCCTCCAAGTGGCGGGCGCTCGCCTACATGGATCTGAAGCCGGGCCAGAAGATCACCGACATCGCCGTCGACACCGTCTTCATCGGCTCCTGCACCAACGGCCGCATCGAGGACTTCCGCGCCGCCGCCGCCGTGGCGAAGGGTCGCAAGGTGAAGTCCGGCGTGCGCGCCCTCGCCGTGCCGGGGTCGGGCCTGGTCAAGGAACAGGCGGAGGCCGAAGGGCTCGACAAGATCCTCGTCGAGGCCGGGTTCGAATGGCGCGAGCCGGGCTGCTCCATGTGTCTGGCGATGAACGCCGATCGGCTCTCGCCGGGCGAGCGGTCGGCCTCGACCTCGAACCGCAACTTCGAGGGCCGTCAGGGCTTCAAGGGCCGGACCCATCTGGTCAGCCCGGCGATGGCGGCCGCCGCCGCGATCACCGGCCATCTCGTCGACGTGCGCGATCTCGCCTGAGATCGACTCACTTCGCGATCATCGAAAGCCGGGGGGCGCCGCCTCCCGGCTTTCGTCGTCTTCGGGGCGCGTTCACATGGACGTTCGCATGGACTCGCGCAGGTTGTTCCACCGAAGCGGAACGTCGCCCTGCCCCGTCTCGGGACGCAAAAGTGAATCGCCGTCTCATCCGGCGGCGCCAAGTGCCGTGATCGATTCGTGATTTCGTGGTTCGGTCGTCACGGCCGACCACATCTCGAGGAGAACGGATCCCGAATCTCTGGGGATCAGCGATTCGGCCCCCGTTCGTTCCAGACTCGTTCCGGTTGCCCCGGCTTCGTGCAGACGAGGCGTCCGGGCGCGGACCGTCGCGTTCGGAAACAGATAAGGGGGCGAATTCGTCGCGAACCCATGCTAAGGATCGCGCTTCCCGATCCTCGTCGGATCCCTTCAGGCTCGATCGCGTGACCGCTCGCCCCTCGGCGCCCCGACCCTCCGATTTCGCCGCCTTGCCGCAGCTGCCGCCCTCGGTGAGAGCGCGCACGGTGACGGCCGTGCTCGGGCCCACCAACACCGGCAAGACGCACATGGCGATCGAGCGGATGTTGGCGCAGCCCTCGGGGCTGATCGGCCTGCCGCTCCGGCTATTGGCCCGCGAGGTCTGGGCCAAGATCGCCGAGCGCGTCGGCAAGCACGCGGTGGCGCTGATCACCGGCGAGGAGAAGATCGTTCCGCGCGACGCGCGTTACTGGGTCTCCACGGTCGAGGCGATGCCGCGTTCGGCCGACGTCGACTTCGTGGCGATCGACGAGGTCCAGCTCGCCGGCGATCTCGAGCGCGGCCATGTCTTCACCGATCGGATCCTGAACCTGCGCGGCCGTCACGAGACGCTGCTGCTCGGGGCGCTGACGGCGCGCGATCTGCTCGAGAAGCTGTTGCCCGGCATCAACGTGGTGACCCGGCCGCGCATGTCGCAGCTGACCTATGCCGGATCGAAGAAGCTGATCCGGCTGCCGGCGCGAACGGCGGTCGTCGCCTTCTCGGCGGAGGAGGTCTACGGCATCGCCGAGTTGATCCGGCGCCAGCGCGGCGGCGCGGCGGTGGTGATGGGGGCGCTCAGCCCGCGCACCCGCAACGCGCAGGTCGAACTCTTCCAATCGGGCGACGTCGACATTCTCGTGGCGACCGACGCGATCGGCATGGGCCTCAATCTCGACGTCGACCACGTCGCCTTCGCCGGCAGCCGCAAATTCGACGGCTGGCAGTATCGCGGGCTGACGGCGGCGGAATTCGGCCAGATCGCAGGACGTGCCGGACGGCATCTGCGCGACGGCACCTTCGGGGTGACGGGGCGGGTCGATCCCTTGCCCGACGAGCTGGTCGAACAGCTCGAGACCCATCAGTTCCAGCCGCTGCAGCGGTTCCAATGGCGCAATCCGGCGCTCGACTTCTCGTCGGTCTCGGCGCTGCGCCGGTCGCTCGACGAGGCGCCGCGCGAGGCCGGGCTGACGCGGGCGCCGCAGGCGGACGACCAGAGCGCGCTCGAACTCGCCGTCCGCGACGAGGAGATCGCCCGGCTCGCCCAGGGGCGGGAACGGGTGGCGCTGCTCTGGGACGTCGCCCAGGTGCCGGACTATCGCAAGATCGCGCCGGCCAACCACGCCGATCTGATCGCGACCCTCTTTCGATTCCTCGTCGAAAAGGGCACCATCCCCCACGACTGGATCGCTCGGCGCGTCGCCGAGGCGGATCGGGTCGAGGGGGACATCGATACGTTGTCCGCTCGTATCGCCCACGTGCGCACGTGGACCTTCGTCGCCAATCGACCCGACTGGTTGACGGACCCGGTCCATTGGCGCGACAAGACGCGCGCGATCGAGGATCGTCTGTCCGATGCCCTGCACGAGAGCCTGACCCGGCGTTTCGTGGATCGGCGCACTTCCGTCCTGATGAGACGCCTGAGAGAGAATGCCATGATCGAAGCGGAGATCACCACCGGCGGCGACGTGATCGTCGAGGGCCATCGGGTCGGACACCTCCAGGGGTTCCGGTTCGTCGCCGATCCGAGCGCCGAGGGCGAAGATGCGCGCGCGGTGCGGGCCGCCGCCGCCAAGGCGCTCGCCGGCGAGATCGAGGCGCGGGCGGAGAAGCTCTCCAAGGCGCCCGACGGCGAGTTCGTGTCGACCGCCGACGGGTCGATCCGTTGGCTCGGCGACACCGTCGCCAAGCTCGGACCGGGCCAGGAGGCGCTGCGCCCGACGGTGCTGCTGCTCGCCGACGAGCTGAGCGAGCCGGCGCGGGAGAAGATCCAGGCGCGTCTCGATCTGTGGATCACCGCGCAGATCGGCACGCTCCTGAAGCCGCTCACCGACCTCTACACCGCCCCCGATCTCGAGGGGCTCGGCAAGGGCGTCGCCTTCCGGCTGGTCGAGGCGCTGGGTGTGCTGGAGCGGTCGCAGATCGCCGAGGACGTCAAGGCGCTCGACCAGACCATGCGCGCCTCCTTACGCAAATACGGGGTGCGTTTCGGCGCCTATCACGTCTTCGTGCCGGCGCTCCTGAAGCCGGCGCCGAGCGCGCTGATCGCGCGGCTGTGGGCGCTCGCCAATCCCGACATCGACACCCATTCGGCCGGCGATCTCAACCATCTCTCGGCCTCGGGGCGTACCTCGATCCCGGTCGACAAGACCATCCCGAAGCAGCTCTATCGCATCGCCGGTTTCCGGGTGTGCGGCGAGCGCGCGGTGCGCATCGACATTCTCGAGCGTCTCGCCGACATCATCCGCCCGCTGATCGCGTGGAAGCCGATGGATCCGTCGGTGACGCCGCCGGACGGGGCGCTGGCGGGTGGCGGCGCCTTCACGGTCACGGTGGCGATGACCTCGTTGCTCGGCTGTTCGGGCGAGGATTTCGCCTCGGTGCTGAAGTCGCTCGGCTATCGCGCCGAGAAGCGCAAGGTGACGAAGGCGGTGACCCCGGTCGCGGCCGCGCCGGCGGGCGAGGCCGAGGCGGCCTCCGAGCCGGCGGCGCCCGCGACGGAGACCGAGACGCCGGTCGCCGAGGGCGCGCCGGAGGCGGTTCCGGCGGTCGAGGCCGTGGAGGCGATGGAGACGCCGACCGAGGTGCCGGTCGAGGTGGTCGCGGAGGCGCCGGCCGTCGAGGCCGAGGCCGAGCCGGTGGCCGAGACCGTCGAAGTGGAAATCGACGTGTGGCGTCCCGGCCGCTTCGATCGCGGCGAGCGGCATCATCACGGCCATGGCCATCGCGGTGGCGAGCGTGGGGGTGATCGTGGGCGCGGCGGCGATCGTCCGGAGCGTGGCGAGCGGCGCGAGGGCGGCAACGCCAACGCGGCCGGGCGGCGCGCGCGTGACGCGACCTTCCCGGGCAGTGGCGAAGGTCCGCGCGGTCCCCGTCCCGAGGGGGGGCGCGGACGTCCCGACCAGGGCCGGCCCGGTGGCGATCGCGGTCCGCGTCGCGACGATCGGCCGCGTCCCGAGCGCGTCGAGAAGCCGATGGATCCCAATTCGCCCTTCGCCAAGCTGATGGCGCTGAAGGCCGAGCTGGAGTCCAAGGGCAAGCCGGACACCAAGAAGTGATCGAGCGGATGGGCGCGCGGGGGATCCCGGGCGGCGAAGGACGGCGATGAGCGGCGACCGACAGCGCATCGACAGGTGGCTCTGGCACGCCCGCGTCGTCAAGACGCGGGAGGGGGCCAAGGCGCTGGTCGAGAGCGGCCGCGTGCGCGTCGACCGGGTGCGCGAGACCAAGGCGGGGGCGCCGGTCCGGATCGGTCAGGTGCTGACGGTGACGCTGCCGGCGCGGGTCCGCGTGCTCCGGGTGATCGGTTTCGTCGAGCAACGCGGGTCGGCGGAGGTGGCGAGCCGTCTCTTCGAGGATCTGTCGCCGCCGCCGGAGCCGACCGAGACCGCCGACGAGGCGCCGGCGCCGGGGGCGCGCGAACCCGGGGCGGGGCGCCCGACCGGGCGCGACCGGCGCGAGATCGACCGTCTGCGCGGCGGCGAGGAGAGCGAGGATTGAGACGACGGGCCGGGGGCGGTGGTGGTTCGCTCCGGTCCCTCGAGAGAGGGTTCGCGACGCAAAGGCGCGACACGCGCTTGCACCGGCGCCCGACCTCGGATAACCGAAACGCCGAGAGCAACGTCCGGCGTCTCCCCGCCCACGGGAGCGCCGGCGCCCATCCGGCCAGACCCTCAGCCGAGAGGATTGCGACATGACCTACGTGGTCACCGACAACTGCATCAAGTGCAAGTACACCGACTGCGTCGAAGTCTGCCCGGTCGATTGCTTCTACGAAGGCGAGAACATGCTCGTCATTCACCCGGACGAGTGCATCGACTGCGGCGTGTGCGAGCCGGAATGCCCGGCCGAGGCGATCAAGCCGGATACCGAGGACGGCCTCGACAAGTGGCTGGCTCTCAACACCGAATATTCGCAGAAGTGGCCGAACCTGACCGCCAAGCGCGACCACGCGCCCGACGCCAAGGATTACGACGGCCAGACCGGCAAGCTCGAGAAGTTCTTCTCGCCGAAGCCCGGCGAGGGCGACTGACGCAGAGAGTCGCCCGGTCGGGGCTCGCGATGCGTCGAACTCGCCCGGTCGGGCGAGTGGCCGACAGGCCGCTCCGACCGACGAGCAGGCGCGCCGCATCGCTTCGGGGCGCCTCTCGCGTGGACGATCGTCGGAACGGGGACGCTGAAAATGCGGCCGAGGCGATCGCTGCGGTGAAATGTCGCGCTGATGAACGAACGTCCGACGGCGACCCGAAAGGGTCGCCGTTCGCGCTTGCGAAAGGGCGATGCGGGGTCGGCGGCGTCGGGCGCGGGGGTGAGATCGGTCGCTTCCGGAGGGGGGGCTCGACGGCGGCGAGTTCACCTTCTCGCCAATGAGTGGCATGAGTGCGCAGCTCTGGCGATCGTCGCGCTTTCATGGGCGCATATTTTGTGGTATGCAATATCCCTCAGTCGTTTTCCCACCGGCTTTCTCCCCCAGCGGAGTTCCCGAATGATCGTCAGGATCATCGAAGTCTCTCGGACCGCGTCGGCCTCAACGCCGCTCTCGACCGAGACGAAGGAAGTCTTCGCCTCGTACCCGGTCTTCGGGTGGGAAAGCCCTCATCGGACCGGCTGATCTACGAGTGATCGCGCCCACGCTCTCCCGGTCGGGACCGGGCGAGTGGGCGTGTCCGCGACGGATCGACGTCGGCGGCCGTCGTCATTTCGGATGGCGCGGCGTCGTTTCTCGGAATGCCCCGACACGGGGCGGATCGACCAGGAGTATCGGGCGTATGGCCACCACCCCCATCAAGAAGACGTCTCAGACCCGCAACGGTTTCAAGGCGGGCGAACACATCGTCTACCCGGCTCATGGTGTCGGCCAGATCACCTCCATCGAGGAGCAGGAAATCGCCGGTTACAAGCTCGAACTCTTCGTCATCTCCTTCGAGAAGGACAAGATGACCCTGCGCGTTCCGATCACCAAGATCGCGACCGTGGGCATGCGCAAGCTGTCGGAGACCGCCGTGGTGAAGAAGGCGCTGGAGACCGTCAAGGGACGGGCTCGCGTCAAGCGCACCATGTGGTCGCGTCGCGCCCAGGAGTACGAGGCGAAGATCAACTCCGGCGATCTGGTGGCGATCGCCGAGGTGGTCCGCGATCTCTATCGCGCCGATACCCAGCCCGAGCAGTCCTATTCCGAGCGTCAGCTCTACGAGGCGGCGCTCGACCGGATGGCGCGTGAGGTGGCGGCGGTCGACCAGATCTCCGAGACCGAGGCGATCCGCCAGATCGAGACCAACCTGCAGAAGAACCCGCGTCGCGGCGCCAAGGCGGACGACGCCGACGCGGCGGTCGACGGCGCCGACTTCGGGGCCGACGACGAGCGCGAAGAGGCGGCGTGATCGCCGCTTTCGAGCCGTTCGAGTGATCGATGACGAGGGGCCGAGCGATCGGCCCCTCGTCGCGTTTCGGGGCCGACAGGGAGCCCGATGTCGCCTCTTCGCGTCTGCGGCGGGCGATTTTTCCGCCCATTCACGTCAATGAGAGGCATTCGCGAGAATATGGACGGGGTCGGCCGCATCCGGTAATCTTCGTAGAGCACGGTTCGAGGGAACCGATCGCGAGCGCCGTCGGGACCGACCGGGACGGCCGGCCGGCCCGAGGGACCCGATCGGGTCCGTTCTTCCGTGGGGAAGGAGACCAGCATGGCCGAACACGCGAGCGAACGCCGTCGTCTGGTGCGGGCCGCGATGAACGCGCCCTATCTCGAGCGCGAGGAAGAGCGCGATCTGGCGGTGCGTTGGCGCGAGCAGGGCGACGAGGCGGCGTTGCATCGTCTGACCGCCGCGCACATGCGCCTGGTGATCGCGATGGCCGCCAAATTCCGCCGTTACGGCCTCTCCAACGCCGATCTGATCCAGGAGGGTCACATCGGGCTTCTGGAGGCGGCCTCGCGGTTCGAACCCGAGCGTGAGGTGCGATTCTCGACCTATGCGGCGTGGTGGATCCGCGCGGCGATCCAGGACTACGTGCTGCGCAACTGGTCGATCGTGCGCGGCGGCACCTCCTCGACGCAGAAGGCGCTGTTCTTCAATCTGCGCCGCATCCGCGCCCGGCTCGCCCAGGAGAAGGGCGACATCGGCGAGGCGGCGATCGACCGCGAGGTGGCGGCGACGCTGGGCGTCTCGGTCGGCGACGTCGCGGCGATGGGCGCGCGGCTCTCCGGGCCCGACGCCTCGCTCAACGCGCCGCTCTACGATCGCGACGAGGCGAGCGGCGAGCGCCAGGACGCGCTGGTCGCCGATCAGATCGACGTCGACGAGGCGGTCGGAGCGACGATCGACGGCGAGCGGCGTCTGCGCTGGCTCGACGAGGCGCTGACCGTTCTCGACGAGCGCGAGTTGAAGATCGTGCGCGAACGGCGTCTGGCCGGCGACGGCGAGACGCTGGAGACGATCGGCCGCAGGCTCGGCATTTCCAAGGAACGGGTGCGGCAGATCGAGGCGCGGGCGCTCGAGAAGCTGCGCTCGGCGCTGCTCGCGCGTCAGCCGGACCGCGCCGCCTTCGTGTGACGGCGGTTCGGCGACGCGTGCGCCCCTGCCGGCATCGGGAAGCCGGCGTCAGGAATCGGAGACGATCTTGACGAGGCGGCCGACCTCGGGCGCGTCGTTCGGTCCGAGGCCGTTGAGGATGCGGAACAGCTCGACGCGACGCTCGCTGCCCGACATCTGCTCGGCGAGACGGTCGACGGTGTCGCCCGGCTTGACCCGCACGATGCGCAGATGCAGCGGCCGGAGACGGGCCGATTCCTCGGGCGTCAGCCGGCGGAAGCTCGCCATGGTCTCGTCGAGCGAGGTCTCGAGCGTCGCCTGACCCTCCTGGGCGGCGAAGATGAAGCGGAACACCGTCCGGCCCTTGCGCAGAAGGCCGATCTGGAAGATCCAGCCGTCGGCGCGGGCGGTGGCGGTGGCGACGGGGAAGTCGCCGATGGTGCGCTCGCGCACCGAGGTGGCGTCGAGCCCGTTGACCCAGCCGGTGCCGAGATAGTCGAGCAGCGAGGTTTCCGGCGGCAGCGACACGCCGTCGAAGCGCATGGCGGTGCCGGTCGCGTCGGTGCCGAGAACGGCCTTGGTGGTGTTCTCGAGGACATAGCCCGAGGGCACCGAGAACTGGATGCCGAGGCCCTTGTGCAGGAAGGAGCGGCCGCGCACGAAGCCCTCGGACGGGTCGTCGCCGAAGACCATGCCGTCGAGGCCGAGCAGATACTGGTCCTTCTCCTGCTCGCCGATGCCGGGGGCGCCGATCTCGCGCGCCGCGCGGACGGCGAAGGAGATGCGCTCCGGCGTCGAGGGATGGCTCGACAGGAAATCGGGGTTGCGCGAGGTGCCGCCGCCGCCGCGCTGGGTGCGGAAATCGGCGAAACGGGCCATCGACGACAGGAAGCGCGAGGAGGCAAAGGGGTCGAAGCCGGCGCGCGCCAGGGTGCGGATGCCGATGGCGTCGGCCTCGAGTTCCTGGACCTGGCTGAAGCGGGCGAGCGAGAGCTGGGTCGAGGCGAGGGCGAGGCGCTGGGCGTCCTGATCCTGCATGACGTTGGCGACGACGCGATTGACCTCGGAGGCCGCCTCGGCGCGGCGAGCCCGGGCGGCGGCGTGGCGGGTCGTCACATGGGCCATCTCGTGGGCGATGACGGCGGCCATCTCGGAGGTGTCGTCGGCGAGGGCGATCAGGCCGCGCGTCACGTAGAGATTGCCGCTCGGCAGCGCGAAGGCGTTGATCGCCGGCGAATTGAGGATGGTGATGCGGTAGCTCTGCGAGGGATCGTCGGAGGCGGCGACGAGGCGACCGACGGCGCGGGCCACGGCCTGGGCGGCGGCGGGGTCGTCGTAGAGGCCGCCGTAGGAGGCGACGATGCGCTCGTGCTCGGGATCCGACTTGGCGGTGGTCAGGCCGGCGGTGAGCGCGGGCTGGGTGCCCGAGGAGATCATCTGGTCGCGCATGCCGACGGAGCCGCAACCGCTCAGCGCGGCGAGCAGGCTCGCCACGGCCACGGTGCGCGCCCACGGCAGGTGCCGCGGTCTCCGAGAACGTTCCCCGATCTCGACAGCGTCCAGAACCAAACCCTTCACCTCTTCGCCGGCTCCAAGGCCGCCGGATCGTCGATCGCCATGCGTGGCGCGTCGCCCCTGCGGAGCACGACGCCACGGACGACGACACGGCGACCGCGCAGCCGGTCGAGGGCGATTCCCGCCCGTTCGAACCGGCTCCGGTCGTTATCGTTCATGACCACGGCGAAGTCACGCGTGATGTCGCCGCCGAAGTTCAGCCATGTCCGCCCGTGCGATCGACCGATCGACGTTACGTCACCCACCGCCACGGCGACATCGCCGACGACGGCGAGCAGGGTGCGGTCGGCGGGCCTGAGGCGCGAGGCCTCTTCGTCCCACAGACCACGTCTCGCCGCGCGCGCGACCGCCTCGCGATCGAGGAGGGCGCGCGTGCAGACCGCGTCGTCGGGGGTGGGGTCGACCCGGAGATGACCCTCGGCGACGAGATCACCCTCCAACCATTGACCGGACTCGGTGTCGACAAGATGGCCGCGCCGTCGTCCCCAGCGATCCTCGCCGAGATCGAGCAGGGAGAGCTCGCGTCCCTCGGCGCGGTCGGCGAGGGCGCGTCGCGAGGTCTCCGCTCGCAGGGCGACGGCCCGAGCGGCGCGCGGGTCGGCGCGGGCGGCGAGGGATCGCGGCACCTCGACCCCGGAGAGGCGGAGACGGCGGCCGTCGACGAGGCGCACTTCCTCGCCGCTGGCGACGCTCTCGACCCAGACGCTCTCGCTCGGACCGTCGAGGCAGAGGGTCTCGTCGGCGCGCGCCGGCAGGGCGAGAACCAGCGCGGCGATCGGCGGCGCGAGAGCGGCGAGCGCGCGGGGGGACAGCTTCGATCCGACCATTTCGCCCTCGACCTTCCCTGCTGCATCGGCGTTCGAAACATGCTATGCGACGCCCCGCGTCGATCCTCGCGCCGTCGTCACGCGCGCGGTCGACCCGGCGTCCGCGTCGCATCTCCCGGTAGCTCAGCAGGATAGAGCAACGGTTTCCTAAACCGTAGGTCAGGGGTTCGAATCCCTTCCGGGAGGCCATGCGGGCGGATTCTCCTGCCGCCACGTGCGTCGCGTCCTCCGATGTCTCGCGATGGAACTCGCAACGCGGTGTGACGTTTGGGAGACTCAGGGGGACCGACTTGGTGTCGGATCCACATTCCGATCTTATCGGAATGTTTATTTTTTGGTTCTTATGTCATGTCAGATCAGCTCGATCTTCGAAACGGGGTACCATCGATGAAATTCTCCATTGTCCTCGCCACCCTCGTCGGAGCCACTGCGATCGTGTCGTCGGCCAATGCCGCGGACATGGCCCGCAAGGTTCCCTACGCCGCTCCGGTCGTCGAGACCCGTGCCTACGACTGGTCGGGCTTCTATGCCGGCGCCATCCTCCAGTACGGCTTCGGTGACGACCGCGTCGGCATGGGCGGCGGCGTCTCCGCCGGCACGCTCCATCCGAAGGGCTTCGGTGGCGGTCTGACCGCCGGCTACAACTATCAGGCCGGCAACTTCGTCGCCGGTCTCGAGGCGGACGTCGCCCTGTCGGCGATGCGCGACAGCATCGACAGCGCCGTCTTCGGCGGCACCCGCGCCGAGACCAAGATGCCCTGGCTCGTCACCGTGCGTCCGCGCGTCGGCTATGCCTTCGACCGCGCCCTGATCTTCGCGACGGCCGGTCTCGCGGTCGGCGGTCTCGACACCGACATCACCGCGAACGCCCCCGCCGGCGTGCTGCACAAGTCGACCACCCGCGCCGGTCTGGCGGCGGGCGCCGGCGTCGAATACGCCGTCACCGACAAGATCTCGCTCAAGGCCGAGTACATGTACGTCAACCTGAAGTCGGATCGTTACGACTTCGGCCCGTACACCACCAAGGTCACCGGCGAGAGCCACAACGGCCGCGTCGGCCTCAACTACCGCTTCTGAGGTTTCGGGGCGCGCCCGCCGCGCTCCGCTCCTCGCGCGATCTTCCGCCGCCGGCGTTCGGGAAACCGAGCGCCGGCGGTTTCGTTTCGCCTCCCCGCGGCGCGGGCGGCGGTCACCCCCAAGCCGCCGCGAACTTCCTCGTGAGAGCCTTTCCGTATTGGTGAGAAGGATTGCGTCCGCGGCCGGGCGATGCCAGTCTGGCCGGACGAACGCCGCCGCCGAGCGGACAGACGAGGGGGAGGAATTCATGCCGTTGCCGACCGCATTCGAGGGACGCCTGAAACTGCCGGCGATCGTCTCGCCGATGTTCCTGGTCTCCGGGCCCGATCTCGTCGTCGCCTGTTGCCGGGCCGGGCTGGTCGGCACCTTCCCCGCGCTGAACCAACGTTCGAGCGAGGGCTACGAGGCGTGGCTCGACACGATCGAGGGCGCGCTCGGGCCGTCGGATGCGCCCTACGGGGTCAATCTGATCGTGCACGGCTCCAACAAGCGTCTCACCGCCGATCTCGAGACCACCGTGCGGCGCAAGGTGCCGCTGGTGATCACCTCGCTCGGGGCGGTCAAGGAGGTGGTCGACGCGGTCCATTCCTACGGCGGGCTGGTGTTCCACGACGTGATCAACCGGCGTCACGCGGAGAAGGCGGCGGAGGCCGGGGTCGACGGCATCATCGCGGTCTGCGCCGGGGCGGGCGGCCACGGCGGGCTCCTCAGCCCGTTCGCGCTGGTGCCGGAGATCCGCTCGTTCTTCGGCGGCACGATCGTGCTCGCCGGGGCGATTTCGACCGGGGCTCAGATCGCGGCGGCGCGGCTGATCGGCGCCGATCTCGCCTATATGGGCACCCGCTTCATCGCCACGACCGAGAGCATGGCGAAGGACGCCTTCAAGGAGATGATCGTCGCCTCCAGCGCCTCCGACATCCTCTACACCTCGGCGATCAGCGGCGTGAACGCCAATTTCCTGGCGCCCTCGATCATCGCCGCCGGGCTCGACCCGAAGAACCTGCCGGCCCACACCAAGCTCGACATGGACGGCGAGGCCAAGGTCTGGAAGGACATCTGGTCGGCCGGCCAGGGGGTGGGCTCGATCGCCGACGTGCCGAGCGCGGGCGAACTCTGCGCCCGGCTCGGCGAGGAGTTCGCGGCGGCGAAGGCGGCGGTGGCCGCGTTCTGAGCCTTCTCCGGGGAGGGGGAGACAGGCGTCTCCGTTTGGCCCAAGATGGACCGAACGACGGAGACCCTCCCCGATGAAGTCGCTGTTTCATCTCGCCTATCACGTCACCGATCTCGACGCCGCCCGGGCCTTCTACGGCGGCGTGCTCGGCTGCGCCGAGGGGCGCTCGACCGAGACCTGGGTCGATTTCGACTTCTTCGGCCACCAGATCTCGCTGCACCTCGGCGCGCCCTTCCCGGTCACCCGGACCGGGCGGGTCGGCGACCACATGGTGATGATGCCGCATCTCGGCGTGGTGCTCGGGCTCGACGACTGGATCGCGCTCGCCGCGCGGCTCGAGGCGGCGGGCGTCGCCTTCGACATTCCGCCGGTGGTGCGCTTTCCCGGCGAGCCGGGCGAGCAGCGGACGATGTTCTTCTTCGATCCCAGCGGCAATCCGATCGAGGTCAAGGGGTTCAAGGACTTCGACGGCGTCTTCGCCACCTGACCGGGGACCGCTCGCGGCGCCGGCGAGACGGGGTGCGACGAGAAACTTCGACTTTCGTTGATCGGCATCAATCCATCGCCGCGCCGTTCCGGGCACATGTGCAGGGGTCCTTTCCTTCAGAAGGCCAGCAGCGTGCCGCATCGCGACCACCCGTTCTTTCCCGACCTCTCGTCCTTCCTCGGTTTCCTCGAGGCGCGCGGCGATCTCGCGCGCATCGCCGAGCCGGTCTCGACCGTGCTCGACATGACCGAGGTCCATCGCCGCGTGTTGCGCGACGACGGTCCGGCGCTCCTCTTCGAGAAGCCGATCCTGCCGGACGGGTCGATGTCCGAGGTGCCGTGTCTCGTCAATCTGTTCGGCTCGGTGCGCCGGGTCGCGCGCGGCTTCGGCATCGAGCCGGACGGGCTCGGGCGGCTCGGCGACGAACTGGCCAGCTTGCGCGATCCGACGCCGCCGGAGGGGTTCAAGGACGCGATCGCCCGGTTGCCGCTGATCGCCGCCGCCCTGAAGACGCGACCGCGCCGGGTCCGTTCGGCGCCGGTGCAGGAACGGGTTCTCCTCGGCGAGGAGGTCGATCTCTCGCGTCTGCCGATCCAGACGTGCTGGCCGGGCGAACCGGCGCCGTTGGTGACCTGGGGCCTCGTCGTGACCGGCCCGCCCGACGATCGCTCGACGGCGCATGCCAACGTCGGCGTCTATCGGATGCAGGTCGCCGGGCGCAATCGGCTGATCGCGCGCTGGCTCGCCCATCGCGGCGGCGCCGCGCATCACCGCGCCTGGGCGAAGCAGGGGCGCGACATGCCGATCGCGGTGGTGATCGGGGCCGATCCGGCGACGATCCTGTCGGCGGTGCTGCCACTGCCGGAGACGCTGTCGGAACTGCATTTCTCCGGCCTCTTGCGCGGCGAGCGGGCGCGGTTGGTCGACTGCCGGACGGTGCCGCTCCGGGTGCCGGCGGAGGCCGAGTTCGTGCTCGAGGGCTTCGTCTCGGCGACCGAGACCCTGCCGGAGGGGCCCTACGGCGATCACACCGGCTATTACAACGCCGTCGAGCCGTTCCCGGTGATGACCGTGACGGCGATCACCTCGCGGCGCGCGCCGATCTGGCTCTCCACCTATACGGGGCGCCCGCCGGACGAGCCGTCGCGGATCGGCGAGGCGTTCAATCGGCTGTTCCTGCCGCTCCTGAAGAAGCAGTTCCCCGAGGTGGTCGATTTCTGGCTGCCGCCGGAGGCCTGTTCCTACCGGGTCGCGGTGGTCTCGATCGACAAGAGCTATCCCGGTCAGGCACGGCGCGTGATGATGGGGCTGTGGTCGATGCTGCCGCAGTTCGCCTATACGAAATTCGTGATCGTGGTCGATCGCGACATCGACGTGCGCGACTGGACCGACGTGATCTGGGCGATCTCGACGCGCTCCGACAGTTCGCGCGACACGATGTTGGTCGACAACACGCCGATCGACTATCTCGACTTCGCCTCGCCCAAGACCGGGCTCGGCGGCAAGATGGGCCTCGACGCGACCACCAAGATCGGCAGCGAGACCGACCGCGAATGGGGCCGGGTGCTGGCACCCGACGCGGCGGTGGTCGCGCGGGTCGACGCGCTGTGGTCGCGTCTCGGCCTGGGAGGAGAGAGCCGATGAACCGGCGTCCGCGCATCGTCCTCGGGCTCACCGGCGCCTCCGGCGCGGCGATCGGCCTGCGTCTCGCCGAGCTTCTCGCGGGCGCCGAGGTGCATCTCGTCGTCACCGCCGCCGGCGAGAGGACGCTGCGCGAGGAGGTCGGCGCCGATGCCCTCGACCGGCTCGAAGGGCTGGTCCATCGCCGTCATCCGATCGGCGACATCGGGGCGGCGATCGCCAGCGGGTCCTTCGCAACCGAGGGCATGATCGTCGCGCCCTGCTCGATGCGGGCGGTCGGGGCGATCGCCGCCTCGCTCGCCGACGATCTCCTCGTGCGCGCCGCCGACGTCCATCTCAAGGAGCGGCGGCCGCTCGTCCTGATCGCGCGGGAATCGCCCCTCCATCTCGGCCATCTCCGGGCGATGGCGGCGGTCACCGAATATGGCGCGGTGGTCGCGCCGCCGGTGCCGGCCTTCTATCTGCGTCCGGCGACGGTCGACGACGTCGTCGATCAGATCGCGCGGCGGGCGCTCGCGCTCCTGCGGGTGCCGGATCTGCCGGAGCCGACCGCCTGGCTCGGCGAGGGGCCCGCCCCATGACGACGCCGGTCGCGGCGCGCCTGCCGCCCCATCGCCTGTTCTTCACGCTGGCGGGGCTCGGCGGCATCGTCGTGGTGGGGGGCGTGCTGGCGTCGCGTCTCGGTCTGCCGGCGCCCTTCGACGGGGTGCCGCTCGGGCCGTGGCATGGTCATGAAATGGTGTTCGGCTGCTTTGCGGCCGCCTTCGCCGGGGTACTGCTGACCGCCCTGCCGCGCTGGACGGGATCTCCGCCGGTCACGCCCGCCACGGTGCTGGCGCTCGCCGGCTGCTGGCTGACGGGGCGGGTCGGTCAACTGCCCTTCGCGGTCGAGGACGGGAGCGCGCTCGTCGCCGTGCGTGGTCTCTCCGCCGTCTTTCCGGCGGCGCTGGCGGTCACGGCGGGGATGCGGATCGCGCGCGCCGGGGATCGGCGCGACGCGCTCGTGCCGGTGATTCTGACGGCGCTCGCGGTGGTCGATCTGCTCGTCTCGCTCGAGCGTCTGCCGGTCGACATGGGCGAGCGTCTCGGCCTCGGGGCGGCGCTCGCCATCGCCACGCTGGTCGGCGGGCGGGTGACGCCCGCCTTGACGCGCCATCTCGGCAAGAGCCGGGGCGCCGAGCCGGAGCTGTGGCGGCCGCCCGGTCTCGAGGCCGCCGTGGCGGTCTCGACGCTCGTCGCGGTGGTGGCCTGGGGTTTCGACCCGAACGCGCCGGCGACGGTCGCGGCGCTGACGGTGGCGGCTCTCGCCCATGCCCTGCGGCTCGCCGGATGGTCGGGGGTGACGACGCTCGCGCGGCCGAGCTTTCTCGCGCTCCATCTCGGCTATGCCTTCCTGCCGTTCGGCTTCGCCCTCACGGCGCTCGCCGGGCACCTCGACGACATTCGCTTCGCCGACGCGGGGTTCCATGCCTGGGGGGCCGGGGTGCTCGGTCTGATGTGCGGGGCGGTCCAGGCGAGCGTGGTGCGGCGCCACGGCGGCCGCGCGCTCAGGGTCGACCGGATCGCCGATCTCGCCTGCGCCGCCTTCCTGGCGGCGGCGGTGGCGCGCATGGCGGCGCTCTTTCTCGACGATTCGTCGCGGGCGATGGTCTGGGCGGGGGCGGCGTGGTGGCTCGGGCAGGCGGGTCTGATCGTCTCGGCGCTGCGCCCGACGCCGGCCCCGGCACCGGACGGTTCGGCCGCTCCGCCGATCGAGGCCCGAGCGGCGCCTCCGATGTGAGGCGAGGCGGAGGAGCGTCGGAAAACAAAAAGGCCGCCCGAAGGCGGCCGTTTTGCAAGTCCCTCGAACTTCGAGGGAAATTGGAGCGGGAGAAGGGATTCGAACCCTCGACCCCAACCTTGGCAAGGTTGTGCTCTACCCCTGAGCTACTCCCGCATCCTGGGTATGTGCCGGCGTCGCCGCCGGACGGGCGCCTCTATGCCCCAGCTTTTTCCTTTCTGCAAGCCCGATTTTTCGAAGATGTGCGCCGCGACGGGTTGTCCACAGGCGTCTCACGAAAAAACATGAGGTTCTCCAATGGGATGAACAAAAAAACTGAAGTTCTTGCCGGAACCGCCCCGGAGGCCGGTCGGCGGGGCGGCCGAGGGGGAGGGACGGCGCCGGCATCGCGGGTCGAGCGCGATCGAGGGGTTCGCGGGGTTTCTTCACCCGCGCGGGCCGGGTTGCCTCGCCGGGGCGCGGTCCCTTAAGGTCCGGCCGGCCCCTCGCTCCGCTTCGGATCCCGCCATGCCGATCTCCCGTGCCGACCTTCTCGCCCGCCTCGCCGATCTCGGCATCGCCACGACGACCCGAGACCACGAGGCCGTCTTCACGGTGGCCGAGAGCCGATCGGTCAAGGCGGCCATCCCCGGCGCCCATTCGAAGAACCTGTTCCTCAAGGACAAGAAGGGCCGGATCTTCCTGGTCACGGCGGAAGGCGACGCGGCGATCGATCTGAAGGCGATCTCCGGCGTGATCGGCGCCTCGGGCCGGGTCACCTTCGGCAAGCCGGAGCTGCTCCTCGAGCTCGTGGGCGTGACGCCGGGCTCGGTGACGCCGTTCGGCATCGTCAACGACACCGAGGGCCGGGTCACCGTGGTGATCGACGCGGCGATGATGGAGCACGAGATCCTCAACTTCCATCCGCTCGAGAACACCGCGACCACCTCGATCCGGCGCGAGGACTTCGTCCGTTTCCTCGAGGCGACCGGCCATCCGCCGCTGATCGTCGCCGTCTCGAACGGAAAGGTCGCGTTCGAACCCTGAGATCGACCCACGGACGGTGGTCTCGGCGATTGCGGAACGCCGCCGTTCATCCCATCTTGGGGGAGACAGGATCCCCCGCGCGCGCCGCCGGCCCGTTTCGCGAGCCCGAGCGGCGGTCCGCCGACCAGAGCGAAGAAAGACGATCATGACCGGCCCCACCTTCACCTTCTCTCCCGGCCTCAGCCCCTCCAAGCCGGCTCAGCCGGCCGCGCCGGCCGGCGGCGGCGACGATCTGGTGCGCGAGACCACCACCCGCGACTTCATGAAGGACGTCATCGAGGCCTCGGCGACGGTGCCGGTGCTGGTCGACTTCTGGGCGGAATGGTGCGGGCCGTGCAAGCAGCTCGCTCCGGCGATCGAGAAGGTGGTCCGCGCCGCCAAGGGCAAGGTGAAGCTGGTCAAGATGAACATCGACCACCACCCCGAGGTGGCCGGTCAGATGGGCATCCGCTCGATCCCGGCGGTGATCGCCTTCAAGGGCGGCCAGCCGGTCGACGGCTTCATGGGCGCCTTGCCGGAGAGCCAGATCAAGACCTTCATCGACAAGATCTCCGCCGGCGGGGCGCCCTCGCCGGTCGAGACGCTGATCGCCGAGGGCGAGGCGGCGCTGGCGGCGGGTGATCTCCAGACGGCGTCGCAGCATTTCGCGGCCGTGCTGCAGGCCGAGCCGGACAATCTCGCGGCGATCCTCGGGCTCGCCGACGTCTGCGTGAGCGCGGGCGAGTTCAAGGAGGCGGAGGAACTGCTCGCCTCGGTGCCGGCGGCGGCGTCGGCCGATCCGCGCGTGGCGGCGCTCAAGGCGCGCATGGCGCTGGCGCAGCAGAGCGCCGATCTCTCCGACGTGGTCGAGCTCGAGGCGCGGATCACCCGCGATCCCAACGATCATCAGGCCCGGTTCGACCTCGCCCTGGTGCTCGCCGCCAAGGATCACAAGCAGGAGGCCGCCGATCAGCTGATCGAGATCTTCCGTCGCGACCGCGCCTGGAACGACGACGGCGCCCGCAAGCAGCTGCTCACCTATTTCGAGGCCTGGGGCAACAAGGACCCGGCGACGCTCTACGGCCGCCGCCGTCTCTCCTCCGCGCTGTTCTCGTGAGGGCGGACGCATGACGCGGGCCGGCAACGAGGTCTACGACGGGCCGGGCGACCTGCCGGCGGTGGTGCCGGTGTTCCCGCTCGCCGGGGTGCTCTTGTTGCCGCGCCGGGTGTTGCCGCTCAACATCTTCGAGCCGCGCTATCTGGCGATGATCGAGGCGGTGCTGTCCGGCGATCGGCTGATCGGCATGATCCAGCCGCGTCTCGACACGCCCCATCCGATGATCCCGTCGCGACCGCCGCTGGAGCGGGTCGGCTGCGTCGGCCGGCTCACCCAGTTCGGCGAGACCGGCGACGGGCGGCTGACCATCGGACTGACCGGCATCGCCCGCTTCCGGGTGGTGGAGGAACTGGCGACGACGACGCCCTATCGGCTCTGCCAGATCGACGCCGCGCCCTTCGCGACCGACTTCGAGGCGGGACGCGGCGAAGCGGTGGTCGATCGCGCGGCGGTTCTGAAGACGCTCTCGGCCTGGCTCGCGGTGCATGCGCCGCAGCTCGATCGCTCCGGCTTCGAGGAGGCCGGCAACGAGGCGCTCGTCGACGGTCTGGCGATGATGTCGCCGTGCGGGCCGCGCGAGAAGCAGGCGCTGCTCGAGGCGCCGAGCCTCGAGGAACGGGCGGCGCTTCTGATCGCCATCACCGAGCGTTCGCTCGGCGGCGAGGGCACGCCGACCGGCCCGTTGCAGTGAGACCGAGCTCACGAGGTTTCGACCCATTCGAAACGTCGAGGGCGAAGGCAAGCCCGAACGGGCGTCGGCCGGCCAGGCCGTGACACTCATGAAATTCGGACAGGTCCGAATTTCATGAGCTTGGGATGAGACCCGAAGGAGAGGCGCGATGGTGGACGTTCCGGTGACCGAGGATCGCCGTCGGGGACAGCTCGATCCGAAGCTGCTCGAACTCCTGGTGTGTCCGATCTCCAAGGGGCGGCTCGAATACGACGCCGCCGCGCAGGAGCTGATCTCGCGCTCGACCAAGCTCGCCTATCCGATCCGCGACGGGGTGCCGATCCTGCTGCCCGAGGCGGCGCGCGAGATCGACTGATCCCGTCGCCGGTCCTGCCCGCTTCGACGGCAGATGCGCAAGCGGCGGGCGCGCCGCTCGGGCGGGGTCGATGCCGAGGGCCGGAGATGGGCGGTTCGGCGATGGCATGCGGCTTGCGACGGCGGGCGTGCCGGCGCGGGAGCGATCCGATCGGGACGACGCGGCGGCCGGGTCGGGGATGCGCCCGTTGCCGCCATCCCGGCCGGAGACGACGACCGATGAAGCGTTCGGACCTCACCGAGAAGATCCTCGACATCAAGCGTGAGAAGGGCTGGTCCTGGGCCCATGTCACCGGCGAGATCGGCGGCATGTCGCCGGTTCTGATCGTCGGCGCGCTGCTCGGCCAGATGAAGCTGGTGAAGCCGCTGGCGGCCAAGGCGGCGGCGCTGTTCGGCCTCTCGGCGGCGGAAGAGGCGATGCTCAACGAGGTGCCGATGCGCGGCGAGGGCATCGCCATGCCGCCGACCGATCCGCTGATCTATCGCTTCTACGAGCTGATCATGGTCAACGGCCCGGCCTGGAAGGCGCTGATCGAGGAGGAGTTCGGCGACGGCATCATGTCGGCGATCGACTTCGACTTCGATTTCGAACGCCAGCCCGATCCCAAGGGCGACCGGGTGCGCATCACCATGTCGGGCAAGTTCCTGCCCTACAAGTATTACGGGGCCGAACAGGGCATCCCGCCGCTCGGCTACAAGGAAGACTGAGCGGGCGCGGGCGGGCGCCGATGGGCGCCCGTCAGTGGTCCAACCCGGCGACGGCGCGGGCGAAGTCCTTCGCGTCGAAGGGTTCCAGATCCTCGACGCCCTCGCCGACGCCGATGAAGTGGACCGGCAGGCCGAACTTCTCGGCGACGGCGACCAGAATGCCGCCGCGGGCGGTGCCGTCGAGCTTGGTCATGACGAGGCCGGTGACGCCGGCGACCTTGCCGAAGATCTCGACCTGATTGACCGCGTTCTGGCCGGTGGTGGCGTCGAGGGTCAGGATCACGTCGTGCGGCGCGGTCGGATCCTGCTTCTTGATCACGCGGATGATCTTCTCGAGCTCGGCCATCAGCTCGGCGCGGTTCTGGAGGCGGCCGGCGGTGTCGATCACCACCACGTCGGAGCCGGTCTCGCGGCCGGTCACCAGGGCGTCGAAGGCGAGGCCGGCGGCGTCGGCCCCGGGCTCGCGGGCGACGACGGTGGCGCCGGTGCGGGCGCCCCAGATCTTCAGCTGTTCGATCGCGGCGGCGCGGAAGGTGTCGCCGGCGGCGAGCGTCACCTTGCGGCCCTCGCGGGCGAGCTTCATCGACAGTTTGCCGATGGTGGTGGTCTTGCCGGAGCCGTTGACGCCGACGACGAGGACCACGTGCGGCTTGGCGGTGCCCTCGATCTCGAGCGGCTTTGCCACGGGCAGCAGGACCTTCTCGATCTCGGCGGCGAGCACCGCGCGGACCTCGCCGTCGGTGATCTCCTTGTCGTAGCGATCCTTGCGCAGCGCCTCGGTGATGCGGGTGGCGGTGGCGAGGCCGAGGTCGGCCTGGATCAGGATGTCCTCGAGCTCCTCCAGCGTCTCCTCGTCGAGACGGCGCTTGGTGAAGATCGCGCCGATGCCCGAGGTCAGGGCCGAGGAGGTGCGGCCGAGGCCGGACTTCAGCTTCTGCCACCACGAGGTCTTCACTTGCGCGGGCGGGGTGAGATCGATCGCCGGGGGCGGCGTGACCTCGGGCGCGGCGGGTTCGCCCGGCGCCTCGACCTCGACGTCCGCCTCGACCTCGGCGGCGGTCTCGACCGGGCCGGCGGCGGTGGTCGCCGGTTCGAGCACGGGCTCGATCGGGGCCTCGGCGGTGGGCGCCTCCGTTTCGGCGGGCGCCTCCGTTTCGGGGGGCAGGGGCGCGGGTTCGTCCGGCTCGACGGTGGGGACGGGGGCGGCCGGGGCGGGCACTTCGGCGACGGGGTCGGCGGGCTTGCCGCTCTTGCCGAACAGGCGGCCGAACAGACCGCGTTTCTCGGGTTCGCTCATGTCATGCCTTCGCTTCGCCGGAGGGGAGGGCCACGGCCCGCAGCACACCGTCCGCATGGCCGGTGACGCGGGCGGCGACGATGTCGCCGATGGGCAGATTGGAGACCCCGGCGGCGTCGACGCGGACGGGGAAGAAGCGTTCGGTGTGGCCGAAGTCGGCCTTCTCGATCAGCACCGAGGCGGTGCGGCCGATCTCGGCGTCGAGGGCCTTCGCGAGCGCGGCCTCGCCGGCGGCGCGCAGGCGGGCGGCGCGATCCTTGATCACCGCCTTCTCGAGCTGCGGCATGCGCGCGGCCGGGGTGCCGGGGCGGGCGGAGAAGGGGAAGACGTGGGTGAAGGTCAGGCCGCAGTCCTCGACGAGTCGCACCGTGTTCTCGAACATCGCCTCGGTCTCGGTCGGGAAACCGGCGATGAGATCGGCGCCGAAGACGAGATCGGGGCGGCGGGCGCGGAGATCGGCGCAGAACCGCACCGAATCGGCGCGGCCGTGGCGCCGCTTCATGCGCTTCAGGATCAGGTCGTCGCCCGATTGCAGCGAGAGATGGAGGTGGGGCATCAGGCGCGGCTCGGCGCCGATGCGCTCGATCAGCTCGTCGTCGGCCTCGACCGAATCGATCGAGGAGATGCGCAGGCGCTCGAGCGCCGGGACCTGGTCGAGCAGCGCGCCGACGAGGCGGCCGAGCCGCGGCGCCCCCGGCAGGTCGCCCCCCCAGGAGGTGATGTCGACGCCGGTCAGCACCACCTCGCGATAGCCACGCTCGGTCAGTCCCCGGATCTGGTCGACTACGGCGCCGGCCGGCACCGAGCGCGAATTGCCGCGCCCGTAGGGGATGATGCAGAAGGTGCAGCGGTGGTCGCAGCCGTTCTGGACCTGGACGAAGGCGCGGGTGTGCTCCTCGAAACCCTGGACCATGTGGCCGGCGGTCTCGCGGACGGCGAAGATGTCGTTGACCCGGACCTTCTCGGTCGCGCCGATGCCGAAGTCGGCGAGCGCGCCCCAGGAGGCCGCCTCGAGCTTGGCGTCGTTGCCGAGCACCAGATCGACCTCGCCCATGGCGGCGAAGGTCTCGGGCTCCACCTGCGCGGCGCAGCCGGTGACGACGATGCGGGCGCCGGGACGCTCGCGACGGGTGCGGCGGATGGTCTGGCGGGCCTGACGCACCGCCTCGGCGGTGACGGCGCAGGTGTTGACGATCACGACGTCGTCGAGACCCGCGGCGCGGGCCTGCTCGCGCATGGTCTCCGATTCCGCCGTGTTCAACCGACACCCGAGCGTGACCAGTTCGACGCTCACTCCGCCGCTCCCCGCGCCGGCGCGTTGCGGACCCAGGTCAGGGTGTCGCGATCGATCACGCCCTCGAACTCGGTCTCGATCGGGCCGGTCATCATGACGTGGTCGTCGGTCTCGCGCCAATGGATGAGGAGGTCGCCGCCGGGCAGCGTCACGCGGACGCGGCGGCCGGTGCGGCGGGTGCGGGCGCTCGCGACCGCCGCGGCGCAGGCGCCGGTGCCGCAGGCGCGGGTGATGCCGGCGCCGCGTTCCCAGACCTTCAGGGTCAGGCTCTCCGGACTCGTCACGTGGGCGAGCGAGATGTTGGCGCGTTCTGGGAAGATCGGGTGATTCTCGAGCATCGGGCCGATGGTCTCGAGGTCGTAGGCCTCGACGTCGTCGACCCAGAAGATCGCGTGCGGATTGCCCATCGACACCGCCGTGGGCGAATGGAGGATCGGCGCGTCGATCGGGCCGATCTGCAGCTCGATGGCGCGGGTGTCGGCGAAGGGCTCGGCGAGCGGGATTTCGTCCCACTTCAGGCGCGGCGCCCCCATGTCGACCGTGACCATCTCCGGCGCGCCGGCGTCGGCGGCATGGAGGAGGCCGGCGCGGGTCTCGATGGTGACCGCGTCCTTGCCCTTCTCGCGCATCAGCACCCAGCCGATGCAGCGGGTGGCGTTGCCGCAGGCGGAGACCTCGCCGCCGTCGGCGTTGTCGATCCGCATGAAGGCGTCGGCGCCGGCGGGCGAGCGCTCGATGGTGATCATCTGGTCGAAGCCGATGCCGGTCCTGCGATCGGCGAGACGAGCGATCTCCTCCGGCGTCAGGCGCGGCGCGCCGGCGCGGGCGTCGAAGACGAGGAAGTCGTTGCCGAGCCCGTTCATCTTGCGAAAGGGGATCGCGGTGGTCATGGTCGCTCCAGAACTTCGAGGCGGCCGCGACGCATGCGCGACCGGGCGGCGGGCATGGCCCGTCGCCGATCCTCCACATATGGCGAAACTCCGGTGAAAAGACCAGTGCGAGGCGAGCGATGAACGAGGCGAAGAGCGCGGAAACCGGCGCGGTGAACCCGCATGGACACGGTCGGGCCTCCGATTGGATCGAGCGGCATCTGATCGGCGCGACCCCGGGCGGGACGGTGATCGACGTCGCCTGCGGCGCCGGCCGGCATCTGCGGCGGGCGCTGGCGCTCGGCCACCCGGTGGTGGGGCTCGATCGCGACGTCTCCGGCCTCGCCGATCTCGCGGGCGAGGCGGGCGTCGAGATCGTCGCGCACGACATCGAGGCGGAGGGCGGTCTCGCGCTGCCGCTCCAGGGGCGCCGCTTCGCCGGGGTGATCGTCACCAACTATCTCCACCGGCCGCTCTTCCCGGTGCTGCGCGATCTCGTCGCCGAGGACGGGATGCTGCTCTACGAGACCTTCGCGCGCGGGCAGGGCCGGCACGGCAAGCCGTCGAAGCCGGCCTTCCTGCTGGAGCCGAACGAGCTGCTCTCGCCGGCGCTGATCGAGGGTCTCGTGGTGATCGCCTTCGAGCAGGGCGAACTGCCGGCCGATCTCACCGTGACGCGCAACGCCAAGATCGTGCAGCGGATCTGCGCGGTCGGGCCGAAGCACCCGTGGGCGGAGGCGGCGCCGCGCCCGATCGGTTTCCGCTGACGTGACGTCGCGCCGGGCCTCGACGATCTCGCGAAGGCGGCGGCGGCGTGCCATGGTGCGGGCGAACGGACGATTCGGGGCCGAGCCCCCGATCGGTGGAGACGAGAGCCATGCGGTTCGACCTGCGGATGGGACTGACGAGCGTGGCCTCGGGCCTCGCGATGCTGGCGGTGGCCGGCGCGGCCGTAGCACAGACGACGGGCGCGCCGACGCTCGCCATCGAGCGTCAACCGCCGATCGGCACCCAGCCGGTCGCCCCGGCGCCGGTCCTGGTGCCGCAGGTGAGCGGTCCGCCGATGGTGACGCAGCCGCCGGTCGTTCCGGCGCCGGTGGTGGTGCCGCCCGGCCCGCCGCCGGTGGCGGTGCCCGCGCCGATCGCCCCGAGCCCGGTGTTCGTGCTGGAGACGCCGAAGACGCAAGGATCGTCGGCGCCGAAACCGGCCGAAGCCCCCGCCGCCGCGTCTACCCCCGCCCCCGCCGAGAGCGAAGCGAAGCCGGCCGAGCCGAAGCCGGCCGAAGGTACCTCCGAGCCGAAGCCGACGGCCCCCGAGTCGTCGGACCCCGCCGCGTCCGCGCCGGCTCCGGTGGCGCCCTCGACCGCCGCTCCGGCCGAGCCCCCGGCCGCCGCTCCGAAGCCCGAGGCCCCCGCCGCGACGCCGGCTCCTGCTCCCGCTCCGGCACAGCCGGTCGTCCCGCTCGCCGAACCGCCGGCCGCGCCGGCTCCGGCTCCCGCGCCCGAGGCGACCGAGACGGGGCCGACCACCGAGGAGGTCGAGATGACGCCTCGCCCGGTTCTGTTCGTGACCGGGGTCACCACGTGGGATCAGGCCGAGGAGAAGCTCGGCTCGGTCTTCGCCACCCTGGCTCAGGCGGCGAAGAAGCTCGGCATCGCCGAGCCCGGCGCGCCGCTGGTGGAATATATCGAGAGCGACAGCGACGACGTCGGCTTCCGCGCGATGCTGCCGGTCTCCGCGCCGCCCAAGGGCAAGTTGCCCAAGGGGGTGAAGGCCGGCCGATCGCCGGGCGGCAAGGCGCTCCGGTTCCGTCACAACGGGCCGCTCGACGACCTCGAGGAGGTCTACGGCCGGATCGACGACGAATTGGCCAAGCGCGGCGTCGAGGCCAAGACCATTCTCGAGCAATACGACGGGGACGCGCTCGCCTCGCCGGAGGATCGGGTGGTGGTGGACGTCTACGTCTTCGTGAAGTGAGGAGCGAGGCGCCGGGCGCGTCCCGTCGCGACCGGCGTCCCGGCACGGGCGGAGGCACCGCGTCGCGCGTGAAAATCGGCGCGGACCTTGACTCTCGGCGCGGCGGCGGGTAACCGTCGCGCCATTCTCGTCGACTCCGTCGTCGATCCGCCGACCGAGGCATACCGTCAAGACCTCGGAGGTCACCGTCCGCCAGCGCGATGCGCCCGCGGGCGCGTTTCCGCTTGGGGGTTCGCGAACGCGGGCGACGGGCCGAGACAACCGGGACCGACAGCCCATGTTCGACACCCTCTCCGAACGCCTTTCCGGCATTCTGGACAAGCTCACCCGCCGCGGCGCCCTCTCCGAGGCCGACGTGGGCGAGGCGATGCGCGAGGTGCGTCGCGCCCTGATCGAGGCGGACGTCGCCCTCGACGTGGTGAAGTCCTTCACCGACAAGGTGCGCAACCGGGCGATCGGCCACGAGGTGCTGCGCTCGGTCACCCCGGGTCAGCAGGTCATCAAGATCGTCCACGACGTGCTGGTGGAGACGCTGGGCTCGGAAGCCAAGCCGATCGATCTGCATGCGCCGGCCCCGGTCGCGATCATGATGGTCGGCCTCCAGGGCTCGGGCAAGACGACGACCTCGGCCAAGATCGGCAAGCGGCTGACCGAGCGCAACAAGGTCAAGGTGCTGCTCGCCTCGCTCGACACCCGCCGTCCGGCGGCGCAGGAGCAGCTGCGCGTCCTCGGCGAGCAGATCGGCGTCGACACGCTGCCGATCGTCGCCGGCCAGACCCCGACCCAGATCGCCGAGCGCGCCGAAATGGCCGCCCGTCTCGGCGGTTACGACGTGGTCGTGCTCGACACCGCCGGCCGCACCCACATCGACGAGCCGCTGATGCTCGAGATGGCCGAGATCAAGAAGATCGCCCGGCCGCACGAGATCCTGCTGGTCGCCGACAGCCTCACCGGCCAGGACGCGGTCAATCTCGCCAAGTCCTTCGATCAGCGCGTCGGCATCTCCGGCATCGTGTTGACCCGCATGGACGGCGACGGCCGCGGCGGCGCCGCGCTGTCGATGCGCGCGGTCACCGGCAAGCCGATCAAGCTGGTCGGCGTCGGCGAAAAGGCCGATGCGCTCGAGGATTTCGATCCCGCCCGCATCGCCGGCCGCATCCTCGGCATGGGCGACATCGTCGCGCTGGTCGAGAAGGCCGCGCAAGAGATCGACATGAAGAAGGCGGCCGACATGGCCGCCAAGATGAAGAAGGGTCAGTTCGACCTGGACGATCTCGCCGATCAGCTCGGGCAGATGAAGAAGCTCGGCGGCATGAAGGGCATCATGGGGATGCTGCCCGGCATGGGCAAGATGAAGGGCCAGCTCGACGGTCTCGACGAGAAGGTGTTCGACCGTCAGGTGGCGATCATCCGCTCGATGACGCCGAAGGAGCGCCGCAAGCCCGAACTCCTCGCCGCCAGCCGCAAGCGTCGCGTCGCCGCCGGCTCCGGCACCCGGGTCGAGGACGTCAACAAGCTCCTCAAGATGCATCGCCAGATGGCCGACATGATGAAGGCCATGGGCAAGAAGAAGGGCGGCATGTTCGGCGGGTTGGGCTCTCTGCTCGGCGGCGGCATGCCGCAGGTCGATCCGGCGGAACTGGAAGCCATGGCCAAGTCCGGCCAGATGCCGCAGCTGCCGCCCGGTGGCCTCGGCGGGATGGGCGGCCTGCCGACCCTGCCGAAGGGCATGGGGCTTCCGGGCATGGGACTGCCGAAGGGCCCGCTGCCCCCGGGGTTCAGGAAGAAGTGAGTTTCTCCCGCCGATCCACTCGCGAGCGTCGCTCGGAGCGGGCGGCGGGGTGGAAGGTTTCGGAATTCCCCGAACCTCGGTTCGGGTCACACGAACAGTCGAAGATCACAAGAAAGGAAGAGCCATGTCGCTCAAGATCCGTCTCGCCCGTGGTGGCTCCAAGAAGCGCCCGGTCTATCGCATCGTCGTCGCCGACGCGCGTTCGCCCCGCGACGGCCGCTTCATCGAGAAGGTCGGCACCTACAACCCGATGCTGGCCAAGGATTCGGCCGATCGCGTGTCCCTGGTCGCCGAGCGCATCACCCATTGGCTGTCCGTCGGCGCCCAGCCGACCGATCGCGTCGCCCGCTTCCTCGACACCGCCGGCCTGATGAAGCGCGAGGCCCGCAACAACCCGCAGGCCGCCGTCCCGGGCAAGAAGGCCCAGGAGCGCGCCGCCGAGAAGGCCAAGAAGGCCGAGGCGCTGGCCGCCGCCACCGCCGAGTGAGCGATCGACCGGGGCGACGAGGGCGAGGTGAACCGTCATGAGCGATGAACCGATCCTCGTCGGCCGCGTCGGCGCCGCCCACGGCATTCGCGGCGAAGTGCGGGTCAAGGCCTTCACCGAGCCGATGGACGCCATCGGCGACTACGGCCCGCTGTCGCTTCCCGACGGCCGGCGACTGACGATCGAGCGGATGCGGACCCAAGGCGACATGCTGGTGGTCAAGTTCCGCGAGGTCACCGATCGCAACGCCGCCGAGGCGCTCACCAACCGCGATCTCACCATCCCCCGTTCGGCGCTGCCGGAGACGGAGGACGAGGAGACCTTCTACCACGCCGACCTGATCGGGCTCGCCGTGGTCGACGCGGCCGGGGCGACGATCGGGACGATCGTGGCGGTGCCGGACTACGGCGCCGGCGATCTCCTGGAGATCCGCCCGGCGGCGGGCGCCAGCTTCTACCTGCCGTTCACCCGGGCCTTCGTGCCGGTGGTGGACGTGAAGGCGGGACGGGTGGTGGCCGAGCTGCCGGAGGGCTTCCTCGCGGAGGCGAAGCCGGAAGCGGGCGAGGACGGGGCCGACCCGTCCGCGTCCGAGGGGGAGCGTGGGGCGTGACCGGATTTTCCGCGACCGTGCTCACGCTCTATCCGGAGATGTTCCCGGGGCCGCTCGGTTCGGCTCTGGCGGGCAAGGCGCTGGAGAAGGGGATCTGGGGGCTCGAGACCGTTCAGATCCGCGACTTCGCCACCGATCGTCATCGCTCCGTCGACGATACGCCGGCGGGCGGGGGACCGGGGATGGTGCTCAGGGCCGACGTGGTCGGCCGGGCGCTGGACTCGATCGGCGCCGACGACCGTCCGAGGCTCCTGATGAGCCCGCGCGGCCGGCCGCTGACGCAAGGCTTCGTTCGCGACCTGGCGGCGGGACCCGGTCTCGTCGCTCTGTGCGGACGCTTCGAGGGCGTCGACGAGCGGGTGATCGAGGGGCGCGAGCTGATCGAGGTCTCGGTCGGCGACTACGTGCTCTCCGGCGGGGAGGTCGCGGCGATGATCGTGCTCGACGCGGTCGTCCGCCTCCTCGACGGGGTGATGGGACAACGCGAGTCCGGTTGCGAGGAGAGCTTCGAGACCGGGCTCCTGGAATATCCGCACTACACCCGGCCCCAGGTCTGGGAGGAGCGGAGGATCCCGGAGGTGCTCACCTCGGGCGATCACAAGGCGATCACGCGCTGGCGACACGCGCAGTCGGAGGCGATCACCCGGGACCGGCGCCCGGACCTGTGGCGGGCGTGGGAAGCCGCGCACGCGACGGGTGGGACCAGGAAATGACGAATCACGGCCTTCTCGGCCCCAAAGTCACGACGGGGGCATGACAAGGCGACGGACTTCGAGTATAGGCAACGCAAATTCCGAACAGGTGACGACCATGAACATCATCGAACAGCTCGAGGCCGAGCAGGCCGCGGCCATCGCCGAAAAGCGCAAGATCCCCGACTTCGCGCCGGGCGACACCGTCCGCGTCAACGTGCGCGTCGTCGAAGGCTCGCGCACCCGCGTGCAGGCCTACGAGGGCGTCTGCATCGCCCGCGCCGGCTCCGGTCTCAACGAGAGCTTCACCGTCCGCAAGATCTCTTACGGCGAGGGCGTCGAGCGCGTGTTCCCGTGCTACACCCCTCTCATCGAGGGCGTCGAGGTGGTCCGTCGCGGCAAGGTGCGTCGCGCCAAGCTCTATTACCTGCGCGGCCTGACCGGCAAGAAGGCTCGTATCGTCGAGCGCCAGGACAAGAAGACCGTCGCCGCCGCCGAGTGATCGGCGCCGCGATCGACATTCTTCGAAAGGGCCGGAGCGATCCGGCCCTTTTCGCGTTGGCGGGGCTTCCACCGGCTTCGACGGAGCGCGAACGCAAAAGGCCGGCGGGGTGAGCGCCGGCCTTCGTCGTCTCTCGTTCGGGATCGCCGGTCAGGAGAACAGGCGGAACCGCTTCGGTGCCGGCGGCGTCTCGGTCAGATCGGGGCCGGGATCGTCGGGCATGTGCGGCTGAAGCTCGACGATCTCGGCGCTCGGCCGGGCCGGGTTCGCGGGAGCCGCCTTCGGCGCCGACGTGGCCTCGGGGGCGGACGGCTCGGCACTCGCGACGGGGGCCTCGGCCGGGGTCTCGGGCGGGGCGGCCGGCGGTTCGACGACGGTCACCGGCGCGGGGGCCGCAGTCGGAGTCGAAGCCGGGGCCTGAGCCACGGGGGCCGGTTCGGGCGCGGGCGGCGCGGCGGCGGGCTCGACGGCGGTGCGGACCGTCTCGACCGGCACGATCGAGCCGGAGAGCGCGAGCGTCTCGTCGGCCTCGTCGGCGGGATCCTCCCAGGCGAGGGCGGCGACGTCCTCGGGCGGGATCTTCCATTCGAAGGCGTCGAGACGGCCGTTGATCGGCGAGACCGCGGCCCAATGGTCGGAGACGAAGCCGTCGGCGACCCAGGCGGCATCGCGGGGGGCGTGGACCGCGCGGGTCAGCCAGCCGCGCACGGCGCCGGGGGTGCCGCCCTCGCCCTCCTCGATCCGGGCCATCAACAGGCAGACCCGGCGGGTGGCGCCGTCGGCGAGGATCGGCTTCAGCGCGGCGCGGGCGGCGGCGAAGTCCTGAGCCTCGATCTGGGCGCGGGCGAGCGCGATCACGCCTTCGGGGTGATTGGCGCGGATCTCGGTCAGCTTGGTGACCCGGGCGAGGCGATCGCGAGCGCCGTCGCCGGGCCGCAGATGAGCGTAGGCCTCGGCGATCTCGGGATGGGGCGCGACCTTCCAGGCGGCCTCGAGGACGCGGCCGGCCTTGCGCAGATCGCCGGCGCGGGCGCAGAGCCGCGCGGCGAGGGTCGCCGCCGGCACCAGATCGGGGGCGAGGCCGTGCGCCTCGAGGGCGGTGCCGCGCACCACGTCGGGGGCGGAGCTCTCGCGCTCGAGCCCATCGGCGGTCAGCACCACGGCGCGCAGGCGGCGGGCGGCGGGCTTGTCGATGATGCCGTGGCGGCGGTTCTGATCGATCGCCTCGAGGGCGCCCTGCCAGTCGCGGCCGCGGGTGCGATATTCGACCAGGGCCTGACCGGCCCAGGCGAGACGCGGGGCGGCGCGGTGGGCGGCCTCGGCGTAATGGGCGGCGCCGGGGCCGTCGCCCCAGCGCACCGCCTCGACATAGAGGCCGCGCAGGCCGAGGAGGCGGGTGCGGGGATCGTCGAGCATGGTCTCGAAGGCGCGGCGGGCGGTGCCGCGATCGCCGAGGAGCTGGGCCTGCTGCGCCTCGAGCAGGAGCGCCAGCGGCTCGTCGCCGAGATGGGCGCGGGCATCGGCGGAGGCCTTGACGGCGGTGCCGAGGTCGCCGGCGCCGACGGCGATCATGCCGCGCGACAGGGCCGCCCAGCCCTTTTCGCGGCGGCGGCGGCCGAAGAAGGAGCCGATCGAGCCGGGGGCGTTCCAGATCAGGCGGACGATCGCCAGGACGATCAGAACGACGACGACCAACACCACCAGACCGATGCCGAGCGTGGTCGTGTCGGTCTCGACGCGCTGGCCGAACCAGGTGATCGAGGCCTCGCCGGGATGGTCGGCGAGCCAGGAGAAGCCGAAGGCGAGGCCGACGAGGGCGGCGAGGAAGACGAGCAGACGGATCATCTTCGGACCCTCACTTCGGTTGGGACAATTTGGAGACGACACCGGCGGTCTGGGCGGCCAGCGCGGCGTCGACGGCGACACGGGCCTCGAGCGCGGCGCCCCATTTCGCCGAGACCGCGCGGGCGCCGTCGGGCAGGGCCTTCCAGGCGGCCAGCGCGGCGGGAAGATCGCCGCTCGCCAGCCGGCTCTCGATCCGCGAGACCTTGGCGGAGAGGCTCTCGCCGGCGCTCTCGCCGGCCGGCCGGACGCGGACGATCGAGGCGGCGTGGCTCATCATCCGGTCGAGGAAGCCGGAGCCGGCGCTCGCCGCCTCGTCGGCCTCGACCATGGCGCGGGCGACCTTGGGCAGGTCCTCGCGCAGTTTCGTCGGCGAGGGCACGCCGGTGGCGACGAAGGCTTCGAGCGGAGCGAGCGTCGGAACGCCCTCGGGGGCGGCGCGCTTCACCACCTCCCATTCGGGGCCGAAGGGGCGGCCGGCGTCGACGGCGGATTTGAGGTCGGCCAGGGCGACGGCGAAGACCGCCTCGGCCTGGGCCTTGGTGGCGGCCTCGGCGCCGGCCTCGATCTTGGCGAGCTTCGATTCCATCGAGCCGACGCGGCCCTCGGTCGCCTCGAGCGTCTGGTCGAGGCTCTCGGCGATGCGGCCGCGATCGGCCTTGGCCTCGGTGTTGGAGGTCTCGAGACCACCGAGACGGCCGACGAGCCCGTCGACCTCGGCGCGCAGGCCCTCGACGCCACCGAGGCGCTGGCGCATGCCGTCGAGGGCGGCGGCGACCTCGGCCTTCTGCTTCTCGACCTCGGCGGCGAGGCGGGTGGCGGCGTCGGCGAGCGCGGCCTTGGCGGCCTCGCCTCCGTCGGCGCCGCGCGCCTTCAGATCCTCGCGGGTGGCGTCGAGACGGGCGGAGAGCGCGGCGACCTCGGCGGCGGCGCTCTCGCGGGCGGCGGCGATGGCGGCGTCGACCCGGGAGGCGAGATCGGCGAGGGTGGCGCCGTCGGCGGCCGGTAATTTGGCGAGACCCTCGGCGACCGAGGTCTTGGCGGCGGCGAGGCGCTCCTCGGCCGCCTTCTGCAGCGTGTCGACGCGGGCGGCGAGGTCGGCGGGAAGCTTCAGGGCGGGCGCGGCCTCGATCGCGGCGATGCGCTTCTCGATCGGGGCGAGGTCGACGACGGGCGTCTCGGCCACCTTCTTCTCGTCGGCGGCGACCTTGGCCTCGAGCGCGGCGAGACGATCGGTCGCAGCCTTCAGGGCGGGGTCGGGGGTCTTCGCGGCCGGGCCGAGCAGGGCGTCGACCTGCGGGGCCAAAACGCGGGCGCCGCCGATGCCGATCACGCCGCCGGCGAGCGCGGCGACGATCAGGCCGCCGATCAGGGCACCGCCGCCGATGCCGCGCGGCGCGGCCGGCGCCGGCGCGGGGGGCGGGACCGGGGTCTCGGCGGCGGGGGCCGGCGCCGGTTCGGCGGGCGTGGCGGCGTCGTCGGCGGGAGGCGGAGGGGTCGCCTCCTCGGGCGCGGGAGCGGTCTCGGCCGGGATCTCGGCGACGGGCTCCTCGGCGAGGGGGGCAGCCGGCGTCTCGGCGTCGACCGGGGTTTCCTCGGCGGTCTCGGCGGGGACGGAGGCGTTCTCGATCGTCGTCTCGTCGGCGCGGGTCGCCTCGGTCGGTTCGGCCGGATCGTGCTTTTCGGGCTCGAATCCCGTCTTCGGCGCCATGTGCGATCTCCCTGTCTCCGCGTCGTCTCCCGGTTCGGGAGGTTCGCGGGATTGAACGAAGGTCACCAACAGGCCCGGTTCGTCGGGCCTTTCGGCGACCACGACCCGGGCATAGCCGGCACGCCGAAGGGGTTCGGCCGTCGCTTCGGATATAGCATGGATGCGAAAGCGCGAGTCAGTTGGAGAAAAGCCTCGAGCCGCCAGGGCCTCGACGAGGATCTCCGCGCTTCGCGGCGAATAGACGGCGATGGCGTCGATGCGACCCCCGGCGAGGTCGGCGGCGACGCCGTCGGGAAGCGTCGCGACCGCCTCGGCGCGGTAGAGTTCGACGACCCGGACGGTGAAGTCGCGCGCCTCGAGATCGTCGACGAGATCGGTCGTGCGGTCGGCGCCGGCCGCCCACAGGAGAGGCCCGCGCGCCGGGTCGAGCCGGTCGGCGGCGAGCGCCGCCAGGGCGTGGCGATCGCCGGCGGCGGAGGCGACGTCGGTGAAGCCGCGATCGCGGGCGGCGCGGGCGGTGCGTTCGCCGACGGCGAGGAGCGGCAGGGCGCGGGCGCGGTCGGCGGCCGGATTGAGGGCGAGCGCGGCGACGCCGTTGAGGCTCGTCACCAGGATCGCCTGGACGTGGTCGAGATCGAGTTCGACGTCGCCGTCGAGGACGATGCGGGTCAGGGGCGCGACGACGCCGTCGAGACCGGCCGCCTCGAGACGGGCCTTGGTGGCGCGTCCCTGGTCTTCGGCCCTGGTCACGAGGACGCGCATCGAGCTCTCCTCAGGGGAGCGGGGTGAAGAAATCCGGCCCGCCGAGCCACTTCAGGTGTTCGCCCGCCTCGCGGCCGATCGCCTCGGCCTCACCGACCGGGCCGGAGCGGGTGACGGCGTGGGCCTCGGACCCGTCGGGTCTGAGGATCAGCCCGTCGAAGCGGACGGTGTCGCCCTCGACCCGGGCGAGGCCGGCGATCGGCGTGCGGCAGGAGCCGTCGAGGACGCGCAGGAAGGCCCGTTCGAGGGTGAGCGCGGTGGCGGTGTCGGCATGATGGATCAGCCCGACGAGGGCGCGGGTCACCTCGTCGTCGGCGCGGCTCTCGATGCAGATGGCGCCCTGGCCGACGGCGGGGAGGAAGTCCTCCGTCGCGATCAGCGAGGCGATCTCGGTCTCGAGGCCGAGACGGCGCAGGCCGGCGTTGGCGAGCAGCGTGGCGTCGGCGACGCCCTCCTCGAGCTTCCTGAGGCGCGACTGGACGTTGCCGCGAAACTCGACCACCTCGAGGTCGGGGCGCAGGCGCCGGACCATGGCGCGGCGGCGCAGGCTCGAGGTGCCGACCACGGCGCCGGCCGGCAGATCGGCGAGGCTCTTCGCCCGCTTCGACAGGAAGGCGTCGCGGACGTCCTCGCGCGGCAGGAAGGCGGTGATCTCCAGCCCGTCGGGCAGGACGGTCGGCATGTCCTTGGAGGAATGGACGGCGAGGTCGATCGAGCGATCGAGCAGCGCCTCTTCGATCTCCTTGGTAAAGAGACCCTTACCGCCGACCTCGGAGAGGGGGCGATCGAGGATGCGATCGCCGGAGGTCTTGATGACGACGATCTCGAACAGGTCGGGGCTGCGGCCCGTCGCCGCGGCGAGGCGGTCGCGGGTCTCGTGGGCCTGAGCGAGCGCCAGCGCGCTGCCGCGCGTGCCGATCCGGACCTTCGTCTCTGACATCTTCGATTGCACGTCGTTCCCACCCGGTGATACGGCAAGGGCCACACCGAGACGAACGCTCGACCGGCCTCGCGCATGAGATCGTTCGTCTTCTCTAGAGGAAAGCCGGATCGCTCGCCACCTCCCTCGAGGATGGGGCGTTTCCGGACGGGACAGCGGATCGCGGGCGCGATCGAGGGGACGGACGTGCGGGTCCTGGGCATCGAGACCAGTTGCGACGAGACGGCGGCGGCGGTGGTCGAGCGCGGCGGCGACGGGCGCGGCCGCATTCTCTCCGACGTGGTCCATTCGCAGATCGCCGAGCACGCGCCCTTCGGCGGCGTGGTGCCGGAGATCGCGGCGCGCGCCCACGTCGACCTTCTCGACGGCATCGTCGAACGGGCGATGCGCGAGGCCGGGCTCGGCTTTGCCGACCTCGACGCGATCGCCGCGACCGCCGGGCCGGGACTGATCGGCGGCGTCATCGTCGGGCTGACGACCGCCAAGGCGATCGCGGCGATGCATCGGCTGCCGCTGGTCGCGGTCAATCATCTGGAAGGCCACGCGCTGACGCCGCGCCTCACCGACGACGCGCCCTTTCCCTATCTCCTGCTGCTGGTCTCCGGTGGCCACACCCAATTCGTCGCGGTCGAGGGGCTCGGGCGCTATCGCCGGCTCGGCACGACCATCGACGACGCGCTCGGCGAGGCCTTCGACAAGACCGCCAAGATGCTGGGCCTTCCCTATCCCGGCGGGCCGCAGGTGGAGAAGCGCGCGGCGGCGGGCGATCCGACGCGGTTCGATCTGCCGCGTCCGCTGATGCGGCGCGACAGCCTCGACTTCTCCTTCTCCGGCCTCAAGACCGCCGTGCGTCTGGCGGCGGAGGCGGAACAGCCGCTGTCGGAGCAGACGATCGCCGATCTCTGCGCCTCGTTCCAGGCGGCGGTGACCGACGTCGTGCGGTTCAAGGCGGAACTGGCGCTGAAGCGCTTCAAGGCGGAGACCGGCGTCGCGGCGCCGCTCCTCGTCACCGCCGGCGGGGTCGCGGCCAACAAGGGGATCGCGGCGGCGCTGGCGGCGGCGGCGGGAAAGCTCGGCGGCCGGGTGGTGGTGCCGCCGGGGCGGCTCTGCACCGACAACGGCGCGATGATCGCCTGGGCCGGCGCGGAACGGCTGGCGGCGGGGTGCGAGGACGGCATGACCGCGCAGGCGCGGCCGCGCTGGCCGCTCGACGAGACCGCCGCGCCCCGGTTGGGGTCGGGACAATGGGGAGCCAAGGCATGAGCGGAGCGGCGATCGAGCGGGTCGCGGTGATCGGCGCCGGGGCCTGGGGCACGGCGCTGGCGCTGGTGGCGGCGCGGGCGGGGCGCCAGGTCCGCCTCTACGGGCGCGATCCGGAGACGGTGGCGGCGATCGGCGAGGAGGGGCGCAACCCGCGCTATCTCGGCGACATCCGCCTCGAACCGGGTCTCTACGCGACCACCGACGCGGCCCATGCGCTCGACGGCGCCCAATTGGTCATCCTGTCGGTGCCGGCGCAGGCGACGCGGGCGAGCGCGGGCGACCTCGCCGCGCTGATCGCGCCGGGCACGCCGGTGGTCAGCGCCGCCAAGGGGCTCGAGCACGGGACGCGGGCGACGATGACCGACGTGATCGCCGCGGCGATGCCGAACGCGGTCGCCGGGGTTCTTTCGGGGCCGAGTTTCGCGGTCGACGTGGCGCGCGGCCTGCCGACGGCGGTGACGGTGGCGACGACGGACGACGCGCTCGCCGAGGCGATCGCCCGGGCGCTGTCGTCGTCGACCTTCCGGCCCTATGCCTCGCACGATCTGATCGGCGTCCAGGTCGGCGGCGCGTTGAAGAACGTGCTCGCCATCGCCTCCGGCATCGTCGTCGGACGCGGGCTCGGGGCGAGCGCCCAGGCGGCGACGACGGCGCGCGGCTTCGCCGAACTGACCCGCCTCGCCCGCGCGCTCGGGGCCGAGACGGAGACGCTGATGGGGCTCTCCGGCCTCGGCGATCTGGTGCTGACGGCGACCTCGCCGCAGTCGCGCAACTTCTCGCTCGGGGTGGCGATCGGCGCCGGCGGGTCGATCGCCGATCTCACCCGGCGCGGCACCAAGCTCGCGGAAGGGGTGCACACCGCGAGCGTCGCGGTCGAATTCGCCGCGAGCCACGGGGTCGAGCTGCCGATCACCGCGGCGGTCGCCGACGTGGTGGCCGAGACGATCGGCGTCGACGGGGCGATCGACCGGCTGATGAGCCGACCCTTGAAGCGCGAGGTCGGCTGAGAGCCTGTCTCGAAAGGTCGGGCGGGTCGGCTCGGCGGGTCTTTTCGCACCTCGCGGCGTCGGCACTCTCGCCGATATCTCGATATCGGCATCGATTACCTCCTTGCGAGGCACGAAAATCCCTCGCCGTTCCTCCGCCGCCGACTTTCGAGACAGGCTCTGAGAGGACGGGGCCGGCGGGTGGACCGGGGGCGACGCAACGCCTAAGGTCGGCGCGACTCGTCCATCCTTTCGGAGACCCCGCGCATGCTCTTCGTCGCCCTCTGTCACGACAAGCCCGACGGCCTCGCTCTCAGGCTCGCCACCCGCGACGCGCACGTCGCCTGGCTGAAGAGCCTCGGCGAGAAGGTCCGCATCGCCGGGCCGTTCTTCGACGAGAGCGGCGAGACCATGTGCGGTTCGGTTGTGGTGATCGAGGCGGGGGATCTCGCCGAGGCGAAGGCGACCTTCGCGGCCGACCCTTATGCGGGCGCCGGGCTCTTCGCGGCGGTCGAGATCCGGCCCTGGCGCTGGGTCGTCGGCGCGCCGACGGCGTGAGGAGACCCGACATGGCGCATTGGCTCTACAAGTCCGAACCGGGCGTGTGGTCGTGGGACGATCAGGTCGCCAAGGGCGAGGCCGGCACCTATTGGGACGGGGTGCGCAATCCGCTCGCCAACAAGAACATGAAGGCGATGGAGGTCGGCGAGCGCGGCTTCTTCTACCACTCCAACGAGGGCAAGGCCGTCGTCGGGGTGGTCGAGGTGGTGGCGACGTGGGCGCCCGATCCCAACGACGCCAAGGGCACCTACGGCGCGGTGACGCTGAAGGCGGTGGAGAAGCTGCCGCGTCCGGTCACGCTCGCCGAGATCAAGGCCGATCCGCGCCTCGCCGAGATGGTCCTGGTCAAGAATTCGCGCCTCTCCGTCCAGCCGGTGACCGACGAGGAATGGGCGATGGTGCGCGCCCTCGGCGGGCTCGAACCCTGAGCGAGGGGGCCATGGCCGGATCCGGGATCGACGACAAGCTCGAGTTCATCCGCGCCAACACGCGGTTGCAGGCGCCGCCGCACGTCCCGGAGATTTCGCTCCACCTCGCCGACGAGGCGATGGATCTGTGGAAGCTGACCGAGGACGAGCTGGAGACGCTCGGTCTGCCGCTGCCGTTCTGGGCCTTCGCCTGGGCCGGCGGGCAGGCGCTCGCGCGCTACGTGCTGGATCATTCCGAGACGGTGGCGGGGCGCGATGTCCTGGTCTTCGCCGCCGGGGCCGGGCTCGAGGCGATCGCGGCGGTGCATTCCGGGGCGAAGCGGGTGCTGGCGACCGAGATCGACCCGTTCGCGCTGGTGGCGCTCGAGCTCAACGCCGGCATGAACGGCGTCTCGATCGAGATCTCGGGACGGGACGTGCTCGACGGCGGCCTCGCGGCGCTGCCGTTCCGTCCCGAAACGGTGCTGCTCGGCGACGTGTTCTTCGAGCAACCGCTCGCCGACCGGGTCGCCGCCTTCGCCGCGTCCTGCGCCGACGAGGGGATCCTGACGCTGGTCGGGGATCCCGGCCGCAGCTATCTGCCGAAGGACCGCATGGACTCGCTCGCGGAATACCGGGTTCCGACGACCCGGGCGCTGGAGGACGCGGAGGTCAAGAAGACCCGCGTCTGGCGCTTCCTCGGCTGAATTCACCATGATCGACGATCGACCAAGACCGACGGGCGGCGCGCCCGCCGTCTGGCCCGCGCCTTGCGAAATCCTAAGGGATCCTCACCCCGGCGTTCCGTTTCGGGACATCGGTGGGAGGCGGCCTCGGAGTTCGCCATGCGTATCGGTCCGACCCTCGGTGTTTCGATCCTCGGCTCGCGGCCTGCTGGCGCGCGGCGGGTCGAGCCGAGCGCGCGGTCGCGCGAGGCCGGAGAGGAGCGTGGGCGGGCGCTGGTGCCGGTCGAGCCGGCGGCCGACCCCTCGGTGGGGAGCCGGGGCGAGAGCGGACGCATCGTGCGGCATCGGGTCGAGGCGCCGTTCCTCGCCCAGCTGATCGCCTCGCATCGTGATCTGCCGGAGGAGCGCCGGCTGCGGCGCGCCGAGCCGGGCACGGCGGCGGCGATCTACGCGAAGGCGCAGGCCGGCGAGGGGCTGCTCGTTCCCGGCTATCTCGTCGACGTGGCGCGCTGAGCGTCGCCGTCGGCGATCACGCGCCGCGATCGAAGCCGAAGTCGCGGCGGGCGCCGCGAATGGTGATGGTGAAGCCGCCGACCACGTCGATCAGGGCGATCGCCGTCAGGATGAAGAAGACCGAGGTGGCGGCGGCCGCCACGGTCAGAAACTCCACCAGATGGATCACGAAGACGCCGAGCGACAGGGCGTGGTCGACGATGGTCGGCGACGAGGTCCGGGTCGCCTTGACGATCTCGACGAAGAGGCAGACCAGCGCGCCGAGGATCAGCATGTCGCCGAGCAGCAGCGTGAAGCGCGCGTCGGAGACCATGGTGACGGTGAAGACCGGCTCGACCCAGGGGTCGCCGGGAGCGGCGCCGATCAGTCCCGCGATCACCAGATTGTAGACGAGCAGCGGCGCGAGCGTCAGCGGTACGTTCATGACCATCGTGAATCACCCCGGCTGGGTCGAATCGACCGTTTCGCCCCATGGTTAACGCCGGCGCGCGTCGAAAAAAAGAAAGGCCGGCGCGAGGCCGGCCCTTCGAATTCGAAAATGCGTGAAGCGATCACTCGCCCTTGGCATCCAGGATCTGACGACCGCGATACATGCCGGTCTTCAGATCGATGTGGTGCGGGCGGCGCAGCTCGCCGGAATCCTTGTCCTCGACATAGGTCGGGGCCTTGAGGGCATCCGCCGAGCGGCGGAAGCCGCGCTTCATCGGCGAGGTCTTTCTCTTCGGAACGGCCATCGTCCATACTCCAGATCGGGCGTCGGCCTCTCGGCGACGCGAAATTCGAACAGGGCACCGGAGAATGCCCCAGGGTCCGGACGGCCGGCCGAAGGGACGTGATTTCGGTGGATCGGCCGGGCTTATACAGAACTCGCGGGCGTTTGACCAGAGCGATCGGCATTTTTTCGCGGCGTCTCGGGCGGCGCGACGCGGCGAACGCGTTTTTCCTTGGAGAGGGCGCGATTTCGCGCTAGCTCACGGCCGGTTCCGCCGTTCCGAGGTCCCGCCATGCCGATCGCGTCGACGCCCTTTCTCGACAGTCTCGCCCGCGACGGCGCGCGCGTCGAGGCCATGTTGGCGCGGCTGCTCGGCGCGGAGGCGCCGGCCGGAGAGACGGTGCGCCCGGCGCGGCTGCTCGAGGCGATGCGCCATGCGGTGCTCGGCGGTGGCAAGCGCCTTCGGCCGTTCCTCCTGATCGAGGCGGCGCGGCTCTTCGGCGCCGAGGACGAGGGCGTGCTGCGCGCGGCGGCGGCGCTCGAGATGGTCCATTGCTACAGTCTCGTCCACGACGATCTGCCGCAGATGGACGACGACGATCTGCGCCGGGGCCGGCCGACGGTCCATCGCGCCTTCGACGAGGCGACCGCGATCCTCGCCGGCGACGCGCTGCTGACGCTCGCCTTCGACACGCTCGCCGATCCCGCGACCCACGGCGATGCCGGCGTGCGGGCGGATCTGGTGTTGCGTCTGGCGCGGGCCTCGGGGCTCGGCGGCATGGTCGGTGGGCAGATGCTCGATCTGACGGCGGAGGGGCGGTGGAGCGCCGACGGCGCGGCGGTGACGCTCGGTGACGGCGAGATCCGCCGGCTCCAGGCGATGAAGACCGGCGCTCTCCTGCGGTTTCCGCTGGAGGCGGGGGCGATCATGGCGGGCGCGGCGGCGGCGGACGTCGCCCGGCTCGGCCGGTTCGGGGCGATGATCGGGCTCGCCTTCCAGATCGCCGACGATCTCCTCGACGTCGAGGCCTCGCCCGAGGCGATGGGCAAGGCGACGGGTAAGGACGCGGCGCGCGGCAAGGGCACGTTGGTGGCGCTGCACGGCGTCGCGGCGATGAAGGCGGAACTCGAGCGGCTGGTCGGCGCGGCGCAGGCCGAACTCGCGATCGACGGCGCGCGGGCGGAGATCCTGCGCGAGGCGGCGCGGTTCATCGCGGAACGGCGGAGCTGAGACCCTCGGCGTGTCGATCGCCGCGCAGGTGATCGATCAGGGCGCGCAGCGCCGGCCGCATCTGCCGCCGCGACGGGTGATGGAGATGGAAGCCGGGGAAGACCGGCATCCATTCGGTCAGCACCGCCTCGAGCCGGCCGGCGGCGAGATCGTCGCGGACCTGATCCTCGATCAGACAGGTCACCCCCAGCCCGGCGCGGGCCATCTCCGCCAGGACGGCGCCGTCGTCGGCGACGATGCGGGCGCGCGGCAGCACGGTCTGGGCGCGGCCGTCGCGCTCGAATTCCCAACGATAGAGCGTGCCGTCGGCGAAGCGGCGCAAGAGCCCGGCCATGGGCTCGAGATCGCGCGGGGTCGCCGGGCGGCCATGGGCGTCGAAGAAGTCGGGCGAGGCGACGACCACGAGGCGGAGCGGCGGGCCGATCGGCACGGCGATCATGTCGCGCTCGACGAATTCGCCGATGCGGATGCCGGCGTCGAAGCCCTCGGCGACGATGTCGACGCGGCGTTCGTCGATCGAGAGGTCGAGTTCGATCTCGGGATGGGCACGGGCGAAATCGGCGAGCCGGGCGGAGAGGCCGAGCATCAGCGCCGATCGCGGCGCGCCGAGGCGCAGGCGTCCGGCCGGCCGCTCCGGGCGATCGACCACCTCGGCGAGCGCGCCGCGAATCTCGTCGAAGGCCGGTGACAGCCGCTCGTAGAGGCGCCGGCCGGCGTCGGTCAGGGCGACCGAACGGGTGGTGCGGTTGAAGAGGCGCACGCCGAGGCGGACCTCGAGGCCGGCGACGGCATGGGAGATCGCCGAGGGCGAGACCCCGAGCGCGCGGGCCGCGGCGCGAAACGAGAGCGCGCGGGCGACGGCGGTGAAGTGATCGAGATCGGTGAGTTCGATCCGGCTCATTGATGAATGATCCGAAACACGACATTGCGAAATCATGAGCTTATCAGAACGATCGGGCGCGGCTAGCCTCTCTCCACGATCTCTTCGGGGCCGATGACCTCCACGCGGCCCGGGATCCCTTCAGGAAGGAGCGCGCCATGCGCACACGTCGTCTCGGTCAAGGTCTCGAGGTTTCCGCCATCGGTCTCGGATGCATGGGTATGAGCCATGCCTATGGCGGCCAGGAGGAAGGAAAATCGATCGCCACGCTCCGGCGGGCGGTGGAGATCGGCGTCACCTTCCTCGACACCGCCGAGGTCTACGGGCCCTACGACAACGAGATCCTGCTCGGCAAGGCGCTCGGCGGCCTGCGCGACCGGGTGACGATCGCCACCAAGTTCGGCTTCCGCATCGCGCCGGAGGCGGCGGCGGGGGTCGATCGGATGATCGGGCTCGACGGCCGGCCGGAGAATGCCAAGCGGGTGGCGGAAGCGAGCCTGAAGCGGCTCGGCACCGACGTGATCGATCTCTTCTATCTGCACCGCGTCGATCCGGACGTGCCGGTCGAGGAGAGCGTCGGGGCGATGGGCGACCTCGTCCGCGAGGGCAAGGTGCGCTTTCTCGGTCTCTCCGAGGTCGATGCCGATCAGCTGCGCCGCGCCCATCGCGAGCATCCGATCGCCGCGCTCCAGAGCGAATGGTCGCTGTGGACGCGCGGCATCGAGGCGGAGATCCTGCCGGCGGCGCGCGATCTCGGCGTCGGCGTGGTGCCCTTCGCGCCGCTCGGGCGCGGGTTCCTGGCGGGGTCGGTCACGACCACGGCGGATTTCGGCGAGGGCGACTTCCGCCGCAAGCTGCCGCGGTTCCAGGACGAGGCACTGGCGGCCAACGCCCGTTTCGTGGACGTCCTCGACGAGATCGCCCGGGCGCACGGCATCACCAAGGCGCAGCTGGCGCTCGCCTGGGTGCTGAGCAAGGGCGAGGACGTGGTGCCGATCCCCGGCACGCGGCGGATCGAGCGGCTGGAGGAGAACGCGGCCGCCGTCGAAGTGGCGCTCTCCGCCGCCGACGTCGCGGCGATCGAGGCGGCGATCCCGCCGGAGGCGATCACCGGCGAGCGCTATTCGACCCAGACCGCCGCCTGGGTGCCGAAGAAGAAGGCGTGAGGCGCCGTCACTCGGCGGCGCGGCCCTTGCCGAAGCGGGTCTCGATGTAGTCGGCCACCATCGCCTCGAAATCCTCGGCGATGGTGGCGCCCTTCAGCGTCGCCACCTTCTTGCCGTCGACGAAGACCGGGGCCGAGGGGGCCTCGCCGGTGCCGGGCAGCGAGATGCCGATGTCGGCGTGCTTGCTCTCGCCGGGGCCGTTGACGATGCAGCCCATCACCGCCACCTCGAGCCCCTCGACGCCGGGATATTTCGCGCGCCATTCCGGCATCGAGACGCGGATGTGTTCCTGGATCTTGTGGGCGAGTTCCTGGAACACCGTCGAGGTGGTGCGTCCGCAGCCCGGACAGGCGGCGACCACCGGCGAGAAGGTGCGGAAGCCCATGGTCTGCAGGAGTTCCTGCGCGGCGGTGACCTCCTTGGTGCGGTCGCCGCCGGGCTCGGGGGTGAGCGAATAGCGGATGGTGTCGCCGATGCCCTGCTGCAACAGGATGCCGAGCGCGGCGGAGGAGGCGACGAGCCCCTTGGAGCCCATGCCGGCCTCGGTCAGCCCCAAGTGGAGCGCGTAGTTCGAGCGCGCGGCGATCTCGCAGGAGACCTTCACCAGATCCTGGATCTGGGAGACCTTGGCGGAGACGACGATACGGTCGCGACCGAGACCGATCTCCTCGGCGAGTTCGGCGGAGAGCAGCGCCGACTGGACCATCGCCTCGTGCATCACCGCGCGGGCGGTCAGCGGGCTGCCGTTCGCGGCGTTCTCGTCCATCAGGCGGGTCAGGAGGTCCTGGTCGAGCGAGCCCCAATTGACGCCGATGCGCACCGCCTTGCCGTGGCGGATCGCCTGTTCGACGATCGCGGTGAACTGACGGTCGCGCTTGTCCTTGAAGCCGACGTTGCCGGGGTTGATGCGATACTTCGCCAGGGCCTCGGCGCAGGCGGGGTGATCGGCGAGGAGCTTGTGGCCGATGTAGTGGAAGTCGCCGACGAGCGGCACGGTCACGCCCCAGGCATCGAGCCGGTCGCGGATCTTCGGCACGGCGGCGGCCGATTCGTCGCGGTCGACGGTGATGCGGACGAGTTCGGAGCCGGCGCGGGCGAGCGCGCGGACCTGCTCGGCGGTGGAGAGCACGTCGGCGGTGTCGGTGTTGGTCATCGACTGGACGACGATCGGGGCGCCGCCGCCGATCACCACGCCGCCGACGTCGACGGCGACCGAGGAGCGACGGGAAAGAGGGGTGGCGGTCGGATACATCGTGGCAGTCCCCGTGAAACGCGTCGCATTCGGCACCCGTCGTCGCCGTTCGGCCGCGATCGGGTTGCACGCTGGCGGACGATGCGACAGGCTCGTCCTTCGCCGCCGCTTCGCACCCGCAACCCGTCTTATCGGAAAATCCGCCACATGTCCTCACCCGGCCCGTCGTCCGGCATCCTCGGTGCCGTCTCTCGCGTCCTCCACGGTCCGATCGCGCCGGTGGTGGTGCTCGTCTATGCCGGTCTGGTGTTGGCGTTCGGGGCGCATCTCGAGGGTCTCCCGGTCGTCCGCGTGGTCCATCCCTTCCTGGAACTGGTGATGCTGATGAGCGCGGTGGCGATCGCCGTCCATCACGCCGAGACCATCGCCCACCGGCTCGGCGAGCCCTACGGCACGCTCGTCCTCACCATGGCGGTCACGGTGATCGAGTGTTCGCTGATCCTGGCGGTGATGCTGTCGGGCAAGGGCAGCCCGGCGCTGGCGCGCGACACCGTCTTCTCGGTGATGATGCTGGTGATGAACGGTCTGGTCGGCGCCTGTTTCCTCACCGGCGGGCTCAAGTGGGGCGAGCAGACCTTTCGGGCGACGAGCGCGCGCGCCTATCTCATGATGCTCCTTCCCTTCGGCGTGCTGACCATGGTTCTGCCCGGGTTCACCACTTCGGCGGCGGGTCCCTATTATTCGGCGGCGCAGATCGTGTTCGTGGCGGTGGTCACGCTCGCGCTCTACGGCATCTTCCTCTACGTGCAGACGGTGCGGCACCGGGTCTTCTTCGACGTCGAGGACGTGCCGGCGCAGGCGCAGGCGCGCCCGGTCGTCGGTTGGGCGACCTATGGGCTCCTGCTGGTGTCGCTGGGCGCGATCGTGCTGCTCGCCAAGAGCTTCGCGCAGTCGATTCAGTTCGGCGTCGCGGCGATCGGCGCGCCGCAGAGCGTGGTCGGCGTGCTGGTGGCGCTCCTGGTGCTCTTGCCGGAGAGCGTCGCGGCGATCCAGGCGGCGCGCGCCAATCAGCTCCAGCGCAGCGTCAATCTGGCGCTCGGCTCCTCGCTCGCCACGATCGGGCTCACCTTTCCGGCGGTGGGGTTCCTGTCGCTCCTGATGGACCAGCCGCTGGTGCTGGCGCTCGGACCGACCGAGACGATCCTGCTGGTCTTGACCCTGGCGGTCTCGATGGTGACCTTCTCGGGCGGGCGCACCAACATCCTGTCCGGCTCGGTCCATCTGGTGCTGCTCGCCACCTTCGTCTTCCTGATCTTCGTGCCGTGAGAGGGATCGCGTTCGGGCATGGCGGGTCGGCCCTCGTCCGGTCTTGCGCCGAAACGCGTTCCGGCTAGAGTGCCGGCCGAATTTCGCCCTTTCGCTCAAGCAATCCAGAGGACCGTCCGAATGGCCGTGGAGAACGTCAAGAAGGTGGTGTTGGCCTATTCCGGTGGCCTCGACACCTCGATCATCCTGAAGTGGCTGCAGGTCACCTACAATTGTGAAGTCGTCACCTTCACCGCCGACCTCGGTCAGGGCGAGGAGCTGGAGCCGGCGCGCAAGAAGGCCGAGATGCTCGGCATCAAGGAGATCTTCATCGACGATCTGCGCGAGGAGTTCGTTCGGGACTACGTCTTCCCGATGTTCCGCGCCAATGCCGAATACGAAGGCCTCTACCTGCTCGGCACCTCGATCGCGCGGCCGCTGATCGCCAAGCGCCAGATCGAGATCGCGCGCGCCGTCGGCGCCGACGCGGTTTGCCACGGCGCCACCGGCAAGGGCAACGATCAGGTCCGCTTCGAGCTCGGCTATTATGCGCTGGAGCCGGACATCAAGGTGATCGCGCCGTGGCGCGAGTGGGACTTCAAGTCACGCGAGGCGCTGATCGACTTCGCCGAGAAGCATCAGATCCCGATCGCCAAGGACAAGCGCGGCGAGGCGCCGTTCTCGGTCGACGCCAACCTCCTGCACTCCTCCTCCGAGGGCAAGGTGCTCGAGGATCCGTGGATCGAGCCGCCGGAATACGTCCACATGCGGACGATCTCGCCCAAGGATGCGCCGGACGTCGCGACCGAGATCACCGTCACCTTCGAGAAGGGCGACGCGGTCGCCATCGACGGCGTGGCCATGTCTCCGGCGACGCTGCTCACCAGGCTCAACGAGCTCGGCCGCGACAATGGCATCGGCCGGCTCGATCTGGTCGAGAACCGCTTCGTCGGCATGAAGTCGCGCGGCGTCTACGAGACCCCCGGCGGCACCATCCTGCTGCAGGCGCATCGCGGCATCGAATCGATCACGCTCGATCGCGGCGCGGCCCATCTCAAGGACGAGCTGATGCCGCGCTACGCGGAGCTGGTCTACAACGGCATGTGGTTCTCGCCCGAGCGCGAGATGCTGCAGGCGCTGATCGACAAGAGCCAGGAGGCCGTCACCGGCGACGTCCGGCTCGAGCTCTACAAGGGCAACGTCCGCGTCACCGGCCGCCGGTCGCCCTATTCGCTCTACGATCAGGAGCTGGTCACCTTCGAGGAAGGCAAGGTCGCCTACGACCATCGTGACGCCGCCGGCTTCATCAAGCTGAACGCGCTGCGCCTGCGCACGCTCGGCCGTCGCAAGAACCGCATGGGCGTGTGAGCGCATCCTTCGCGGTGAGGTTCGAGAGGGCGGCGATCCCGAGGGGGTCGCCGCCCTCTTCGTTTTTCCGTCGCTCAGCGGCGCGGGACGAAGAGGAAGGTGGCGAGCGCGAGCGCCTGCATCGCCGGGAACACCACCTGGAGCGCGATCACCGGGTCGACGAAGAGGGCGCCGAGGAGACCGCCGAGAAAGCCCGATCCCATCTGCACGAAGCCGAGCAGCGAGGAGGCCGATCCCGCCACCTTGGGGAAGGGCGCGAGGACGGCGGTGGTCAGCGCCGGGATGACCAGGGCGATCGAAAAGGCATAGACGGCGATCGGCGCCATCACCGTCGCCCAGCTCGGATCGACCACGTGTTCGAGGAGGAGCGTTCCGCAGGCGCCGACGGCGGCGACGGCGAGGCCGGGCAGGACCAGCCGTTCGGCGCCGATCCGGTTCATCAGCTTGCGGGCGGTGAGGCCGCCGAGGAAATAGGAGCCGGTCTGGGCGAGCATGCCGAGACCGAACAGGGTCGGATTCATGCCGACGCGCCCGATCAGCACGAAGGGCAGCAGCGTGCCGAGGGCGTAGATCGAGCCGACCGAGACGCCGAGGGTCAGCGCCGGCCGCAGGAAGCGCGGATCGACGGCGAGGCCGGCATAGGTCGACACCACCCGGGTCGGACGGGCGAGGTCGCGGTCGGGGGCGCGGTTGGTCTCCGGCAGGAAGATCTGCACCACGGCGACGGCGGCGACCGCGATCACCACCATCACCACGAAGATCGCCCGCCAGCCGGCGATCGACAGCACCACGCCGCCGAGCGTCGGGGCGATCGCCGGGCCGATCGACAGGACGATGCCGATGGCGTTCAGGACGCGCGCCGATTCCTGGCCGCTGAAGAGATCGCGGACCACGGCGCGGGACACCGAGATGCCGACGGCGGCGCCGATGCCCTGGAGGAGGCGGGCGGCGACGAGGATCTCGACGGTCGGGGCGAACAGGGCGGCGAGGCCGCCGAGGCCGTAGAGCGCGAGAAAGAGGAAGGTGATCGGCCGTCGCCCGAAGGCGTCGGAGAGGGGGCCGCAGACCAGCTGGGCGACGGCGAAACCGGCGAAATAGGCGGTCAGCGTCGTCTTGACCATGGCCATCGTGGTGTCGAAGACGCCGACGAGGGTCGGCATGGCCGGCGTGTAGAGGGCCATGGAGATCGAGCCGAGCGCGGTCAGGAGCGCGCCGATGACGGCGGCGCGGGCGGTCGACATGCGCGGGGTCGGGGCGTCGGGCGTGGTCATCGACCGGCCTCCGGCAGCGCGACGAGATTGGCGCGGACCCGGATCAGGAGCCGACGCAGAGTCTCGATCTCCTCCGGCGTCGAGCCGAGCATGGGGGCGGCGCGCACCGTCTCCGAGGCCTCGCGCATGCGGGTGAGCGTCGCCTCTCCGATCGGTGTCGGGAAGATCTGCTTGGCGCGGCGGTCGTCGGGATCGGCGCGGCGCTCGACCAGATCCTTGGCGACCAGGCGATCGAGATGGCCGACGAGCGTCATCGGTTCGATGTGGAGTCGCTCGGCCAGTGCCGCCTGACGCAGGCCGGGATGACCGATCAGGGTGGAGAGGACCCGCATCTCGGCGGCGGTGAAGTCGAGGTCGGCGGCGCGCAGCGCGGCCTCGAGCCGCCGCCAGAACAGGCGGGCGACGTCGGAGAAGAGGAGGCCGATCGGCTCCTCCGCGGTCGGGGTCATGGATGGGTCTCAATTCATTCGGGAAGCATAAAATAAGGGTTCCATATCATTTGTCGAGTCGGTCGTTCTTTCGTCACGACGATGTGAGACGTGAGGAGCCTCTCTCGCCGATCGTCCCTCGCGCTTGCGAAAAACGGCCGGAAAGGTTAGAGACGGCGCAATCCGTGAAGGTTCACAAGAGATACACGCGGGCGGGCGCGCGCAGAGCGCGCGCGAACCCCGTAACCGGCAGGCGTTCCCATGAAGATCCGCAATATCGCCATCATCGCGCACGTCGACCACGGCAAGACCACGCTGGTCGACGAGCTCCTCAAGCAGTCCGGCACCTATCGCGAGAACCAGCGCGTGGCCGAGCGCGTGATGGACTCCAACGATCTCGAAAAGGAGCGCGGCATCACCATCCTGGCCAAGGCGACCTCGATCGTCTGGAAGGACACCCACATCAACATCGTCGACACGCCCGGCCACGCCGACTTCGGCGGCGAGGTGGAGCGCATCCTCAACATGGTGGACGGCGCGATCGTTCTCGTCGACGCCGCCGAGGGTCCGATGCCGCAGACCAAGTTCGTGGTCGGCAAGGCGCTGAAGGTCGGTCTCCGGCCGATCGTCGCGATCAACAAGGTCGACCGTCAGGACGCCCGCGCCCAGGACGTGGTCAACGAGGTGTTCGACCTCTTCGCCGCCCTCGACGCGACCGAGGACCAGCTCGACTTCCCGATCCTCTACGGTTCGGGCCGCAACGGCTGGATGGCGCATTCGCCGGAAGGTCCGCAGACCGACGGCATGAAGCCGCTGCTCGACCTCGTGCTCCAGCACGTGCCGGAGCCGACCGTCGAGGAAGGCCCGTTCCGCATGATCGGCACGATTCTCGAGGCCAATCCCTTCCTCGGGCGCATCGTCACCGGCCGCATCACCTCGGGCACGGTCAAGCCGAACCAGACCATCAAGGTCCTGCACCACGACGGCACCGTCCTCGAGACCGGCCGCGTCTCCAAGATCCTGGCCTTCCGTGGCCTCGAGCGTCAGCCGATCGATCTCGGCGAGGCGGGCGACATCGTCGCCATCGCCGGCCTCACCAAGGGCACCGTCGCCGACACGTTCTGCGATCTCTCGGTGACCGAGCCGATGGTCGCTCAGCCAATCGACCCGCCGACCGTGACCATGTCGTTCCTGGTCAACGACAGCCCGCTCGCCGGCACCGAGGGCGACAAGGTGACGAGCCGCGTCATCCGCGACCGTCTGCTCAAGGAGGCCGAGGGCAACGTCGCGCTGAAGATCGAGGAGTCGGCCGACAAGGATTCGTTCTACGTCTCCGGCCGCGGCGAGCTTCAGCTGGCGGTGCTGATCGAGACGATGCGCCGCGAGGGCTTCGAGCTCGCGGTGTCGCGTCCGCGCGTGGTCATGCAGAAGGACGAGACGACCGGCGAGACGCTGGAGCCGATCGAGGAGGTCGTCATCGACGTCGACGAGGAGCATTCCGGCGTCGTCGTGCAGAAGATGGCCGAGCGCAAGGCCGACATGATCGAGATGCGGCCGTCCGGCGGCAATCGTCTGCGGCTCGTCTTCTACGCGCCGACCCGCGGCCTGATCGGCTACCAGTCGGAACTGCTGACCGACACCCGTGGCACCGCGATCATGAACCGGCTGTTCCACGCCTATGCGCCGCACAAGGGCGAGATCGCCGGCCGTCGCAACGGCGTGCTGATCTCCAACGATCAGGGCGAGTCGGTCGCCTACGCCATGTGGAAGCTGGAAGATCGCGGGCCGATGATGATCGACCCGGGCACCAAGGTCTATCGTGGCATGATCATCGGCGAGCACACCCGCGAGAACGATCTCGAGATCAACGTCCTCAAGGGCAAGCAGCTGACCAACATCCGCGCCGCCGGCAAGGACGAGGCGGTGAAGCTCACCCCGCCGATCCGTATGACGCTCGATCGCGCGCTCGCCTGGATCCAGGACGACGAGCTGATGGAAGTCACGCCGAAGTCGATCCGTCTGCGCAAGATCTATCTCGACCCGATCGAGCGGAAGCGCTTCGGCAAGTCCGGCGCCTGAGCCTGTCCGCCGGCGTCGGCCGGCCGAGGTTCGAATTCGATCGGGGCCGTCTCTCGCGAGGCGGCCCCGATTTCGTTCGCGGGCGCCACCGTCTCGCCGCCGTTCGGCGCGCAAATTGCTTGGGTTCTCGAGGATTGTCGGAACTCCGACAGGAGACCTGACGGAATCTACTTATTGCGAGTGCTTGTCACATTCGTTATCTCTGAAACAGACGCCAACGGGATGCCGCCCATGATCCCCACCATCGAGCCCGCCAACTTGGATTCCTCCGTCGAGGTCCATCGTCTCGGCCGCCGCCCCAAGGGCTGGTCGGGGTGGGTCTCCGGGCTCGCGCCGTCGGGCGATCACTCGATCGCCTGGAGCGAACTGGAGCGGCGGCTTCTCGAGATGGGGATCGTCGAGGGCGCCAAGGTCGAGCTGATGCACGAGGGGCCGCTCGGGCGCGATCCGATCGCCGTCCGGGTCGACGACACCACGGTCGCGCTCCGGCGGCGCGACGCCGACGTGATCCTCGTCACCGCGGCCGAGTGATCCCATGACCACCATGCATGTTCCGGAAATCGCGTTGGTGGGCTGCCCCAACGCGGGCAAGACGGCTTTGTTCAATGCCCTGACCGGCTCGCGCCAGAAGGTCGCGAACTACGCCGGCGTCACGGTCGAGCGCAAGGAGGGGACCTTCGTCACCCCCGGCGGACGATCGGTGAAGGTGCTCGATCTGCCGGGAACCTATTCCTTGCGCGGCCGCAGCCCCGACGAAATGGTGACCCGCGACGTCGTGCTCGGCCGGCAGAAGGGCGAGGCGATCCCCGACGCGGTGGTCTGTGTCGCGGATGCGACCAACCTGCGTCTGGTGCTGCGGCTCGTCATCGAGCTGATGTCGGTCGGCCGGCCGATGGTGCTGGCGCTCAACATGATGGATCAGGTCGAGAAGCAGGGAGGGCGCATCGACGCGGCGCGGCTCTCGGCCGAACTCGGCATTCCCGTCGTCCCGATCGTGGCGATCCGCAAGGGTGGCATCGCCGAACTGCTCGAGGCGATCGACCGGATGCCGCTCGAGGCGGCGGATCCGCGTCCGCACGGTTGGCGCGAGCCGAACGCCGAGGAGATCCGTGCGACGCACGCGACCGCGACGCGGATCCTCAAGGATTGTGCCTTCCATCCCGGTGACGAGAAGCTGACGCGCCGGCTCGACGCGGTGCTGCTGCATCCGGTCTGGGGCGTGCTGGTGTTGCTGGCGGTCCTGTTCCTGATGTTCCAGGCGGTGTTCACCTGGGCGGCGCCGGCGATGGACGGGATCGAGGCGATGATCAACGGCCTCGGCCGGATGGTCGGCGAGGTTCTGCCGGACGGGATGCTGCACAGTCTGATCGTCGACGGCGTGATCGCCGGCGTCGGGGCGGTGCTGGTGTTCCTGCCGCAGATCGTCATCCTGTTCTTCTTCATCATCCTGCTCGAGGATTTCGGCTACATGGCGCGGGCGGCGTTCCTGATGGATCGCCTGATGGCCGGGACCGGGCTGCACGGCCGTGCCTTCATTCCGCTCCTCTCCTCCTTCGCCTGCGCCATTCCCGGCATCATGGCGGCGCGGGTGATCGAGAACCGACGCGACCGGATCGCCACCATCATGGTGGCGCCGTTGATGACCTGTTCGGCGCGGCTGCCGGTCTACACGCTGATCATCGCCGCCTTCGTGCCGGAGGAGGCGCGGGTCTTCGGCTTCGGCCTGCAGGGGCTGACGATGTTCGCGCTGTTCGCGACCGGCATCGTCTCGGCGCTGCTGGTCGCCTTCGTCATGAAGAAGCTGATCTGGAAGGAAGAGCCCGAGCCCTTCATCATGGAGCTGCCGGACTACAAGTGGCCGGTGCCGCGCAACGTGGCGATCGGTCTGTGGATCCGCGCCGGCGCGTTCCTGCGGCGGGCCGGGACGATCATTCTGGCGATCATGATCCTGATCTGGTTCCTGTCGAGCTTCCCGGCGCCGCCGGAAGGGGCGACGGGGCCGGCGATCGACTGGTCGTGGGCGGGGCGGCTCGGCCATTTCCTCGAGCCGGTGTTCGCGCCGATCGGCTTCAACTGGCAGATCGTGCTGGCGCTGATCCCGGGCATGGCGGCGCGCGAGGTCGCGGTCGGCGTGCTCGGCACGGTCTACGCCCTGTCTGCGACCGGCGACGAGGTCGGCGAGGCCTTGAAGCCGATCCTCACCGCGCAATGGCCCTTGTCGACGGCGCTGTCGTTCCTGGTCTGGTACGTGTTCGCGCCGCAATGCGCGTCCACTCTGGCGGTGGTCCGGCGCGAGACCAATTCATGGGTATGGCCGGCGGTCCAATTCGCCTATATGGGGACGCTCGCCTATGCGGCGTCCTTCGCGACCTATCACCTGGTGGAGGCCCTCACGCGATGAACGAAACCGTCATCGTCTTCGGCGTCGTGCTCGGCGCCGCGATCTTCGTCCTCTGGCGGCTGTTGCCGGCCGGCGTCAAGGCGCGGGTGGCGCCGTCGAGCGGCTCGTCGTGTTCGTCGGGCGCCTGTGGTTCCAAGAACTGCGGCGACGGCGGCTGTCACTGACGGCCGCGAGGAAAGCCGTCCTGCCCGCTCACGCCGGCGTGCCGGCGAAGCGCGGGTGGAGACGCGCGGCGATCGGCGCGACCCGGCGCAGGCCGGTCGGCGCGATCGAGCGTCCCTCGATCAGCGGCCACTCGCCCTCGATCACATAGGGACCGCCGCCGCGCGAGGCCTTCGAGGAATAGAGCACGAAGCGCTCCGGGGTCCAGGTGGTGCCGGAGAAGCCGCCGCGCAGCGCCAGCCACGCCGCGACCGCGTCGTGGGAGACGCCCTTGCAACGGGCGATCGTCACATGCGGGGTGAACCGGCGCGGCTCGGCGGGAAGGCCGAGACGCTGGCAGATGCGCTCGTGCTCGGCCTGGAGCTCGATCAGCGCCGGTGACGGCGCGACCTTGGCGACCAGCGAATGGGGCTGTTTGCCGCCGAAGGCCATGATGCCTTCGATCCTCACGGGAAAGCGCGGGCGGCGGATCCGGGAGAGTTCCTCGGCGACGTCGTCGGCGGTGCGTTCGTCGACGTCGCCGATGAAGCGCAGGGTGACGTGGTAGTTCTCCACGTCGATCCATTTGGCGCCGGAAAGGCCGCCCCTCAGGAAGGACAGCGAGAGCCCGAGATCTTCGGGAACCTCGAGACCGGTGAAGAGGCGCGGCATCGTCGGTTCCTCCGGTCGTGTCCGGGGGGAGCGGCGGCGCCGATCCTCGCCGGGCGGCGCCGTGGTCGAATCGCTCGCCGCGATGCCTCGAAGGAAATCCTAACGTCTTCGCGCTGCACATCAAGTGGGCGAAAAGATCAGCCGCCTCACGAACAGGCAACCGTTGCTCGAATGCCTCAGATCGCGGGCCGCGGCGTGGGTCACCCTTCGAAGCGGGCGATCACCGGAACGTGGTCGGAGGGGCGCTCCCAGCCGCGCGCCTCGCGCAGCACCTCGACGCCGCCGAGGCGGTCCTCGAAATGGGGCGAGGCCCAGACGTGATCGAGGCGGCGGCCCTTGTCGGCCTTGGCCCAGTCGGCGGCGCGATAGCTCCACCACGTATAGAGCTTCTCCGGCACCGGGATCGCCCGGCGCATGACGTCGATCCAGGCGCCGCCGGCGCGGATCGCCTCGAAGGTCTCGGTCTCCACCGGGGTGTGGGAGACGACCTTGAGGAGCGCCTTGTGCGACCAGACGTCGTCGACGAGGGGGGCGATGTTGAGATCGCCGACGACGATCGAGGGCGCTGCCGCCGGGGTCGTGCCGAGCCAGGCCTTCAGCTCGTCGAGGAAGGCGAGCTTGTGGGCGAACTTGTCGTTCACCACCGGATCGGGCTCGTCGCCGCCGGCGGGGATGTAGAAGTCGTGCAGGGTCACCGGACCGGAGGCGCAGTCGAGCGTCACGGCGAGGTGGCGGGCGTCGCCCTTCTCGCAGAACTCGCGCTTGTCGACCGAAAGGAACGGGATCTTCGAGAGGATCGCGACGCCGTGGTAGCCCTTCTGGCCGTTGACGGCGACGTGCTCCCAACCGAGCTTCCGGAAGGCGGCGCTGGGGAAGCTCCCGTCCGGGCACTTGGTCTCCTGGAGACAGAGCACGTCGGGCGCCCACCGCTCGAGGAGTTGCTCGACGAGGGGCTGGCGCAGGCGCACCGAATTGATGTTCCAGGTGGCGATCGACAGGGCCATGAGGGTCTCTCGGACACGCGCGGACGCGTGCGAGGCGACCGTCAACGGATGATGGTGCGATCGATCTTGAAGAGCTTCTCGTCGACCGGCTGATTCGGCGTGACGTTGTAGATCGCCACCGCCGTATCGTAGCCCTGGGCGTCGGTCACCGTCCACTGACGCAGGTCGTTCGACTTGCGATCGAACACCATGGTGAGGCGGCCGTCGCCGAAGACGGTCGACTGCTCCAACACCACCGAGATCAGGTCGGGCTCGAGGCTGACCGAGGTGACGTTGGCCTCCGAGGTCAGGTCGATGTGATCGGCGAGCAGGAAGCGCAGCGGCGTCTTCGACAGCGGATAGAGATCCTGCGTCTGCTGCTTGATGTTGCGGACGATCACGTCGATGCCGTCGGAGATGATGTCGAGATTCGACGGCTTGGCGTAGATGAAGCGGATCTTGCCGGGGCGCATCATGTAGAACTCGCCCTCGGCCTTGTCGCCGTCGGGGCCGAACTGCACGAATTCGCCGGACATGGTGCGGATCGCGTTGAAATAGCGATTGATCGAGGCGAGCGCGTCGCGCTGTTGCGGGGTCAGGCCGCCGGGCTTGACGCCGGCGCCGGGGGTGGCCGGGCGGGCCGGGCCCTTGGTCTGGGCGAGGGCGAGCGTCGGCAGGGCGGCGGCGCAGAGGCCGGCGAGCGTCAGGCCGAGGGCGGCGCGGCGGGTCGGAAGACGGGTCATCGGCATCGGGCGGGTCCTCGGAGGGCGGTGGCGTCGCGACGGCGCGGGGGCCGCGACGCGGATTCGGTTCGGGCGTGATCCTGGCGAAGGACCATGGCGGAACTCGGGACGCTCAATCGGGTTCCCCGACCAGGATCTCGCGTTTGCCGGCATGATTGGCGGGACCGACCAGACCTTCCTTCTCCATCCGCTCGATCAACGAAGCGGCGCGGTTGTAGCCGATCTGCAGGCGGCGCTGGATGTAGGAGGTGGAGGCCTTCTTGTCGCGCAGCACCAGGGCGACGGCGCGATCGTAGAGATCGGCCGATTCCTCGAGCCCGCCGGCCTCGGCGTCGGGGTTCGCCTCGTCGTCGTCGGCGGTGATCGCCTCGAGATATTGCGGGGCGCCCTGGCGCTTCAGGTGGGCGACGATCTTCTCGACCTCGTCGTCCGACACGAAGGGCCCGTGGACGCGCTGGATGCGGCCGCCGCCGGCCATGAACAGCATGTCGCCCTGACCGAGCAACTGTTCGGCGCCCTGTTCGCCGAGGATGGTGCGGCTGTCGATCTTCGAGGTCACCTGGAAGGAGATGCGGGTCGGGAAGTTGGCCTTGATCGTGCCGGTGATGACGTCGACGGAGGGGCGCTGCGTCGCCATGACGATGTGGATGCCGGCGGCGCGGGCCATCTGGGCGAGGCGCTGGATGGCGCCCTCGATCTCCTTGCCGGCGACCATCATCAGGTCGGCCATCTCGTCGACCACGACGACGATGTAGGGCAGCGGCTCGAGCGCCAGCTCCTCCTGCTCGAAGATCGGCTCGCCGGTGTGGCGGTGGAAGCCGGTCTGGACCTCGCGGGTCAGGACCTCGCCGCGGGCGTTGGCCTCGGCGACACGGGCGTTGAAGCCGTCGATGTTGCGGACGCCGAGCTTCGACATCTTCCGATAGCGGTCCTCCATCTCGCGGACCGTCCACTTGAGCGCCACCACGGCCTTCTTGGGGTCGGTGACGACGGGGGTCAGCAGGTGGGGGATGTTGTCGTAGACCGACAGTTCCAACATCTTCGGGTCGATCATGATCAGGCGGCACTGCTGCGGCGTCAGCCGGTAGAGCAGCGAGACGATCATGGTGTTGATCGCCACCGACTTGCCCGAGCCGGTGGTGCCGGCGACGAGCAGATGGGGCATGCGGGCGAGGTCGGCGATGACGCTCTCGCCGCCGATGGTCTTGCCGAGGCAGAAGGCGAGCTTGGCCTTGGTCTGGTCGAACTCGCGGCTGGCGAGGAGCTCGCGCAGGAACACGGTCTCGCGGCGCTGGTTCGGTAGTTCGATGCCGATCACGTTGCGGCCGGGCACCACGGCGACACGGGCCGAGACGGCGCTCATCGAACGGGCGATGTCGTCGGCGAGGCCGATGACGCGGGACGACTTCACGCCCGGCGCCGGTTCGAGCTCGTAGAGGGTGACGACCGGACCGGGGCGGACGTGATTGACCTCGCCCTTGATGCCGAAGTCGTCGAGCACGCCCTCGAGCATGCCGGCGTTCGATTCCAGCACGTCCTCCGACAGTTCCTTGTCGGGGCCGAGGCGCTTCGGTTCGCTGAGGAGCGACAGCGGCGGGAACTGATAGCCGTGCGCGGTCTCGACCACGTCGCCGCGCATGCCGACGTCGCGGGCGCCGGGCCGCGACGGGCTCGGCGGCTTGGCGGCCGGGGTGACGGCGACGCGGCGGTCGTCGACGCGGGCGGCGGGACCGCGCGAGGGCGGATCGACGCGGACCGGCTCGGCGACGCGCTCGCTCGGCGGCGGGGGCGGCGGCGGGCTCCACTGCTCCTCTTCCTCCTCGGGGGCGAAGGGGGGCTCGTAACGATCCTGCCATTCCGGTTCGGCGACGGGCTCGGGCGCGGCGGCGACCCGGGCCGGGGCCGGCGGGCGCGAGAAGCCGGGCTCGACCCGGCTCGGGGCGACGCGGGCGCGCAGGCCGACCGAAGGGCGCGGCGGCTCGTCCCACTCGTCCTCTTCCTCCCAGCGGCGGGCGGGACGGCGGAACCGATCGAGGAGGCGGGCGAAGGAGAAGCCGTAGCGGCGATTGTCGAGCGTGTGCGAGCGGATCCCGACGAGGCGCAGGAGATTGGCGCGGGCGACCAGGACGCCGTGGTGGAGCATGGCGAAGGGCATCCAGCGATCGCGCGGCTCGTCGTCCCAATCCTCGCCGTCGTCCTCGTCCTCGGGGGACGCGTCGTGGCCGACCCAGGCGAGGGCGCGCAGGTGGGCCCAGAGCGCGAGCGCGGCGAAGCCGAGCGCGGCGAGGCCGTGGGCGAAGTCGCCACCGCCGAGCAGGCCGACCGGCAGACGCACCAGCATGTCGCCGGCGACACCGCCGAGGCCGACCGGGAGCGGCCAACCGCCGCCGGTGGGCAGAGCGCCGAGCATGCCGGAGCCGGCGAGAAGAGCGACCGCCCACCAGGTGGCGAAGCGGCGATCGAAACCGCCGTCGTTGCCGGCGACGAGGCGCCAGCCGACCACCAGGAGCGGCGGCAGGGCGAGGGCGGCGGAGAGGCCGACCAGCTGCATCGCCAGATCGGCGACGACGGCGCCGGTGTGGCCGAGCGCGTTGTGGACCGCGGCGCCGGTGGCGTTGGAGAGGCTCGGATCGGTCGCCGACCAGGTGGCGAGGCTCGCCGCGAGCGCGGCGACCACGGCGAAGGTGGCGAGACCGGCCAACCCGCGCAGATTGCGGGCGAGCACCTGTCGCATCTCGGTGTCGTGGCCGTAGGGGGCGGGGGCCGGGCGTGCCGAACGCATGGGACGACTTCCTTCGATCGTGGTCAGCCGAGAGTTTCGACGATGCGGACGAGAGCGTCCTCGGTGAGGGCGAGCGATTCGACCATGGCGATGCGCAGCCAGCGTTCGCCGGGATTGGTGCCGTCGAGGCCGAGGCCGGAGAGATAGCCGCCGGGGATGGTGCGCACCCCGGCCTCGCGCCACAGCCGCAGGGCCACCGCCTCGCCACCGCCGTGTTCGGCGACGTCGAGCCACAGGAAGAAGCCGCCGGGCGGCGTGGCATAGCCCCAGCGGCTGCCGAGGATGCGCTCGGCGGCGGCGAATTTGGCGTCGTAGAGGCGGCGGTTCTCGGCGACGTGGGTCTCGTCGGAGAGGGCGGCGACGGCGACGGCCTGGACCGGGGTCGGCACCTGCGGCGCCGCCATGTTGCGGAAGGCCACCCAGCGCGAGAGGAACTCGCCGTCACCGACGGCGAAGCCGCAGCGCAGGCCCGGCAGGTTCGAGCGCTTGGAGAGCGAATTGAAGGCGATCACGCGGGCGAAGCCCTCCGCCGTGGCGGCGGCGGCGGCGAGGACGCCCTCGGGGGGGTGGCCGTCGCGATAGATCTCCGAATAGCACTCGTCGGCGAAGAGCATGAAGCCGTGGCGCCGCGCGAGGGCGATCGCGCGGAGCCAGTCGGCGCGGGAGGCGACCGCCCCCTGCGGATTGGCGGGCGAGGCGTAATAGAGCGCGACGGTGCGGGCGAGGAGCTCCTCGGGCAGGCGGTCGAGATCGGGCAGGAAGCCGGTCTCGGGGCCGGCGTCGATCATCACCACCTCGCAGCCGGCGGCGGCGGCCCCGGCGGCATAGGCCTGATAGAAGGGGTTCGGGAGCAGGATCGCCGGGCGATCCGAGGTGCCGGTCCAGCGCCGGCGCGCCTCGAGCGCGGCATAGAACAGGCCCTCGCGTGAGCCGTTGAGCGGCAGCACGCCGCGTTCGACGTCGATCGTGCCGGCGGCGAGGCCGAAGCGATGTTCCGACCAGTCGGCGACGGCGCGGCGGAAGGCGTCGGTGCCCTTGATGGTCGGATAGCGGCCGAAGCCGGCGATCTCGCGGGCCATCACCGGCGCGACGAAGGCGGGGAGGGCATGACGCGGTTCGCCGACCGTCAGATTGATCGGGGCCCGGCCCGGCGCGTGCGGCGCGAGCAGATCGGTCAACCGCTGGAACGGCGACGTGAAGGCGACGTCGGCGGGGGCGGCGGAATGGGGGGCGGGCGTGGTCGCGGTCATGACGGTCCGATGTCTCGCAGATTCGGCCAAAGCCTAGCGGCCGACGGTTAAGCGGCTGTTAACCAAGCCGATCCGGAGCGTGGAAAGCGTCGGCCGAGAGAAACGAAAACCCCCGGGCGGCGGGCCACCCGGGGGTCTTCTGGTCGGATCGGTCGGCGATCGGCGGGGCCGATCGACGGGATCAGTTGTAGGCGCGCTCGCCGTGGGTGGCGATGTCGAGGCCTTCGCGCTCCGCCTGCTCGGTGACGCGCAGACCGAAGATCATCTTGATCACGTAGAGCGAGACGAAGGAGACGACGCCGGTGGTGACGATACACACCAGGACGGCCTTGGCCTGAATGACCAGCTGACCGGCGATGGTGTATTCGCCGACGCCGAAGCCGCCGAGCGAGGGGGCCGCGACGATCGCGGTGCCGAGCGCACCGACGATGCCACCGACGCCGTGGACGCCGAAGACGTCGAGGCTGTCGTCATAGCCGAGCATCGGCTTGAGCGAGACGACCGCCCAGAGGCAGACCACACCGGCGACGGCGCCGAGGACGATGGCACCACCCGCACCGGCGAGACCGGCGGCCGGGGTGATCGCGACGAGGCCGGCGACGGCACCGGAGGCGGCGCCGAGCATCGAGGCGTGACCACGGGTCAGCCACTCGACGAACATCCAGGCGAGGGCCGCGGCGGCGGTGGCCACGGTGGTGTTGAGGATCGCCTGAGCGGTCAGGCCGTTGGCCTCGAGGTTGGAGCCGGCGTTGAAGCCGAACCAGCCGACCCACAGGAGGCAGGCGCCGATCATGGTCAGCACGAGGCTGTGCGGAGCCATGTTGTCCTTGTTGAAGCCGATGCGCTTGCCGAGGACGATACAGGCGACGAGACCCGCGACACCGGCGTTGATGTGAACGACCGTGCCGCCGGCGAAGTCGAGCGCGCCCCAGCCGAACAGCAGGCCCGAGGGAGCGTCGGCCGCGGACGGGCCGCCCCACCACCACACCATGTGGGCCATGGGCAGGTAGGAGAAGGTGAACCAGACCACCAGGAAGACCATCACGGCGGCGAACTTGATGCGCTCGGCGATGGCGCCGATGATCAGGGCCGGGGTGATCGCGGCGAAGGTGAGCTGGAAGATGACGAAGGTCAGCTCGGGGATGTAGACGCCCTTGGTGAAGGTCTCGGCGACGCTGTCGGTCGTGACCCCGGCGAGGAACATCTTGTCGAGCGTGCCGATGAAGGGCGTCAGCGCGGTCGCGTCGGCGGCGGTGCCGGCGCCGGTGAAGGCGAGCGAGTAGCCGTAGACGACCCAGAGGATCGAGATCAGCGAGAAGCCGGCGAAGACCTGAACCAGGACCGACAGCACGTTCTTGGAGCGGACGAGGCCGCCGTAGAACAGCGCCAGACCCGGAATGGTCATCATGATGACGAGGATGGTGGAGACCAGCATCCAGGTCGTGTCACCCTTGTCCACCTTGGGGGCGGCGGCGGCCGTGGCGGCGGCATCCTGGGCGAAGGCCGGCAGAGCGGTGAAGAGGCTCAGACCGAGCGCGAGGGCGGAAGCCTTGGCGGCGTCGACACCTCTGTCGAGAGTGGGGACGAACTTCATACGGATTGCTCCTCTCGGGCTCAGAGCGCTTCGGTGTCGGTTTCACCGGTGCGGATACGGACGGCCTGATCGATGCCGTAGACGAAGATCTTGCCGTCGCCGATCTGGCCGGTCTTGGCGGCCGACGAGATCGCCGCGACCACCTTCTCGACCTGGTCGGTGTTGACCGCGATCTCGATCTTGATCTTGGGCAGGAAGCTCACCGCGTATTCGGTGCCGCGGTAGATCTCGGTGTGACCCTTCTGTCGGCCGTAGCCCTTGACCTCGGTCACGGTCAGTCCCTGCACGCCGATCGCGGTGAGGGCGTCGCGCACCTCGTCCAGCTTGAACGGCTTGATGATGGCCATCACGAATTTCATGTGGTGGTTCCCGTTTCCCTACGCCCGATCGGTGCGACCGGAGCTGACTGAAGACAGGTGCGGGCGGGTGAGGCCCGACCGACGCCACGGCCTTGTAATCAAGACCCGTGCCAAGTGTCCGAAATCGGCGTCAATGTTTGGGAAACCAAGCGAATCCGCGACGCTCCCGGCCAGTCGCTCCGGCCTCGTTCCTCGCAGATGCGAGACGGCTGATGAAAAAATGTGCTGCCTTTGCCGAAAAATGGCCGAAACGCGGCGAATCACCGCGGAAAACTGCTCGAGAATGAGGCGTGTGCGCGAAGGCGCGACGCGTTTCTCGCGACATGACGGCCCGGCGCGGGCACGATCGACTCGCGATCGGGCACGACGACTCCTTATCGTGCAGGCGCCGAACGGTCGGTCTCAGCCGGGGGTGCCGCGCGTGCGCACCGAGGCCTCGCGCATCAGGCCCTCCTGGGCGGTGGAGACGACGAGACGGCCGTCGCGCGTCCACAGCGATCCACGGCAGAAGCCGCGACCGGAGCCGGAGAAGGGGCTGTCCTGATCGTAGAGAAGCCAGTCGTCGGCGCGGAACGGGGCATGGAACCACATGGCGTGGTCGAGGCTGGCGAGCTGGAGATCGCGATCGAACACCGAGCGGCCGTGGGCGAAGAGCGCGGTGTCGAGCAGCGTCATGTCCGAGGCATAGGCGAGGACGGCGGCGTGAAGGGCGGGATCGTCGGGCAGCGGGCCGGTGGTGCGGACCCAGACCTGCTGATGCGGATCGAGCGGCCGGTCGGAGACGTAATGGGCGAAATCGGTCGGGCGCAGTTCGATCGGCCGATCGCGCTCCCAATAGGCGCGGACGTTGTCGGGGGCGCCCTCGAGGAAGCGTTCCTTCAGTTCCTTCTCGCCCGGCAGGGTCTCGGGGAGTGGCGCGCTCGGCATGGTCACCTGATGGGTGAGGCCGACGTCCTCGCGGCGGTGGAAGGAGGCGGCCATCGAGAAGATGGCGGCGCCGTGCTGGATCGCCACCACCCGGCGGGTGGTGAAGGAGCCGCCGTCGCGGATCCGCTCGACCTGATAGACGATCGGCACCGAGGGATCGCCGGGGCGCATGAAATAGCCGTGGAGGGAGTGGACCGGGCGGTCCTTCACGGTGCGGGTCGCCGCCACCAGCGCCTGACCGACCACCTGACCGCCGAAGACGCGCTGCCAGCCGACCTGGGGGCTGCGACCGCGAAAGAGATCCTGTTCCAGGGTCTCGAGGTCGAGGATGTCGAGGAGGCCGGCCACGGCGTCGTTCATCGGAGCGTCCCATCCGCAAGGGTGAAGCTGTTGCCGAGAGCGTTCGCATCCCTCGCCGCCGCGCGTCAAGGCGACTGTCGGAGCAGTGATCTCGGCGGGACGCGGCGCGGGTGGCGTTCGCGGCGCGCGCGCACTATGACTGGATCCGGGAGCGACGCCGAGGCCCGAGGACGATCGGGCCCGCCCAGCCATCGAGGAGACCGTCATGCCGTTCGACTTCGACGTGATCATCGCCGGGGGTGGACACGTGGGCGCGTCGCTGGCGCTGGCGCTGAAGCGCGGCGATCCGCATCTGCGGGTGGCGATGATCGATCCGGCGCCGATTCCTGCGGCCGTCGATCTGCGCGCCTCGGCGATCGCGGCGGCGGCGCGGCGCTTCTACGAGAGCCTCGAGGTGTGGGCGCCGATGGCGGCGGAGGCGCAGCCGATCGTCGACATGGTGGTGACCGATTCGCGGCTCGACGACGCCGTGCGCCCGGTGTTCCTCACCTTCGACGCCGCGCTCGACACGGGCGAGCCCTTCGCCCACATGGTGCCGAACGGGGTGATGGTCCGCGCGCTCGTCGATGCGTGCCGCGCGGTCGGGGTCGATCTCCTGATGCCGGAGCGGGTGGTGGACTTCACCACCGGCGAGACGTCGGTGACGGTCGGGCTCGGCTCGGGGCGCTCGGTGACGGCGGGGCTCTTGATCGCCGCCGACGGGGTTCGCTCGCGGTTGCGCGATCTCGCCGGGATCGGCGTGGTCAAATGGGACTACGGGCAGTCGGGGATCGTCACGACGGTGGCGCACGAGCGGCCGCACGAGGGGCGCGCGGTCGAGCATTTCCTGCCCTCGGGTCCCTTCGCCATCCTGCCGCTGATCGACGACGCCGACGGCCGCCATCGCTCGTCGCTGGTGTGGACGGAGAAGAGCGCGACGGCGGATCGGCTGGTGGCCGGCGACGACTTCACCTTCGCGCTCGAACTCGAGCGGCGGTTCGGCCGGCAGTTGGGGCGGATCGAGGTTCTGGCGCCACCGAAGGCGTTTCCGCTCGGCCTGACGCTCGCGCGCGACTGGGTCCGGCCGCGGTTCGCGCTGGTGGGCGACGCCGCCCACGGCATTCATCCGATCGCCGGCCAGGGGCTCAACATCGGCCTGCGCGACGTGGCGACGCTCGCCGAGACGATCGTCGACGCGCGGCGGCTGGGGCTCGATCCGGGCGGGATCGACGTGCTCGAGGGCTACGAACGGCGCCGCCGCTTCGACGCCTTCGAGATGGGCGTGGTCACCGACGTGCTCAATCGGCTCTTCTCCAACGACCTGCCGCCGATCCGGGCGCTGCGCGACGTCGGCCTCGGGCTGGTCGATCGGCTCGGCGCGCTGAAGCGCCGTTTCATCCGCGAGGCGGCGGGGATCGACGGGGCGATCCCGCGCGCGATGCGGGGCGAGCGACCCTGATCGGCTCGATGAACGACGGCTGAAGATACGGATCAGAAGCGGTTCAGGGCGGGGGTGCGAGAGTGGCGTCATTCCGGAAGCGGGCATCGCCGCTTCGGTGGCTCCTCACTCGGACCCTTCGGAGGCCGTCATGATCTCTTCCTCGCGCAAGTCGCTTCTGGCTCTGGCCACTCTCGCCACGATCGTCACCGCCGGCTTCGCCGCGCCGGCCGCCGCCCAGGGTTGGGGCGGCTGGGATCGCGGCGGCTGGGAAGACCGCCGGGGCTGGGATCGCGGTCGCGGCGACTGGGGGTGGGGCCGCCGGCCCCATTGGCACCGCGAGCGGTGCTGGGTCGAGGTTCGTCCGATGCGGGTGATGACCCCGTGGGGACCGCGCATTCGCCAGGTCGAGCAGCGCGTCTGCCGTTGAGGCACGTCGCGCGGACATGAACCGGACATGAACGCCGATCTCAGGTCGAGTTCACGCGTCCGCTCCCACCATCGATGGCGTCCGCCGTGCGGGTGGGCGTCGCGGTCCTCCGAGGTTCGGAGCGTCCTATCGTCTTAAGTCGAGCGGTGTCTTTCCGGATCGACGGAGAGATACGAGCCTGACACACTTCCGCTGCCGTTCGCGGTGCCGTCGCGGCCCGGGATCGGTTCACGAACGCCGCGTCGTCGTCGACCCGACGCGCGGGGTTCTCGGGCGGAGGGTCGCCGACGAAGCGGCCCGACGCCGACGAGGCTCGCGACGGTCGCCGCCGTCGCCGGCCTCGAGCCTCGGGAGGGGCCCATGTCGTTCTTCAACAAAAAGACTCTCTACGGACTGGTCGCGGCCGCCTTTCTGCTCGGTGCCGTCGGGCCGGCCGCCGCTCAGGGCTGGCATCGTCCGCCGCCGCCGCGTCCCGGTTGGGGCGGTCCGCCGCCGCCGATGCATCGCTGGCGTCCGCCGCCGCGCCGGCACTGCTGGATCCAGGAGCGTCGCGTTCGCGTCATGACGCCGTGGGGACCGCGCTGGCGGATCCGCAACGTTCGCGTCTGCCGTTGAGGCGAGGGCGGGCGGCCGGAGCGATCCGGCCGTCCCCCTCCGACGATCGTCGCGAGGGCGGGCCGAAAAAACGGTTCCTCGGATCATCGAAATGTTTCCGCGCGGCGCCCTCACGGGCGCCGTCGGCGTTTCTCATCGACGTCTCGCGGGTCGGCGTCTCTCGGCGCCGATGCGGGAGATCATTGCCGGGTGATCGGGACGACGTGAATCCGCGCCGGGGCGGTCGGGGCGACGCGCTCGGGCAGGGTCGAGCGGGCGCCCTCCTCGTCGACGATCCAGCGCAGTCGGCTCCAGGCGCGCCGGCGTCCCTCGGCCGACACGGCGGCGAGAAGCTCGCGCCCGGCGCCGAGACCGCGTCGCTGCGGCCGGACGAAGAGCGTCTCCAGCAGCCCGGTCTCGCGGCCGGTCAGACAGTCGGTAAGCTCGTGGACGACGGCGACGCCGATCAACTCGCCGTCGAGGCAGGCACCGAAGAGTTCGATGCGCGGTTGGCAGAGCAATTGTTCCGCCCAGTAGCGATCCGGGCGCGGGGGCGACCCGCCGCGCCGTTCCTGGACATGCTCGGCCAACAGCGTGGCGAGCGCGTGAGCGTGATCCGGTCCCAATCGTACGACGTCGACACTCGTCATCGAACGCAACTCCCCGAGAGGCTCGACGGCAAAGTTTCACCCAGGTGGCGGGTTTGTGCAAGTGCGTCGATCGTCGGCGGCGCCGGTGTGCGTCGCAGGACGGGGAGTGCGTGTCGATCAGGGCTTCGCGGCGGCGAGGGCCTCGTCGATCTTGGGGCCGAGCACGGTGCGGACGGCGCCGTCGGAGAGCGGGCCGATGAACTTGTAGGAGATCACGCCGTCGGCGCGCACCACATAGGTCTCCGGCACGCCGTAGACGCCCCAGTCGATGCCGACGCGGCCGTTCTCGTCGAGGCCGGTGGCGACATAGGGGTTGCCCATGTCGGTGAGCCAGCGGGCGGCGTTGGCGGGCTCGTCCTTGTAGGCGATGCCGACGAGGCGGACGCGGGGGTCGTTCTTCAGGCGCTTCAGGGTCTCGTGCTCGACCCGGCACTCGACGCACCAGGAGGCCCAGAAGTTGACGACGGTGACCTTGCCGGGGCCGGGCGCCTTCAGATCGGCGACGGCGAGGCCGGGCATCGGCGTGCCGTCGGCGAGGGGCACCGGCACCGGCGCCAGCGCGAAGGCGGGCGCGGGCTTGCCGAGCAGTACCGAGGGCAGGAGCGAGGGATCGCCGCCGGTCTCGAGCTTGTAGAGGAAGAAGCCGGCCAGGGTCGCGAAGAGCACCAGCGGCAGCATCACCACCAGCCGCGAGCGTGGCGCCGGACGTTCGGCGTCCTCGGGGAGCGTGTCGAGTTCGGTCAACGGGCATCCCCCGTGGTCGGTTGCGCGGAGCGGCTCATGCCCATGCTCTGGGATTGGCCCTGAGACTGGCTCTGGGAACGGCGATGGACGCCGCGCGCCTCGAGTTCGGCGAGCCGGCGGCGCTGGGCGCGACCGTCGATCACCACCCAGGCGAAGAGCCCGACGACCACCAAGATCGAGAGGCCGTAGGAGGCGAGAATGAAGCCGGCATGATTTCCGAAATCCATGGCGCTCACTCCGCTCCGGCCGCTTCGATCATCCGCATGGTGCGGATGCGGCGGCGGATGATCTCGTTGCGCATGGCCATCAGGTGGATCCACACGAACAGCAGCGAGAAGGCGACCGCCATGATCAGGAGCGGCACCAGCATCGAGGCGTCGATGGTCGAGCCGCCCATGCGGAACACCGACGCGGGCTGATGCAGCGTGTTCCACCAGTCGACCGAGAACTTGATGATCGGGATGTTGACGACGCCGACCAGCGTCAGTACCGCGCTCGCCTTGGCGGCGCGCAGCGGGTCCTCGATCGTCTCCTGGAGCGCGATCAGGCCGAGATACATGATGAAGAGGACGAGGACCGAGGTCAGCCGCGCGTCCCAGACCCACCAGGTGCCCCACATCGGCTTGCCCCAGAGCGAGCCGGTGGCGAGCGCGAGGAAGGTGAAGGCGGCGCCGATCGGCGCGGCGCATTTGGCCGAGACGTCGGCGAGCGGATGGCGCCACACCAGGGTGCCGAGCGCCGAGGCGGCCATGGTCATGTAGCAGAACATCGACAGCCACGCGAAGGGCACGTGGATGTACATGATCTTGACCGTCTCGCCCTGCTGATAGTCGGCGGGGGCGCGGAAGAACACCAGCCACAGGCCGACCGCGAAGGTGACGACAGTCACGGCGGCGAGCCAGGGCAGGATCTTGGCGACCAGACCCAGGAAGCGGGTCGGGTTGGCGTAGTCGATCAGACGCATCGTCTCGTCCCGATGATGGCCCCCCGCTCGCACGGGCGACGGAGGCCCGCGGCCGGAACACCCCTCGTGTCGCGGTCGGCGGTCGTCTCGGTCCCGTTTCTAGAGCGCGACCGGCCCGGCATCAATGCGGCCTTGCGCCGTATTCCGCCTTGCGCGGGATCAAGTCGGCGTGACGAGGCGCGTTCGCGACGATTTCGGGCCGCTCGGGATCATTCCCCGGCGTGACGCAGGGCGGCGGCGGCGGCGACGGGGCCGAGCACCATGGCGAAGAGGCCGAGGGCGGCGAGGATCGCGAAGGGGGTGGTGAAGGGCATGCCGCCGTAGAGCACCGCCGTCGCCGAGGAGACGCCGAAGATCATCACCGGCACGGTCAGCGGCAGGACCAGGATCGCCAGCAGGAGGCCGCCGCGCTTCAGCGTGACGGTCAGCGCCGCGCCGATCGCTCCGGTGAAGGTCAGCGCGGGCGTGCCGACGAGCAGCGTCAGGGTGGTCGCGCCGATGGCGATCGGTTCCATGTTCATGAAGATCGCGAGCAGCGGTGAGGCGATCACCAGCGGCAGGCCGGTCGCCGCCCAATGGGCGAGGCATTTGACCAGAACGACCAGCTCGAGCGGGCTCTCGCCCATCAGGATCAGATCGAGGCCGCCGTCGTCGCGATCGACCTGGAACAGGCGGTCGAGCGACAGCAGCGTCGCGAGCAGGGCGCCGATCCACAGGATCGCCGGGCCGATGCGCGACAGGAGGTTCAGGTCGGGGCCGACGCCGAAGGGCACCACGGTGACGACGATCAGGAAGAACAGCGCCCCCATCAGGGCGCCGCCGCCGACGCGGACGGCGAGTTTCCATTCGCGGGCGAAGAGGGCGAGGAGCGCGTTCATGCCGCTTCTCCGACGATCGCCGGTCCGAGCCGGAGCCCGTCGATGCGGGCGAAGGGGAGATCGAGATGGGTCGCGGCGACGACCAGACCACCGGCGTCGAGATGCTCGCCGACGATCTCGAGCAGGCGCGCCTCGGAGGCGGCGTCGAGCGCGGAGGTCGGCTCGTCGAGCAGCCAGATCGGCCGGCGCGTGACGAGCAGGCGGGCGAAGGCGAGGCGGCGGCGCTGGCCGGCGGAGAGATAGGCGGCGGGCAGGTCGATCAGCCGGGCGAGGCCGACCCGGTCGAGCGCGTCGAGGACGGAGCCGTCGGCGACGCCGAAGAAATCGCGCCAGAAGGCGAGATTTTCGCCGACCGAGAGCTGGTTCTTGAGCGCGTCCTGATGGCCGAAATAGTGGCAGTGCTGGGCGATGGTCAGATCGGGGTCGCCGCCCGCGATCACGAGGTCGCCCGAGACCGGGCGCAACAGGCCGGCGATCAGGCGCAGGAGCGTCGACTTGCCGGCGCCGTTGGCGCCGGTGACGACCAGGGCGCGGCCGGCGACGGCGCGAAACGACAAATCGGCGAGGACCCGGCGGCCGCCGCGATCCAGGGTCAGGGTCCGGCCCTCGAGGCTGGAGACGGGGGAGGCCATGGGCTCTGTCGCTCCTGGGATGCCGTCGGCGGTGGGGTGGCGTCCGGCCACCGAGCCGCCCTTGTCTAGGCGATCGCCGGACCCTGGGCAACCGTCGGCGATCGTGCCGTCACGGCGGATTTCACCCGGAAGTGACTGGTCCCGTGATGGGCCGGCAACTATTGTGCGCATCGCCGTGAGGACCGATCGGCAGAGAGCGAGACGATTGGTGAAGCAGCATCGACATGTGATCGGGACGGCGTTGGTGGCCGCCCTCTCCTCGACGCCGACGATCGGTGCCGAGGCGCCTTCCTCGGCGCGGCCGGTGGCGGTGGTCGAGCTGTTCACCAGCCAGGGCTGCGCCAACTGCCCGCCGGCCGACGCCTTCCTGAGCGATCTCAGCCGCGAGGCCGACGTCGTGGCCCTGTCCTACGCGGTCGACTACTGGGACTACATGGGCTGGAAGGACACCGCCGCCAAGCCCGAGTTCACCCGGCGCCAGAAGGCCTATGCCGAGCGGCGCGGCGACCACGACGTGTTCACGCCGCAGGTGGTGATCAACGGCCGTGCCCGACTGGTCGGATCCGACCGCGCCGGCATTCGCCGCGAGATCGCCGCCGGGGCGACCGTCCGCCACGATCTCACCGTGCCGATCGAGCTCGAGGCCAATCGCGAGGCGCTCCAGGTGCGCCTGCCCGACGCGCCGGCCGGCGGCGAGCCGGTCCATGCGACGGTGTGGCTGGCGCGGTTCGACGAGGTCCGTTCGGTCTCGGTCGGGCGCGGCGAGAACCACGGCCGCACCCTCAGCTACGCCCATCTGGTGCGCTCGCTGCAGCCGATCGGCATGTGGAAGGGCAAGGCGCTGACCATCGAACTGCCGCGCCAGGAGATGGCGACCGATCCCAACATCGGTTGCGCGGTGCTGATCCAGGACGTCGAGCAGGATCGTCCCGGCCGGATCCTCGGGGCGCGGATCTGCACCGCGCCGACGAGCTGAGCGACGGCTCGGGCTCAGAGATCGACCAGACGGGGTTTCTTCTCCAGCACGGCGAGGACGCGCGCGAGGTCGGAGCCGCGCTTGAGGATGCGTCCGCCGATGTCGAGCACCGCGTAGGCGCCCTGCCGGGTCGCCAGTTTCGGGTTCTTCTCGATGCGGTGGAGGGGGGCCTCCGAGGTGCGGCGGAAGATCGAGAAGACGGCGCGGTCCTGGAGATGGTCGATGGCGTAGTCGCGCCACTCTCCCGCCGCCACCATGCGCCCGTAGACGTTCAGAATGGCGGAGAGTTCGCGGCGATCGAAGGTCACCGGGCGGTGGTCCTCGCGCGGCCGAAAAGCCACGATCGCCGGTTCGGCATCGCCGGTTCGCGTGCGTCCGTCGTCCATGCCCGATCCTTCGTCGACGCAGGAAAGCCCATGATCGACGAGGCGGCGGCGGCTGACAAGTCCGAAGCGCGCCGCGCGTCCGGCGGGGACGGAATTGACGCCGGCGACGGGGATCGCCACTGTCGCCGCCAGCCTCGCCCGAGCCCCGGATCCCGCATGTCCCTCGCCTCGACCTTCCGCCTCGCCCGCCGCCTCGCGGTGATCGGCCTCGGCCTCGCCGCGCTCGTCGTCCCGGTGCCGCCGGGCCGCGCCGAAACGCCGGTCGCGGTGAACGCCTCCGGGCTCTCCGACGCCGAGATCGAGAGCCGGATCACGGATCTCCTGGGGCGGATGACGCTCGAGGAGAAGATCGGGCAGATGTTCTCCAACGGATGGGGGCCGGAGTTCGACGAGGGCGAGGTGAGCAAGGGCCGGGTCGGCATGGTCTCGACCGTCGAGGAGCCGGAGGTGATGGCGCGGCTGCAGCGACTGGCTCGCGGCTCGCGGCTCGGCATTCCGCTGATCTTCGCGCGTGACGCGCTGCACGGCTATCGCACCCTGGCTCCGGTGCCGCTCGGTCTGGCGGCGAGTTTCGACGCCGACACCATCCGCGCGGTCGGGCGGATCACCGGCCGCGAGGCGTCGAGCCAGGGGCTGCATCTGACCTTCTCGCCGATGATCGACGTCACCCGCGATCCGCGTTGGGGGCGGGTCGTCGAGGGGCCGGGCGAGGATCCGTTCCTGGCGGCGCTGTTCTCGCGCGCCATGGTCGAGGGGCTCGCCTCGGGCGGGCTCCGGGCGACGCTCAAGCATTTCGTCGGTTACGGCGCGGTGCGGGCCG
>OFIS01000144.1_pt1 | contig 76853 bp, 67 predicted proteins | sample 1775071 | NCBI WGS metagenome assembly OFIS01 (sample SAMN08195774, study PRJEB24354) | sludge metagenome | isolation source: sludge from phenol fed wastewater aerobic bioreactor C | place: India: Nagpur | collected 2016-09-17
CGACACCACGATGGGGGCCATCGTCAGCGCCGAGCAGCACCGGCGCATCCTGGATTACATCCGGATCGGCCGGGACGAGGGCGCCACGCTGAGCTACGGCGGAACGGTTCCCGCGGACCCCGGACTCGCCCAGGGCTTCTTCATCGAACCGACCCTGTTCACCGGCGTCCAGCCGTCCATGCGCATCGCCCGCGAGGAGATCTTCGGGCCAGTGCTGTCGCTCTTTCGCTGGACGGACGCCGGCGCGATGCTGGCGGCCGTCAACGCGCCGGACTACGGCCTGACCTGCTCGCTCTGGACCCGCGACCTGGCGACGGCGCTGGAATTCTCGTCCCGCGTGCAGGCGGGCTACGTCTGGATCAACGAGGTCGGCCGCCATTTCCTGGGAGCGCCCTATGGCGGTTTCAAGCAATCCGGCAACGGGCGCGAGGAATGCTTCGACGAACTGCTCGCCTTCACGCAGACCAAGAACGTCCACGTGCGCTACTGACGCGCTCCGCCGGACCCCATCCACTCCCCCTTCACGACGACATCCGCCGATACATGACCGCCGATCCCACGCCCCGCGCCCCGTCCGTCCCCGAAGCCCTGAACCCCCGGGAACGCCCGCCCCTGCCGGCCGCCGCTTCGCCCATGTTCGGCAGCGACGCCATCGCGCAAACCCTGGCGGCCCTGGACATCCCCTACATCGCCCTGAATCCGGGCGCGAGCTTCCGGGGCCTGCACGACAGCCTGGTCAACCACCTGGGCAACCGCACGCCGCAGATGCTGCTCTGTCTGCACGAAGAACACGCCGTGGCATTGGCCCACGGCTATGCCAAAGTCACCGGCAAGGCCATGGCGGCCGCAGTGCACGCCAACGTCGGATTGATGCATGCCACGATGGCCGTCTTCAATGCCTGGTGCGACCGCATGCCGCTGCTGCTGCTGGGCGCGACCGGCCATCTGGACGCCGCCCGACGCCGGCCCTGGATCGAATGGATCCACACGGCGCGGGACCAGGGCGCGCTGGTGCGCAATTTCACCAAATGGGACGACCAGCCGGCCTCCCCCGCCGCGGCGCGCGAGTCCCTGTTCCGGGCCAAATGGCTGAGCGAATCGGCGCCCCAGGCCCCCGTGTACGTCAACCTGGACGTGGACGTGCAGGAGCAGGCCCTGCGGGAGCCCTTGCCGCCGGCGAATCCCGCCGATTTCCTGCCCGAAGCCCGCGTCGGCGCCAGCGCCCGCCAGATTGCCGCACTCGCGGCGCTCATCCGCCGGGCGCAGCGGCCCGTGCTGCTGATGGGACGCGTCTCGCGCTGCGCGCAGGCCTGGGCGCAGCGCCTGCGCCTGGCCGAAGGCATCGGGGCCCGCGTGCTCACCGACCTGAAGGTCGGCGCCGCATTCCCGACGGATCACCCGCTGCACGCGGGGGCGCCGGGCATCTATGCGGATGCGGCGGCCCTCGGCGCCCTGGAACAGGCCGACCTGATCATCAGCCTGGACTGGGTGGATCTGGCCGGCTTGCTGCGCGAGGCCTGCGCGGACGGCCGGCCCGCCGCGCGCATCGTCCAGGTTTCCGTCGACGCCGCGCTGCACCGCGGCTGGAGCATGGACTACCAGGCCCTGCCCGCGGTGGACCTCTGCATCCGCGCCGAACCCGAGCTGCTGGTGGCGGACCTGAACGAGGCCCTGGGCCTGGCCCCCCGGCCCGGCGAAGCGCACGCGCCGGTCTCGGCCCCGGCGGCCCCGGCGGCCCCGGCGGCCGCCGGACAAGCCCCCCTGCTGTCCATGGCGGAACTGGCCCACGGGCTGCGCGAGTGCCTCGCCGGCCGCGAGGTCTCGCTGACCCACCTGCCCCTGGGATGGGATGGCGCCCTGTGGCCCTTCCACCATCCCCTGGACTTCCTGGGCTCGGACGGCGGCGGCGGCGTGGGCGCCGGCCCCGGGCTGACCGTGGGCGCGGCGCTGTCCCTCCGGGGCTCGTCCCGCGTCCCGCTCGGGATCTGCGGGGACGGCGATTTCCTGATGGGGGCGACGGCGCTGTGGACGGCCGTGCACTACCGCATCCCGCTGATCTGCGTGGTGGCCAACAACCAGTCGTTCTTCAACGACGAAGTGCACCAGGAGCGCGTGGCCCGGATGCGGGGGCGCGCCGTGGACAACAAGTGGATAGGCCAGCGCATCGCCGACCCCGACGTGGACATCGCGGGCCTGGCCCGCGCGCAGGGGGCGGCGGCGTACGGCCCGGTGGCGACCCCGCGGGATCTCGCGCAGGCCTGCGCCGGCGCCCTGCGGGACTTCGACCAGGGGCGCGTGGCCGTCATCGACGCCCGCATCGCCTCGGGCTACACGCCCGCCATGACGAACGCACTGACCGAACAAGGGGCGGACTGAAGCCATGAACACTGCCAGCAGACAAGCGGACGAAGCGGCGCGCGCGCGGACGGCGCCCCCCATCCTCACGGTGGACGGCGTGAGCCGCCATTTCGACACCGCCGACGGCCGGGTGGACGCGGTCAGCGACATTTCCCTGTCGGTGAGCCATGGGGAATTCGTCTCCATCATCGGGCCCTCGGGATGCGGTAAATCCACGCTGTTCAGCATGATCGGCGGCCTGCTTCCGGCAAGCGCCGGCGCCATCCGCATCGAAGACGAGACCATCCGCGGCCCGCACCCCGCCATCGGCATGGTCTTCCAGGAGGACTCCACCTTTCCGTGGCGCACCGTGATCGACAACGTGGCCTTCCCGCTGGAACTGCAGGGCGTCGCCAGGTCCGAACGCCTGGAAAAGGCGCGGCATTTCATCGATCTGGTGGGCCTGTCGGGCTTCGAGCGCAGCTACCCGGCCCAGCTCTCCGGCGGCATGCGGCAGCGGGTCTCCATCGCCCGCACGCTGGTCTTCGAGCCCAAGCTCCTGCTGATGGACGAACCCTTTGCCGCGCTGGACGAGCAGACCCGCCTGCTGCTGGGCGACAAGGTCTCGCAGATCCAGGCCACGCTGGACCAGACCGTGCTGCTCATCACGCACAACATCGCCGAAGCCGTCCAGCTCTCGGACCGCGTGATGATCATGAGCTACCGCCCCGGCCGCAACAAGCGCATCCTGCCCATCGACCTGCCGCGCCCCAGGACGTCGGAGATGCTGAGCAGCGACGCCTTCGGCCACTACGTCGCCCGGATCTGGGCCGACCTGCGCGAAGAGGCCGGGCGCGGCATGCGGGAAACCGAAGGCGTCAGCGCACGTGGAGCCGACCATGCCTCGTCCTGATGCCACGCGGCTGCGGTTCGGCCCGGAGCTGGGCGGCCTGGCCGTGCTCGTCCTCCTGCTGGCCATCGTGGAGCTGCTCGTGCGGTCCGCCCTCCTCAACCCCTTCCTAGTGCCGCAGCCCTCGGCCGTGCTGCTCGCCTTCGGACGCATCGTCGCCGAGGAGAACGTCCTGCACCGGTTCCTCGTCACCGGCAGCGAAGCCGGGACGGCGGCCGTCCTGGTCGCCTGCATCGGCGTGCCGCTGGGCGCGCTGCTGCACCGGGCGCATCTGCTGCGTGCGGCGATCGGCTCCTGGATCGCGGCCGTGGCGGCCGCCCCCATCGTGCTGGCCTATCCGCTCTTCCTGGTGATGTTCGGGCGCAGCGCCTCCACCATCATCGTGATCAGCGTGCTCTCGGGCTTGCCGCCCGTGATCCTCATGACCACCGACAGCCTGCAGTCGGTGCGGCCCGCGCTCATCGACGTCGGCAAGAGCCTGCGCATGAACGCCTGGTCGCTGTTCTGGAAAATCATGTTCCCCGCCGCCCTGCCCGGCATCTTCTCGGGCCTGCGCATCGGTTTCATCTTCGCGCTCATCAACGTGGTGGGCGTGGAATTCCTCATCAACTTCGGCGGCCTCGGGCCGCTCATCAATGAACTGGCGGAACGCTACGACCTGCCCGGCACCTACGCGGCCATCGGCTTCGTCGTTCTGGTCAGCATCGTCGTGTTCCTGATTCTGGAGGCACTGGAAAAATGGCTACGTCCCGGCAAGCGCTGAGCCATCGGCAGGCATCCCCCCGGCGCGTCCTGATGCTGCGCATCCTCATCGCCGCCATTCTGCTGCTGATCTGGCAGGCCATGGCCATGTCGGGGCTGTTCTATCAGGACGTGGTCCTGGGGCTGCCCGACATCGCACGCGGCATGGCGCGTCTCCTGCTGGACCCCGATTTCTACCGGAATCTCTGGATCACGGTGGCCGAAATCCTGGCCGCTTCGGCGATCGGGTCGCTCACGGGCCTGGTGTGCGGCATGGTGCTGGGAGGCAGCCGCATCCTGGAGCGCGCCTTCGAGCGCTATCTGTACTATCTCGGCCCCACGCCCAAGATCATTTTCTTTCCGCTGATGATCCTGTGGTTCGGCGTGGGACCGGGGTCGAAGGTCGCGCTGGGCGCCCTCTCGTGCTTCTTCCCGGTCGCCCTGGCCGTGGCCGCCGGCATGCGCGAGATCCCCTTCATCCTGAAGTGCGTCGGCACCAGCCTGCGCGCCACGCCGCTGCAGAAGACCCTGAAGATCTACCTGCCCGCCATGCGCGGCCCGGTCATCAACGGTCTGCGCATGGGATTCGGCGTCGCCGTCATCGGCGTGCTGCTCGCGGAAACCAAATTGTCCAACCAGGGCCTGGGCTACCTGGTGATCCAGAACTACCAGCATTTCGACATGCAGGCCATGTACGCCCTGCTCATCGCCATCTTCGGACTGGCCGTGGCCGCCAACACGGCGCTCAGCCATTGGGCGGATCCGAACCACCGTTGACCCCCGCGACAACAACTCAGGAGACAGACCATGAAAACATCGCGCACCTTGCTGGGCATCCTCGCCCTCGCCTCGGCCTGCGTCTGCGCAGCGCCCGCGCAGGCCGACGACACGCTGAAACTCGCCGTCGGCCAGCGCGGCAACTGGGACACCATCGTGTCCCAGCTCGGCCAGGATGCCGGCATCTTCAAGAAGCACGGACTGGAGCTGGAAATCCTCTACACCCAGGGCGGCGGGGAAACCCTCCAGGCCGTGATTTCCAACAGCGTGGACATCGGCGTGGCCGCCGGCACCATCGGCGTCTTCTCGGCCTTCCAGAAGGGCGCGCCGATCCGCATCATCGGCGCCCAGGCCACGGGCGCCGCGGACTTCTGGTACGTGCGGGCCGATTCCCCGCTGCACAGCATCAAGGACGCGACGCCGCAGACCACCATCGCCTACTCCACCAACGGTTCCTCGACCAACAGCGTGGCGCTGGGCTTCGCCAAGGCCTACGGCCTCAAATCGAAACTCGTCGCCACCGGGAACCCCTCGGCGACCTTCACCCAGGTCATGACCAAACAGGTCGACGTGGGCTGGTCCTCGCCGCCCTTCGGCTTCGACGCGCTGGCGCAGGGCAAGATCCGCATCGTCGCCAAGGCCAACGACCTGGACGAGATCCGGCACGAATCCATCCGGACCCTGATCGGCAACGTGAACCTGCTCGAACACAAGCAGGACCAGCTCAAGCGCTTCATGGCCGCCTACCGCGAAACCATCGACTGGATGTATGCCAGCGACGACGCGCTCAAGGCCTACGCCGCGTTCAACAAGACCGACGTCGCCACCGCGCGCAAGGTGCGCGACGAATTCTTCCCCAAGAGCCTCATCGATCCGGACAAGATGGCTGGCCTGGACCTGCTGAACAAGGACGGCATCGCCTTCAAGACCATCAGCGAACCGCTCACGCCGCAGCAGTTCGACACCCTGATCCAGATCCCGCCCCGCCAATAAACCCGCCAGGAGCCCCCTGTCATGCCCAAGCTGAAACTCTCCTTCGCCATCGGAGACTACGACCGCAATCGCGCCATCATCGACGGCCGCGTTCCCATCGACGGAGTGGATCCCGTCATCATGAAACTCTCGCCGGAGGAAATCTTCTTCCGCGCGATGCGGCACGAATCCTTCGACGTCTGCGAACTGTCCCTGAGCAGTTTCTCGTTGCGCGTGGCGCGGGGCGACAGCCCGTATGTGGGCGTTCCCGTGTTCCTGTCGCGCGCCTTCCGCCATGCCTCCATCATCGTGCGCAAGGACAGCGGCATCCGGGTTCCGGCCGACCTTGCCGGCAAGCGCGTGGGGACGCCGGAATGGCAGCTCACGGCCAACGTCTGGACCCGCGCCTTCCTGCAGGACGACTTCGGCGTGCGGCCCCAGGACATCCACTGGCTGCGCGGCGGCCTGGAAGAGCCCGGGCGGGTGGAAAAGCTGAAAACGGACCTGCCGGCCGGCGTGTCCATGGAAGACATCCCCGCCGACCGGACCCTGGACCGGATGCTGGACAGCGGCGAGATCGACGCCTACATCGGCCCGCGGGCACCGCGCTGCTTCACGGCCGCCAATCCCCGCCTGCGCTGGCTGTTCGAGGACCCCACCGAGGCGGCCCTGGACTACTACCGCCGCACGAAGATCTTCCCCATCATGCACCTGCTGGGCGTGCGCCGCACGCTGGCCGAGGCGCACCCCTGGCTGCCGGTGGCGCTGCAAAAGGCATTCAACGAATCCAAGGCGCTGGCCCTGGAGGCGCTGGCGGACACGTCCGCCACCAAGGTGACGCTGCCCTTCGTCGAGGAGCAGCTCAGGCTGGCGCAGTCGCAGATGGGCACGGATTTCTGGACCTACGGAGCGCACGAGAACCGGCACGTGCTGGACCATTTCCTGCGGCATCACCACGCTCAGGGCATCTCCAGCCGGCTGGTGGACGCGGAGGAACTGTTCCACCCCGCGACGCTGGAGAGCCATCGGATCTAGGGCTTGCCGCCGGGCGTCCTTGTGCGCGCCTGCTCGTCCCAGGCGCGCAGCTGCGCCAGCTTCTCGCCGATCTTCAGCTCCAGCCCCCGGGGCGCCGGCCGGTACCAGCCCGGTTCGGGCATGCCCTCGGGCAGGTAGGTCTCCCCGGCCGCGTAGGCGTCGGGTTCGTCGTGGGCGTAGCGGTAGGCGTGGCCGTAGCCCAGTTCCTTCATCAGCTTGGTCGGGGCGTTGCGCAGGTGCACCGGCACCTCGCGGCTGCGGTCCTGCTTCACGAAGGCGCGCGCCTGGTTGTAGGCCATGTAGCCGGCGTTGCTCTTGGCGGCGACCGCCAGGTAGATCACGGCCTGGCCCAGAGCCAGCTCGCCTTCCGGCGAGCCCAGGCGCTCGTAGGTGGCGGCCGCGTCGTTGGCGATCTGGATGGCCCTGGGGTCGGCCAGGCCGATGTCCTCCCAGGCCATGCGTACGATGCGCCGCGCCAGGTAGCGCGGATCGGCGCCGCCGTCCAGCATGCGCGTCAGCCAGTACAGCGCGGCGTCCGGATGCGAGCCGCGCACCGACTTGTGCAGCGCCGAGATCTGGTCGTAGAAGTTGTCCCCGCCCTTGTCGAAGCGGCGGCCGTTGAGGGTCAGCGCGGTGCGGATGAAATCGGCGTCGATGCGCGTCGCGCCGGCCGCGCCCGCGGCGGTGGCGCATTGCTCCAGCAGGTTCAGGAAGCGGCGCGCGTCGCCGTCGGCGTAGCCCACCAGGGTGGCGACGGCGGTCTCGTCGAATTCCAGGTGCGCGAGCCCCCCGGCGCTCCGGGCCCGCTCCAGCAGCTGGCGCAGCTCGTCGTCGGACAGCGGTTCGAGCACGTAGACCTGGGCGCGCGACAGCAGGGCGGAATTGACCTCGAAGGAGGGGTTTTCCGTGGTCGCCCCGATGAAGGTCACCAGGCCCGATTCGGCATAGGGCAGCAGGGCGTCCTGCTGGGACTTGTTGAAGCGGTGGATCTCGTCCACGAACAGGATGGTGCGCCGCCCCGCCGCGCGGTGCTGGCGGGCGAGGTCGATGGCCGCGCGGATGTCCTTGACCCCGGAGAAGACCGCCGACAGGGCGATGAACTCGCAGTCGAAGGCATCGGCCATCAGGCGCGCCAGGGTCGTCTTGCCGACGCCGGGCGGGCCCCACAGGATCATGGAATGCGGCGTGCCGGACTCGAAGGCCAGGCGCAGCGGGCGGCCCGGCCCCAGCAGGTGGGTCTGGCCGACGACCTCGTCCAGGGTGCGGGGGCGCAGGGATTCGGCCAGGGGCGCGCCGGCGGCGCGGTCCTCGGCGGGACTGCCCCGCCGGCCCTTGGCGCCGGGTTTCGCGGGCGGCGCCGCGCCCCCGAAACCGGGATCGTCGCCCAGCAGATCGCCCTGGTTCGCCATCACGAGGTCCTGTTCACGCTAATCCATCTTCACCAGGTCGGCGCCCTGGGGCACCGCAAAGCGGAACTGCCCGGCGGGGATGTCGGGATTGGCCTTCAGGCCGGTGAAGACGATGCGCGAGACCTGGCCGAAGGCGTCCAGCAGTTCCAGGCGCCGGGGCAGGCCGCCGGAGAAGGCGATGTCGGCATGGACGAAGCCCGCGTCCGGCGTCCTGGGCACGGCGCGCAGCCACTGCAGGCCGTCGTGGTCGGGCCGGCTCTGGAGGTCGAAGACATCCTCCAGCGAACCCGAGCCGAACAGCAGCGCGGCCGGCGAGGCCCCCACGGCCTGGCTGGCGTTGCGCTCGGTGACCTGCGCCAGGTCCGGGTCGTACTGGTAGACGTGCCGGCCGTCGGACACGATCAGCTGTTCGTAGGGCGCGCGCACTTCCCAGCGGAACTTGCCGGGCCGCTGGAAGGCGAAGGCGCCGCTTTGCGGCTTCTGCGCGGCGCCCTTGGCGTCGGTGCGCTCCTGGCTGAACTGGCCGGTGGCCGACTGCACGCGGTCCACGAAGGACTGCAGCTGCTCGCGCGCGTCGGCCGCCGCCAGGGCCAGGCCCGGCAGGCAGGCCAGCAGCGCGGCGGCGCAGGCCGCCCGCCAGCCCCGGGCCCGCCGCGCGGGGCGGCCGGGCCGCGACGCGCCGCGGACGGACCGGAGGTCGCGCCGGGCCGGATCGCTTTGCACGGCAGACATGTTTTGCATGGCAGACATCTTCATCTCCATCCGATTCGGGAGTTCAGGCCGCCGGCCCGCATCGGCCGGGCATTCGCATCGGCCGGGCATTCAATCCTCGTCCTCGCCGGACTTGGCCGGCACCAGGATGTCGCGGTTGCCGTTGGGCTGCTGGGGGGACACCAGGCCGGCCCGCTCCATCTGTTCGAGGATGCGGGCGGAGCGGTTGTAGCCGATCCGCAGGTTGCGCTGCACGAAGGAGATCGAGGCCCGGCGGCTGCGCATCACGACCTCGACGGCCTGGTCGTACAGCGGGTCGCTTTCCGCATCGGCAAAACCCGTGACGGAGCTGACGCCGTCGCCGGTCTCGCCCTCGCCGGTGCCTTCCAGCAGGCCCTCGACGTAGTCGGGCTCGCCTTCGGCCTTGAGGGCCTCGACCACGCGGTGGACCTCGTCGTCGTGCACGAAGGCGCCGTGGACCCGCGTGGGCACGCTGGTGCCCGGCGGCTGGTAGAGCATGTCGCCCTGCCCCAGCAGGGTTTCCGCGCCCATCTGGTCCAGGATGGTGCGCGAATCGATCTTGGACGAGACCTGGAAGGCGATGCGCGTGGGGATGTTGGCCTTGATGAGGCCGGTGATGACGTCCACGCTGGGGCGCTGGGTGGCGAGGATCAGGTGGATGCCGGCGGCGCGGGCCTTCTGCGCCAGCCGGGCGATGAGTTCCTCGACCTTCTTGCCCACCACCATCATCAGGTCGGCCAGCTCGTCGATCACCACCACGATCATGGGCAGCGTGCCCAGCGGCTCGGGCGCGTCGGGCGTGAGCGAGAAGGGGTTGGGGATGGGTTCCTCGCGCTTCTGCGCCTCGCGGATCTTGGTGTTGTAGCCCGCCAGGTTGCGCACCCCCAGCTTGCTCATGAGCTTGTAGCGCTTTTCCATTTCGGCCACGCACCAGTTCAGGGCGTTGGCCGCGTGGCGCATGTCGGTGACCACGGGCGCGAGCAGGTGGGGAATGCCCTCGTAGACGGACATTTCCAGCATTTTGGGGTCGATCAGGATCAGGCGCACCTGGCTGGCGTCGGCCTTGTAGAGCAGCGACAGGATCATGGCGTTGATCCCCACCGACTTGCCCGAGCCGGTGGTGCCGGCCACCAGCAGGTGCGGCATCTTCGCCAGGTCGGCCACCACCGGGTTGCCGGCGATGTCCTTGCCCAGCGCCATCGTCAGCATGGAAGCGCTGGTGTGGTAGACCTGCGAGCCCAGGATTTCCGACAGGCGCACCGTCTGGCGCCGGGGGTTGGGCAGTTCCAGCCCCATCAGGTTCTTGCCCGGGATGGTTTCCACCACCCGGATGCGCACCAGGCTGAGCGCGCGGGCGAGGTCCTTGGCCAGGTTGACGATCTGGCTGCCCTTGACGCCGGTGGCCGGCTCGATCTCGTAGCGCGTGATGACCGGCCCCGCCTGGGCGGCCACGACGGTGACGCTGACGCCGAAATCGGACAGCTTCTTCTCGATCAGGCGCGAGGTGTATTCGATGGTTTCCGGCGAGACGGTTTCCTGGGACGGCTCCACCGGATCCAGCAGCGACAGGGCCGGCAGGCTGCCCGCCATGGCCGGATCGTCGCGCGCGGTGAACAGGGCCTGCTGCTTTTCCTGCTGGACGCGCGGGGATTTCGGCACGGTGGTGACGGTGGGCTCGATGCGCACCGGCTGCTCGTGCACCAGCTGCGTCTGGCGGGTCTCGACGATTTCCTGGCGCTCGGCCTGGGCCGTGACGCCCGCGCGGCGGTCCTGCCAGGCGTTTTTCAGGTCCCACAGGCGCCGCCAGCCGAGTTCGATGGCGTGGCCGACGCGTTCGGAGACGTTGAGCCAGGAAAAGCCGAAGAACAGGCTGGATCCCATCACGATGAAGGCCAGCAGCAGCAGGGTGCTGCCCGCCCCGCCCATCAGCCGGGCCAGGGCGCCGGCCAGCAGCTGGCCGAGCTGGCCGCCCGCGCCGGCGGGCAGCGCGGCGCCCCAGCCGCGCAGGCGCAGGGCCTCGACGCCCATGCAGCCCAGGAACAGCAGGGTGTAGCCGATGCCGACTTCCCAGCGCACGCGCGGCAGCAGTTCCGGGACCCGGCTGGGCAGCACCACGCGCGACAGGCGGTAGAAGCCGGCCGCCACCCGGCGCAGCAGCAGCAGCACCCACAGCCAGGCGGAGGCGCCGCACAGGTACAGCAGCAGGTCGGCGACGTAGGCGCCGAAGGTGCCGCCCCAGTTGTGGATCGTGCCGCCATGGACGGAATGCGACCAGCCCGGATCGGTGCGGTCCCAGGTGGCCAGCACCAGGACCAGCCAGCAGGCCACCGCCGCCAGCAGCACCCAGCGGGCCTCGCGGAACAGGCCGGTCAGGCGGGTCTGCAGGGGCGAAGGGCCATTGCGCACGTTGCGGGAGGAGCGTGTGGGGGTCGCCGGAATTCTTGCCATCGCATCATTATAATTGCGGGGTCAATGTCGAACGGATTTTCAGCGATGTCCAGCGCAAAACACGCCAAACTCATGATTCTGGGGTCCGGCCCCGCGGGCTACACCGCCGCCGTCTACGCCGCGCGCGCCAACCTGGCCCCGGTCCTGATCACCGGCCTGGAGCAGGGCGGCCAGCTGATGACCACCACCGAGGTGGACAACTGGCCGGCCGACGTCGCCGGCGTCCAGGGGCCCGACCTGATGCAGCGCTTCATGGAGCACGCCCAGCGCTTCAACACGGAAATGGTGTTCGACCACATCGCCGGCGTGGACCTGTCCCGGCGCCCCTTCGCGCTGACCGGCGACACGGGCGCAGCCTACACCTGCGACGCCCTGATCATCGCCACCGGCGCCTCGGCCCAGTACCTGGGCCTGCCGTCCGAGCAGTCCTTCATGGGGCGCGGCGTGTCGGCCTGCGCCACCTGCGACGGCTTCTTCTACAAGAACCAGGACGTGATCGTGGTCGGCGGCGGCAACACCGCCGTCGAGGAAGCCCTGTACCTGTCCAACATCTGCCGCACCGTCACCCTGGTGCACCGCCGCGACAAGTTCCGCGCCGAACCGATCCTGGTCGACAAGCTGATGGACAAGGTCGAGCACGGCAACATGCGCCTGGCGCTGTTCCGCGAACTGGACGAAGTCCTGGGCGACGATTCCGGGGTCACCGGCGCGCGCCTGCGCGACAATCGCAGCGGCCAGACCGAGGACCTCGCCGTCACCGGCGTCTTCATCGCCATCGGCCACAAGCCCAACACGGCGATCTTCGACGGCCAGCTCGCCATGGAAAACGGCTACATCGTCACTCGCAGCGGCCTGCAGGGCCTGGCCACCATGACCTCGGTGCCCGGCGTCTTCGCCGCCGGCGACGTGCAGGACCACGTCTACCGCCAGGCCATCACCAGCGCCGGGACCGGCTGCATGGCCGCCCTGGACGCCCAGCGCTGGCTGGAGAGCGAAGGCCTCTGAATGAGGGCTTCCGGGTCGAGGGCTTCCAGGTGAAGGCGTCCAAGTCGTCGTCGCTGGCCGACCTGCGCCGCCTGCGCGCCGAGGCCTCGCCGCCCGAACCGCCCGCCGCGCCGCGCCGCGCGCAATCCGGCGCACAGCGCGGCGGCCGGGGCGCGGCGGCGCGCCCGCGAGGCGGCGAACGTGGCGAAGGCGGCGCCGGCGCGACGCGCCCGGACGACGCAGCGGAAACCGGCGCCCCGGCGCCGGCCGAAGCGCCGCCGCTGGATCCCGCCGACCGCGCCCTGTTCCGCCAGGCCATGCGCTTCGTGCGGCCGCTGCCGGAGCGCGGCCCCCGCGCCCGGGCGGGCGGCGCGCGGCGCGACCCCGAATCCCTGCTGCAGGCGCGGCGCCAGCACGCCCAGGGTGCCTCCGCCGAATCGCGCGCGGCGCCGCCCGCCCAGCGGCAGCGGCGCAAGGCGCCGGCCTACGATCCCGAAGCCGGCGCCTTCCTGCAGGCGGGCTGCGGCCCGGACCTGCTGCGCGGCCTGCGGCGCGGCAAATGGATTCCCCAGGCCTCCCTGGACCTGCACGGCAGCACCCTGGAGCAGGCCCGCGAACGCCTGGACCGGTTCCTGGCCTCGTGCCTGGAGCACGACGTGCGCTGCGTGCGCATCATCCACGGCAAGGGCATCGGCTCGCGCCAGGGCGAACCCGTCCTGAAGGACGCGATCCGCCAGCACCTGTGCCGCCTGGAAGCCGTCCAGGCCTGGGTCCAGTGCGGCGAGCACGAGGGCGGCGAAGGCGCGCTGCACGCCCTGCTGCGCCTGGCCGGCCCGCCGCGGGACTGAGCCGGGGCGGCCCCGGTCCGCATCCACCGTCCTTTCCGCCACCCGCCCCTTTTCCCTTCTGGAGCCTCCGATGAACCCCAGCTGGATCTACCTCGGCATCGCCATCCTGGCCGAAGTCGTCGCCACCTCCGCCCTGAAGGCCTCGGACGGCTTCACGCGCCCCCTGCCCGCGGCGGTCACCGCCATCGGCTACGGGCTGGCGTTCTACCTGCTCGCCCTGGCGCTGAAGACCATCCCCGTGGGCATCGCCTACGCCGTCTGGTCCGGCGCGGGCATCGTGGCCATCGCCATCATCGGCTACTTCGTCTTCGGCCAGGCGCTGGACGCCGCCGCGCTGTTCGGCATCGGCCTGATCCTGGCCGGGGTGCTGGTGCTGAACGTGTTTTCGGGCTCAGGCGGACACTGAGGCCGGCCGCGGCAGCAGGCGCCGGTAACGCGCCGGCAAGGCGAACAGGGCGCCGTGGAATTCGGCGCTGTAGACCTGCAGGTCGCCGATCCCCCGGGCGTCCAGGCGCGCCCCGATTTCCGCGGCGGACAGGCCGGCGGGATCGAGCGTATCCGAGGCCACCGCCAGGGCCCAGTACGAGCCGTACAGGGGGATGTGCAGGCCGTAGGCGTGCACCTGCGGGAAGACCTCGCCCAGCGCGGCCGTCAGGCCGGACACCTGCCCGGGCTCGTGGAACGGGGCGCCCAGGTGCAGGACCAGGGCGCCGCCCGGCGCCAGGACGGCCCGGCAGTCCTCGAAGAACGCCTGCGTGTACAGAGGCCCGGCCGGCGTTTCGGGATCCGTCAGGTCCAGGTAGACCAGGTCGAAGGTCTGGCCGCACTCGCGCACGTAGGCGGCGCCGTCCTGGATGCGGACGTCCGCCCGGGGATCGTCCAGGCTGCCCCGGTGGATGGACCCCAGGTGGTCCCGCGCCGCCGCCACCACGCCGCCGTCGAGCTCCACCAGGGTCGCGGATTCGATGCTGCGGTGCTTCAGCAGTTCTTCCAGCGCGCCGCCGTCGCCGCCGCCCACGATGAGCGCCCGGCGCGGCGCGGGATGCGCCAGCGCCGCCGGATGGATGAGGGCCTCGTGGTAGAACGCCTCGTCGGCCTCCGAGGTCATCAGGCGGCCGTCCAGGCGCAGGGTCAGGCCCAGCTCGCGCGATTCGAGCACTTCCAGCCATTGCAGGCCGGTGTCGCGCGCCAGCACCCGCCGGTCGAAGCGGAAGCCGTACACGCTGTGCTCGTCGAGGGCTTCCAGCAGGGGCTCGCCGGGCTGCGCCGGGCCGTCGCGCTCGCCGCGCATCAGGCGCTGGCGCTGGCAGTCCCCCGGCGCGAAGGCGGATTCGAGCGCGGCCATCAGGTGCTCCGCGCGGGCGGAATTGTCCGTCTCGAAATTGCAGACGTAGACGTCCAGCGTCACCCCGCCGCGTTCCGGCCAGGTATGGATCGCCAGGTGGGATTCGGCCAGCAGCAGCATGCCGGTGACGCCGCCGGGCTGGCCCTGGTAGTCGGGAAAGCGATGCCATTTTTCCCCGACGATGGTCAGGCCGGCATCGAGCGTCGCCTGGCGGCACAGGGCGGCCAGCGCCGCTTCGTCGGTGAGCAGGGTGGCGTCGGACTGGCAGCGATAGAGATCTGCGGTCAGGTGCAGGCCTTGCATGATGGCATCCTCCGGATCAAGGGATCGCGCGCCGTGCGCGGATGAAACGGCCCTGCGGACATCCCGGCAATCGGGGTCCGCCTCATCCGTTTTTTAAAGGGGAAATCGAAAGATGATAGACGAAGACAGCTTTTGAATCAAGAAGCCAAAAGAAGCAAAAAGAAGTAGCAAAAAGAAGAAGTAAAAAGATGCATCAAAAAACCGCCGGGGGGTCGGCTGCCCCCTGCCCGTTGCCCCTGCGCTTCGGCGACCCGTGCGGGGTCCGTGCGCGGATCCGTGGGCGGTCCGCCGATCCGGCCCCGCGGCCGATACCCGGACCCCGGAAGATTCCCCGACCCCGGAAGATTCCCGGACCTCGGAAGATTCCCGGACCCCGAGAAGATCCCTGGACCCCGGAAGATTCCCGGGCCCGGAAATGGAACGGGGCCGACGATTGTGTCATCGGCCCCGCCAGATTTCTGTTTTTTATGGGTACTGCCACAAATGAAAGCGCCATCTCCGTGGCGCCAGTGCCCAGCAGGGCTGTCTCCTCACCTGCATGGACGGCATTATGCCGAATCTTTCACTCTGTCACACCTAGGGAAGTCCCTAGCGTGCGGCGCCCCGGCCCCCTCGTGACCACCCCGCCATCAGCTTGCCATCAGTTCGCCGGCCGGCGCCGGACGGCCGAACAGGAAGCCCTGCGCATGGACGCAGCCCATGGACAGCAGCACGTCGCGCTGGGCGGTGTTTTCCACGCCCTCGGCGACCACGTCCAGGTCCAGCGAACAGGCCAGGCTGAGCACGGCCGACACGATGGCCGTGCTGCGCTGCTGCTGCGGCCCCAGCCCCAGCGGCTCGATGAAGGAGCGGTCGATCTTCAGCGTGCGCAGCGGAAAGCGGTGCACGTGGCTGAGCGAGGAATAGCCGGTGCCGAAATCATCCAGCGCGATGCGCACGCCCGCCTCGTGCAGATGGCCCAGGATCTCGGCCGCGGCATCCGGGTCCGACAGCAGGGAGCTTTCGGTCACTTCGACGCACAGCCGATGCGCCGCCACGCCGGACCGGGCCGCCAGGTCCAGCAGGCGCCGGGGGAAATTCCGGCTGTGGAAATGGCATGGCGAGATGTTGATGTTGAGGATCCTGTCCCGGCCCAGCAGCTCCGGCGCGGCCAGGCAGGCCAGGCCGTACATGTGCCAGTCGATGGTCTCGATCAGGCCGGTCTCCTCGGCCGCCGGCAGGAAGCGGTCGGGCCCCAGCATGCCGTGTTCCGGATGCCGCCAGCGGATCAGGGCCTCGTAGCCGGTGACGCCGCCGTCGGCCAGGCGCACGATGGGCTGGAAATAGGCCACGAACTGCTCTTTTTCCAGCGCGGCGCGCATCTGCTGTTCCAGGTCGAGCACGTTCATGGCCGAGGCGTGCAGGCTTTCGTCGAACAGCACGAAGCGCTGGCGGCCCGCCGCCTTGGCGCGGTACAGCGCGGTGTCGGCGTCGTGCAGCAGCTGATCGACCGTGCGGTAGGCCCGGCGGCTCATGGCGATGCCGATGCTGACCGAGACGTGCAGCTGGCGGCCGCCCACCTGGATGGCTTCGGTCATGCGAGCCTGGATGCGCTCGGCCACCAGGCAGGCCGAGAAGGGCTGCGGGCAGTCTTCGAGAAGGACGGCGAACTCGTCGCCCGAGAGCCGGCCGACGATGTCGGGCGACCGCACGCACTCGGCCATCCGCGCCGAGACGATGCGCAGGACCTCGTCGCCCACCCCGTGTCCCAGGCCGTCGTTGAACAGCTTGAAGCGGTCCACGTCCAGGTACAGCAGGGCGAAGCTGCGCGCCGGATCGCGCTTCAGGGCGCCCAGCGCGCGATCCAGCCGCTCGCGCAGGTACAGGCGGTTGGGCAGGCCGGTGAGCGAGTCGTGCATGACCTGGTGCTTGAGCTGCTTTTGCGCCCGTTCCCGCACCACGACCTGCCGGCGCAATTCCCGCGTGCGTTCCTGCACCCGCCGCTCCAGCTCGGCGTTCAGGGTCTGCAAGGCCTCGGCCTGCTGGCGCCGCTGCAGGGTGTTGGCGATCTGGTAGGACACGAAGGTCAGCAGTTCGGCGTCCTGCTGCGTGTAGTGCAGGTCGGGCCGGTAGCTTTGCACCACGACCACGCCCATCACGCCGCGAGCGCCCATCAGCGGCGCCCCCAGCCAGGAGATGGCCGGCGTCCCGTAGGTGGCCGCGTCCACCTCGCCCTGCGCGATCAGCGCGCTGATCGCCTCCGCTTCGAGCCGCAGGGTGCGCGCATGGCGGATCGCATATTCGCTCATGCCACGGCCCATGGGCCGGCGCAACAGCTCCGCTCCCGAACTGTCCACGTAATAGGGAAAATCCAGCCACTGGCCGTCCTCGGACACCAGCGCGATGCAGAAGCTCTCGGCGTCGAGCAGTTCGCCCACGGCCTGGTGGATGCTGCGGTAGAAAGCCTCGTTGCTATCCTGCCCGTGGCCGAGCGCGGCGATCCGGTACAGCGTGGCCTGCAGGTGGACCGCGCGCTCGCTCTCGCGCACCTGTTCCTGCAGCCGGGCATTGGCGCGGGCCAGCTCGCGCGTGCGTTCGGCCACCCGGCGCTCCAGGGCCTCCTGGCCGAGCTTGCGCTCGACGGCGTTCAGCACGTGCTCGGCCACGAACGCCAGCACGTGCTCGTCGGACTGGGTGTATCCCCGGCCTTCCTCGTAGCTTTGCACGGCCAGGATGCCGAAGACCCGGCCGTCCCGGCACATCGGCACCGCCATGAAATCCACCGAGGGCGTGCCCACGCCGTGCCCCTGCCGCAGCCCCAGGGCGCGGACGATCTCGTTCGAGGGTCCGCGCATGGGGCGGGCCTCCCGGATCAGCCGCAGGGTGAGGGTGTCGCGCAGCTGTTCGGCGGTGAATTCCTGGTCGGGCCGATAGACCTGCCCGTCCATGACGTCGGAAAAATAGATGAACCGGACCGTCTCGCGGCGCGGATCGTGCAGGGCGATGTAGAAGTTTTCCGCGTACATCAGGCGGGAGATGATGCGGTGCAGGCCTTCCAGCAGGCTTTGCATGTCCAGCCCCGACGCCGCCATGTCGGCGATGGCGAACAATGCCCGCTGCAGGCGGTCGGAGTGTTCGAGGCGCCGCACCGACGCCTGCAGGCGCTCGATTGCCCCCGCCTCGATCATTTCCGTCGGTTCCGACGGACTCGTCCGGCGCTGTCGACTCATACGATCCCCAGTGGCTCCGCGCGATGCGTTGATCCCTGTCTGCCCGTGCCTGCAGTATACCGGTCGGCGGCAGGGTCATCATGACCGGCGAATGGCCGATATCAGTCCATCCCAATGGGCTGGGCCGGGATCCTCCGATAGGATGGGACGGCCGTTCCGCAGCCGGCTTGCCCGGGCCGGCCGGTCACCCCATAAAATCAACAGGAGACACCTCGATGCACGCCCCCGCACCCGCCCCCCTCCCCCGGCCGGAGGATGAAAACCCCGGGCTGGCCGCCAACCTGGCCTACGGCTTGCAGCACGTCCTGACCATGTACGGCGGCATCATCGCCGTGCCCCTGATCATCGGCGAGGCCGCCGGCCTGCCGCCCGACGAACTGGGGCTGCTCATCACCGCCTGCCTGTTCATGGGCGGCCTGGCCACGCTGCTGCAGACCCTGGGCCTGCCGCTGTTCGGCTCCCAGCTGCCGCTGGTGCAGGGCGTCTCGTTTTCCGGCGTCGCCACCATGATCGCCATCCTGAACACCGGCGGCGGGCTGCCCGCCATCTTCGGCGCCGTCATGGCCGCCTCGCTCATCGGCCTGATCGTCACGCCGGTGTTCTCCCGCATCATCCGCTTCTTCCCGCCCCTGGTCACCGGCATCGTCATCACCACCATCGGCCTGACCCTCATGCCCGTGGCCGCCCTGTGGGCGATGGGCGGCAACAGCGCCGCGCCGGACTTCGGCAGCATGGGCCACATCGGCCTGGCCGCCGGCACGCTGGCCATCGTGCTCGTCCTGACCCGGCTGGGCAACGCGGCCGTCTCGCGCCTCTCGATCCTGATCGCCATCCTGATCGGCACCCTGGCCGCCGCGGCCAGCGGGCAGGCGGACTTCTCCCACGTGGCCCAGGGCGGCTATTTCGGCCTGCCCTCGCTGTTTCACTTCGGCTGGCCCACCTTCCAGGCGGCCGCCATCGTCTCGATGTTCATCGTCATCATCGTCACCCTGGTCGAGACCTCCGCCGACATCCTCGCCGTGGGCGACATCATCGACACCCGCATCGATTCCCGCCGCCTGGGCAACGGCCTGAGGGCGGACATGCTCTCGAGCCTGATCGCGCCGGTGTTCGGCTCGTTCACGCAAAGCGCCTTCGCCCAGAACGTGGGCCTGGTCGCCGTCACGGGCGTCAAGAGCCGCTACGTGGTCGCATTCGGCGGCCTGATCCTGATCGCGCTGGGCCTGGCGCCGGTCATGGGCCGCGTGGTCGCCTGCATCCCGCCGCCGGTGCTGGGCGGCGCCGGCATCGTCCTGTTCGGCACCGTGGCCGCCAGCGGCATCCGCACGCTGGCGCGGGTCGAGTACGAGGGCAACGCCAACCTGGTCATCGTGGCCACCGGGATCGGCGCGGGCATCATCCCCATCATCGCGCCCCGCTTCTACGACGCCTTCCCCACCTGGTTCTCGACCATCTTCCAGTCCGGCATCAGCTCCGCCGCCGTCGTGGCGATCCTCATGAACCTGGTCTTCAACCACACGGGCGCCGCCGCGCGGACCGCCCGCGCCTCCTCGCGGCCGCAGGCCCTGAGCCAGTCCACGGCGTCCGGCACGTCCGCCTGAGCGCCGCGGGCGCGGGCCGCCGCGGCGGCGGCCCGGGGCGCGCCGCGCGGCGCCCCCATCGCGGCACGCCGCTTGCTGCGGCGTGGCGGCGCCACTGACGGCGTCACCACACCAGGAGAATACGGATGGCCATGAACAAATCGCACGCGCCCGCCGCCCAGAAAGGCGTGCTCGGCATGCTGATCGACGACCACCGGGAGGCGCAGCGGCTTTTCAAGGAGTTCAAGTCCGCCAAGGATCCCGCCCGGCAGGAAGAAATCGTGCGGCACGCCTGTACCGCGCTGACCGCCCACACGAAGATCGAGGAGGAGCATTTCTATCCCTTCCTGCGCGACGCCGACGCCGATGCGTTCGGCAGCCTGCTGGACGAGGCCACGGTCGAGCACGCCAGCGCCAAGGACCTGATCGCCCAGCTGGAGGCGATGAAGCCCGCCGACGACCTGTACGAGGCCCATTTCACCGTGCTGGGGGAATACACCAACCACCACATCAAGGAGGAGGAGGACGAACTGTTCCCGAAGGTGATCGACAAGGCAATCGACCTGCGCGGGCTGGAAAAGCCCATGGAAGACACCAGGCGCGAGGCGATGTCGGCCAAGGCATCGGCCTGAAGAGCGGCACGCCGCTTGCTGCGGCGGCGCCGGACACGACCTTTCGTCATCACAGGAGTCATCATGAACCACACCCGAACGGCCTCCTTCATCCTGGGTGCGGCCGCCGCCGCATTCTCCATGCTGGCGGCGGGCCAGCAGCCCGGCGGGCTCGCGCAGCAGGATCGCGCCTTCATGGAAAACGCGATCCAGGGCAGCTACGCCGAGATCGAAGCCAGCCAGCTCGCGCTGAAGAAGGACAGCAGTCCGGACGTCAGGGCCTTCGCCAACACCATGATCAGCGACCACGGAAAAATGGTGGAAGAAGCCAGGACGCTGGCCCAGCAGAAAGGCTACACGCCGCCCGACGGCCCCTCCGTCCTGCAGAAGGGCGAGGCGACGGCGCTGAAGACCCTGAGCGGCGGCGCCTTCGACGCCGCCTACGTCAACCGCATCGGCGTGGCGGCCCACGAATCGACGGTCCAGCAGTTCCAGCAGGCGGACCAGGAAGTCCAGGATCCCGACATCAAGGCCATGATCCGCAAGGCGCTGCCCAAGCTGCAGGAACACCTGCGGATGGCCCGCGCGCTGGATGCCAAGCAGGACGCCCAGTGAGGCGCGGCGCGCCATCGACGTTCAGGAGACACCCATGGACGAGACGAAACGCAGATTCGTCCAGGCCGCGCTGGCGCTGCCCGCGGTCCTGGCCCTGCCCGCCTGCGGACGGGAAGAAACCAGGTCGGCCCGAATCGCCGGGACCTTCTTCTCGCCCGCCGAATACCGCTTCATCGAAGCCGCGACCGCCCGCCTGATTCCGGGCGACGAGAACGATCCCGGCGCCATCGAGGCCGCCATCCCGCTGTTCATCGACCTGCAGCTGGCGGGCCCCTACGGCCGCGCCGACCGCTGGTACATGGAAGGCCCCTGGGCGGCGGGCACCGAGCAGCAGGGCTACCAGCTCAGGCAGACGCCCGCGGAACTGTACCGCATCGCCATCGCCGGCATCGAGGAATACTGCCGCGGGCGCTACGGCGGCCGCGTGTTCGCGGACCTGAGCGCCGAACAGCAGGACGAGGTGCTGCGCGATCTGGAAGCCGGCAAGATCGAACTCGACGGCGTTCCCGGCAAGGGTTTCTTTTCCGTGCTGTGGCAGAACACGCAGGAAGGATTCCTGTCCGACCCCATGTACGGCGGCAACCGCGGCTTCGCCGGCTGGAAGCTGATCGGATTCCCCGGCCCCCGCTACAACTACGTCGAGGAAATCACCCAATACGGCAAACCCTACCCGCTGCCGCCCGTCGGCATCCTGGGCCGGGACGGTACACGCATGCGCACCGGCGCGTGAAGGAGGCAGGATGGCAAAACGACTGAAACCGGTGGACGTGGTGCTGGTGGGATTCGGCTGGACCGCCTCCATCATCGCGCAGGAGCTGACGGACGAAGGCCTGCAGGTGCTGGCCCTGGAGCGCGGCGAGGACCGCGCCACGGTGCCGGACTTCGCCACCACCCACATCCAGGACGAACTGAAGTACGCGGTCCGCAACCACATGTTCCAGGCCCCCATCCGGGAGACCCTGAGCTTTCGCAACACCCCCGACCAGAAGGCCCTGCCCATGCGCCAGCTCGGATCCTTCCGGCCCGGCGCCGGCGTGGGAGGCGCGGGCGTGCACTGGAACGGGCAGACCTGGCGCTTCCTGCCGGACGATTTCGTCATCCGCTCCCATACCGAGGAGCGCTACGGCCCCGGCTTCATCCCCGAAGACCTCACCATCCAGGACTGGGGCATCACCTACGACGAGCTGGAGTCCTGTTACGACCGCTTTGAATACCTGTGCGGCGTCTCCGGCAAGGCGGCCAACGTGGCGGGCGAGCGCCGTCCGGAAGGCAATCCCTTTGAAGGCAACCGGTCGCGCGACTACCCGCTGCCTCCGCTGGAGCCCAGCGCCGGCTCGCTGATGTTCGACAAGGCGGCGCGCGAACTCGGCTACCACCCCTTTCCCGGGCCGGCCGCCAACGCCTCCCGGCCCTACCTGAACCCGCTGGGCGTGCAGATGGGCCAATGCACGTACTGCGGCTTCTGTGAATGGTTCGGCTGCGGCAACAATTCCAAGGCTTCGCCGCAATCGACGATCCTGCCGGTGCTGCTGAAAAAGGACAATTTCTCCTACCGCACCGGCTGCGACGTCACGCGCGTGGTGCTGGACGGCTCGGGCACCAAGGCCAAGGGCGTACTGTACCGCGACCTGGAAGGCCGCGAATTCGAGCAGCCCGCGGAGCTGGTCGTCCTGTGCGCCTTCGCGCACCACAACGTTCACCTGCTGCTGCTCTCGGGCATCGGCAAGCCCTACGATCCCGCGCGCAGCGCCGGCGTGGTCGGCCGCAACTACGCCTACCAGATCACCTCCGCCGTGGAGGTCTTCGTCGACGAGCTGATGAACCCGTACATGGGCGCCGGCGCCCTGGGCCAGGCCATCGACGACTTCAACGGCGACAATTTCGACCACGGCCCGGAAGGCTTCATCGGCGGCGGCTACATCGCGCTGTGGACCACCGGCGGACGTCCCATCCTGCAGCACCACCTGCCCAAGGACACGCCCACCTGGGGCGCCGGATGGAAGAAGGCGATGGCGGAGAACTACCTGCACAGCACCTCGGTCTCGACCCACGGCAGCGTCGTGAGCCACCGCAACGCCTACCTGGACCTGGATCCGACCTACAAGGACCTCTACGGCAACCCCATGCTGCGGCTGACCTTCGATTTCCACGCCAACGACTACCGGATGTCCGACTACCTGACCGGCAAGGCCGAAGGCATCGCCCGGACGATGAAGCCGCGCTCGATCAACGTCAAGAAGCGCAAGCCGCCCTACAGCATCATCCCGTACCAGACCACCCACAACACCGGGGGCGCCGTCATGGGCGACGACCCGCGCACCAGCGTCGTCAACCGCTACCTGCAGAGCTGGGACGTGCCCAACGTCTTCGTCGTCGGCGCCTGCAACTTTCCGCAGAACCCCGGCTACAACCCTACCGGCACGGTCGGCGCGCTCGCCTTCTGGGCGGCGGACGCGATACGCACGCGCTACCTGAAACGGCCCGGACCCCTGGTCCAGGCCTGACGCGGGAGGCATCATGCGCAAGAACCACGCCATCCTGGGCTGTCTCGCCCTGCTCTGCGCCGTCCCGGCCGCCGGCGCGGCCGACCTGCACAGCGCGGACTTCACCAACATCCAGCGCGGACGGTACCTGGCCAACGCCGGAGACTGCATTTCCTGCCACACCGCCAAGGGCGGTAAGCCCTACGCCGGCGGCTACCCGGTGGAAACGCCCTTCGGCACCCTCTACTCCAGCAACATCACGCCGGACGTCGTGACGGGCATCGGCAACTGGAGCCGCGACGACTTCTACCGCGCCATGCACGAGGGCAGGCGCAAGGACGGGCAGTACCTGTATCCGGCCTGTCCCTACCCCTGGTTCACCAAGATGACCCGGGAGGACGTCGACGACCTCAAGTCCTACCTGGACACCCTGCAGCCGGTGCGCGCCATCCCGCCGGAAAACGACCTGATCTGGCCACTGGGCTGGCGGGAGATGGTGGCGGGCTGGAACCTGCTGTTCTTCGAGCCGGGCACCTACGCCGCGGATCCGGACAAGTCCACGCTCTGGAACCGCGGCGCCTACCTGGTGCAGGGCCCGGGCCACTGCGCCGCCTGTCACACGCCGAAGAATTTCCTGGGCGGGACGGACTCCGACCGGGCATTGCAGGGCGGCGACGCCGGCGAAGGGTGGTTCGCGCCCGGCCTGACGGGCAACCACCGCGACGGCCTGGGCGGCTGGTCCGAGCGCGACATCATCGAATACCTGAAGACCGGCGCCAATCCCCACACCGCCAGCACCGGCCCGATGACCGAGGTGGTGATGAATTCCACGCGCCACCTCAGCGATTCCGACCTGCAGGCCGTCGCCGCCTATCTGAAGGACATCCCGGCCCATCGGGCGGAGAAGGGGGACGGGGACAAGGACGCCGCCACCCTCGACGAACAGGCCATGAAGCGCGGCAAGGCGCTGTACGCCGACCAGTGCATGGGCTGCCACATGGCCGACGGCAAGGGCCAGGCTCACGCCTTCCCGCCCCTGGCCGGCGCGTCCTCGGTGCAGGCGCCCAATGCGCAGACCCTGATCCAGGTGGTCCTGAGCGGCGACTACATGGCGGACCCGCCGTCCCTGCCCACGGGCCTGGCCATGCCCGCCTTCGACTGGAAGCTCGGCGACCAGGAGATCGCCGACGTGCTCACCTACGTGCGCAACAGCTGGGGCAACCGGGCTCCGGCCGTCGATGCGGACACCGTCGCGGACATGCGCGAGAGCGTGCACGAGTACGGACCGCGCTACAAGCGGCTGATCAGCCGGCCCTGAGGGGCGCCCGGACGGCCCCCGCCCGGCGGGCCAGCTTCCGCCGGGCCGGAGCCGGCCGGGTAAGCCGGCGGGTGGGCGCCTGCCGGCGCAGGCCGCGTGCGGCGCCTTCCCTGGCACGGCGGGACAGGCGCTCCATCGCCTCGTCCACGGGCCTCCATCCCGCCTTGCTCATCCGGCCGTGTTGGCTGTATGAATTCACAGTATCAGCCACGGAGCCCCCATGTACACCATCACTCTTCAAGACGCCCCCGCCGATCTTCCCGAACGCGCCCGGCAGGACGCCGAACAGCGCTTCCGCCGGACACTGGAACGCGCCCTGGGCGGGCCGGAGCACGTGCTCGCGGCCTTCCGGGCCTGGACCACGGCCGAGGACACCCCGGAAAACGAGATGGCATCGGCGGACATCGAACTGGCCAAGCGCTGGATCGCCGCGGCCGGACGGGCGCGCGGCGATGCGTTCCAGAACCTGGGAGAGACGGAGGCGTGGTTCGAGGTGCGGGCCGAGCGGTAGGCCGCCCGCTCCGCGCCGGCATCCCGCTTCTTCGGGCCGAGCAACCGCTGCCGGCGCGGCGGACCCAGGCCCGGAAGCGAACCGGACGTCGCCATCCGGCGCGCGGGTGCTGTCGGGACGAATCCCAAGAAAAGAATCACTTCCCGAGAAGGGCCGGATACGCAAAAAAGCCCGGTTCCCTAGGGAATGCCGGGCTTTCCTGGACTTCAAGGGATCGGCCTGGGGCCGATCCCGACCAGCCTGGAAGGCTGGAATCGATCACATATTGTCGATCATCACCTGGCCGAAGCCGGAGCACGACACCTGGGTCGCGCCTTCCATCAGGCGGGCGAAGTCGTAGGTGACCTTCTTCGACAGGATGGATTTTTCCATGCTGCTGATGATCAGGTCGGCGGCCTCGGTCCAGCCCATGTGGCGCAGCATCATTTCGGCGGACAGGATCTCCGAACCCGGGTTGACGTAGTCCTTGCCGGCGTACTTCGGCGCGGTGCCGTGGGTGGCTTCAAACATGGCCACGGAATCCGACAGGTTGGCGCCCGGGGCGATGCCGATCCCGCCGACCTGGGCGGCCAGGGCGTCGGAGATGTAGTCGCCGTTCAGGTTCAGCGTGGCGATGACGTCGTATTCGGCCGGGCGCAGCAGGATCTGCTGCAGGAAGGCGTCGGCGATGACGTCCTTGACCGTGATGTCGCGGCCGGTCTTGGGGTTCTTGAACTTGCACCACGGGCCGCCGTCGATCAGCTGGGCGCCGAATTCCTTCTGGGCCAGGGCGTAGCCCCAGTCGCGGAAGCCGCCTTCGGTAAACTTCATGATGTTGCCCTTGTGCACCAGGGTGACGCTCGGGCGGTCGTTGTCGATGGCGTACTGGATGGCCTTGCGCACCAGGCGTTCCGTGCCTTCGCGCGACACGGGCTTGACGCCGATGCCGGAGGTGCCGGGGAAGCGGATCTTCTTGACGCCCAGCTTGTCCTGCAGGAATTCGATGAGCTGGCGGGCCTTGTCGGATTCGGCCTCGAATTCGATGCCGGCGTAGATGTCCTCGGAGTTTTCGCGGAAGATGACCATGTCGGTCTTTTCCGGCTCGCGCACGGGCGAGGGCACGCCCTTGAAGTAGCGCACCGGGCGCAGGCAGACGTACAGGTCCAGTTCCTGGCGCAGGGCCACGTTCAGCGAACGGATGCCGCCGCCCACCGGGGTGGTCAGCGGGCCCTTGATGGAGACGACGTACTCGCGCACGGCTTCCAGGGTTTCCTCGGGCAGCCAGACGTCCGGGCCGTAGATCCGGGTGGATTTCTCGCCGGCGTAGACTTCCATCCAGTGGATCTTGCGCTTGCCGCCGTAGGCCTTGGCGACCGCGGCGTCCACGACCTTCAGCATCACCGGGGTGATGTCCTGGCCCGTGCCGTCGCCCTCGATGTAGGGAACGATGGGCTCATCGGGGATGTTCAGGGAGAAATCGGCGTTGACCGTGATCTTCTGTCCGCCGGCCGGGACCTTGATGTGCTGATAGGACATGGGTGCTCCAGTGTTGCTGGGTTTGTTGTGCAAGAGAAAGGGAATCAGTCTTATATAAGAGTTTAGCGTAAACTGGCTGCCGGCAGGCGGCCTTTCCCTCCTATTCTACCGGCCGGCACCCCGGAAATACCCGAATCGGCGGGTTAAAATGGACGGTCCGGCCCGTCTTTTCCACACCCTCATGTTCAATCCCTCCAAGGAACAGGTCCGCGCGTTCTTCACCGACGCCTGGCGCAAGCGCCGCGAAGGCGGGGTGCTGACGCCGCTGGAGACCATGGCCGCCGACCTGATCGAACGCCACCCCGAATACCACGCCGACCTGCAGGACCCCGACGCCGCCGAACGCGACTATACGGTCGAGGCCGGCCGCACCAACCCCTTCCTGCACCTGTCGATGCACCTGGCGATCCAGGAGCAGCTGTCGATCGACCACCCGCCCGGCATCCGGGCCGCCTGGAATGCCCTGTTGCGCAGCCACGACGAACACGAGGCGGCCCACGTCATCATGGAAGCCCTGGGCGAGGTCGTCTGGGAAGCCCAGCGGCTGGGCAAGCCGCTGGACAACGAACGCTACCTGGACCTGATCCGGCGCCACGCCACGCACGACCGCTGACGGGAAGAACGGCCCGCGTCCGCCCCGGCGGCGCGCCGCCCGCCCTGCCCGCCCCGCACCGCCCTACCCGCCCCGCACCACCCCGCACCGCCCCGGACGAAACCCGGCCGAAACCCGGACGAAAAAGCGCGCGGGGCGAAGATACAAACGTCCCGGCAAAGCGCCGCTCCCAACAAAGAAACGCCCGCCGGGCGCGCGGGCCGGGCGGGCGTTCGGCGAAAGGACGCCGCGCGCTACTTGCGCACGGCCAGCGGCGAGGGCTGGACCGACAGCCAGGCGGAAATGTTCTCGATGTCGGCGGCCGACAGTTGCGTGGCCATGGCGCCCATGATGGCGTTCTTGCGCACGTTGGCCGAGGCCGGCGCCCCCGCCTGGCCGCGCTGGTAGGAAGTCAGGGCATGGGCCAGATAGTCCGGATGCTGGCCGGCCAGGATCGGATAGTCGGGCTGCAGCGGGGTCTTGGCGTCGGCCCCGTGGCAGGAGACGCAGGTGTATTTCTCGAAGGCGGCCTTGCCGGCCTGCAGGTCGGCCGCGCGCGCGCCGGTGGCCGTCAGGCCGAGACCCAGCAGGGCAATCCACAATGTACGCATGATGGTGTCCCCCCGGATCACTTGAGACTGGAATAGTAGGCCGCGACGTCGGCCATGTCCTGCTCGGACAGGGACCGCGCGATGGCGTCCATGGTCGGGAAGGAACGCGCGCCGCTGGCGTATTCCTTCAGCGCCGCCACGATGTAGGGCGCGTTCTGACCGGCGATCATGGGGACGTGGTACAACTCCGGATAGGCCGCCTTGTAGCCCGGGATTCCATGGCAGCCGATGCACATGGAAACCTTCTGGGCGCCAGCCTGCACATTGCCCTGAACGGCGGGCGGGTCGGCCGCCAGGGCCGGGCCGGCCAGCAGACAGGACGCCGCCACCACGGCGGCCCCCAACCCACGATCAAGCATTGCTCGCGACTTCATATGGCCTCTTGTCTCTCTGATTCATATTGTGTCGGCATCGGCCAGCCTCCTGCCGGGCCGATGAGGCAAGTCGATTGTACGATAATTGCTCCGATACGGTCAGGCTTGAAACTTTCAAGCTCATAATATCCCGGTCAGCCCGCCGTCCCGGTCGGTCCACCCATCCGTTCAACTCACGTTCAACCCATCATCCCGATCAATCCGTCCTCCCGGCCATCCCCCACGTCTCCCGTCCTTCCCGCGCCTCCCTTTCCGCTTCCATGAACCGCACGCCCGCCTCCGCTCCGAACGGCCGTTTCGACGGCACCGACCGCTACGTCGCCACCGATTCCCTGAAGACCGCCGTCAACGCCGCCCTGGCGCTGCAGCGCCCGCTGCTGGTCAAGGGCGAACCCGGCACCGGCAAGACCCTGCTGGCCGAGGAAGTCGCCCGCGCCCTGGGCCGGCCCCTGCTGCAATGGCACATCAAGTCCACGACCAAGGCGCAGCAGGGCCTGTACGAATACGACGCGGTCTCGCGCCTGCGCGATTCCCAGCTGGGCGAGGCCGCCGTGCACGACATCCGCAACTACATCGTGCAGGGCGTGCTGTGGCAGGCCTTCGAGTCGGAGCAGCCCTGCGTGGTGCTGATCGACGAGATCGACAAGGCCGACATCGAATTCCCCAACGACCTGCTGCGCGAGCTGGACCGCATGGAATTCCACGTCTACGAGACGCGCCAGACCGTCCACGCGCGCCACAAGCCCCTGATCATCATCACCTCGAACAACGAGAAGGACCTGCCCGACGCGTTCCTGCGGCGCTGTTTCTTCCACTACATCGAATTTCCCGACCGCCAGACCCTGAGCGACATCGTGGCCGTCCATTTCCCGGACCTGCGCGCCGACGTGCTGGGCGCGGCCCTGGACGCGTTCTTCCGCCTGCGCGAAGTCCCGGGGCTGAAGAAGCGCCCCTCGACCTCGGAATTCCTCGACTGGCTGCACCTGCTGCTGGCCGAATCCGTGGCGCCCGACAGCCTGGCGCGGGGCGACGTGCCGCCGCTGGCCGGCGCCCTGCTGAAAAACGAACAGGACCTGAACCTGCTGCGGCGCCTGGCCACCCTGACGCAGCGCGGCGTCCGCTGACGGCCGCCGCCGGCGCGGCCGCCCGTCCGCCGCGCCGGCCGCACGCCGCGGCGCCCTTCCCGACCCCCACTCCACCGGACCGACCCATGAGCACCTCCGGCTTCAAGCAAACACCCCGTCCCGTCACCCTGGAAGGCCACGGTGTGCGCCTGGTCCCGCTGGCCCCGGAACACGCCGCCGGGCTGCGCGCCGCCGCCGCCGACGGCGCGCTCTGGAACCTGCGCGTCACCTCGGTCCCCGAGCCCGACCAGACCGAGGCCTACATCGCCCAGGCCCTGCGGGGCCGGGACGACGGTCACATGCTGCCCTTCGCCGTCACCGACGCCGCCGGCGGCGCCCTGCTGGGCACCACGCGCTATCACGACATCGTGCCGGCGGTCGCGCGGCTGGAGATCGGCTACACCTGGTACGGCCGCTCGCATCAGCGCACCCATGTCAACACCGCCTGCAAGCTGCTGCTGCTCGAACACGCCTTCGAGTCCCTGGGTGCCGCCGTGGTGGGCTGGCGCACCGACAACTACAACCACGCCTCCCAGCGCGCCATCGAGCGCCTGGGCGCGCACCGCGACGGCGTGATCCGCCACCACGCGCCGCGCCGCGACGGCACCGTGCGCGACACCGTCATGTACAGCCTGCTGGCGGGCGAATGGCCCGAGGTCCGCGCCCACCTGCTCTACCAGCTGCGCCGCCCGCGCGCCTGAACCCACGCCCGCACGCCCGAATCCCATTCCCGCCGAACGTCCATTCCCGTCTTCCTGGCCATGCTGACCGATTTCTTCACCCAGTTGCGCGCCGCCGGCATCCCGGTCTCCATCCGGGAATACCTGAGCCTGCTGGAGCTGCTGTGCAGCCCCGCCGCGCCCGCCAGCACGGAGGAGTTCTACCACCTGGCGCGCCTGGCGCTGGTCAAGGACGAGACCCGCTACGACCGCTACGACCGGGTCTTCGCCGCCTTCATCGGCCGCCTCCAGGCGCGCGCCGGCGGCCCCGGCGTGCCGCCGGACTGGCTCGTGCAAACCTTCCGCAAGCAGCTCAGCGACGAGGAAAAGGCGGCCCTGGAAAGGCACGGCTGGGACCGGCTGATGGAGATGTTCCGCGAACGCCTGGCCGAACAGAAGGAACGCCACGCGGGCGGCAGCAAATGGATCGGCACCGGGGGCTCGTCGCCCTTCGGCCACGGCGGCTATCACCCCGAAGGCATCCGCATCGGCGGCCCCTCGGCCGGCAACCGCACCGCCGTCAAGGTCTGGGAACGGCGCGACTACCGCGACTACGACGACCAGCAGACCCTGGGCACGCGCAACTTCAAGATGGCGCTGCGGCGCCTGCGGCGCTTCGCCCGCCAGGGCGCGGCGCTGGAGCTGGACATGCCCGGCACCATCCGCGGCACCGCCGAGCAGGCCGGGATGCTGGACCTGCACTGGGTGCCCGAGCGCCACAACGCGGTCAAGGTCCTGATGCTGCTGGACGTGGGCGGCAGCATGGACGACCACGTCGCCCGCATCGAATCGCTGTTCTCCGCCGCGCGCAGCGAATTCCGCCACCTGGAAGTCTATTACTTCCACAACTGCCCCTACGAATCCGTCTGGCGCCACAACAGCCGGCGCCATGGCGAGCGCATCGAGACCTGGGACCTGCTGCGCACCTACGGCGAGGACTGGCGCCTGATCCTGGTGGGCGACGCGTCCATGAGCCCCTACGAGCTGCTGTACCCCGGCGGCTCGATCGAGCACCACAACGAGGAGGCCGGCGCCGCCTGGCTGCAGCGCATCCTGGCGCACTGGCCGCATGCCGTCTGGCTGAACCCGGAGCCGTCCGGGTCCTGGCAGTACCGCCAGTCCATCGCCCTGGTCAAGGAACTGATGCACGAGCGCATGTTCGGCATGACGATGGACGGCCTGGAGCAGGCCATGCGGCTGCTGTCGAAGTGAACCGGGGCGGGCGCAGCCCCGCCCGCGGCGCGCGCCCGCCCCGATCGAAAACCCCGGTCAGAAACCGACCTGGTCGCCGCCCTTGAGGTGCAGGATGGCGCGGGCCTCGTCGGGCGTGGCCACCTCCAGGTTCAGCGCCTCCAGGATGATGCGGATCCGGCGGACCTGCTCGGCATTGGACGAGGCCAGCCGCCCCGGCTCGATCCACAGGGAATCCTCCAGGCCGACGCGCACGTTCGCGCCCATCGCCGCCCCCATGGTGGCGAGCGGAATCTGGTTGCGCCCCGCGCCCAGGATGGACCACTGGTAGTCCTCGCCGAACAGGCGGTCGGCCGTGCGGCGCATGTGCATCAGGTCCTCGGGGTTCGGGCCGATGCCGCCCAGGATGCCGAACACCGACTGGATGAACGGGGGGCTCTGCACCAGCCCGCGGTCCATGAAGTGCGCCAGGTTGTACAGATGGCTGATGTCGTAGCACTCGAACTCGAAGCGCGTGCCGTTCTCGCCGCCCCTGCGCAGGATCGTCTCGATGTCCTGGTAGGTGTTCTTGAAGATCAGGTCGCGGCTGTTTTCCAGGTATTCGCGCTCCCAGTCGTGCTGGAATTCCTTGAACCGGTTCAGCATCGGAAACAGCCCGAAGTTCATCGAGCCCATGTTCAGCGACGCGACTTCCGGCTTGAAGGCCATCGCCGGACGCATGCGGTCCTCGACCGTCATGGTCGGGCTGCCGCCGGTGGTGATGTTGATGACGGCATCGGTGGCCGCCTTGATCCGCTCCAGGAAGGGGCGGAAGTACGCCGGATCCTGGGTCGGGCGGCCGTCCTTCGGGTCGCGCGCATGCAGGTGCAGGATGGCGGCGCCCGCCTCGGCGGCGGCGATGCCCGCCTGCGCGATCTCGTCGGCCGTGACCGGCAGGTGCGGCGACATGCTGGGCGTATGGATGGCGCCGGTGACGGCGCAGGTGATGATCACTTTCTTCTTGCTGGCCATGGTGATGTGCCTCCAGGGGATGGGCCGCCGGATCGTCTCGCGGCGGCGTGGAAATCGGTGGAAACCGGTGGAAATCGATGGGAATCGGCGGAAAGCCGTTCAGGCGTCCCGCGCCGTCCGCCGCTTGTGCAGCGCGAGCTCCATCAGGCGCGCGTCGCGCCAGAGGCGCCGCGCCTCCAGCCCATCGGCCGGCAGCAGCCGGCGGCGCTGCGCTTCCAGGGTGTCGATCAGGGCTTCGGACCACGGCCCGGTGTCCGTCTGCTCGCGTGCGATGGACTCGAACAGGCCGCCGTAGCGCCGGCAGTAGTCCCGGATGCCGGCGGGCGCGTTCAGGTCGATGGTCTCGAACGGGCCCATGAAGGACCAGCGCAGGCCCAGGCCGTCCTTGACGGTCGCATCCAGGTCCTCGGCATCGACGTAGCCGCCCTCCACCAGCCGGAAGGCTTCGCGCAGCAAGGCGCCCTGCAGGCGGTTGAGGATGAAGCCCTCGATTTCCCGCCGCACCCGCACGGGCTTCTGGCCGATGCCGGCCATCAGCCGCTGCGCGTCGTCCAGCGCCTGCGGGCTGGTCCAGGGCGCGCCGCACAGTTCCACCACCGGCACCAGATAGGGAGGATTGACCGGATGCGCCACCAGGCAGCGGGCGCGCCCCGCCAGTTCATCAGTGAACCGCGAGGCGGCGATGCTGGAGCTGGAACTGGCCAGCACGGTGCCGGGGGCGGCCAGCGCGTCCATCCGGGCGAAGATCTCCTGCTTGACCTCCAGGCGCTCGGGCAGGTTTTCCTGCACGTACGCCGCATCCGCCAGCGCCTGCTCCAGCGCCGTTTCCCGACGGATGCGGGCCATCGCCCCGGCGGCATCGTCCAGCAGGCCCTTGTCCTGCAGCAGCTCCGCCAGCTCGGCGATCAGGCGCAGGGCGCGCGCCGAGGCCTGCGGATCGCCATCCCAGAGGCCGACCTCGCAGCCGCCCCGCGCAAAGACGATCGCCCAGGCCTGCCCGATGAGCCCCGCACCCACCACCGCCACTTTCATCATGCTGTCTCCTCGATTCATCCGGCCGCCCCGCATCCGCGGCGGCCCGCCCGGCCGGGCGCCGGCGGCGCGAAGGCCCGCCCGGCGCGCGCGGCCGTCCCGGCTCAGACGAGCTGCTGGGTATGGCCGTCCACCACCAGCGTCTGGCCGCTGACGCCCGCCGCCGCCCCGCTGGCGGCGAACAGCGCCATGTTGGCGATGTCGCGCGCCGTGACCATGCGGCCCAGGGAAGCCTGGTTCTCATACCGGGCGGCGATCTCCTCCACCGGCCGGCCCAGGATCTTCGCCTTGGCTTCGATCACCGCCCGGATGCGGGGGCCTTCGACCGCCCCGGGCAGGATGGCGTTGACGCGGATGCCGTCCTTGCCCAGTTCGATCGCCAGCGTCTTGGTGAAGCCCACCACGGCCCATTTGGAGGCCGCGTAGGCCGACCGGCCGGCGAAGCCCAGGTGGCCGGCCGCCGACGACAGATTGAGGATGACGCCGGCCGGGGACTGGCGCAGCAGGGGGATGGCCTGCCGCGCGCACAGGAACTGCCCGGTGATGTTCACCGCGAGCGTCCGGTCCCAGTCGGCGCGGCTGATCGTCTCGACCGCGCCGGTGGGGCCGGCGATGCCGGCATTGTTGACGAGCACGTCGAGCCCGCCCAGGAACGCCCGGCCGGCGTCGAACAGCGCGGCCACGCTGTCCTCGTCGGACACGTCGGCCACGACCGTGCCCGCCGCCGGCAGTTCCCGGCGCACGGCCGCCAGCGCGGCCTCGTCCACGTCGCAGAGGAAGACCCGCGCGCCCTCCGCGGCGAAGACCCGCGCCATTTCCAGCCCCAGGCCGCTGGCGCCCGCGGTGATCAGGACCTTTTTGTCCTTCATGCTGATGTTCTCGAACATGGCATTCCTTGAAAAAGAGTGGATGTCCGCCCGCCGGACGAACCCCGCTGGGGCGCCCGGCGGACGGGGAAGCGTCACCCGGCGCCGTCCGCCAGGATCAGGTCGGCGCCCTTCTCGGCCACCATCATGACGGCGGCCTGCGTGTTGCCCGACACCATGGCCGGGATCACGGAGGCGTCCACCACCCGCAGGCCCGCGATCCCATGGACGCGCAGGCGCGGATCGACGACCGCCGATGCGTCCGCGCCCATGCGGCAGGTGCCGATCGGGTGATAGATCGTCTGGCCGTTCTCCCGGGCGAACCGCAGCCACTGCGCGCGCGTCCGCGTCGCCGTGCCCGGGCTGATTTCCCGCTCCACGTAGCGCGCCATGGCCGGCTGGCCCATGATGCGGCGCGCCAGGCGCATGCCGCCGATCAGGCTTTCCTGGTCTTCCTCGGCATCCAGGAAGTTGGGCCGGATGTCCGGGCCCGAGAACGGGTCCGCGCTGCGCGCATGGATGCTGCCGGCCGAGCGCGGCCGCAGCTGGGCCACGCCCAGGGTCATGCCCGGCAGGCGGTCGAGCCTGCGCTCGGCCGCATTGGCATAGCTGGCATGCATGAAGAAGTACTGCACGTCGGGGGCGGGCAGTTCGGGCCGGCTCCTGGCGAAGCCGAACACCAGGCCGGTGCCGAGGGTCAGGATCCCGGTGCGGCGCGCGAAGTATTCGGACACCGCCAGGCCGAGGCGCCATCCCCGGGTCAGCTCGTTGAGCGTGCGCGCGTCCTTCACGCGCCAGTTCATGCGCGTGCAGAAATGGTCGATGTAGTTCTCGCCCACGGCCGGCAGCGCATGGCGCGGCGGCACGCCGATCGATGCCAGCACGCGCGGGTCGCCGATGCCCGACAGCTCCAGGAGCTGGGGCGACTGGACCGCGCCGGCCGCCAGGACGACCTCGGCCCGGGCCCGCACCCGCACGTCGGCGGCGCCCCGCCGGTACGTCACGCCGACGCAGCGCCGGCCGTTTTCGTCGAGATCGACGCGCAGCACGTGGGCGCCGGTGCGCACGCTCAGGTTCGGGCGGCGCCGGGCCCGGTTCAGGTAGCCGTCCACGACGCTCCAGCGCCGGCCGCGGTGCTGCAGGACCTGGTAGTAGCCGAAGCCTTCCTGGCTGGGGCCGTTGTAGTCCGGATTGAAGGGCTGGCCGGCCTGCGCGGCCGCGGCCAGCAGCGCGTCGGCGAGCGCATGCCGCTCCGCCACCTGGGTGAGGTGCATCGGTCCTTCGTGGCCGCGCGCCTCGCCGCCGCCGGCATACCGTTCCAGCTTGCGGAAATAGGGCTCGACGTCGCGCCAGCCCCAGCCGTCGGCGCCCAGCGACTGCCAGCGGTCGTAGTCGGCCGGCTGGCCGCGGACGTAGATCATGCCGTTGATGAGCGTCGAGCCGCCCAGGCCCTTGCCGCGCGGCACGGCGATGACCCGGTCCAGCGTATTGGGCTCGGGCGTGGTCTCGAAGCGCCAGTTGAAGCGGGGATCGACCAGCAGCCGGCTGAAGCCGGCCGGGATCGGGATCCAGAAGTCGCGGCCCTCGCCGCCGGCCTCCAGCAGCAGCACCGAGTGCCGGCCGCAGGCCGTCAGGCGGTCGGCCAGGATGCAGCCCGCGGCGCCCGCCCCGACGATGACGTAGTCGAACTCCTCCTGCATGGCGGCCCGTCTCCGGTCGTCAAAGCATGAAACGGGCCATCAGCCGCACCTGCTCGTCGAGCATGTGGCGGCCGTAATGGATGGGGCAGCCCCGCTTGTGCGCCTCGGCCAGGAGCGGGGTCAGCTCGGGCTTCATGATGATCTCGGCCACGACCGTCTCCGGCCGCAGCAGCTCCGCATCCAGCGGCAGGGGATCTTCCGCCCGCATGCCCAGGGTGGTCGCATTGACGACCATGTCGCATTCCCGGGGGTCGGCCGTGCCCGCCCGGACGTCGGCGTGCGGAAAGGCCTGCCGCAGGCGCTGGACGATGGCCTGCGCCTTGGCGAGCGTCCGGTTGGCGATGACGAGCCGGGCGGCGCCGGCCTCGACCAGGGAAAAGGCGATGGCGCCCGCCGCGCCGCCCGCCCCCAGCAGCAGCAGCCGCTTGCCCGCCGGATCGTGTCCCTGCGTACGCAGGCCCTGGACGAAGCCGGCCCCGTCGAACATGTCGCCGGCCAGGCGGCCGTCGGCCTCGCGGCGCACGGTGTTGACGGAGCCCGTGGCGCGCGCCGCCGGGCCCAGTTCGTCGCACAGCGCCGCCACCTGGATCTTGTGCGGCACCGTCACGATGAAGCCGCCCAGGTTCTTCATGCGGCGAAAGCCGGCGATCACCTCCGCCAGGCCTTCGGCCGGCACGTGCACCGGCACCAGGACGGCGTCCAGGTCCTGGCTCTGGAAATAGGCGTTGAGCACCTGCGGCGTGCGCACCTGCGCGATCGGATCGGCGATGATGGCGAACAGTCTGGTGTTTCCGGTAATCATGTGTCTCCCCTGTTGATCGGGCGGCCGCTCCGGCCGCTGCGTCCCGCGGGACGCCGACAGGTTTCAGGTCATCAGCCAGCCGCCCGCCACGTCGACGACCTGGCCGGTCACGAAGGCGGCCTCGTGGGAGGTCAGGAAGGCGCACACGTCGGCGACCTCGCCGGGCGTGCCCAGCCGGCGCAGGGCGGTCTCGCGGATGACCGCCTGGTTGGCGTCATCGGCGACGGTCGCCAGCAAGGGGGTGCTGATCCGCCCCGGCGCCAGCGCGTTGACGGTGATGCCATGCGGCCCCAGTTCCTCGGCGACGTGCCGCGTGAAACCGATGAGCGCCGCCTTGGTGGCGCTGTAGTGCACCCCGACGATGCGGCTGATCGCGGCCTTGCCGGCCACCGAGGACATGGACACGATGCGGCCGAACCCGCGCCCGATCATCCCGGGCGCCAGCAGTTTCGTGAGATAGAAGGCGCTGCTGAGGTTGACGCCCACCACCCGGTCCCATTCGGCGGGGTCCATCGCCTGCACGGCCGACGGCGCGCCGTCGTGCTTGGGGGAAATCCCCGCGTTGTTGACCAGGGTATCGACCTCGCCCAGTTCGGCGCGGATCCGGTCCACGGCCTGGGCGCAGGCGGCATACCGGCCGACGTCGGCGGCGGCGAAGGCCACCGCATGCCCCTGCCGGCGCCAGGCCTGCGCCGCGGCCTGGCCGCGCGCCTCGTCCAGGTCGATCAGGCCGACGCGGGCCCCTTCGAGCAGATAGCGCTCGACTAGGGCGCTGCCGATCCCACCCAGGGCCCCCGTCACGATCACGACTCGTCCCTCATGCCGCATGGCGGTCTCCTCCGACTTCCAGGATGATCTTGCCGATATGCCGGCTGCTTTCCATCAGGCGATGCGCTTCCTGCACCTCGTCCAGCGGAAAGACGCGATGGATGACGGGCAGGCAGCGGCCCTGCGCCAGCAGGGGCCAGACGTGCGCCTCGACGTCGGCGGCGAGCGCCGTCTTCTGCGCCACCGAGCGGGCCCGCAGGGTGGAGCCGGTGATCGTCAGGCGCCGCAGCATCACCGGCATGAAGTCGAATTCCGTCCTGCTGCCCTGCAGGAAGGCGATCTGCACCAGCCGCCCTTCCAGGGCCAGGCACCGGATGTTGCGCGCGATGTAGCCGCCCCCCACCATGTCCAGGATCATGTCCACGCCGCGGCCGTCCGTCAGCGCCTCGATTTCCGCGACGAAGTCCTGCGTGCGGTAGTCGATGGCCGCCTCGGCGCCGAAGCGGCGGCAGGCGGCGGCCTTGTCCGCGTTGCCCACGGTGGTGAACACGCGCGCGCCGAACGCCCGGGCAAGCTGGATGGCCGTCAGGCCGATGCCGCTGGAGCCGCCATGGACCAGGATCGTCTCGTTGTCCCGCAGCCGGCCGCGCTGGAAGACATTGGTCCAGACCGTGAAATAGTTTTCCGGCAGGGCGCTCGCCTGGATCATGTCCAGCCCGCGGGGCACGGGCAGGCAGTGCCCCGCGTCGACCACGCAGTATTCGGCATAGCCGCCGCCGGGCGTCAGGGCGCAGACCGGATCCCCGGCCTTCCACCGCGTCACCCCCTCGCCCACCGCCGCGACGCGCCCGGAGACTTCCAGTCCCAGGTAGGGCGAGGCATCGGCCGGCGGCGGATAGGAGCCCGAACGCTGCAGGATGTCGGGCCGGTTGACGCCGGCATACTGGACCGCGATCGAGACCTGGCCGGGCGCCGGCTCGGGCACCGGGGCCTCGACCACGCGCAGCGAGGAAGCATCGCCGCCCTTGCCATGATCGATCAGTTTCATCGTCTCTCCCCCACGCTCTTTTCCGCCATCGTTCCCTCCATCCCTTGCCGGAAATCCGCCCTGAAAAATGCCCTGGACATTGTCCTGAAAACCGCCCTGGAAATTGAAGCGCTTCAAATTCACGATCGATTATGAAGCGCTTCAAATATGCAGAGCCCTATCATACGCCGCCAATACCGCTTCGTACATGGCCTCGGATTGCGTCGGATGGGCGAAGACCGTCTGCATCAATTCGGCTTCGGTGGTCTCCAGCCCCATGGCGATGCCGAAGCCCTGGATCATTTCGGTGACCTCGGCGCCCACCATGTGGGCCCCCAGCAGCTCGCCGCTGCGCGCGCACAGGACGACCTTGACGAAGCCTTCGGTATCGCCCATGGCGATCGCCTTGCCGTTGGCGAGGAAGGGGAATTTTCCGACGCGGACCTCGCGGCCGGCGGCGCGCGCCTGCGCCTCGGTCATCCCCACATGGGCCACCTGGGGGTGGCTGTAGGTGCAGGCGGGGATGCGGCCGGCTTCCAGGGCATGGGGCGCGAGGCCGGCGATGTGCTCCACGCACGCGACCGCCTCGTGCGAGGCCTTGTGGGCGAGCCAGGGCGCGCCGGCGACGTCGCCGATGGCGTACACGCCGGGCTCGTCGGTCGCGCCGTGCGGACCGGTCACGATGTGCGATTTCTCGACCCGGACCGCGGTGCGCTCCAGGCCCAGGTCCTCCACGTTGCCCTGGATGCCCGCCGCCACCAGGATGACGTCGGCTTCGTGGGTCTCGGCCCGCGCCGGCCCCTGCACGCTCACCCGCCAGGCGCCGCCGGCCCGCTTCGCCTCCAGGATGCGGCATCCCAGGGACAGTTCGATGCCCTGTCCGGACAGGGACTTCTCCATGTGGGCGGAGATGTCGGCATCCTCGGACGGCAGCACGCGGTCGGCCATTTCCACCACCCGCACCCGCACCCCCAGCGCATGGTAGAAGCTGGCGAACTCGATGCCGATCGCCCCGGCCCCGACCACCAGCATGCGGCGGGGCAGGAAGGCGGGGGTCAGCGCTTCCCGGTAATACCAGACCGATGCCGGATCGGGCTCCAGCCCGGGCAGGAGGCGGGCGCGCGCGCCGGTCGCCAGGATGACGGACCGCGCCTGCAGGGCGGCGGGCGCCTGGCCGGCCGCGACCGGCCGCAGCTCGACCCGGCCCCGGCCGGCCAGCCGGGCGGCGGCCGGGATGACTGCCACCCCGTTCTTCTTCAGCAAATGGGCGACGCCGCGCCGCAGCTGCCCGGCGACCTGGCGCGAACGGGCCACCATGGCGGCGAGATCGGGCTGCGCCGCCTCGACCCGGATGCCGTAGCGCGCCGCGTCGCGCGTCAGGCGCAGCACGTCGGCCGAGCGCAGCAGCGCCTTGGTGGGAATGCAGCCCCAGTTCAGGCAGACGCCGCCCGGCTCGGCCTTCTCGACCAGCGCGGTGCGCAGGCCGAGCTGCGCCGCGCGGATCGCGGCGACATAGCCGCCGGGGCCCGCGCCGACGACGGCGACGTCGTAATCGTGACGTTCATGTTTCATGGCGGCCTCAGATCAGGATGCCCAGGGGCGCCTCGATCAGGCGCCGGAAGATTTTCAGCCAGCGGGCGGCCAGTGCGCCGTCGATGGCGCGATGGTCCACGGACAGCGTCACCGACATCATCGAGGCCGCCGCGAGCTGGCCCTGCGCATCCACCACGGCCCGCCGCTCGGTCGCGCCCACCGCCAGGATGGCGGCCTGCGGCGGATTGATGATGGCGGCGAATTCCCGCACGCCGTGCATCCCCAGGTTGCTGACGGTGAAGCTGCCGCCCTGGTATTCCTGCGGCTGCAGGCGGCCCTCGCGGGCGCGCTGCGCCAGGCGGGCGATGTCCGCGCTGATGGCCGACAGGGACCGGCCCTCGGCCTGCCGCACGATGGGCGTGATCAGGCCGTTCTCGGTGGCCACCGCCACCGAGATGTCCACGGCGGCATGCCGCAGCAGGGCCTCGTCGGTCCAGCTCACGTTCATGTCGGGCAGCTCCGCCAGCGCCACGGCGGCCGCCTTGACGATCATGTCGTTCACGGAGATGCGCCGCGGCGCGCCCGCGTTGATGGTCTCGCGCAAGGCCAGCAGCTCGTCCATCCGGCAATCGGCGCGCAGGTAGAAGTGCGGCACCGACGTCTTGCTTTCGAGCAGGCGCCGGGCGATGGTGCGGCGCATCGCCGAATGCGGGATGCGGGTCGCCCCGGCCTCCGCCGCGGGAACGGCGGGCGCCGGCGCCGCGGCCTGTGGCGCAACGGCGGGCGCCGCGGCCGGCTGCGCGGGGACGGACGCGGCCGCCGCGGGCGCCGCGGCGGGCGGGCGCGCCAGCGCCGCCCGCACGTCGCGCTTGACGATGCGGCCATGGGGCCCGCTGCCCGGCAGTCCCCGCAGGTCCAGCCCCGCTTCGGCCGCCAGCCGGCGGGCCAGCGGGCTGGCGAAGAGGCGGCCGCCGGCCGGACCGGCGGGCGCAGAAGCGGCGGGCGCGGACGCGGGAGCCGCGGCGGCCGAAGCGATGCCGGCGGGCGCCGATGCTTCGTCCGGGACGGCGGCGGAGGCCGGAGCCCCGGCCGGTACGGCAGCCGAAGCGGCGGCCTGGGCCGTGGCCGGGTCGGCGGGCCCCGCGCCGGCCGCCTGGCTCAGCAAGGCGTCGATATCCGCGGCCTGCTCGCCCGGCGCCAGCAGCACCCCGATGGGGGCGGCCACGGCGGCCGCCTGTCCGGCCGGCACCAGGATCCGGCCCAGGACGCCCGCGGCCTCCGCGGTGAACTCGATGACCGCCTTGTCGGTCTCGATGTCCGCCAGCGCGTCGCCGACGGCGACCGGGTCGCCCTCCGCCTTGGCCCAGGACACGATGGTGGCGGACTCCATGTTGGCGGCGACTTCCGGCATGTGCAACAGAATGGCCATCTCAATTCCTCCCCTGCTTCCGATTCATTCCCATCTCCTCAGCCCTGGCCGCGCACGGGGGCGCCCTGGCCGCGCATGACGCGCTCCAGGCCTTCCACGACTTCCTCGGTGCGCGCGCAGGCGGCGCGCTCCAGCACCTTGGAGATGCTGGGCGAGGCCTCGCCCCCGGTGACGCGCTGGACGGGCTGGTCCAGCCAGTCGAAGAAGCGCCGCTGGATCTCGTCGGCCAGCCAGCCGCCGTAGGACGTGCCCTGCGCGCCCTGCTCGACGATCAGCACGTTGTTCGTCTTGCGGATGCTGGCGCCGATCGTCTCCCAATCCAGGCTGGCGCGATCCAGCCAGCGCAGATCGACGACCTCGGCATCGACGCCCGTGCGTTCGACCGCCTCCAGGGCGTGCCAGACCATCGACAGGTAGGTGAGCACCGTGACCTCGGCGCCCGCGCGGCGCACGGCCGCCTTGCCGAACGCGGTCTGGTAGTCGAAGTCGTCCACGGGCGCCGGGCCGCTGGCGGCGTAGAGGTCCACGTGCTCGATGACCAGCACCGGGTCCTCCAGCTGCAGCGCGGCATTCATGAGGCCGACGTAGTCGAACGGCGTGGACGGCGCGACGATGCGCCAGCCCGGGCTGGTGACGAAGATGCCGGCGGGATCCATCGAGTGCTGCGAGCCGTAGCCGGTGCCCATCGCGACCTTGGAGCGCAGCACCAGCGGGACGTCGATGTCGCCGCCGAACATGTGCCGCGCCTTGCCGATCTGGTTGAACACCTGGTCGGCCGCGACCCAGAGGAAATCGGGATACATGAATTCCACCACCGGCCGGAAGCGGCCGTCCATCGCCATGCCGCCGCCCAGGCCGGCGAAGGCGTTCTCGCTGATGGGCGTGCCCAGCACGCGGCTGGGGTACTTGTCCTTCAGGCCCCGCGTCGCGCCGTTGGTGCCGCCCTTCAGGCGGTGCACGTCCTCGCCCAGCACGACGATGCGCGCGTCGGCCGCCATGCGGCGGTCCATCGTCTCGGCCACGACGTCGATGAACTTGCGCTCCCGCAGCTCGCCCCGGAAGGTGGATTCCTCCTCGCAGCGCGCGCCCTGCAATTCGCGCAGGTCGCCGCGCAGGCCCACGTCGCGGAAGCCCGGATCGGGCCAGAGTTCGGGGCGGATGCGCTTCTTGCCCGCCTTGCCGGCCGGATCGGGCTCGGTCAGGGCCTCGACCGCGTCCTGCATGGCGGCCTGCATGCGCGCGCGCAGGGCGTCGACCTCCGCCGCCTCGATCAGGCGCAGCTTCTGCATGCGCGCGGCCAGCTGGTCCAGCGGGTCCCGCTTGCGCCAGGCCGCCTCCTCCTCCTTGCTGCGATAGCCGAAGGCGCTGCCCGGGAAGCCGCCATTCTGGTGCAGGAAGCGGTAGACGTCCGCCTCGATCACGGTCGGCCCCCTGCCGGCGCGCATGTGCGCCAGCGCCTGCTGCATGGCCAGGTGGACGGCGTACGCGTCCATCCCGTCCACCTTCCAGCTGGGGATGTTGAACGCCGCGCCGCGCGCCGACAGGCGGGGCTCGGCGGTCGCCTCCTCGACGTGGGTGGACACCGCGTAGCGGTTGTTCTCGATGAAGAAGCACAGGGGCAGCTTCCAGGCGGCGGCCAGGTTCATCGTCTCGAGCACCGAGCCGATGTTGACGGCGCCGTCGCCGAAGAAGGTGACCGCCACCGCATCGGTGCCCGCATGCCGGTGCGCCCAGGCCGAGCCCGCGGCCAGCGGCACGCCGCCGCCGACGATGGCATTGGTGCCCGTGACGCCGGCCTCGTCCCAGCGCAGGTGCATCGAGCCCCCGCGCCCATGGCAGAAGCCCTGCGACAGCCCCAGGATCTCGGCCAGCGTGCGCTGCAGCAGGGCCCGCACGGCGGGCGGCAGCTCGGCGCGCGGGTCCACGCCCGCGGGCATGAGGTGCGCCAGGGCCTTGGACAGGAAATGATGGTGGCCGCGATGCGAGCCGTTGACCTGGTCGGCGGAAGTCAGCAGGGCCAGGGCGCCGGCCGCGCCGCCTTCCTGGCCGATGCTGGAGTGCGCCGGGCCGTGGACCAGGCCGTCGAGCGCCAGCCCCACCACGGTTTCCTCGAACGCCCGGATCAGGTGCATGTGCGACAGCAGCGTCCCCAGCACGGCGGGATCGGCGGCCTTCCAGTCGGCCTGCGTGACGCGCAGTTCCACCCAGGGCGAGGCCGGGGCCAGTGAAATCAGTTCAGGCATGAATACTCTCCACAACAGGATCAGATGTAGCTGTAGGCGGACCAGCCGCCATCGGCCAGCGCCACGTGGCCATTGATGAAGGCGGCGTGGTCGCTCGCCAGGAACAGGCCCAGCGCGGCGATTTCCTCCGGCGTGCCCAGCCGGCCGCTGGGCGTGCGCCGCGCCAGCGCGTCCAGGTCCATGCGCCCGCGCGCCACCAGGTCGTCGACCAGGGCGGTGCGGACGTAGCCGGGCGCGATGGCGTTGACCCGCACGCCCAGGGGGCCCCATTCGATGGCCAGCGACTTGCTCAGCATGGCGACCGCCGCCTTGGTGGCGCAATAGGCCGCGCGTTCGGGGGCGGCCACCACGCCGTACATGGAAGCCATGTTCAGGATCACGCCCCCGCCGCGGGCGACCATGCGCCGGGCGGCCGCCTGGGCGCAATAGAAGACGCCGTTCAGATTGACGTCCACCGCCTTGCGCCAGGCCTCGCCCGACAGCTCCAGCGTCGGGCAGTTCATCGAGATCCCGGCATTGTTGAGCAGGACGTCCACCCGCCCCCAGGCCTGTTCGACGGCCTCGAACGCCCGCTCGACCGCCGGCTGCTCGTCGACGGCGGCGACCTGCGCCAGGATCGGCACCTGCGGCGCCGCGGCCCGCAGCCGGCCGGCGGCGGCTTCCAGCGCCGCGCCGTCGACGTCCAGCAGCGCCAGACGCGCGCCGCAGGCGGAAAACGCGTGCGCCATGGCCAGGCCGATGCCGCTGGCCGCCCCCGTGATCAGGACCACCTTGTCCCGCAGTCCCGCGAAGCCCTGGCCGCGGGCCAGGGCCTGCAGGGCCTCGATCGAGTAGGGCGCATCGGGGAAGGACGCATCCCGGGAGGAAGCATTCGTGTGGGAAGCGTTCATACGGCCAGCCAGTCCTTGAGCAATTGCGGGCGTTCGGTCAATTCCGCCGGGGTGCCGCTGAAGACGACGTGGCCGTGGCCCAGCAGGCACACGTCGGTGGAAATCCTCATGGCGATGGTGAGTTTCTGTTCCACCAGGATCACCGAGACCCCATGGCGGTGGATGTCCTGGATGGCCTCGCCCACGACCTCGACGATCTTGGGCGCCAGGCCTTCCGTGGGTTCGTCGATCATGATGAGCCGCGGATTGCCCAGCAGCGACCGGCAGATCGTGAGCATCTGCTGCTCGCCGCCCGAGAGGTTGCCGGCGAGCGTGTTGCGGCGCTCCTTCAGGCGCGGGAAGTAGTCGAACATGCGCTCGACGGACCAGCGTGCGATGCCCTTGCGGGCCGCCTGCATGCCCATGATCAGGTTTTCCTCGACGCTCAGGTTGGCGAAGACCTCGCGTTCCTCGGGCACGTAGGCCATGCCGCGGCGCGCGATGGCGTAGGGCGGCAGGCCCGCCAGCTCCGCGCCGTCGAACAGCACCTGGCCGGCGCTGGGCGGCACCAGGCCCATCAGCGCCTTCAGGGTGGTGGACCGCCCCGAGCCGTTGCGGCCCAGCAGGCTGAGCACCTGGCCATGTCCGACCTCGAAATCCACGCCCCGCAGGATGTGGCTCTTGCCGTAGTGCGCGTGCAGGCCGCGCACGCTCAGCAGCGCCTGCGTCTGCGTCTGCGCCTGCGACTGCGTCCGCGCCCGCCCTTCGCTTCGCGCGGCGTGGCGCTCGTCCTTCATATCCCGTTCGTCCTTCATACCGAGACCTCCGTGCCCAGATACGCTTCCTGCACCTGCCGGTTGGCGCGGATCTCGTCGGGCGTGCCCGTGGCGATGATCTGGCCGTAGACCAGCACGCTGACGCGGTCGCTCAGGGAAAACACCACATCCATGTCATGCTCCACGATCATCAGGGTGCGCCGGGCCGTCAGCTGGCGGATCAGGCCGACGGTGTAGTCGGTTTCCTCGCGCGACATGCCCGCCATCGGTTCGTCCAGCAGCACGACGCGCGGATCGGACGCCAGCGCCATGCCGATCTCCAGCGACCGCTGCTCGGAATAGGACAGCTCGCCCGCCAGGACGTCGCGCGACTTCAGCAGGCGCAGTTCCTCCAGCAGCTGCTCGGTTTCCTCGGTGATCCGCCGCACCCGGGCCACCCGGCGCCAGAAGTTGTATTGCAGGCCGTAGCGGCGCAGGATGCCGAAGCGCAGGTTCTCGAACACGCTGTGGCCCGGGAAGATGTTGGTGATCTGGAACGACCGCGCCAGCCCCATCCGGTTGATGACGCGCGGTTCGAGCCCCTGGATCTGCCGGCCGTCCAGGGTGATGGTGCCCCGGGTGGGCTGCAGCTGCCCGGAGATCAGGTGGAACAGCGTGGATTTGCCGGCGCCGTTGGGGCCGATGATGGCGTGCCGCTCTCCCTCGATCAGCGCCAGGTCCACCCCGCGGATGATCTCGGTCTCGCCGAACGATTTGTGGACGCCCGCCAGCTCCAGGACCGTGCGGGCCCCGGCGGCGGGGTTGCGGGCCGCCGCGCCGTTTCGGGCCGCGTGCCCGGCCGTGCTTCCGGCGGCGTTCCCGGCCGCGTGTCCTGCCGTGTTCCCGGCCGCGTTCCCCGCGGCGTTTTCGACGATGGGGACATTCATGATGCGTACTCCTCGCGCAGGGCCGCCCAGCGGCGGCCGACCCACAGCACCCAGACCACGCCCAGGGCGATCAGCAGCAGCGGCGCGAGCCAGACCAGGAACTGGCCGGGCCGCAGGTTCAGGCCGAACAGCGCCACCGCCGGCCAGGGCTGGCCCGCCACCAGCAGGGACTGATAATCCTGCGCCAGCACGACGGCGAGCATTTCCACGAGGAACACCAGGCCCGCCGCGGCCAGCAGGCAACCGCACGTCCAGCCCGCGAACACCGCGCCCAGGCGGCCCGGGGAATGGCGGTCGCGGTGCGTGCGCCACCACCGGCCGATGCTGAACAGGCCCGCCGGCATGAACATCATCACCAGCACGAAGATCACGCCCTGGTACAGCAGCCAGGTCCGGGTCAGGTCCGAGACCGCGTAGCCGAAGAAGGTCATGACGGCCGCCCCCAGCGCCGGCCCGAAAAAGGCGCCGATGCCGCCGATGTAGGCGTTGAGCACGACCTGGGCCGACAGGTTCATGTCGAACAGCACGTAGTTCGCCGCCTCGTTGCTCATGGCCAGCAGCGCGCCCGCCAGCCCCGAGAACGCGGCCGATATCGTGAACACCATGAGGCGCAGCCTGTGGACGTCGTAGCCCAGGAAGCCCAGCCGGTGCGTATTTTCCCGCAGCCCCTCGCACAGGCGCCCGAGCGGCGTGCGCGTGAAGTAATACAGCAGGGCGATGCCCAGCGCGGCCCAGAACAGCGTCAGGTAATAGACTTCGATCGAGGAGCCGAAGGTGAGCCCCCAGGCCGGCATCCGCATGGCGGACACGCCGCCTTCCCCGCCGAATATCCCGCTCAGGTGCGGCGCCAGGGCGTGCAGCAGTTCGGCCAGCGCCAGGGTCACCATGGCGAAATACACCCCGCTGCGCTGGGTGGAGAACCAGCCCGCCGCCACGCCCAGCAGGCCGCCGCCCACGAAGCCGGCCAGCGGCAGCAGCGGCGTGGGAAATCCCGCGATCGCCTCGACCGCGTTCATGGCGTGGATGGTGGCGAAGGTGCCGATGGCGAAATAGGCGGAATGGCCGAAGGACAGCATCCCGCCCTGCCCGGCCAGCACGTTGAACGCCGTTGCGAACAGGGCCGCGATCAGCATCTGGATGCCGGCGTTCACCAGGGTCGTCGGCAGGTACGGCGGCACGAAGAGCAGCAGGGCGAGCAGCGCCAGCAGCGTCGTTGCGTGGATCGATTTCATGGTCCTACTCCCGGTTGCCCATCAGCCCGGACGGCCGGACCATCAGGACCAGCAGCATCAGGGCGAAGGGAATCGTGCCCGCCAGCGAGGACACCTTCAGCGTCAGCAGCCCGCCCACCTGGTGCGCCCAGGCGCCCAGCCCCACGACGCCCAGCGCATCGGCCAGGCTGTAGTCCACACCCACCGCGAACGAGGTGATCAGGCCGATCAGCAGCGAGGCCACCATGGCCCCTTCCAGGGAGCCCAGCCCGCCCACCACGACCACCACGAAGACCATCACGCCCAGCTCCAGCGCCATGTTGGGATTGGTCGTGTAGAAGGCGCCCGCCACCGCGCCGGCCAGGCCGGCGAGCGCCGAGCCCACGGCGAAGACGCCCATGAACACCATGGGCACGTTGTGGCCCAGCGCCTCGGCCATGCGCGGCTTGAAGACGGCCGAGCGCACCACGATGCCGACCCGCGTGCGCGTCAGCAGCAGGTAGATCAGGGCGAACATCAGCACGGACGTGCCGCCGATCAGCAGGCGATAGAAGGGGTAGCTGGCGTCGAAGATCCGGAAGGCGGAGAAATCCAGGGAAGCCGGCACCCGGTAGTCCACCGGGTAGTTGCCGTAGAACAGCTTGACCAGCTCGGTGATGATGAAGGACACCCCGAAGGTCAGCAGCAGCTGGTGCCCGTGCCCGTAGCGGTGGACGCGGCGCAGCATGTAGCGCTCGACCAGTCCGCCGGTCACGCCGACGAGGATCGGGGACAGCACGATCGCCGGCCAGAAGCCGACGGCCTTTTCCAGGCTGTAGGCCAGGTAGGCGCCCAGCATGTAGAAGGCGGCATGGGCGAAGTTCAGCACGCCCATCATGCCGAAGATCAGTGTCAGCCCCGCCGACACCATGAACAGCAGCAATCCGTAGATCACCCCGTTCAGCAAGGAAACGGTGAAAAATTCCATGGCAATTCCAGAATGCGCACCCGCCGCGGGCGGCGGGATCGTGCGCGACGAACGCTTCGTGAAGGGCCCCGGCCTGCCGGCCGGCGCCCCGCGTCCTCAAACCAGGGCCGAACCGGCCGGGACCGGGCCACCCGGCACCGGAAGGACCGGAACCCTGCCGGCCGGGGCCGGGCCCGCCGGAGCCGGATCGCTCCGCAGAGCCGGATCGCTCCGCAGAGCCGGATCGCTCCGCAGGGCCGGATCGGCGACGGGCCGCCGGCTCAGGCCGGGCGCTTCATCTTGCACGTGGCTTCGACGGGGTTGACGGCCTCCTCGCCCGTGAACGTCTTCACCGCCACGAAACCCATGTCGGTCCCGTCCGCCTTGTACTTGGCGTCCTTGCCGACCTTGGCGACGACGATGGGCAGCACGACCTGGTGGTCCGCCTGGCGGATGCTCTGCTCGCCCATGGGCGTCTTGAGGTGCACCTTTTCCAGGTTCAGGGCCAGGTCCGTGACGTTCATGTCGCCGTCCTTGGCGGCGGTCTGCTTCAGCGCTTCTCCCAGCATTTCCATGCCGAACACCGTCTGCGGCTCGATGAAGGTCGGGTAGTGGCCGGTCTTGGCCTTGTACGCCTCGCCGAACTGTTCGGTCTGCGGATTGAGCCCCAGATTGAAGGCGGTGGCGATGTAATGCCCCAGCGCGGTGTCCCCCGCGTTGGCGATGTTGCCCGGCTGGTCCAGGAAGACCGTGCCGAAACGCACGTTCAGGCCGGCGTTGCGCGCGCTCTTCATCAGCAGGAGCAGGTCGTTGGACCAGTTGCCCGTGAGCACCGTCTGCGCGCCGCTGGCGCGGATCTTGGCGGTATAGGGGGCGAAATCCTGGATCTTGTTGACGTCGTGCAGCACGGATTCCACCACCGTGTAGCCGCCTTCCTGGGCGAAATCCTGGATCGCCTTCTGCATGTCCGCGCCCCAGGAATAGTTCTGGTTCATGGAGAAGACCTTGGTGCCCAGGTCGCCGGCTTCCTTCATCGCGTGCACGAGCGTCTTGACGCGGATCGGCGCGTTGGTCGTGAAGCGGAAGTGATAGAAGTGGCACTTGTCCCCGGTGAGTTCCAGGGCCTCGCCGCCCATGTTCAGGTACAGCACTTCCTTGCCCGGATTGCGCAGATTGTATTTGCGCACGTCCTCGGTGATCTGCCCGGACACGGCCGAGGACGAGCCCTGGATGATGACGCGGGCGCCGCCGGCGATGGCGGCCTTGACCTTGTCCGAGGCGCCCGCCGGACCGCCCTGGTTGTCGTATTCGGCCAGCTCGACCGGCGCGCCGTTCCAGCCGCCGCCCTGGTTGATCCCGTCCAGCCCGTACCTGACGGCGGTCCGGTACAGCAGCCCCGTCGAGGCCTGCGGACCGGACAGGGTCTCGACCAGCGCGATCTTCAGCGGCGCGGCCTGGGCCGCCCCCATCGTCAGCAGGCCGCAAACGGACAGCATCGTCGCAATTTTCGTGTATTTCACTCCAGCCACTCCTGTTCTGTGATCGGCATCCGGCCCCGGCTCTCGGAAAGCGCCGGGCGTTCTGCGGCGCCCGGCCGGATCGCCTTCGTTGATCTGATTTCCGTCAACTTGTCAGACATATTTGATCTACTTATCAGACAAGTTGTAGAATTCTAGGCAAGTGGAAAATCGCTTGTCAATGCGGCGCGGGCGAGTTGCCGGAAAAATTCCGGATTCCGGATTTTTCATCTTCATTATCAATAGCTTATCTGATACTAGGGATTACCCTAGAAGGAGACATCGATGATTTCATTCTCTGGCAAGACCGTCCTGATCACCGGCGCCGGCGGCGGCATCGGCCGCGAAGCGGCGCGCCTGATGGCGCGGGCCGGCGCCCGCGTGGCCCTGTGCGACCTGGCCGCCGGGCCGCTCGACGCGCTGGCCGCCGAGCTCGCGCCCGTGGCCGGCGGCGTCTCCACGCACGCCGCCGACGTGTCGGACGCGCAGGCCTGCCAGGCGCTGGCCCGGGAGGTCGCCGCGCGCCACGGCGGCATCGACTGCCTGGTGCATTCGGCCGGCATCTACCCGGAGCAGCGCGTCCAGGACATGAGCGACGCCCAGTGGCGCAAGCTCATGAGCATCAATCTGGACGGCACCTTCTACATGTGCCGCGCCGTCATCCCCCACCTCGCCGACGGCAGCGCCATCGTCACCCTGGCGTCCCTGGCCGGCCACCGCGGCAGCTTCGGCCACGCGCACTACTCGGCCTCGAAGGGCGCCGTCAGCAGCTTCAGCAAGAGCCTGGCGCTGGAACTCGCGCCCCGCACCCGGGTCAACATCGTGGCGCCCGGCATCATCGCCACGGCGATGAGCGAGCCGCTGGTGCGCCAGAAGGGCCAGACGCTGCTGGACGCCACGCCGATGAAGCGGTTCGGGACCGCGGCCGAGGTGGCCGGCGTCATCGCGTTCCTGTGCTCCGACCTGGCGGCCTTCGTGACCGGCGAGACCGTGCACGTCAACGGCGGCCTGTACATCGTATGACCGCGGCCCATGTCATACTGAGCGGCTCAACGGCACTCCCGGCATAGGCACGCAGGACCATGGACAACGCCACTCCGCCGCTGACGACCCGCATCGTCGAATGGCTGAAGGACGAAATCGAGCAGAACCGCCTCGTCGAAGGCGGCAAGCTGCCCAGCGAAAAGCAGCTGTGCGAACAGTTCGGCGTCAGCCGGTCCGTCGTGCGCGAGGCCATCTCGCAGCTCAAGTCCGAAGGGCTGGTCAGCTCGCACCAGGGCCGGGGGGTGTTCGTCAACGCGCGCAGCGCGCGCCAGTCCTTCCGCCTGTCGGCCACCGCGCTGGACGACCGCGACGCCCTCGAACACATCATCGAGCTGCTGGTGGCGTTCGAGTCGGCCGCCGCGCGCCATGCGGCGATGCGGCACACGGCCAAGGACCTGAAATCGATCCGGCGCGCCCTGATCGGGATGGAATACGCCATCATCAACGACCAGCCCGGCGACAGCGAGGACTACGCCTTTCACCAGGCGATCTGCGACGCGACCCACAACCCCCACTTCATCGCCCTGAACGAATACCTGGAGCAGCACGTCAGGCGCCTGATCCGGCGGGCGCGCACCAACACGGTCACCCGCCATCCGGACCTGATGATGTCCGTGCAGACCGAGCACCAGGCCATCCTCAAGGCCATCCAGGCGCGCGACGGCGCCGGCGCCGCCCAGGCCGCCGAGACGCACCTGCGCAACGCCGCCCGGCGCCTGGACATCTACCTGAAGGAATGACGGCCGCGAGCACCGGCGGCCGGCAGGGCGGCCGGCCTCAGCCGCCCAGGTAGGCCCGCTTGATGTGGGGATTGTTCAGCAGCTCCGCGCCGCTGCCCTCCAGGACGATGGTGCCGTTTTCCAGCACGTAGCCGCGGTCGGCCAGCTTCAGCGTCTGGAAGACGTTCTGCTCCACCAGCAGCACCGTCATGCCGCCGGCGGTGATGCGCTCGACGATGTCGAACATCTGCTGCACCAGCAGCGGCGACAGGCCGACCGAGGGCTCGTCGAAGATCAGCAGGCGCGGGCCGGCCATCATGCCGCGCGCGATGGCGACCATCTGCTGCTCCCCGCCGGACAGCGAGCCCGCCAGCTGGGCCAGGCGCTCCTTCACGCGGGGAAAGATCTCCAGGACCTCGTCCATGCGCCGGGCGGCCTCGGCGCGGGCCGCCGGCTTGTAGGCGCCCATCAGCAGGTTGTCGCGCACGGTGAAGCCGGGAAAGAGCTGGCGCCCCTCGGGAATCATGGTGATGCCGGCCGAGACGATGTGGGACGCGGGCCGGTTGGCCAGCTGCTCGCCCTCGAACTCGACCTGGCCCCCGGTCACGGGGATGACGCCGCAGATCGCCTTCAGCGTCGTGGTCTTGCCCGCCCCGTTGGCCCCGATCAGGGTGACGACCTCGCCCGCGTCCACGTGGAAGCTGATGCGGTCGAGCACCTGCGTCTTCCCGTAGCCGGCGCACAGATTGGATACCTTAAGCATGGCGTTGCTCCCGGCCCAGGTAGGCTTCGATGACCTGGGGATTTTCAACGACCTCGCGCGGCGAGCCGCTGGTCAGGACCGCGCCCTCGCTGATCACGACGATGCGGTCGGACAGGGCCATGACCGCCTGCATCATGTGCTCGATCATCACGACGGATACCCCCGATTCGCGCACCCGGCGGATCATGGCGATGGCCCGTTCGATGTCGGTCGGGTTCAGGCCCGCCATCACCTCGTCGAGCAGCAGGATCGTCGGCCGGGAGGCCATGGCGCGCGCGACCTCCAGCCGCTTCACGCCGCCCACCGTCAGGTTGCGCGCCTCCACGTCCAGCAGTTCGCGCAGGTCGGTCAGCTCCGCGATCTCCAGCGCCACCGCCTCGGCCTCGGCGCGGTCGGCCGTGTTCATGAAGGCGCCCAGCATGATGTTCTCCAGCACCGTCAGGCTGGTGAACGGCAGGGCCGTCTGGAAGGTGCGGCTCAGGCCCTGGCGCGCGTAGTGGTAGGGCGCGCCGCAGCTCACCCAGTGCCCGGCGCGCGACTTCAGGCGGATCGTGCCCTTGTCGGGCCGGATGAAGCCCGACAGCAGGTTGAACACGGTCGTCTTGCCCGCGCCGTTGGGGCCGATGATGCCGAGGATCTCGTTTTCGTGGAGCGTCAGCGACACGTCGTTCGTGGCCCGCAGCCCGCCGAAGTTCTTGAACAGGTGGCGCGCCTCCAGCACCGGATTTTCCTGCCGGACCCGGCCCGTCTTCGCTTGCGCCGCGCGGGGGCGCGCCGCGGGCCGGCGGCCCAGGTAGGGCAGCCGGTCCATCAGGCGGTTGACGCGGCCGCCCAGCGAGCCCACCAGCCCCTGCGGGATGGTCAGCACGACGATGACCAGGATGATCCCGTAGATCAGGCCGTGCACGCCGTTGCCGACGCCGCTGAGCCAGGCGCGCGCCAGCTCGGCGATCGGCAGGACCAGGAAGGTGCCGGCGACCGGCCCGGCCAGGGTCCCCATCCCGCCGATGAGGGAGAACATGGCGATCTGGATGGACAGCTCCAGCGAGAAGGCCGAGGCCGGATCGACGAACATCAGGTAGGTGATGTGGAAGGTGCCGACGATGCTGGTCAGCATGGCCGAGATCACGGCCGCCTGGGTCTTCTTGCCGGCGGTGTTCACCCCCACCGCCTGCGCCGCGCTCTCGCGCTCGCGGATGGCCAGCAGATAATGCCCCAGCCGCGACTTCCGGATCATCCAGGACACCCAGAAGACGAACAGGAACAGTCCGAACGCGATCACCAGGTAGTTGGTCTTGTCGCGGAAGATCATCCACTTCCAGCCGATGCTCAGCGGCAGGCTGATGCCGCTGGAACCCCCCGTCCAGCTTTCCTCGTGGATGACGAGCAGGCGCACGACCTCCAGGATGGCGATGGTCGCCAGGGCGAAGAAGGGTCCTTTCAGGCGCAGGGTGGGATAGCTGATGACGACGGCCACGGCGCCCGAGATCGCCGCGCCGGCGAACAGGCCGATCCAGGGGGAGATGCCGAAATTCTGCGTCAGCAGGGTCGAGGTGTAGCCGCCGATGCCGTAGAACACCGCGTGGCCCAGGGACAGCTGGCCGGCGAAGCCGCCCACGATGTTCCAGGCGATCGACAGGGCCGAGAAGACGAACAGCAGGACGAACAGATTGGTCCAGAAGGGGGTGTTCAATGCCAGGGGCGCGAGGAACGCCAGCGCCAGCACGCCCAGGCCGACGTACGATTTTGGATGTCTGAGATCGGGAAACACGCGCGCCTCCGGGTTATTCAGTGCCCAGGCCGAACAGCCCGCTGGGACGCAGGATCAGGATCAGCAGGAAAATGCCGAAGTAGACGACCTCTTTCAGGTCCGGCGCGATGTAGAAGCCGGCCAGGGTGTCGACCACGCCGATGATGAGGGATCCCGCGACCGCGCCGTACAGGCTGCCCATGCCGCCCAGCACCACGATCACGAAGGCGGTCAGCACGAAATAGGTGCCCACCGTCGGGAAGACCGGATACTGCGGCGCCAGCAGGCCGGCGGCCACGCCCACGAAGGCCGAGCCCAGGCCGAAGGCGATGACGTACACGAACTTGACGTCCACCCCCATCAGCATGGCCGCGTAGCGCTGCTGCGCGACGGCCCGCAGGGCGCGGCCCAGATAGGTCCGGTGCATGAACAGGTGCAGGCCGGCCGCCAGCACGATCGCCACGGCGAAGGTGGCGATCTGGCCGGTCACCAGCGAAAACGGCCCCACCGCCACGGAGCCGGTGCCCACCGAGGTATGGACGCGGAACACGTCGGCGCCGAAGATCACCAGCGCCAGATTCAGCAGGATCGTGGAGACGCCGACCGTGGCGAAGATCTGGATTTCCTCGCCCGCGTTCAGCAGGGGCTCGATGACGACCTTCTGCGTGACGGCCCCCAGGGCGAACAGCACGAGGGCGGCGGGCACCAGGCCAATGTAGGGATGGATGCCCAGCTGCGCGGCCAGCAGGTACACCAGGTACATGCCGATCATCAGGAACTCGCCATGCGCGAAGTTCACCACGCGGACCACGCCGAAGATCAGCGTCAGGCCCAGGCTGAGAATCATGTAGGCGCCTCCCAGGAGGAGACCATTGATGATCAACTGGAAAAAAATATCCATGGCCAATCCTCTCGTGAGTGGCGCCGCCGCGGCGGGCGGGAAGGCTCGGGCCCCGGGGCTCCGGACCCCGACCCGCGGCCCCGGCCGGCGCGCCCGCCGCGGCGGCGCGGCCCGGGCCGCGCCGGGCTACTTCTTGAATACGGGCTTGCCCTGGGCGAGGTTGGCGGGCTCGATCGTCACCAGCTCGCCGTTCTGCCACTGCATCACGTAGAAGTCCGAGGCCTCGTTCTGCCCGTCCTCGGCGAACTCGAAGCCCCAGCCGTTGGCGGTCTCGCCGGCCGGCTTCTTGTAGGCCAGCACCGCCGCGCGGATCTTGTCCGCGTCGAAGGACTTGGCTTCGGCCATGATGTCGAGGAAAGCCTTGGCGCCGACGTAATTGGCCAGGCTGTGGCCCGATTGCGGGGCGCCGCCGTACGCGGCCTTGTACGCCGCGAGGAACTTGTCCAGCCCCGGCGCGCCCTGCGGATTGATCGACGCCTGCGGGAAATCCAGGTCGAACACGCCGTTCATGTCGGCCCCCACGGCCTTGGCCGTGTCCATCAGGGAATAGCCGCCCCCGGCGCCGATCACCACGTCGGGATGGAAATTGGCTTCGCGGGCCTGGCGGAAATACAGGATCGTGTCGTTCTGGTACGAGGTCTGCAGCACCACGTTGGCCTTGGCGCCCTTCAGGCGCAGGATCAGGGAGGACAGGTCCACCGTCTTGGCGGAATACGGCAGATCCTCCACCACCGTGTAGCCCAGTTCGGCGGCGCGCTTCTTTTCCGTGGCCGCCACGTCCGTGCCATAGGGGCCGTCCTCGTGGATGATGCCGATGCGGATGTCCTTCGCGCTCAGCCCCATGCCCGGCGCGATGAGCTGATGCAGGGCATCGACCACCGCCACGCCGTACTTGGCGGTATTCGGATTGCTGCGGAACAGGTACTTGTAGTCCCGCGTGGTGATCTTGTGCGCCGTGGCGCCCAGCTCGAAATACGGCACGGCGGCCAGCTCGGCCACCGGCGAGGCCGCATAGGACAGGCCCGACGCGTAGCTGCCGAAGATGGCGGCCACCTTGTCGGACACCAGGGCCTTGGCCCCCGAGACCGCCTGGTTGGGATCGACCGCGTCGGCCTTGACGATCTCGATCGTGTCGCCGTTGAGGCCGCCCGCCGCGTTGCGCTCGTTGACGGCCAGCTCCAGGCCGCGGTAGCTTTCCTGCCCCAGCAGGGCCAGGCCGCCGCTGAATGGATACAGGGCCCCGATCTTCACGGTGGCCGCCGCGGCGCCGGAGGCGGCGACCGCCATGGCACTGACGGCAAGGGACAACACTGCCTGCTTGAATCTCATGTCTGCGCTCCTCGATCTCCCGGCGGGCGGGACGCGTCCCATACCGGAAATCAAACGATGTTGAACGGCTGGCTCGATGCTGGATGAGTCTCCTTGGAAAGGGACACTTTTTGAAGCGCTTCAAGTTTAGGGACATAAAAACACCAGTTAGAATGAAACTGGCGAGCGGACACAGTTGAAGCGTTTCATTTTCGTGCCTGGAAAGAGTACATAGCCGCCTCAAGGATTGTCAATGAGTAAACACCCCGAGTCACAGGGTGCGGCGCCCTTCAGCCGGCCCACGCTGGCGGACGTGGCCCGGCTGGCGGGCGTGTCCCTGGGCAGCGCATCCAGGGCCCTGTCCGTGCCCGATCAGGTCAAGCCCGCCACCCTGGAGGCCGTGCGCCATGCCGTCGCCCAGCTCGGCTACATCCGCGACGGCGCGGCGCGCGCACTGGCCTCGCGGCGCACCCAGACCATCGCCGCCGTCTACCCCACCCTGAACAACCCCATCTTCGCCCACTCCACCCATTCGATCCAGCAGACCCTGTGGGCGCTGGGCTACCAGCTGCTGATCATCAGCCACGAATACCACATCGAGAACGAAGTGGCCCTGATCCGCACCATCGTCGAAAAGGGCGTGGACGGCATCATCATGGTCGGCACCGACCACGACGCCGGCGTCTTCGGCCTGCTGCACCAGTGCAAGCTGCCCTACGTGCTCACCTGGTCGGTGGACGGCAGCAGCTATCCGTACTGCGTCGGCATCTCGAACTTCGACGCGGCCTACCAGCTGGCGCAGCTGGCGCTGTCCCGCGGCCACGTGCGCATCGGCATCTGCGGCGGCTCGATCGCGCGCAACGAACGGGCGCGCTACCGGCGCGCCGGCATCCTGGCCGCGGTGAGCGAAGCCGGCCTCTCCATCCCCGACGAATGGATCATCGAGCACGAGTTTTCCTACGAAGGGGGCCGGCGGGCCATCCGGCAGTTCTGGGGCATGTCGCCCCGCCCCACCGTGATCCTGTTCGGCACGGACCTGCAGGCCATGGGCGCGCTGCACGAATGCCGGCGCCTGGGCATCGAGGTCCCGGGCGACATCTCCCTGGTCGGCTTCGACGGCCTCGAAGAGGCGGCCATGATGCAGCCGGCCGTGACGACGATCCGCATCCCGGACAGCGACATCGGCTCGCGCGCGGCGCGGATCATCGTCGATCTGATCGCGGGCAAGCCGGTCGAGGCGCAGCAGCCCATGCAGGCCACGCTGATCGAGGGCGGCAGCCTGGGCACCCTGGCCGCCGCGCGCCGGCGCCGCGCCGGCCGCTGAACGGTCAGTCCACGGTGGCCAGCACGTCGGCCAGCGTCTCGAAGATCCGCCCGATCTCGTCCTCGCCGATGATGAGCGGCGGCGAGATGGCGAGGGTGTCGCCGGTATAGCGGACCAGCACCCCGCGGTCGAAGCATTTGCCGAATGCTTCGGCGGCGCGGGCGCCGGGCGCGCCCTCGCGGGGGGCCAGCTCGATGCCGGCCACCAGCCCCAGGTTGCGGATGTCGATGACGTGGCGGCGGCCCTTCAGCGCGTGCGCGGCCTCCTCGAAGGGCGCCGACAGCGCGCGGGCGCGGGCGAACAGGTCCTCGTCCCGGTAGACGCCCAGGGTGGCGCGGATGGCCGCGGTCGCCAGCGGGTGGGCGGAATACGTATAGCCGTGGAAGAACTCGATGCCGCCCGCGCCCGCATCCAGGATGGCGTCGTGCACGCCGCGGCTCACCGCGACCGCCCCGGCCGGCACGGCCGCGTTGCTGATCCCCTTGGCCAGGGTGATCAGGTCGGGGGTGACGCCGAAGAACGCGCTGCCGGTGGCCGCGCCCAGGCGGCCGAAGCCGGTGATGACCTCGTCGAAGATCAGCAGGATGCCGTGCTTCTGCGTGATGGCCCGCAGCCTCTCCAGGTAGCCCCGGGGCGGCACCAGCACGCCGGTGGAGCCGGCCAGCGGCTCGACGATGACGGCCGCGATGGTCGAGGCGTCGTGCAGCGCGACGAGGCTTTCGAGGGCATCGGCGAAAGGCTCGCCGCCCCAGGCGGGCTGGCCGCGCGAAAAGGCGTTGTGTGCCAGGTCGTGGGTGTGCGGCAGGTGGTCCACCCCGGGCAGCAGCACTGCGGAAAACGCCTTGCGGTTGGGCGCGATGCCCCCCACCGAGATGCCGCCGAAGCCCACGCCGTGATAGCCGCGCTCGCGCCCGATCAGGCGGGTGCGCTGGCCCTCGCCGCGCGCCCGGTGGTAGGCCAGCGCGATCTTGAGGGCCGTGTCCACCGACTCGGAGCCCGAATTGGTGAAGAACACCCGGTCCAGGCCGTCGGGCATCAGGGCCGCGACCTCGGAAGCCGCCAGAAAGGAATCCTCGTGGCCGATCTGGAAGCTGGGCGCGTAGTCCAGGTGGGCGGCCTGCCGGCTGATCGCGTCGATGATGGGCTGGCGGCCATGCCCGGCGTTCACGCACCACAGCCCCGAGGTGCCGTCCAGCACCTGGTGGCCGTCCGCGGCGGTGTAGTACATGCCCCGGGCCGCGGCGAGCATGCGCGGATGGGCCTTGAACCGGCGGTTCGCGGTGAAGGGCATCCACAGATTGGACAAATCGGCGGAATGGGGTGCTTGGGTGTGCATGGCGGCCTCTCGATCCAGGGGGCCGGAGACCCGGACGGCGATCTCCATGCCGGGCCGGCCCATGCCGGAAGACCATACTCCGTTTCGCGCCTGCCGGAAAGCGGCGGGCCCGCTGGAAAGCGCCGCGCCCGCCCCGCGGCGCACGCCAGCGGGGCGCACGCCTGGGGGAACGGACGCCGGGGAGGCATGCGCCGGCCGGATCCGTGCATCGGCGGGCCTTCATGCGGTAATGTTACGGCTCACACCCACTCGTCCATGGATCGTCCCCGGTGCTTCCGCTGAAATCCCTGCTCCCCGCGCTGCTGGCGCTCTGCCTGCTGGCTCCGGCCGGCCTGCCCCGCCCCGCCCTCGCCGAACCGGCGGCCGCCTCCCCGGCCGCAACCGCTTCAGGCCCCGCCCTCGCCCCCGCTCCCGCAACCGCGCCCTCCCCCGCCCTGCCCGCGGGCGTGCGCCAGGTGGTCATGATCGAGGGCGTGACCGAATACCGCCTGGACAACGGCCTGCAGGTGCTGCTGGCCCCGGACGATTCGCGCGCCCAGACCACGGTGAACATGAGCTACCGCGTCGGCTCGCGCAACGAGGGCCCGGGCGAGACCGGCATGGCGCACCTGCTGGAGCACCTGCTGTTTCGCGGCAGCCCGAAGCATCCGGACGCCCTGGCGGAATTCGCGCGCCGGGGACTGGCGGCCAACGGCTCGACCACCGCCGACCTGACCAACTACTACGCGACCTTCGCCAGCGACCCGGAGACGCTGCGCTGGTACCTGTCCTGGCAAGCCGACGCGATGCTGAACGCGCGCATCGCCCGCGCCGACCTGGACGCGGAAATGCCGGTGGTGCGCAACGAAATGGAACGCGGCGAGAACAGCCCGTTCAGCATGCTGATGCAGCAGGTCGCCGCGGCCGCCTACGTCTGGCACCCTTACGGCCGCAGCGTCATCGGCGCGCGCTCCGACGTGGAGCACGTCGGCATCGAGGCGCTGCGCGCGTTCTACCACCGTTACTACCAGCCGGACAACGCCACGCTGATCGTCGCCGGGCGCTTCGACGCCGGCCAGGTGCTGCAATGGATCGCGCAGGACTTCGGCCCGGTCGCCCGGCCGGCGCGCACGCTGCCGCCCGAATACACGGTCGAACCCGTCCAGCAGGGCGCGCGCAGCGTCACCCTGCGGCGCATCGGCGGCAGCCCCATCGTCCTGGCGCAGTACCACCTGCCCGAGGCCGCCAGCGACGCCTACACGGCCCTGGCGATCGGCGCCGCCATGCTGGCCGACACCCCGGCCGGGCCGCTTTACCAGGCCCTGGTGGCCAAGGACCTGGCCAGCAGCGTGTTCGGCTTCGCCCGCGCCATGAAGCAGCCCGGCTACGCCGTGTTCGGCGCCCAGGTGCAGCCCGGCGCCGACCCGCAGGCGGCGCTGGCGGCCCTGGAACGCGGCCTGGAAGCCGACGGCGTCGGCCAGCTGGACCAGGCCGGCCTGGAGCGCATCCGCACCGCCTGGCTGAACGACTGGAAGCAGACCTTCGACCAGCCCGGCGCGCTGGCCCAGGCCCTGTCCGACGCGATCGCCCGGGGAGACTGGCGCCTGTTCTTCGTCGAGCGCCTGCGCGTGCGCGCGCTGACGCTGGACGGGATCCGCGCGCAGCTGAGCGCCTGGCTGCTGCCGAGCAACCGCACCAGCGGGCTGTACCTGCCCACGCCGCAGCCCAAGGACGCGCCCGCGCCCGCCCCGGCCGACCTCGAACCCTGGATCCGGCAGATCGAGACCGGCACCGGGCGGCCCGCCGTGGCCGCCTTCGACACCCGCCCCCCGGCCATCGACGCCGCCACCCGGCGCAGCGTGCTGGCCCTGCCCAACGGGCCGGTCGAACTGGCCCTGCTGCCCAAGGAAACCGCCGGCGGACGCGTCCATGCCGTGCTGCGCATGGGTTTCGCCGATGCCGACGCCTTGCGCGGCCAGGGCCTGGTGCCCTTCGTCACCGGCGCGATGCTGCTGCGCGGCACCGCCGACATGAGCCGCCAGCAGATCGAGGACCGCCTGAACGAGCTGGATTCCGACCTGTCCTTCGGCACCGACGGCAACGTCCTGAGCGTGTCCATGCGCAGTTCCCGCGAGCACCTGCCCGCCGTGCTGGACCTGGTCTTCCACCTGCTGCGCGCGCCCGCGTTTCCCGAGGACGAGCTGGAGCGGCTGAAGCGCAGCCTGCGCACGCAGGTGGAGGACGACGCCTCCAGCCCCGCCTTCCTGGCGCGCAACACGCTGCAGCGCCACGACCAGCCCTGGGACCCGGAGGATGTCCGCTACACCCCCACGACCGGCGAGATCCTGGCCCAGCTCGGCGAACTCGGCCGCGAACGGCTGCAGCGGTTCCACGCGCGGTTCTACGGCGCGGGCCATCTGGCGCTGGCCGTGGTGGGCGACTTCGATCCCGCAGCCGTCGAGCGGCACCTGCGCGCCGGCCTGGACGGCTGGCGCGCGGCACCGGCCTACGAACGCCTGGCGGAGCCATGGTACGCGATGAAGCCCGAGACCTTCCGCATCCCCGCCCCGGGCAAGGCCAATGCCGAATACCGCGCCGCCGTGCCCCTCAAGCTGCGCGACACCGATCCGCGCTGGCCCGCGCTGATGCTGGCCAACTATCTGCTCGGCGGTTCCGAGGATTCCCGGCTGTGGCAGGGCATCCGCGTGCGCGGCGGCCTGTCCTACGGCGTGGGCAGCGCCGTGAACGCCTCGTCCTTCGAGGACTCCGGCGCCTGGACGCTGTACGCCAGCACGGCGGCGCGCAACGCCGGGGCGCTGCAGGATGCGATCCGCACCGTCCTGGACGAGACCCTGAAGACCGGCTTCACCCAGGCCGAGGTGGACCAGGGGGTGCAGTCCCTGCTGAACTACATGGAACTGGGGCGCTCCGACGACGGCTATCTGGTCAGCCACTGGATCGGCTACCTGGAGACGGACCGCAGCTTCGCCTGGCAGCAGCACATCATCGACCGGCTGCGCGGCCTGAAGGCCGCGGAGGTCAACGCCGCGATGCGCGAGCTGCTGCGGCCGGACGCGCTCAGCATCGCCGTGGCCGCGGACCCCGATCCCAAGCCCTGAGGCCGGACTGCCCGGGCCGGCCGCGCAGCGGGCCGTGCGGCGGGCCGCGCATCGAGCCCTGCGTCGGGCAGCGCGTCGGCAAACGCCGCGGACGGCGCCTCAGGCCGGGGCGGCCAGACCGCGGCGGAAGGCCCGCGGCGAGACGCCGGCCGCGCGCGTGAAGACCCGGCTGAAATGCGCCGGATCGGCGAAGCCCAGGCCGTAGGCGATGGTGGCCACGTGCAGATGGGTGTAGGCGAGGTTGCGCCGGGCCTCGCGCATCAGCCGGGCCTCGATCAGGGCCGAGGCGGGCTCGCCGGTGGCCGCGCGCACGACGCGGCTGAGGTGGGTGGGCGTCACCGACAGCGCCCGCGCATAGTCGGCCACGCCCCAGTGCTCGCGGAAATGCCGCTCCAGCAGAGCCTCGAAGCGCGTCAGCAGGACTGGCCGGGCCGCCTCGCCGGGGGACGGCACCGCGCGCGCCGCCGCCCGCGCCACCAGGCCCAGCAGGGTGGCGCACAGGCCGCGCAGCACCAGGGCGCGCGCGGCCCGCAGGCCATTGAACTCCGCCCAGATCTGCGGCATCAGGGCGGCCACCGGCCCGTCGTCCAGGCCCACGAAGGATCGGCCCAGCACCAGGCGCACTTCGCCGGCCTCGGCCAGCAGCAGCTCCATCATCTCGTCGGCCAGCGTCACCACGTGGCCCTGGGTGTCGGGCTCGAAGCGGAAGGCATGCACGTCGCCGGGCGCCACGTTGATCAGCGACCCGGGGCCCAGCGGCAGGGACTGCCCCTCGATCTGCGCCTGGCCGGCGCCCGACTGCAGCATCAGCACCTGGTGCAGGCGGCCGTGGCGGTGCGGCGCCAGTTCCCAGTCGTGCAGCGCGGAACGCGCGGCGATCGTCTCGCAATGCACCACGTCGGGCAGCTGGCGGGATTCGCCGAACAGGCCCTGGGACTGGAGGATCTGCCGGGCGAAAGGCTGGGAGGAAGGATGAGGGGAAGGCTGGGAGGAAGGCATGTTTGAATCGTGCAAGTTTTTCGGAAATCGAGACATTGATGCCCGCTCTTCGCTCACATATTATCAAATCTCCCCGGCGTTCCGAACCACAGGAGACATCCCATGAAAACCAGCGTCTGCATCATCGGCGGAGGCCCGTCCGGCCTCATGCTTTCCCAGCTCTTGCACCTCAAGGGCATCGACACCATCGTGCTGGAGCGGCAAAGCCGCGAGTACGTGCTGGGCCGCATCCGGGCCGGCGTGCTCGAGCATGGTTTCGCCAAGTTGATGCGCGAAGCCCAGTGCGGCGAACGCATGGACCGTGAAGGCGAGATCCATGACGGCTTCATCATCGCGCACGACGGCCGGCAAAGCCGCGTGGACCTGCACAAGTACAGCGGCGGCAGCTCGGTGGTGGTCTACGGCCAGACCGAACTGACGCGCGACCTCTACGAGGCGCGCGACCGCATGAACGGCGTGGTCATCCACAACGTCGAGGACGTGCAGCTGCACGAGCTGACCGGCGCCAAGCCCCACGTGACCTACCGCCAGGGCGACGAGATCGTGCGCATCGACTGCGACTTCATCATCGGCGCCGACGGCTTCCACGGCGTGAGCCGCAAGTCCATCCCCAAGACCGTGCTCAAGGAATACGAGAAGGTCTATCCCTTCGGCTGGCTGGGCGTGCTGTCGCGCACGCCGCCGGTGTCGCCCGAACTCATCTACGCCAAGCACGAGCGCGGCTTCGCACTGTGCTCGCTGCGTTCCCAGGTGCTGAGCCGCTACTACATCCAGGTGCCGCTGAGCGAGACGGTGGAGGACTGGTCCGACGAGGCCTTCTGGGAAGAGCTGAAGCGGCGCCTGCCCGAGGCAGTGGCCACGCGCCTGGTCACCGGCCCGTCGATCGAGAAGTCCATCGCGCCGCTGCGCTCCTTCGTGGCCGAACCCATGCGCTACGGCCACCTGTTCCTGGCCGGCGACGCCGCCCACATCGTGCCGCCCACCGGCGCGCGCGGGCTCAACAGCGCCGCCTCGGACATCTACTACCTCTACCACGCCATGACGGCCCATTATCTGCAGGGCGACAGCAGCGGGCTGGACAACTACTCGGCCAAGGCCCTGGCGCGGGTGTGGAAGGCGCAGCGCTTCTCGTGGTGGATGACGATGCTGCTGCACACCTTCCCGGACAGCCCGGGCTACGACCAGAAGCTGCAGCAGACCGACCTGGACTACCTGTTCTCGTCCGAGAAGGCGCTGGGCTCGCTGGCCGAGAACTACGTCGGCCTGCCGTTCTGAGCTTAGGGTTCCCGGTGCCGGTTTCCCGGCTCCGGGTTCCTCGTTCCGGATCAGAAAAACCCCGCACCCGGCGAAAGCCGGCGTGCGGGGTGCTTACGCATGCGGATGCCGGGCCGGCGTCAGGAGAAGAAGTTCTTCACCTTGTCGGTCCAGGATTCGCTCTTGGGCGAATGGCGGTCGCCGCCGCTGTTCAGGGACGCCTCGAACTGGCGCAGCAGCGCTTTTTGTTCTTCGTTCAGGCGCACCGGGGTTTCCACCACGACGTGGCAGTACAGGTCGCCCGGATAGCTGGAGCGCACGCCCTTGATGCCCTTGCCGCGCAGGCGGAAGGTCTTGCCGGTCTGGGTGCCCTCGGGAATGGTGATTTCCCCCCGCCCCGACAGCGTCGGGACTTCCTGCACACCGCCCAGCGCCGCCTTGGTGAAGGGGATGGTCAGCTCGCAGTGCAGGTCCTCGCCCTGGCGCTCGAAGATGCCGTGCGGCTTGATGCGGATTTCCACGTACAGGTCGCCCGGGGGGCCGCCGTTCAGGCCCGGCTCGCCGTTGCCGGTGGAGCGGATGCGCATGCCGTCGTCGATCCCGGCCGGGATCTTGACCTGCAGGGTCTTGTTCTTGCGGATGCGGCCCACGCCGTCGCAATCGCCGCAGGGATCGGGGATTTCCTTGCCGGTGCCGTGGCAGGTCGGGCAGGTCTGCTGGACGCTGAAGAAGCCCTGCTGCATGCGCACGGCGCCGCTGCCGCCGCAGGTGTGGCAGGTGCGCGGCGAGGTACCGGGCCGGGCGCCCGAGCCGTGGCAGGTCTCGCAGGGTTCCCAGCTGGGGATGCGGATCTCGGTGTCGAAGCCGTTGGCCGCCTGCTCCAGGCTGATTTCCAGGGAATATTTCAGGTCGGCGCCGCGATAGACCTGCGGTCCGCCGCCGCCCCGGCGGCCCGCGGCGCCGCCGAAGATTTCGCCGAAGATGTCGCCGAAGGCGTCGGCGAAGCCACCCGCGCCGCCGCCCATGCCCGCGCCGGCCGCCGCGTTCGGGTCCACGCCGGCGTGGCCGAAGCGGTCGTAGGCCGAGCGCTTTTCCGCGTCGGACAGCATCTCGTAGGCTTCCTTGGCCTCCTTGAACTTGTCCTCGGCTTCCTTGCTGTCCGGATTGCGGTCCGGGTGGTACTTCATGGCCAGCTTGCGGTAGGCCTTGCGGATGTCGTCATCCGAGGCGTTCTTGGCGACCCCAAGGACTTCGTAGAAATCTCGTTTTGCCATTGGTCGATTACTTTGCTTGATGCGCTGCTATTTGAAGGACACCTGCCCGGACCGGCAGAAACCGGGACCGGGCAGGTGCGGGCGGATCGCCGCGTTCTTCCGGCGACCGCCGGGGGGGCGGGCCGCAAGGGCGCGATGGCCGGCGGTCAGTCGCGCTTCACTTCCTTGAAGTCGGCATCGACCACGTCGTCTTCCGCCGCCGGCTTGGCGCCATCGGCCGCGGCCGCGCCCTCGGCCGCCTGCTTGGCCTGCATGTCGGCGTACATCTTCTCGCCGAGCTTCTGCGAAGCGGTGGCCAGGGCCTCGGTCTTGGCATCGATGGCGGCCTTGTCGTCGCCCTTGATGGCTTCTTCGAGGTCCTTGATGGCCGACTCGATGGCTTCCTTCTCGGCGGCTTCGAGCTTGTCGCCGTATTCCGTCAGGGACTTGCGCGTGGCGTGGACCAGGCCGTCGGCCTGATTGCGCGCCTGCGCCAGTTCGGCGATGCGGTGGTCTTCCTCGGCGTTGGCCTCGGCGTCCTTCACCATGCGCTCGATCTCTTCCTCAGTCAGGCCGGAGCTGGCCTTGATCGTGATCTTGTTTTCCTTGCCGGTGCCCTTGTCCTTGGCCGACACGTGCAGGATGCCGTTGGCGTCGATGTCGAAGGTGACCTCGATCTGCGGCAGGCCGCGCGGGGCCGGCGGGATGCCTTCCAGGTTGAACTCGCCCAGGGCCTTGTTGCCCGCGGCGACTTCACGCTCGCCCTGGTAGACCTTGATGGTCACGGCCGGCTGGTTGTCGTCGGCCGTGGAGAACACCTGCGAGAAGCGCGTCGGGATGGTGGTGTTCTTCTTGATCATCTTGGTCATGACGCCGCCCAGGGTCTCGATCCCCAGCGACAGCGGCGTCACGTCCAGCAGCAGCACGTCCTTGCGGTCGCCCGACAGCACGGAGCCCTGGATGGCGGCGCCGGCGGCGACGGCCTCGTCGGGGTTCACGTCCTTGCGCGGCTCGCGGCCGAAGAATTCCTTGACCTTTTCCTGCACCTTGGGCATGCGGGTCATGCCGCCGACCAGGATCACGTCGTCGATGTCGGAGACCTTGACGCCGGCGTCCTTGATCGCCACGCGGCAGGGCTCGATCGTGCGCTCGATCAGTTCCTCGACCAGCGCTTCCAGCTTGGAGCGGGTGATCTTCAGGTTCAGGTGCTTGGGACCGGAGGCGTCGGCCGTGATGTACGGCAGGTTGATCTCGGTCTGCTGCGTGGAGGACAGCTCGATCTTGGCCTTTTCGGCGGCTTCCTTGAGACGCTGCAGGGCGAGCACGTCCCTGGACAGATCGACGCCGGATTCCTTCTTGAATTCGGCGATGATGTACTCGATGATGCGCTGGTCGAAGTCCTCGCCGCCCAGGAAGGTGTCGCCGTTGGTCGACAGCACCTCGAACTGCTTTTCGCCGTCCACGTCCGCGATCTCGATGATGGACACGTCGAAGGTCCCGCCGCCCAGGTCATAGACGGCGATCTTGCGGTCGCCGCGCTCGGACTTGTCCAGGCCGAAGGCCAGGGCCGCCGCGGTCGGCTCGTTGATGATGCGCTTGACTTCCAGGCCGGCGATGCGCCCCGCGTCCTTGGTCGCCTGGCGCTGGCTGTCGTTGAAGTAGGCCGGCACCGTGATCACGGCCTCGGTGACTTCCTCGCCCAGGTAGTCCTCGGCGGTCTTCTTCATCTTGCGCAGGATGTCGGCCGACACCTGCGGGGGGGCGAGCTTCTTGTCCTGCGCCTCGACCCAGGCGTCGCCGTTGTCGGCCTTGAGGATCCTGTAGGGCATCAGGTCGATGTCCTTCTGCACGGCCTTTTCGTCGAACTTGCGGCCGATCAGGCGCTTGACCGCGAAGATGGTGTTCTTGGGGTTGGTGACGGCCTGGCGCTTGGCGGGGGCGCCCACCAGGATTTCGCCGTCCTGCATGTAGGCGACGATGGACGGCGTGGTGCGCGCGCCCTCGGAATTCTCGATGATCTTGACCTTGGAGCCGTCCAGCACTGCGACGCAGCTGTTGGTCGTGCCCAGGTCGATGCCGATGATCTTGCTCATGTTGGATCCTGTCGATGTTTGAATGGCTGGGCGGGTTTCATGCCCGCCGATGAATCGAATATGGGGTTGTAAATCCCCGTTTCAAGGCCGGCTGCGGGGCTCAGGCGGGGCCTGCCGACACCATGACCAGCGCCGGGCGCAGCACGCGGTCGGCGATCAGGTAGCCCTTCTGCAGCGTCTGGGCGACGGCGCCCTGGGGGTGCTCGGAGGGCACGTTGGAGATCGCCTGGTGGCGGTGCGGATCGAAGGTGTCGCCCGGCGCCGGCGCGATTTCGCGCATCTGGTTGCGCTCGAAGGCGGCGTTCAGCTGCCGCAGGGTGGCCTCGACGCCCTGGCGCCAGTCCTCGGCGGTCTGGTTTTCCTGGGCCAGCGCGGCCTCCAGGCTGTCGCGCACGGGAATCAGGCTCTCGGCGAACGATTCCGTGCCGAACTTGCGGGCCTTGGACACCTCGTCCTGGGCGCGGCGGCGGACGTTCTCGACCTCCGCATGCGCGCGCAGCAGCTGGTCGTGGTAATCGGCGACCTGCTTCTGGGCCTCGTCGAGCAGCGCGGCGAGGTCTTCGCCCGGCTGCGCGGGGGCGGGTTCGGCGGCATCAGCCGGATGCTGGCCGGTGGTCTGGGGTTCGGCGCTCGGCGCGGCTTGCGGGTCCAAGTCTTCCTGGGGAGCCGACATGGTGAAATCTCCAATGCTGAAAGGGGTAACAAAAGGATAGATGAGGGCGCGGGCGCGTTCTTCAAGCCCCGGCGCGGCGATGGGCGGGCCGGCCCCGGGCGCGGCGCCGCGCACCGGACGCACCGGACGCACCGGACGCGGCGGTCCGGGGCGGCGCGGGCGGCAGCGCGCGAGCGGGCCTCACGTCCAGCCGGCCAGGTTGTCGGCGATCAGCCCGGCGAAATCGCGCGCCCAGTCCGGCTCGGCGTTCAGGCAGGGAATGTAGCGGAAGGCCCGCCCGCCCGCCGCCAGGAAGGCCTCGCGGCAGCCCATGTCGATTTCTTCCAGGGTCTCCAGGCAGTCGGCCAGGAACCCCGGGCACATCAGGTCCACCGTGCCGACGCCTTCCCTGCCCCAGGCCTCCAGCGTGGGCTGGGTGTAGGGCTGCAGCCAGGGCGCCGCCCCGAAGCGGCTCTGGAAGGTCACGTGCAGGCGCGCGCCGTCGGCGCCCAGGCGTTCGCGCAAGGCCCGCGCGGTTGCCTGGCAGTCGCGGAAATAGGGGTCGCCCTGGCGCACCGACTGCTGGGGCAGGCCGTGGAAGCTGAGCAGCAGCCGGTCGGGCCTGCCGGCCCGGTCCCAGTGCGCGCGCACCGAGCGGTGCAGCGCGTCCACATAGGCGTCGGACGTGTGGAAACGGTCCAGGAAGCGCAGCGTGGGCTGGTGGCGCAGCCGCGCCAGGTGCGCGGCCACCGCGTCCACCGCCGTGGCCGTGGTGCTGGCGGCGTACTGCGGATACATCGGCACCGCCAGGATGCGGCCGCAACCGGCCGCGCGCAGGGCGTCCAGGGCGCCGGCCAGGGCCGGCCGGCCGTAGCGCATGCCCAGTTCGACCCGCACGTCCAGGCCGCGGCCGCGCAGGGCCGCCGCCACCGCGTCGGCCAGGTCCCGGCTGTGCACCAGCAGGGGCGAGCCCCGTTCGAGCCAGATCTGGGCGTATTTCGGCGCGATGGCGGCCGGCCGGCGCGTCAGCACGAACAGGCGCAGGATGATCTGCCACAGCGCGGCGGGCAGTTCCACCACCCGGGGGTCGGACAGGAACTCGCCCAGGTAGCGGCGCACCGCCGCCGGGGTCGGCGCGTCGGGCGTGCCCAGGTTGATCAGCAGCACGCCCAGCGGCCCGCGGCCGGGGCCGGGCGCGTCCGGGTCGAGCGCCCGGGGATCGGGCGCTTCGGGGAGGAAACGGCTCATGGTCGGAAAACAGGAAGAGGCGGCATCAGGAGGCCGCCTGGCCGAGGGCGTTGGACAGCATGCGGGCGGTGATGTCGACGATGGGGATGACGCGGTCGTAGGCCATGCGGCTGGGGCCGATGACGCCCAGCGTGCCGATCACCTGGCCGTCGACCCCGTAGGGGGCGGTGATGACCGACACGTCCTCGAGCGGCACCAGGCGGGAATCGCCGCCGATGTAGATCTGCACGCCCTGCGCGCGGCTGGAGACGTCCAGCAGGTGCAGCAGGTCGGTCTTCTGCTCGAACAGCTGGAACAGGCGGCGCAGGCGGTCCATGTTGGCGGTCATTTCGGACACACCCAGCAACTTGCCCTCGCCGGAGATCACCACGGCCTCGTCGTCCGTGTCCGGCGTATCCAGGCCGGCGTCCACGGCCTGCTGCATCAAGCGGGAGATGTCGGTGCGCAGCGAGGCGAGCTCGTCGGCCAGGGCCTGGCGGACCGCGTGGAAGGACTTGCCGGAGAACTGCCGGTTGAAGAAATTGGAGGCTTCCAGCAGCTCGGCCTCGGAGTATTCGCGCGAGACGAACAGGATGCGGTTCTGCACGTCGCCGTTGGGCGTGACGATGATGAGCAGCACGCGGCGGTCCGACAGGCGGATGAATTCGATGTGGCGGAAGACCTGGGTGCGCTTGGGCGTGAGCACCACGCCGGCGAACTGGGACAGGTTCGACAGCAGCGTGGCGGCGGCGGTCACGGCGCGGCCGGGTTCGGCCGCCGGCAGGCAGTCCTCGATCCGCAGGTCGGGGCTGAGCTCGTAGGGCCGGGCGGTCAGCAGGCTGTCGACGAACATGCGGTAGCCGCGCGGCGTGGGCACGCGCCCCGCCGAGGTGTGCGGGCTGTGGATCAGCCCCAGGTCTTCCAGATCGGCCATGACGTTGCGGATCGTGGCCGGAGAGAGATCAAAGACCTTCGACAGCGTGCGCGACCCCACGGGCTGGCCGTCCGCGATGTAGCGTTCGACCAGCGCCTTCAGCAACGTCTTGGCTCGATCATCCATGTCCATTTCATCCAGCATGCGGGATGGAAACGGCCCGCCCGCATCGGCAGCCGCGCCCTCCTCCCCTATAATCGGATACGCCTATTATTCCATTAAATTCCGGGAGGCCCCCCGCCCATGCACTTCAAGACCGTCGCCCTGATCGGGCGCCACCAGGACAGCGGCATGGACGCGCCCCTGCGCCGGCTGGGCCGGGTCCTGTCCTCGGCGGGCTGCGACGTCCTGATCGAGGCCGACACGGGCCGCAACACCGGCGTGGCCGATTTCCCCCTGGCATCCTACGAAGACATCGGCGCGCGCGCCGACCTGGCCATCATCATGGGCGGCGACGGCACCATGCTGGCGGCCGCGCGCCAGCTGGCCACCTCGGGCGTGGCCATGATCGGCATCAACCACGGCCGCCTGGGCTTCATCACCGACATCCCCCTGGGCAGCGCCGACGAAGCCATCACCCGCGTCCTGAACGGCGCCTTCGTCCAGGACGAGCGCATCCTCCTCGAAGGCCGCGTGATGCGCGGCGGCGAGACCATCTTCTCCGGCCTGGCGCTGAACGACGTGATCATCAACCGCGCCGGGCGCGGCGGCATGATCGAACTGCGCGTCGAATGCAACGGCGCCTTCATGCACAGCCAGCGCGCCGACGGCCTGATCATCGCCACGCCCACGGGCTCGACGGCCTACGCCCTGTCGGCCGGCGGGCCGATCCTGCACCCCCAGGTCAACGCCCTGGTGCTGGTGCCCGTCGCCCCGCAGACCCTGTCGAACCGGCCCATCACCCTGCCCGACGACAGCGTGCTGAACATCACCATCAGCGCCCTGGGCCGGGTGGAATCCGGCGCCAGCGTGCACTTCGACATGCAGGCCCTGTCCAACTGCCAGGAAGGCGACCGCATCGACGTGCGCCGCAGCCCCCACCGCGTCCGTTTCCTGCACCCCCAGGGTTACAGCTATTTCTCCACCCTGCGCAGCAAGCTGAACTGGAACCGCATGCTGCATCCCTGGGACGAACCCGACCAATAGACCCGACGGCCACAGCCACCCCTCGCCATGCTGCGCGCGCTGCACATCCGCGACTTCGTCATCGTCGACCAGGCCGACATCGCCTTCGAGGCCGGCTTCACCGTGTTTTCCGGCGAGACCGGGGCCGGCAAGTCGATCCTGATCGACGCCCTGGCGCTGGCCCTGGGCGGCCGGGGCGACGCCGCGCTGATCCGCCAAGGCGCCCCGCGCGCCGACATCAGCGCCGTCTTCGACGCGCCCGAGGCCGCTGCCGGCTGGCTGGCCGAGCAGGCCCTGGAAGGGCCGGAACTCATCCTGCGCCGCGTCATCGACGCCCAGGGCCGCAGCAAGGCCTGGATCAACGGCGTGCCGGCCACCCTGGGCCAGCTGCGCGACCTGGGCGCCCTGCTGGTGGACATCCACGGCCAGCACGCCCACCAGAGCCTGCTGCAGCCCGCCAGCCAGCGCGAGCTGCTGGACACCCAGGGCGGGCACGCCGAGCAGGCGCGCGCCGTGCAGCAGGCCTGGACCGACTGGCGCCAGGCGCAGGCGGCGCTGGACGCCGCCCGCAGCGACGCGGCCGGCCAGGCGGCCCGGCTGGAGCGCCTGGCCGCGGACGTGGCCTGGCTGGACGAACTGGCGCCCGAGCCGGGCGAGTGGCCGGAACTCTGCGCCCGCCAATCCCGCCTCGCGCACGCCCAGGCCCTGCTGGCCGGCGCCGGCCAGGCCGTCGAGGCGCTGGACGGCGAATCGGGCTCGGCGGCCCAGGCCCTGCACGCCGCGATCCATTCGCTGCAGTCCCTGGTGCGCCACGACCCCTCTCTGGAAGAACACTGTCAGGCGCTGGAATCGGCGCGCATCCTGTGCGCGGAAACCGTGTCCGGCCTGAACGCCTACGCCGACCGCCTGGAGCCCGATCCCGACGCCCTGGCGCAGGCCGACGCCCGCATGGGCCGCATGTTCGAGGCCGCCCGGCGCTTCCACGTCGAGCCCGACGCCCTGGCCGAACACCATGAAACGCTGCGCGCCCAGCTGCGCCAGGCCGAGGCCGGCCAGGACCTGGAGGCGCTGGAACGCGCCTGCCGCCAGGCCGAATCGCACTACATGGAACTGGCCCGCGCGCTGGGCGCCGCGCGGCGCGCCACGGCCGTCCAGCTCGCCGCGCAGGTCACGGCCGCCATGCAGACCCTGTCCATGGACGGCGGCGCCTTCGACGTCGCCCTGGCGGACTGCAAGCCTTCCGCGCACGGCCTGGAAACCGTCGAATTCCTCGTCGCCGGCCACGCCGGCGTCCCGCCCCGGCCGCTGGCGCGCGTGGCCTCCGGCGGCGAACTGGCGCGCATTTCCCTGGCCCTGTCGGTGATCGCCAGCCAGGCGGCGCGGGTCCCCACCCTGATCTTCGACGAAGTGGACGCCGGCATCGGCGGCGCGGTGGCCGAGGTCGTCGGCCGCCTGCTGCGCGAACTGGGCGCGCGCCATCAGGTCCTGTGCGTCACCCACCTGCCCCAGGTCGCGGCCTGCGCCGCGCGGCATTTCCGCGTCAGCAAGGCCACCCGCGCCGGCCGCACGCTGTCGGCCATCCGGCCGCTGGACGCGGAATCCCGCACGGAGGAAATCGCCCGCATGCTGGGCGGACTGAAGATGACGGACGCCACGCGCACCCACGCCCGCGAGATGCTGGCGTCGGGGCAGGCGGCGCGCTAGGGGACCGGAAAGGCTAGGAGACCGGGAAGATCAGGCCTTCTTGGCGGCCGAGCACTTCGGGCAGATGCCGTAGAGCATCATGTTGTGGCTTTCGAGGGTGAAGCCGTTTTCCTTGGCCACCCGATGCTGGCGCTTTTCGATTTCCGCGTCGGAGAATTCCACCACCCGGCCGCAGTTGGTGCAGATCAGGTGATCGTGGTGATCGCCGTCGTTGAGCTCGAACACCGCCTTGCCGCCATCGAACTGGCTGCGCAGCAGGATGCCCGCCTGCTCGAACTGGGTCAGCACGCGGTAGACGGTGGCCAGGCCGATGTCCACGTCTTCCGCGATCAATGCGCGATAGACGTCCTCGGCGCTGTGGTGGCGGGTTTCCGCCTTGCGGAATATATCGAGGATCTTCAGGCGCGGAAACGTCGCCTTCAGACCCATGGTCTTGAGTTCGATCTGGTCGTTCATGGTTCAAGTATCCCGGGGAATGCGGCAAAAGGCAAGCGGGCCGGAACCCCCCGCATCCAGCCGCGCGCATGCGCAAATCCGAATTCCCTTTATGATAGCGGTTTTAGCGGCCGCGGATGCGCGGCCATCGCATCCACCACGGGGGCTTTCGTGCACATCCGATCCAGCGCTCAATCCCACAGGCTGACCTTATGCCTGGCCGCCAGCGTCATGGCGCTGGGCCTTGCGGGCTGCGGCTCGACCAACTGGGGCTTTCCCTATCGGGCCACCATCCAGCAGGGCAACTGGATCACCACCGAGCAGGTCGCCAAGCTCGAAACCGGCATGACCCGCGACCAGGTGCGCTTCATCCTGGGCACCCCCACGCTGCAGGACATCTTCCACGCCGAGCGCTGGGACTACCCCTATTACAACCAGCCCGGCTACGGCAAGGACGAACTGCGCAAGTTCACCGTCTGGTTCGAGAACGACCAGCTGGTGCGCTGGACGGGCGACGAGCAGCCCGACCGCCAGCCCTTCCAGCGGGCCGACAGCGGCAAGGAAGCCGTCCAGTCCGCCGAGTCCGAGCGCGCCGCCCGGCAGGCCGCGTCTCCGGGCGTGGATCCCGCCGCCTCCCCCAGCGGCCAGGGAGCCGGCGTCACGCCGCAGGCCACCATCGAAACCGGCGCCGGCGGCAAGAACCGCCAGGAGGGCCAGCAATAATGCGCATCGCCATCGCGGGCGCCTCGGGCCGCATGGGGCGCATGCTGATCCAGGCCGTCCTGGATTCCCCGGACCTCACCCTGGCCGTCGCGCTGGACCGCTCCGGCAGCGATGCCATCGGCCAGGACGCCGGCGCCTTCCTGGGCGTCGATACGGGCGTGCGCATCACCGGCAGCCTGGACGCCCTGGCCGGCGCCGACTGCCTGATCGACTTCACCCGGCCCGAAGGCACCCTGGCCCACCTGGACGCCTGCGTCGCGCACGGCGTCAAGTGCGTCATCGGCACCACCGGCTTCGACGCCGAAGGCAAGCAGGCCATCCGCGCCGCCGCCCAGAAGACCGCCATCGTCTTCGCCCCCAACATGAGCGTGGGCGTCAACGCCACCCTCAAGCTGCTGGACATGGCCGCCCGGCTGCTGAACAGCGGCTACGACGTCGAAGTCTTCGAGGCCCACCACCGCAACAAGGTCGACGCGCCCTCCGGCACCGCCCTGGCCATGGGCGAGGCCGTGGCGCGCGCCTGGGGCAAGCCGCTGGACGAGATCGCCGACTGGGCGCGCCACGGCGACACCGGCCCGCGCGAAACCGGCCGCATCGGCTTTTCCGTGCTGCGTGGCGGCGACATCGTCGGCGACCACACCGTGTATTTCTGCGGCACCGGCGAACGCATCGAGATCAGCCACCGCTCCAGCAGCCGCGCCACCTACGCCCAGGGCAGCCTGCGCGCCGCCCGCTACCTGGCCCGGCGCGAATTCGGCCTGTTCGACATGCAGGACGTGCTGGCGACCTGAACGCAGGGCCGTCCGGACGGCAAAGGGCCTGCGTTCGATCCGCAGGCCCTTCGTCTTTCATGCCGCGCCGGATCGGGCGGCCCGGCCGGACTCAGTCCAGGACCACGGGCTCCTGCTCCAGGCCCACGCCGAATCTTTTTCGCACGTCGGCGCGCACGGCCCGCGCCAGGGCCTGCACGTCCGCCGCCCGCGCGCCGCCATGGTTCACCAGCACCAGCGCCTGGCGCTCGTGCATGCCCACCGGCCCCAGGCGCCGCCCCTTCCAGCCCGCCTGTTCGATCAGCCAGCCCGCCGCCAACTTGACCCGGCCGTCCGCCTGGGGATAGGTCCGCAGCGCCGGAAACTGCCGCTGGAGGCGATCCGCCTGGTCCGCATCGACCACCGGATTCTTGAAGAAGCTGCCCGCATTGGCGAGCACCGCCGGATCCGGCAGTTTACGGCGGCGGATGTCGCACACCGCATCGAAGACCTGGCGCGGCGTCGGCATCGTTGCCGCCGCCTCATGCGCCGGACCGCCGGCGCCCGATGCCCCGCCCGCCCCCCGCAGCCCGGGATGGTCGCGCAGGTCCGGATAGTCCAGGCGCGGCGTCCAGGCCTTGGGCAGCGCGAAACGCACCCGCACGATCAGCCAGCGCCCCGCCCCGTCGCGCCTGAACAGGCTGTCGCGGTACGCGAAGCCGCACTCGTCCGGGCGCAGCGTGCGTTCCCTGCCCGCCCGCAGGTCCCAGGCCACCACCGAATGCAGGCGCTGGTCCAGCTCCAGCCCGTAGGCGCCGATGTTCTGCACCGGCGCCGCGCCCACCGTTCCCGGGATCAGGGCCAGGTTCTCCAGCCCTGGCCAGCCCCGCGCCAGGCAGTGCGCCACGAAGCCATGCCAGGACTCGCCCGCCGCGGCCTCGACGATCCAGTGGCCGGCGGCATCGTCCCACAGGCGGATGCCGCGCAGCGCCACCCGCAGGACACGATGGCGCGGCCGCGCCTCGATCACCAGATTGCTGCCGCCGCCCAGCACGAACAGCGGCGCATCCGTCTGCCCGCCGGCCGCCAGGGCTTCGCACAGCGCGGGAATGGCCGACTCGTCCTCCAGTACCGCCACCGGCGCGCGCGCCGGCAGGCCCAGGGTGTTGCAGGCCTGCAGATCCTGTTCGGAGAAGACGGGGGGCTGGGCGGACATGAGGATGATGGCGGTCGGATTGGAGGGGATCGGGCGGAAGGCGTAAGCATACCGCGCGGGGGTGCGCCGGGCGCTTCGCCGATCAGCGCTGTCTCGTCATCGATCAGTACCGCGGCGCGATCCTGCACGAGACGGTAGCCGGCGCGGAAACCGCGGGCACGGCGCCGATCGCCTGACAGCGGCTGCCGCATCCGGGCGAAGCGTTCAGCCTGCATGAGTCAGATTGACGATTTTTTCCGCAGCCGCCTGGACCAGATGATTGATCTGCGTAAACCCCTGGCGGTGCTTGCCACGCA